>Ga0315289_10014827_pt1 | contig 10851 bp, 9 predicted proteins | sample YL17G11_40_MG_FD_203452 | JGI IMG/M metagenome (GOLD analysis project Ga0315289, IMG submission 203452) | Sediment microbial communities from Yellowstone Lake, YNP, Wyoming, USA - YL17G11_40 | ecosystem: Environmental > Aquatic > Freshwater > Lake > Sediment | place: USA: Wyoming | collected...
TCCCGAAGCTTAAGGACCTCGTCACGACCAGCTTGACCTCTTTAGCCCGTTTCCGGTATTCCGGCCGGTACGAATACCGAGGAGGCTTGGGCGAGACCGTGTACCAATCCACGGTCAGCGGGCGGTAGAGAGTGGCATTTGTCTCGACCTGGATTTTCAATCCTTCCTGCCTCAGATCCTCGACGAGTCCGGAGACGTCTTGGAGCAGGGGCTCGCCGCCGGTCAGGCAGACCCATTCCGTCTTCAAACGGTGTCGTATTTTTCGGACTTCTGCGATAGCCTGGGCGGTTGTGACATCGGTTCCCCCTTGCCAGGCATACCGGGTGTCGCAAAAGGAGCACTTCAGGTTGCAGCCGGAAAACCGGATAAAGACCGTAGGTTGGCCCTGCCTGAGCCCCTCACCCTGCAGGGAGGCGAAGATCTCAATGATTTTCAGTGTAGGTGGCCGAGGCATCTTCGGATTCCCAGACCGTCACTTCCTTGACCGGAAAATCTTTCCGCAGCTCCGTGTAAAACCGGCGGGCCAGGTTTTCTGCCGAAGGGTTGAAATCATAGACTTCGTTGAGCAGGGAATGGTCGGGCAGGATGGCGGCCAGCTTCTGCTTGATGATGTTGAAGTCGATTCCGATGCCGGTGTCGTCGAGCTCGTGGACTTCGATTTTTGCTTCCACGTAAAAGGTGTGGCCGTGGATCTTTTCGCATTTCCCGCGGTATCCTTTGAGGAAGTGGGCCGCTTGAAATTTGTCCCGGACTTTTAATATCCAGCTCATAATCGTCCTTCCTTTTTAAGTCTCGAAATCAGGGGGTCTTCCAAGCCGGCCTCGGCGAAGGCCCGTTCCCGTAGCAGGCAGGCCGAGCAGGACCGGCAGGGAATTTCCTCCCCCGCATAGCAAGAAATGGAATAGGAATAATCCGCATGGAGCGAAGCTCCGAGGCGGATGATGGCGGACTTTTTCAGGCCGATCAAAGGCGCGTTGATCTTCATCGGCGGCCGGCCGAAGGCAGCCCGGGTTCCGGCGTTGATGGCCTTTTCCATGGCCTTGACGAACGCCGGCCTCGTGTCCGGGTAATCGGGGGAGTCGATGATATTGAAGCCGCAGACGATTTCCGTGAAGTCTCGGGGTTCGGCCCAGGCCGCGGTCAGGGCCAGGAGGACGCCGTTTCGAAAGGGCTGGTAGGTGGCCGGCGGGCCATGCTTGATCTGCGATAGATTGTTGTAGCGGGGCAGTTCGATCGAGGAGTCGGTCAAGGCGGAGCCTCCCACCTGTTTCAGGTCGAGCCTGAAGATCGTTTGAGGAACACCGATCTTTCTTGCCAGCTTCCGGGCCGTCCGGACTTCGACGCGGTGGCGCTGGCCGTAGTCGAAGGACAGGGCGTGGGCCGATCGCCATCTGGCCAGGGCCCAGTAGAGGGCCGTCGTCGAATCGATCCCGCCAGAAAACAGCACCACGCTCTTGGCCATGCGCTTTATCTTCCTATGGAATTATCATAAGAGATACGCCGTTCCTTTTCAATGAAGCACATAATGATCGCCAGCGCGAGCCGTATGCCGCTATCATAAAGGGCGGGGAAGGCTTTTTCATTTAACGGAAAATGGCCCTTTGCCGAGCGGCCCGCGGCCATTATTTTTGAATGGCCTTATTTCGAATCTTTTGCCTTGTACGATTCGCCAGGAAATCGAGTCCGGATGTACTTCGCTGCGCTTTCGGGACTGAGTTTCACGCTCCCCGGGCCGCTCCGGACATAAAAATCGCCGTCCGGGCTCTCCTCGGCTCCCTTCCATTTAAGGAATACCGGCTCCGGGCTGCGCTGGCAGCTTACGAGGCAAACGGTCTTCCCCTGGACAATTTTTGAGTTAGTGGATCAATGCAAGTGCTGGCGCGATCGCCCAGGCCGTTGCGGACGGCCTGGGCGAGATGTCGCATGAACTCGTCGTCATCCTCGAACTGATCTTGCTCTATCCCGGTAACCTTCCCATCATCGCTGACCCCGATCAGAAGATCGCCCCCGGAGGTATTGAGGAATGCGGCGATCGTTTTGAGCGCGCTGTGGGTGATGGCCTTGTCGTCCTTGGGATTTTCGCGGAGATTCCAGCGCAGCGTCGCCTTGAACTCCAGGGTTTTTGACTCGCCGCGATTGATCAGCTCTTCGGCCTGGCGATGGGCCCGCAGGTAATGGTCAAAAAGAAAGTCCCTCAGCGCTTCTCCGAAGGCCTTGTCGTCGGTGATCCTTTTATAAAGCTCGAAGTTTGAGTCCACGATCTCCTGAATGACGTCCTCGACTTTATGGTCGAACGTAAGTCGGATGTTCTCGCGGGTGTTGACCCGGGCGCTGGCGTCGAGCGCCGCGTCGTCATCCAACTTTTCCAGGATCTGCCCGAGTGTCACTCGGTGCTCGGGACCCAGGTTCAGCCCGAACCGCTCGTTTAATTCGGCGATGATCTGGGAGAGCGGCTCGAGCTGCTCGGCCGCCTGTTCATAACGCTCCTTCGTCAAGATCGGCTTAAGCTGTTCTCCCTTTCGCTCCAGTGTTATGGCGCCGCTCCCAGTCTGCCGGATGCGGTAGGATTCCATGTCGATATTTTGCTGAATCTCCCGCGGAAGAGATTCCGGATCTGCTGGTATCAGGCGGCGCAGATGGCGGGCGAAGACATAAAATTTCTCAAGATCTACGTCCGCGAAGGTCAGAACCTGCGCCAGGAAAGCATAAAGCCGCACATAATCGGTGATCTGTCCCCGAAAATCATGCTGCTCCTCGCCTGAGAGCTCGGCGAAGCGGGTCGTCACGGGTGCGAGCATGGCATAAAGCTGGTCCTGAGAAGCGTTCTTGTCGAAGTAGATATTTGCGAATTGATTCACGTCCGCCTCGGTGAAGACCGGAAAGGCAGCGAGCCTGTTTTGGATCTCGTAGAGCAGGTTCGGGTCAGTCGCTTCCGATAGGAGCGTCGTCTCATAATAAGGCTCGAACGCCGCCTTGACTTCGTCCGCTTCATTGGCAAAATCCAAGACCAACGTCCCGCGCTTCTCAGGATGAATGCGGTTGAGCCGCGATAGAGTCTGCACGGCGTTTACCCCGCCGAGTTTCTTGTCCACGTACATCGTGTGCAGGAGCGGCTGGTCGAATCCTGTCTGAAATTTGTTGGCGCAGATAAGGAACCTATATTCGGCCCGGTCAAAAACCTTGGCCGTCTGCTTCTCCGAGAAGCCGTTCATCCCTGCCTCAGTATAGGATTGGCCCTCATCCGGAACCGTCCCGGAGAAAGCGACGATCGCCTTAAAAAGGAGCCCCTTTTCTCGCAGGTAGCGGTCAAGAGCCAGCTTGTAACGCACGGCATGCAGCCGCGACCGCGTCACGATCATGGCCTTGGCTTTCCCGCCGATCTCGTTCTGGACCTGGGCGGCGAAGTGCTCGGCCATGATCCGCACCTTCTCGCCGATGGCGTGCGGATGAAGCTCGACGAATGACTTGAGCAGGTATTCCGCTTTGTTCTTATCGTAGCGGGGATCGTCCTCGATTTTCTTGAGAAGGCGTCAGTAAGCCTTGTAGGTCGTATAATTCCTGAGCACGTCGAGGATGAATCCCTCTTCGATCGCTTGGCGCATGCTGTAGAGATGGAACGGCTCGAACTTCCCATCCGCGCGCTTCGTCCCGAAAAGCTCCAGGGTTTTGGATTTGGGCGTCGCCGTGAAGGCGAACATCGAGAGGTTCGGGAGCCGGCCGCGCTTCTCCATCTCGGCCAGGATCGTGTTCTCGAGTTCCTCTTCTGGTGTTGCTGCCCCGGCCTCCTCCTGCTCGGCCTCTTCGAGGCTCCCGGCGGCCAAAACCGTCTTGAGGCTCTTCGAGCTTTCCCCCGACTGCGAGGAGTGCGCCTCGTCCACGATGACGGCGAAGCGATGACCGGGAAGCTCGCCGATCTCGTTCACGATCACGGGGAACTTCTGCAGGGTGGTCACGATGATCGTCTTCCCGGACTCGAGGGCCTGTTTGAGCTGGCGGGAAGTCGTGTCGATATTTTCGACGACGCCCAGTGTCTGCTCAAACTGGCGCATGGTTGTCTGAAGCTGGCGGTCGAGGATGCGCCGGTCTGTGACGACGACGATCGAGTCGAAAACCCGCTTATCCTCGTTGTCATGAAGCGTTGAAAGCCGGTGGGCGAGCCAGGCGATGGTAAAACTCTTGCCGCTTCCAGCCGAATGTTGGATGAGATAGCGCTGGCTGGCGCGATATTGGCGGGCATGGGCAACAAGGCGCCGGACGGCGTCGAGCTGCTGATAGCGGGGGAAGACAAGCATTCTATTTCCGGTCTTGCGGCCTCTCTCATCTTCTTCCTCGACCTCGTGGATGAACTGGCGGATGATGTCGAGCACGCTGTCGCGGACCCAGATCTTCTCCCATAGATAAGCGGTGGCGTATCCTCTCTGTGTCGGCGGGACGGGCGGATTTCCAGCCCCGCCGAATTTTCCCTTGTTGAACGGCAGAAACCGCGTCTTCGGCCCGGCGAGCTGCGTCGTCACGTATACGAGATCCGGATCCACGGCGAAATGGGCGAGACAGCGGCCGTAGGCAAAAAGCGGCTCGCGCGGATCGCGGTCGCTCATATATTGTCTGATGGCATCCTTGACGGTCTGTCCCGTGAGCGGATTCTTTAGCTCGGCGGTGAAGATCGGTATGCCGTTAAGGAAAAGGGTCATGTCGAGGCTTTGGGCGCTTTTCTCGCTGTAGCTGAGTTGGCGGACGACCGAGAATAGGTTCGCCGCGTGCAGCCGTTTGATTTCCTCGTTGAGCCCGCTCGAAGGCCGGAAGTAGGCCAGCCGGAATTTGCAGCCGGAGTCTTTGAGGCCGTTGCGCAATACGTCCAGCGTGCCGCGCCGCGCGATCTCCCGGGAGAGACGCTTGAGGAATTGCTCCTTTACCGCCTGACCGTAGTGTTGTTTGAGCCTTTCTCATTCTTTGGGCTGGGTGGCTATGATGAAGTCGATGACGTCGCGCGGGACGAGGCAAAGCGAAAGATCATATTCTTCCGGCCGCCGCTTCCGAAAGCTGCCCGGCGGGAATTCGCCATAAGGCGCCCCCTCTTCGCGAATCCCGGCGCCCTCGCCGACGCAGGCATCCGGCCCGTACCGGAGCAGCCCGCACTCGATGGTTTTTTCAAAGCTTCGTTCAGAGACTTCCATCAATTTCCCCCTTTTTTGTCCACGGCCCTCCAGCCGGCCAAACAGAATCAAATTTTCTCCCTTCATGGTAAGCAAGAAGCGGAGGCATAATGAATTCACGAATCGTATTTATCGCTGCCTCGAGAGTAAGCGGTTCTACAATATCGATAAGGCGCTTGATGAAAGCTTTCCACTGCACCCGCTTCACGGCATTTTCCGCAAATCGACTCGTTAATCCAACGGGAACTGAACTCGGAAGCGGTATCCGTCGTTTATTGAAAGTCGCCAGAATCGTCGCCTGAAGAACAGCTCCTTGAAAAGTCAGGTTGCGAGCAAGAACGCTAATATCGAAATAATCTTTCATCCGGCTATTCGCTTCACCCAAAGTCACCATGCCATGAAATTTTTCTCCGATTGTGTTGTAGGGAGTGTAGGCGAGGAGTCGAGGAGGGGGAAAGTCCAAGAGAGCGGGAAGCTCAATCCACACCGGGTCCGGAGTTACGGCGTCTTGTTGGCCAACATCCATCTGCAAGAAAACACGTGCATTTCCCAGGTTGGCTCTAAAAAGTATCCGAGTTCCTTGAAAGTCCGTTCCTTTTTCGATGGGCTCCGTCCGGATGCCGTCGAGATGAAAAGTCAAGCCGTCATTGACAGAAACCGCGATGCTTTCTCTGACAATCGACAAGAGATCAGAAACAGGAATGTCCTCGGGACTTGTCATGTCGATGTCGATTGTCGGCCGAGCCGAAGGAATTCCCCAGGCCCTCAGGAGAAGCGCGCCCTTCAAGAAGAGGGCAGTCCGATGAGGCGTTTGAGCCAAGCGATAGAGAAAGCGCTCCATGGCGTAATATTGCAGCAAGTCGTTGAAAGAACGATGCCCTTTTTTTGCCTCATTCAAGAGCCTCTGGTGGACAGAATGGGCCATGTTCGTGGGATTCCGAACGCTCATTGAATGGCCTCGAGGTAAGGAAGCATGACGCGTTTCATCCGCAGAAGCGCGGCACACTCCAGGATCTCGGAAACCGTACAGACGTGGCGACGCTGGCTAAGCCGAAGGGCCTCGACGGCGATATCGATTCCGATCCGATTGCGGAATTTGAAGCAATCCACGATTGTCCGGGCCGGAGCATAGACGCGAACCGCGATCCCATCGACATCGTGTGTTTCGACTCCCGCCTTATGAATTTCCCGAGAAAATCTGAATATCCTCAGAGGGGGGAAATCCAGCCGTGGAGCTTTTGTTCCCCGGGGAAGGGCTATATCAACCCAATGTGGAACTTGACTTGTTATTCCGTGAAAAGACAGCGAGGAAATGAGACAAATAACTGCTGCCGGGACTCGGGCGGCCACTACGGAAAGGTCGGGATTTCTCAGGTCTGGCAGGTCGGCCAGACGATAAAGGCCGCGGCTCAGAGGAACGATGCGGCCTTTTGCGCGCAGTGAATAGAGACTTCTCGGGTGGATGCCCTCGGCGATGGCCTGGGATGTTCGGAGAGTCCCCCCTTGTTTTCGGAACATTCTTTCCGCCTCTTCCTCACATGTCCGGTATCGCATGATGGATAATTATGCCATCACTTATAGATAAATGTCAACCTTTTTATCCATAGTCAGAGAATTTCCAAAAGAAGTTATAATAAGCCCTCTGCTAATTAAAGGCTAACGGCTTATCATTTAATAACGATTCTGGATAGAAATGCCATCACTTGTGTCCAAGTGTAGCCATTCTTATCCGGATACGCTCGGAATGCCTTCTCGCCTTTACCTATGCGGTCGGGCGGCTTCCCTTTAGATCTTATTGAATTCTGGCTATCGGCCGCGCGAGAAAATGTTCATAAGATAACATGAAAATCGAAAATTATTTGTTGGATTTTCATGGTGATGATCAAACATCCCGGACGTCGTTTTTGCCCGTACCGACGTCGGAAATATGGCTGGCATCCAACTTTCTTTTCCGGATCGGATATTGAGGCCGCTAAACAAACAGTTTGCAATCTGACATAGGCAGTTTTAATATATTACTGCAGTTTGAGGGTTATCCCGATAGAATCATGCAAAAGTTGTCTTTCTTGCTTGGAAAACCGTCTCAAAAACAGCACGCCGCATATTCATATTTAGGTGTCACAGAGAGGCGTCTTTGGAAATCGAAAAACTTCTTACGCCAGCTATAGTCAGTGCTTTTGTAACAGCTATAATCGCTCCGCTTGTATTCTTTTTCTTAAAAAGATGGGATGAAAAAAATAAACGGAACTTCGAAATACGCTACGCTGAGTATAAACATTACCTAAAAGCTCTAGAACAAATCACCTCCTCTGCTCAAGAGGATTTTGAAAAATTTATGAGCGAGGGCTATGCGCAGTGTCTACAGAGAATCCTAACACAGGAAGGTGATTCAAGCGAAACTCTAATAGAGCTAAGTCAGCAAGTTAATACTTTAACATCTAATGTTCGAAAATCTTTTATTCAAGCTACTCAAGAGCTCAATGGGCTAAGGTTAGTATGCTCAAAAAAACTACTTGAAGTAGTAAATGAATTTGTTGAGTTACAACGTCAATTGCTGGAAGAGTCTTCTGCTGTGCTTAGTCGGTTAAATCAAATAGATATCGATAATCCCCATTCAATATTATCAGGTGAAATGCGGGCCAAAGGAGAGCGAGCAGAAGTAATGTTCGAGCTTATTGTTCAACAAATGCGTAAGGAACTGGGTATAAAATGAATTTTAGGCCTTCGCAGACGCTTGAGGGATAAACCGATGTCACTATTTATGCCGATCTCATAGAGGATCAGCTAAGGTCCCGGACATCGATCTTCCCTATGACCGCGGCGGAAATGAGCGCGATGCCATATTCCTTGAGACGGCCAATTGCAGCGCGGCTCTTTGTTATGAACATATCTATTTTTGCCGTCTCTTGATCTAGCGACTTCACGATGGTCCGTTGCTCGTCTGGCGAGGGAAGTCCAACCGGTGTCTTATGCCACTCATCCATTCGGATGGCCTTTGTGCCATGAGCTGCCTCTTCAACATGCACCGCGAGGAGGTTGCTAGCGACTCCCTCCAGCCAGTAGGCGAAAAACTCCACATCGACATCCGGGCGCAATCGAAGGGCCTTCATATCTTGGTTGATTGTAACCGGCACTTTCGTAAGGGCGATAGGGAATGAGTGTGCGAGGATCATACCCCGGACCACTATAAGAATCGCTGGTGGCGAGATAAGTTTAAGACCAATCTCGGCAACTGCGGCGTCCGAAACTGTCTCTTCGGAGGATTCAATGAAATGTCGCTTCATGTCCTTCGGCGACACCCATGGGATTTCGCCATCCCAGTAGCGCAGCGTTTCCCTGGGCGGTGTCGCACCGCTAGTTGCCTGCGAAATAACCCACATCTTCGTCAATCTCCAATGCGCCGGGATTTCGCCCAGCCATTCGACGCCAGAATCCTTCATGGGGACGTTTGGGTCGAGGCCTTTTGTAACGGCCTGGGTGATGAGGGCTGTGCGCTTTTCCTGAAGCAGTTCGATCAGTCGTTCCTTCTTCTCTATAAGCGCATCGATTTTCGCCGTCTCGCGGTCGAGGAACGCGGCAATGGCGCATTGTTCGGTTTCGGCAGGTTCGGCAATACACATTTCTTCCAGCTTGCACTTGGCTAGCTCCATGAAGGTACTGCCTTCCCCCCAGGATTCGAGTTCAGATCGTGCAGCCTGAAGTTGGAAGTAGAAGAATTTTCTGTTCAACTTGCGCCGAGAAACCATAGACCGACACCCCTGATTTGTGCACAGCTCTAGGCCGCTGATGGCGAGATAGCCAATGGGGGCTCGAGTCGATAAGACTAGCGAGCCAGCGGGAACGAGTGTCGTGCCACAGCTACGGTACCCGGCCTCAGTTATACGACGTCGCGTTGTTTGGATCACTGGTCCTTTGAGCTTGCCAAGGTCCTCGGGAGTAACCCACGGGATGTCGCCGTTCCAGTAATCTATGACTCCGCTCTGTGGCGTTGAGCCATTCACGACCAAGAATAGGCGTTTAAGACGCTTCACCTCCCAACGCGCTGGGATCTTGCCAAGCCAACCGACACCGGAATCTTTATATTTTGGGTAGGGTGGCAACCGCGGGCGTTCGGTTTCAAGCAAATTTTGCCTTTTGCTCATCCTATATGTATTCCCTCTCAATCGCTTCCTTCGCTAGATCAATGACATTCGAGCAGAAGTGCACGCGAAAAAACTTCTCGAATGTCTTAAATGAACGATCAGCCGGCCAGAGAGAGGGGGCTGTGCACCATCCGTCAAGCTCAATTTCGAAAATCGTCTTGAAGTTTCGTCTAAGCCAAGCCTTCGCATCCACATCTTGTTCGGGAATTAGATAGGCTGTTAAATCGGCAGTCAATTCTTTCATAGTCAAGCCAGCATCTTCGTCGGGGTTTTTCCTAGCCCATTCCAAAAAAACCTCCGTCGGCTCGACTACGATGATATTTCTGTTGATCGTTGGAAGATTTTCATAATATATTTCATGTTCCATAGTGACAATCCCTCTCGCGATGCTTATTCGGTTAGTTTCGAGCCCGTGATTTCAGCCAGCATTTTTACAATCTCCTTCTCTATAGCCCGGATATCGGCTTCGATTTCCTCCAATGGCCGCGGCGGATTGTATTTGTAGAAGTAGCGATTAAAGTTGATTTCGTAGCCGATGATGCCGACTTGACTATCTTTTGCATCGCGCCTTGAGGTGTCGATCCAGGCGTCCGGAACATGGGGCTTCACCTCGCGATCGAAGAAAGCGCGAACGCTGTCCGGCACGCCATGCTCATCAGTCGGCTCGGGGCCATCCTCAAGCGGAACGCTTTCGGTGTCGCGAAGCTCCGGATCGGGCTCAAACTTTCCGTCTCTGTCCCGGCAGACTTCGGCGGTTTCGTCTCGCTCGGAGAGCGCGGAAAGGATTGCTTTGCTTATTGGGGCAGGGAGCTTTAGGCCGGCCTTCCTGGCCGCATTGTTAAGGATATCCTCATACTCTTTTCTGTCCTTGAATAGGGTGTCCGGGAGCGACCGCAAAAGATTCCGGATCGCTTCCTGATACGCCCTGCCCTCGGCTTGCTCTCTGGCCGCAGCCTCGCCTTTCTTTTTCGATTGCGTGAGACCCTGGAAGGCTCTCTCCTCCTCGAGCCGCGCGATCCGCTCTGCGCTCGCCCGGAAGTTAAGTTTAAGCGGCCGCTCCACAGTAATCTTCCTAAAACCGAAACGCGTCGTCGGAAAAATCTTGACGAATTCGCCTTCCTCGAAGGAGCGCAGAAGCCGCAGTATCTCTTCGGCCTTCTCCGGAGGAACCTCGCGCCTTTTATCACCGAGGCTTTTCCTCATCGGCGACCAGAAGGATGTGGCGTCGATGAGTTGGACTTTCCCTCGGCGTTCCGCCGCTTTTCGGTTGGTGATAACCCAGACGTAAGTGGCGATGCCTGTGTTATAGAAAAGCTGCTCGGGAAGCGCAATCAAGGCTTCGAGCCAATCGTTCTCCATGACGAAGCGGCGGATCTCGCTCTCGCCGCTCCCGGCGTCGCCCGTGAAGAGTGGCGAGCCGTTCATGATGATAGCCACGCGCGAGCCGCCGTCCTTAGTCTCCTTCATGTGGGCCAGCATGTGGAGAAGGAACAGGAGCTGGCCGTCGCTGATGCGCGGCAGGCCCGGTCCGAACCGGCCGGACGCGCCGCGCTCGT
>Ga0315289_10014828_pt1 | contig 10851 bp, 12 predicted proteins | sample YL17G11_40_MG_FD_203452 | JGI IMG/M metagenome (GOLD analysis project Ga0315289, IMG submission 203452) | Sediment microbial communities from Yellowstone Lake, YNP, Wyoming, USA - YL17G11_40 | ecosystem: Environmental > Aquatic > Freshwater > Lake > Sediment | place: USA: Wyoming | collected...
TTTATTAGATTTGAAGGATTTCGTTTACAATTCAAAGGTGCAATCTTTCAATATTTCTGAATTTATAAAATCGGTTGCTAAGGAAAATAAAATATCAGAATTAATTCTATCGGAGGCCTTAAAAAGGGTTTCAGATGCTGAATTAGTGTTCAAATGAAAATGATTATGTCTATTGCGAATAAATGCGACCAGGTATCCCCGGGTGATGCTAAGGAAGCTCTGGAAATCATCAAAGAGTATCGTACTCGTCTTAGAGAGATTGATGGACTTCGGGGTTCTTTTGACACAGAAAAAGTTTATTTAAATCAAATTCGAGAAACTCTTAAAGTTAAGATGGGAGAATTGGGGGTAAAATCTTCTCAAGAACTTCAGGAAATTATTATCGAATTAAAATCTAAAATTTCTGAGGATTTTTATAAACTTGAGTCCGACTGTCGAAAAATCGAATCAGAATTAGCAAAACTCGAAGGAGAGAAAACGATCTATTTGACTTTAATTGAAAATTCTCAAAAATTGATTGATGAAAATAAACAACAAATTCAGATTTTCGATGAAACTTCAAACTTTCTTCGACATGTTTCTGATGCCGCTAGGATTGAAATTATTTCTAAGATTGAAACATTTGTAACACGAGCACTTGAGAAAATTTTTGGTTTAGGTTTATTTCAATTTGTTATTGAAATGAAGGTCAAACAAAATGTTCCTTATGCGAATTTTCAATTAAAAGATTGTCTCACTAAAAATACTTTTGGGATTTTAGAATCCTATGGTGGTGGAGTTGGAGATATTATTAGCATTGTTTTGCGTTTAGCAATTCTTGAACTTCAAATTCCCAAGAATACTGGACCTATTATTTTAGATGAAGTCGGCAAATTCCTCTCAAGCGATCATCAGATAAAATTTGGAGAATTTCTTCGTGAATGGTCCGAAACTTTTGATCGTCAAATTATTTTAGCTTCGCATATTTCTAATGTTTCAAATTATGCTCATAAAATTTTTAAAATAACAAAAAATGAAGATATATCAAATGTCGAAGAGATTAGTATTGGAGGCACATCATGAAAGTTTTGGGAATTGATCCCGGGAAATCTGGTTCTTTTGCATTATTGAATGATAATTGTGTTATAGAAGTAAAATCCATGCCTGTGATAAAAATGAAAGGGCAAAAAGCTCAATACGATGAACGCGAGGTTTTTAATATAATTAAAAATTCTGGGGCTGATAAAATCATTATTGAAAAAGTAAATGCAATGCCAGGCAATGGAGCTGCCGCGTCTTTCACTTTTGGATTTGGATTTGGTTTATTAGTTATGGCAGCTGCATGTAGTGGAATTCCATACTCTTTAGTTCATCCTCGGCGATGGAAAAGGGAGATGCTATGTGATATTCCAGGAGCTGGCGATGATAAAGCTCGGTCGGTTATTGCCGCAAAACGATTATTCCCAAATGTTGACTTCCCTTTAAAACAAGATCACAATAAAGCTGAAGCGATTTTGTTGGCATCTTGGGGCATGACTCACTAATTTTTAATTTTCCGTAGTGCAATCACCAAATATAAAATAGCATTTTATTAGAAGTTAATTGACAGTTCACGGAGGTTCTATTGCATAAAAAATCCGGGAATTCAGATTGTAAAACTCCTATTCATATTATGCAACGTCATTTGGCAATGTATGATCCACACGTTCCTCAAAATATACCCCTAAGTCCGGTTTATGATTTCATTAAATATTACAAACCCACCCATTTTATTTTAGGTGGGGATTTTCTTAATTTAGAATGGGCATCACATTGGAATGAAAAACAGTTTTCTCTTCTGGGGTGGTATACTGTTCGTAGATGGCTTCGTCAGGAATTAGAATCGGGGAAGGATGTTTTGAATAAACTCGTTAAAGTTTTGCCAGCAAATTGTGAACGGTATTATATTCCAGGAAATCACGAAGAATGGCTTAGACTATTAGGAATTACATACCCCCAAATATTTGAAATCGCTGATATTAAAATTAAAAAACTGAATTATAAAACCGATTTTGGAAAAGTTCAAAGAGAACATTTAGCGCGTTTACTTGCGAGCCATTTAGATTTAGATAAATTTCGAATATCTGTTCTTCCATATGATCAACCTTTGACCATCGGTCGAATCAATTATGTACATGGTCATCGATCTGGTGGGATGATGCCAGCTAAAACAACAGTGGAGAAGAATAAACGCACGACGGTATTTGGACATTACCACACGCATCAAGTATATACTAGCACAAGTCCAATAAATTCACGAGACACCCATATCGGAATTTCTGTTCCTTGTTTGTCCAGATTAGGTCCCGGGTATATGGGAGTTCCAACAAGTAGATGGCTAAATGGCTTCTTTGTTGCAAATGTTCTTCCGAGTTTTCATTTTTCTCATTATATTATTCCAATCGTTGATGGGATAATTACTACGCCAGATGGTCTCATTTTTTCGTGAATTTATTGAAAAGATTTGATATAATTAGAGGGAATGATTGTTAAGTGTCCTAGATTAAGGAGGGAGAGATGAGTCAGATTGTTACAGTTCAGACTGATATTAAGAATTTTTCTTCGCTTGAAAAAGCTTGGAAGAATTTAGGATATTCAAAGATTAGTGAATCAGTGGATAAGTTTGAGATTAGAGGAAAGAATGGGGCTATTCAGGTTTCCAAAGCTGGGGGTTCTTATTCTTTCACAGCTGATTCGGATTGGTTGAATCGTGGTCAGATTACCGCTCTTCGAAACGAATATGCAAAAGAAGAGGCTTTGTCATGGGCAAAATTCAGCGGTCGTACTATTCTGAATATTGACGGTAATGCGTCGAAAGGATACGATATCGAAGTATCTGGCTAATTGTTTCTAAATACTCCACATAAGGAGAAAAATGGAATGGCTAAGAACAAAATAGTTCTAAAGATACGCGATGGGAATTTCCAGGCCGAGGGGATTGGCTTTAATGGGAAATCCTGTGAAGATAAGATGTCTTTCCTAAATAAAATGGGTGAGGTTCTTTCTAAAAAGAACAAAAAAGAGCAGAATCCAGAACCTGGTCCTCATGTAAACATACATCATAAATAGTTGAGTCCTCATATGGACACTAATAACATTCGGTCTTTTTTAAGGGCTAGGGCACCACTGTTTTTCATTACTTCACATGAAGAACGACGGGTTGAAGAGTTTTTAAAGAAACTCGCTTTTGAAGAAAAGATGAAGTTTGTTTCTTGGTCTTTTGCGGCGATGGGTGAAAATGGTGAAACGAAACCTTTTACCAAAGACACAATGATAGATTTGCATGATTTTCTCAATCGAATTATTGCTCTCCAAGATCATACCATGATTCTTATTAAAGATGTTGGAAGAATTATTAAAAATCAAGATCCTGAACCTGCAATAATTCGACGATTTAAAGAATTCATTATTAATACCCAGATTTATATAGTTCCTCCAAATAGTCCTAAATACAAACCGATTATTTTTTTAGATGCAGGTTTTCAAATTCCATATGAACTTGAAAAGGATGCAGTAATTATTGATTTTGAATTAATAAAACAAAATGAAATTTTGGATATGCTTCAGAATTTTGAAGACACTAAAGTCAAATTTGAAAATAAAGAAATTTTAGCTTCAAATCTTCGAGGATTGACTGAATCTGAAATTTTGAATAGTGTTGGATATATTTATCAAGCCCGTTTGGAAAATCCTAAAGTAGATTTATTAACTATCATAAAAGAACAGAAAAAGCAACAAATTCAAAAGTCTGAATTTCTAGAGTATAATTCTGATAGCGAAACGATTGATTCGGTTGGTGGAATGGATCTATTAAAAGACTGGCTTAAGAAAAGAAATGTAGCTTTTACCGATGAAGCAAAGTCATATGGTTTGGTTCAGCCGAAGGGGATTTTATTAGTCGGAATTCCCGGGGGTGGGAAAAGTCTCGCAGTCAAGGCTATTGCAGATCTTTGGCAAGTTCCTCTTATTCGTTTTGATGTGGGGAAACTTTTCAATAGTCTAGTGGGAGCTAGTGAAAGAGCTGCAAGATCTGCTCTTAAAACCATTGATAGTATTGGCCGATGCGTCGTCTGGATTGATGAAATCGAGAAAGGCATGGCAGGAATCCACTCTTCTACTATGTCAGACGCCGGTACAACCGCTCGGGTCATTGGGACAATTTTAACATGGTTACAAGAACGAAAGGACCGTGGCGCCTTCATTGCCGCGACTAGTAATAATATTCGACAACTTCCTCCGGAACTTCTTCGTAAAGGACGATTTAGTGAAATATTTTTTGTAAGTCTTCCGTCTCATAGTGAACGCAAAGAAATTCTCTCTATTCATCTAAAGAAACGAAATCGGGACCCTAAGGACTTTCAATTAGATATGTTAGCTCAACAGTCTGAACGAATGGTAGGAGCTGAAATTGAAGAATCTATTAATTCTTCGATGTTTGAGGCATTCGCAGAAGGCCGGGAATTTGATACTAATGATGTTTTGAATGAACTTAAAAAAATTGTTCCGATTTCAGTTTCTATGAAAGATCAAATAGATGATTTATGGAAATGGTGTTCAGACGGGAAAGTTCGTTTTGCATCTTCTGATGCAAAAAAAATGTCATCTAGCAATGTAGGATTTATTTCAATTGGAGAAAAAAATGGCTAAATCTTTGGTTTCATCATATTTTCTTTTAGGTGATGATGAGGCGTATGATATTCTTAAAAAAGTTTTAAATGGTTATGAGCGATTTAAACATATTGATTTTTCAGATGTTTTAATTGCGTATAAAATTTCTAATTCTTCTAGATTTGTTGCAAGTGTTCGTAAAGTTCCTAAAGCTTATGCTTTTTTAGCTCCAGGAAAAGAATTAGTTTTAACGATTTTTAGGCCAGATTGGGAATCTGTGAATTATCCACTGAAAGTCGCTATAATGTATCATGAGCTTCTTCATGTAGGATATAGCGAAAAGAAAGATGAATATTTTTTAATCAAACATGACGTGGAAGATTTTAAAGAGCTTCTTGAAAAACTTGGATTTAAATATGAAAAAGCTTTGGATCTTGTAAAAGAGATGAAAATTTTTTAATGTCAGTCCCTATCCCTCTTAAACCCATCAACGGATTTTCAAAAGGCGACGATATTTTTTTTGTATGTCGCGATTCTTGGGGCAGAAATATTGTAAAGATTTCAGATTTTGAGTGGTTTTTTTATGTTGAAGGTAGATTCTGGAATCATTTAATTGAAAACCGGGATTTCCTCCAATCCTTTAAATCTCAATTTTCAATTCGACGTATAACATTAGAACGTCCATATGCTAAAGTGTATGTTCCGTATACTACATGTTGGACTGTTAATTATAAAAATTCTAGAAGGATTTTAGAATTAAATGAAAATGGCGCATTGTTTTATATTCAGTGTTTAGGATATAAAACATATGAGGCAGATGTTGATCCTTTAAAACGTTTAATGATTGAGAAAGACGATTTTGAGATTTCAGATTCTTATCGACCACTTTTTATTGATATTGAGACAGATGATCGAGGAGAAGAAATTGTTGTTGGCCAGCGTCAAATAGTAAGTATTGCGGGATTTTCAAATCCTAATGAGTATTTTGTTGAATGCTATGATGATGAAGCAACTATTTTGCGAAACGCTTTAAAACAATTCAAGAAATACGACGTATTTCTGGGATGGAATTCTGATAGTTTTGACCTTCCCTATATTAGACAACGTCTTAAATTTTGGAGAGAGACTCAGGGGATTGATATAGAACGCGAATTAAATTTTGATTGGAATCATTTTATTCAAGTTGATTTGATGTGGAGATTCAAACATGTATATCAATCTAACACGGTTTTAACTTCCTTTAGTTTGGAAAGAGTTGCTGAACATTTTAAGGTGACGCATAAGCTTGATTTGGGGAATCATAAAATTTGGGATCTTTTTACTGGAACTTCTGATGATCGAGAATTTTTAAAAAAATATAATCTGAATGATTGTCGAATTCTATATGAGCTTGAAGAAAATTTAGGAATTTTCAATCAAATGATTGCTGAAGCTCGATATTGTCGGACTTTTCTTTCAAGATTTTATATCACAGAACTATTAGATAATCTTTTTTTACGAGCTGCTAAGAAACGTCGGATGCATTTAGAGACTCGTGTTTTTGAACCCGAGAAATTCGAATCATATCAGGGGGGATTTGTTTTAGATCCTAAACCTGGATTTTATACGAATATCCATATTTTTGATTTCAAATCACTTTATCCGAATATTATTCAAACTTGGAATATTTCTCCAGAGATTATGCAGAAGTCTTCTAGTCCTGATTGTATTAAAGGAGCCCGATCTGGGATTTATTTTCCAAGTCAACCTATTGGCTTATTGCCTGGGGTTATTGCCGGATTACTTGGTGAACGCCAGAAATTGAAGGATGAGAAAGAAAGACTTTTAAAAGAAGGAAAAAAGGATTCTACTGAATATCAAGTATGTTCACGAGATGAGATTATTATTAAAGAATTATCAAATTGTCTTCATCCAGACACTCCTCTCACCATTAAAATTGGAGATGAAATTAAAATTGAGTCAATATCTAAAATTTTTGAAAGAGTAAACGCTGGAGAATCCATTGAAATAGAGTCATTTGATTTTAATACTAAGAAAACTTTTTTTAAAAAAATAGTTCGGTGTGTTAGAAAATTATTTGAAGATGATTTAATACTGATTAGGGGTTATGATTTTGGAAGTTTTTTATGTACGCCAAAACATAGGCTTTTTACTGCGGATTTTTCTTCTGGAATGAAAAAGGTTGAGTATCGTTCAACTTGGAAATCTTTCAATTCAGAAGTTTTAAAATCTAAAAGTCTTAAACCTGCTTCGGAATTAAAAACCTCTGATGTTCTTATTGGTCCTATTTTTTCTCCCCCATTGAAGAAAACTCGAAGATTTTTAGATCTTAGGTCGCATATTTTTAAAATTCCATATCGAACACCTCCTCCTTATGGGGGATTGAAATTCGATGTGTATCGAAATAAAGCTAGGAAACGTGGTGGTAAAAGAATTCTAGAAAATTTGGTTAAGACCTCCAATCCTAGATTTGATCAAATTCTCTCTAGTTGGAAGAAAAAGGGACATAAAGATTCTCGAACCAAACTTTATCGTTATATTTTCCCCTTAACTCCAGAATTGGAACGGGAAATATTAAAATTATCGATTACCGATCTTCGAAATCTAAAATTAACTTTCTTTTTTGGTCTCGCCAGGGTAAGAATCCCGGCTATTTTAGATTTGACTGAAAATCTATGTTGGGCTTTGGGTTTATATATGGCAGAAGGAATGAGTTCAATAGCCAATCATAAATATACCTCAACTAAATATGATGGATGCGGACTTGCGAATACAAATACATTATTTTTAGAAAAAGCTTTTGATGCTTTTAGGGGTGCGGGATGGCATTCTCGAATTTTTTATCCAAAAAAATCTATTAAAACTAATGGATGCGGGTCAGTTCAGATTCGAAGTTTGATGATGTCTTTTCTTTTTCGGGATTGGTTTGGGGATGGCGCTATTAATAAAAAAATTCCATCATTTATATTTGATCTTCCGATTTCTCATAAAAAACAATTTATTGATGGATATTTCTGCGGGGATGGAAATATTGTTAAGAATGGTCAGCGTTTTACAACTATTTCCAGGGATTTAGCTTTTGGTTTGCAATTTTTGATTCGAAGTTATTCATCTTCTCCGATTTTAATTCACACAGAGTGGGGAGGAGTTCCGGATTATCGATTGGGTCGTTCTATTGTTGGTGAGTGTTATAGAATTATTCATTATTCTGGAATTAATAAGAATCATTATGAAATTCCGGCTCTTCGATTTAGAGAAAAAAATCAAGGATATACATTCTATCGAATTAAGGATTTACAGGAAATTAAATATTCGGGTTTTGTATATGATATTGAAGTTGAAGATACTCATAATTTCACAATTGGAAATATTTTATCTCATAATTCGGTATATGGTATTGCCGGAAACGACAGATCGAGATTTTATAGTATTGATTTGGCTGAGTCGATTACACTTGCAGGACAATATCTTATAAAATATGCTCGGGATTTTTTTGAATCTTTGGGATTTATTGTTTGTGCAGGTGATACTGATTCGGTTATGGTTCAATTACCTGAGGGAAGTGAACCTCAGGCTATTTTAGATCGTTTTCATCGAACCCTCGATCCACATTTGAAAGAAACTTTTAATGTTAAGCAGTGTACAATCGAATTTAAACATGAAAAGAAATTCTCCCGATTTATTAATATTTTAAAGAAAAATTATGTTGGTAGGCTTATTGAGGTAGAAGGAAAACCGACTGATGAAATTTATGCAAAAGGTCTCGAACTTGTAAAAAAGGACACAATTGAATATACCCGAAAGTTATTGAAAGAACTTTTAAAATATCTTCTTCAAGAAGATCATGATTTGAATTTTTATATTTCTTTTATAGAGAAATGCCGGGATGATATACATACTCGAATATTTTCAAAAGAAGAAATTTGTATTACTCGAAGAGTTTCAAAAAAATTTAAAGATTATAAGAGTAGGCCTGCTCATGTTCGTTTAGCTGAAAAAATGTGGTCGAATGGGAATAAAGAATTTTTTATTGGAATGGATTTGCAATTTATAATTTTTGATTCTAAAGACAAAGATAATAAAGCTATTTATGTTGATGATTATAATGGGTTATTTGATCGAGAATTTTATTGGGAAAAAAGTGTGTGGCCACCACTGAGAAGAATACTTTCTGTTGTGTTTCCTCAACATAATTGGATTCAATATGATGAAAGCAAAATTAAGAGACCTCGCAAGAAGGCGATTCGAAAATCTTCTAAAAAAGAATTGAAGTCGAAATCGCCATCAGAAGTTTCAAATGATTTAGTTTTTCAAGATTCGCAAAATCTATTACAGGAGAAAATAAATGCCGAATCTGGAGTGGGATGATTATTTTATGCGAATAGCTGAAATTGTCAAACTTCAGAGCTCTTGTTTACGACGGCAGGTTGGTTCTATATTCGTTTTAAATGGAAGAATGGTATCAACTGGTTATAATGCGGCTCCATCTGGAATCAAACATTGTGATGAAATTGGTTGTTTAATGCAGGATGGTCATTGTCGACGAGCTCTTCATAGTGAAAATAATGCGATTCTTAATGCAACGTTACACGGACAAACCTTAGTTGATTCGATATTATATGTTACAACTTTTCCATGTCTTCAATGCCTTTCTATGCTTCGCAACGCAAAAGTATCAACTATTGTTTATAAAGAAGATTATCCCTATTCTGAAATTGAAAAAATTCTATTTAATGAATTGAAAAATCATTTTAATTGGAGGAAATTTACTTAATGAATATCGGATGGGATTTTGATCACACTTTAACCCGTTCTCCTCATAAATTTTTCGAATTTATAAAAGCGACTTCAGTTATCGGGGTTCAACATTTCTTGATTACTGGTCGACGAACGCAGGATAAATTGACGACTTTAAAAGAATTAGAGGCAATTCATTCGAATTTTTCTAAACTTTTCTCGCAAATTTACTTTTATCCTTCAGATTATCAAGTAGATAAGGTGACGGTTGATTTACTTAAGCAAATCGCATATTGGAAGGCTCAAATTTGTCTCGATATCCCTATTCATACAATCTTTGAGGATAGTGTATTTATTATTGAAGCAGTGAAACGGGTTTCACCCGATACAATTGTGGGGTTATTGATATAAAAATCTGTGAATATTTTTCTGAATTCGGATACAATTAATAGATGGAGGAACTACTCATATGCCGCCAAAGATTCAAATTCATTTATCAGATCTTTTGCAAACATTAGCAACGAATGATTTAAGATTTGAAACAATTCTGAATTCAATTATTGAATTGCTTCAAGAAAAGAAGATGCCAGATGGAACTCCAATTTTCACAGCTAATGAGGTTGCTAAAAAAGCAGATGAAATAGCGAAACGGATTAATGATGAGATGAAGATTGTGAAATCATTATCTCCTTTAATTCTCCCGCCAGGAATGGCTAATTCTTAATTCACGTATTAAAATGACGATATTTGAATGTCGGATATGTTTATCAGGTCTTATCTTGTCTCTTTTTATCGTTATGGGCTTTGATTTTTTTAATTTTCAAGCAAATTCCGCTATTTTAAATAGTGGAATATCTGAGCGTTTTGTAAATTATTATTGGAAAAAGGGCATTAAATTAAACAATCGAACTATTTCAAAGGTGTTAAGAGCTGCAGATGTTTGCGTTTCAAATAAATTCTCAGATGGTCCTTTTTCTTCTAAAGATTTTTTAGCATTAGCTATGATAGAATCCAATTTTTCTCAATATGCAATTGGAACCCATGGAGAACGGGGAATTTTTCAAATATTTGATTATCACAATGAATTGCGGGAATTGAATCTTTCTAATAAAAATATATTTGACATTGATATAAATGTGCAAGCGGCTTGCCATGTTCTTGAGAAAAAGCACATAATCCGTAAAGATTATTACGAAACAATAATTTCATATAATGGGTATCGAAAAATTGGAAATCGTTTAAATGACAATTATTGGAAACGATTTATTGTTGCTCGGAAAGTAGTTGAAGATTTATATGGAGGTTTTAATGATTGAGAAAAAATGTTGTCCTTCATGCAATTCAGTAATTTCGTCAAAGATTTTATGTGATATTATTGATTGTACCAATGATGTTCAATCGAATAATGGTATACTTGAGGTGACTTTTAGTGAGGATGCGCGTTCTGAAATTTCGAATCTTTGTGAGTTCCATTTAAATGAGATTCGA
>Ga0315289_10014837_pt1 | contig 10846 bp, 7 predicted proteins | sample YL17G11_40_MG_FD_203452 | JGI IMG/M metagenome (GOLD analysis project Ga0315289, IMG submission 203452) | Sediment microbial communities from Yellowstone Lake, YNP, Wyoming, USA - YL17G11_40 | ecosystem: Environmental > Aquatic > Freshwater > Lake > Sediment | place: USA: Wyoming | collected...
AGGCTGTCTCGTTCTGTGGAGCTACATATCAGCCTGTTCTCTTTTCGTCAACTATGCTTCTCTGGTCTTCTCTGATGCCTTCGATCATGTTGCCAATCAACTCTTTTTCCGTGGTCACCCTGCCTATGGTGTGGTGCGTTCCATTCGTCAGTGCAGCAACGTGTTGCGTGACTGAAACGCCGTAGGCTTCGGCACCGTACATGTGTGGATTTGTGTTGACTGCTATAACATGGATTCCTTCACGCTTGATCATTTTTGAAACAGAAAAGACGTCAGCTACGGCGATGTCTTCATATTCCCTCACAGCAACGAGCATTTCGTCTATCTTCCGAACTGCGCCAGTTTCGATGCTTCTCCTCAAAGGAACGTTGGAGCTCCCGTCTGTTATGATTACCATGATGGGAACGGTTGAAGGATCTCTTCTGTTAGCTTCTTTCAGAACTTCCCAAGCTTTGAACATCCCAGCAGCTAGCGGAGTGAACCCGCTGACCCGCATGTTCACAAGCTTATTTGCCACAACTCTCAAATTCGTTATCGGATGTTGAACAACAACCGCACCCAAATCCTTCAGCGCGACAATACCCACGCGGTCTCGGCACCTATAAGCGTCGCCATGCAGCTTGAGCAATGCCTCTCGAACCGCCTTGAGGTTGAAAAGCATGGATCCGCTCAGATCAACGACAAAAACCATCGTCAGAGGAGCCTTGCATGACCTTAGCTTTTCACGTACGTCCGCAAGAGAGATTCTTAAGGCAGTCTCAAGAGGCTTCTCGCGGTTTCTCTGCTTTCTTGCTGCCTCACGGATAGTTGCAGGCATGTGAATGTCTACGGGTTTTCCGTGCGGAAATTTCCAGCCGTAAGGTTTGCCTCGATGAAGAGTCGTGATTGATTGAGGATGCCTTCCAGCAAAAACACTGCGCTTTCTTGTCTTGATTTTTCCCATTTTGAGAAAAAAAGTGGATGGCGAAACGATCCTTTTTTCTAAACTGGTAATCATTGGAAAGCCTTGCGAGATCTCAGTTGACCTTGCGGCTCCGCCGACAGTAGGAAAGCCTTTCATCTTATCCTTCTTCTTCTCTACAGTTTCTTCCTTGTACGTCTCGCCCTTGAGCTTGTCTCCGCCTACCTGAAGACCATCGGTAAGAGGCGCATTTTTAGGGCTTTGGTTGAGTCTTTTTGCTCTTCCCCAGATTCCAGCGAAAAACCTGTCAATGAAGAACATGACTCTGAGTTTTTGTCTCTGAACCTGCTTGAAACGGCTGTCCTTCTGTGCATTTTCTTCTTCGTCTTTTCGCGCGTCTTTCTTAACCCAGAAAACCGCTCCCCCCTTGAGAAACTTGTGTTTGCTTAGTTCTTTCTTCGTCGTTTCTCCAGTCTTTTCGAATTGGAAAACCTTCTTTGCGGTAGCTGTAAACACGCTTGCTATCTCTTGGGATGTGGCAGGTTCCAGAAAGCCTCCTTCTCGTGTTCTGTGACTTAGGGCAAGGTCAGCGGCAACTAGAACGTCATCAGGCGTTACTTCCTTCCTGTTCTCAAATGCTGCCAGTGTTGCAGCTGCCTTTGCAATAACGATGTCTGGGCGCAAACCGTCAACCTTCAGGTCTAAGCAAGCTTGAGAAATACTCTTGAGCAAGTCGTCTGAAAGGGTTACCTCCCTCAGTGCCTTTCTGGCTTGGACTATTCTGTTTCGAAATTCCTCTTGCGTCGGTCTCGACTTTTCGTAGAATTTCTCAGGGTCGGCTTCAAATTCCATGTTTCTTCTAACTATTTCAACCCGATCTTCGACTGATGTTATCGCGTTGACTGTGATCGACAATGAAAAACGGTCTAGAAGCTGCGGGCGGAGTTCTCCTTCTTCGGGGTTCATTGTTCCAATGAATATGAAGCGTGAGGGATGGCTCACGGATATGCCTTCTCTTTCGACGATGTTCCATCCCGTGGCTGCGGCATCTAACAAGTCATCCGCTATGTGATCGGGCAATAGATTGACTTCGTCTACGTAGAGGATGTTTTGGTTTGCTTCTGCAAGAATGCCAGGCTCTAGGGCTTCTATTCCGTGTTTTATTGCCTTTTCTACATCTAAGCTTCCGATGACCCTATCTTCTGTTGCTCCTAGCGGAAGGTCAACGACGACCATCTCTCTATCTTGGGACGGCAGCTTTCCGTCCTTTGTATGCTTTGCGTTGCAGACGGGGCACATGTTGGATGTGTCGTCAGGATTGCAGTTGAACGGGCAGTCTCTGGCCGTTCTTATTTTTGGGAGGATGTCTGCTAAAGCTCGGACTATGGTGCTTTTTCCTGAGCCTTTTGGTCCCCGTATGAGTAGGCCGCCGATCTTGGGGTTTATCGCGTTTATCAGTATGGCTAGTCTGAGTTTGTCTAGTCCAACGATTGTTGAGAATGGGAAGACCAGTCGTTTTCGTTGCATTCTGTGATTGCTCCGTTCGGTTACGTGTGAAGAGAAGGGAGTTTAAACCTATTAGTTTTTAGTTGTCTCTTCGTGGGAATTGGCTTATGGGTCTGAGCTTTGGCGCTAGTGACGTGCAGTTGGGCTTTTCTGACTCGTTTGAATGACCATGCTATTATGACGTTTTCTCGCGACTATACCATGCCACTAGTTATTCCGATTCTCCCCAGTGCGCCATCATTGTACCCAAATCCGCGGAGTCTACTGTGCCGTCGCTGTTAATGTCAGCTTCGGGAACGTAGCTTGGTTCTCCCTTGGATGCGCCCCAAGCATTGGCGAATATGCCTAAATCTTCAGAGTCAACCAAGCCGTTCCCAGTGATGTCGCCAGGGATGCAAACCCTAACAAAGTCCCCAGTGTACCTGTTGTCCGCTGTGTCCACTTCGCCTGAGACTGTGTTAGCAACCGCAGTGATCGTGTAGTTGCCATATGAAAAGCTTGAGGTGTTCCAAGTGAAAACGAGTGTGGTCTGGTTGCTTGGAGCCAGATTGGTGATAGTCAGTGTTTTGATTGCGGACGTATTGCCGTACGTTGTGACGTTGAAGGTTTCGGGAGCAGTTCCTTGGTTTTGAACGAGAACATTGATGTTGACGGTCTGCTCCTTGTAGACCCTTACCGAGGAGCATTTGAGCTCGATGACCGCCACATCGTGCATGATCAATACGGTGAAATAGGATTCTGCGCGGCCCATGTTCCCAGAAGTGTCGTTTGCGTAGACTGTTACGTGGTATGAACCATAAACTAGGCCAGTCAGCGTGGCGTTCCCTGGGATAGTGACGTTTTTCGGACCACCTAGGCGGTAGCCTAGCCAAGTTGTTCTCTTATTAACTGTGAAGACTAAGGGAACAGATGGCGTACTGTACGTTGAGTTTTGTGGGGACAGGATACGTATTACAGGTGAAGTGAGGTCTTCAGGTTCGATGCGGAATCTGGTGCTCGCACTTCCAACTGCAATCCCATCAGCGAAAACGGACGCATAGGCTGTTGCAAGCCCAACGAAAACGCACTTAGGTATTACGATGCTCATAATGTGATACATGGAGACATTCGGGTATATGGTGGTGTCAAACTGGTCCGCGCCTACAGGAGCATCCACTTCATCTTGGACGGTTAAGTGGATGGAAATGCTCCTTGGGGCTTGGCCGACGTTTTTAACGCTTATGTTGAAGTAGGATGTCGTCTTTTTTGGAAAGCTGTCCTGTGGAATGCCCAACGCATCGCATGGATAGAAATTGGTTATCGAAATATCGGTTGCTCCCATAGCTTGACAAGACAAGCTCAGTTTCAAGAGTAACGATATCAGTATAAGAATGAAGGCATAGCGCAAGTTCACTTTGCAGAGTCTCTTCAATTCTTAGCCTCGTATGCCTATATTTGACTCTGAATCGAAATAAGACTTGCGATACTATCTTCCAGAGCTATCGAGCATGCATCAGACTCTTTATTACGTTTTCCTCACCAACGTCAATTCACAGGCAAGCTAAGCGATTTTGTGGGGCCGGGGCCGGGATTTGAACCCGGGCGCTAGGCTCCACAGGCCTATAGGCTACCAAGCTACCTCACCCCGGCCACATTTTGTTGACTTCGTATGCTGGTGATGCTCACTTTTTAGAGGGTCGGTATTATTTACGTTTTCTGAGGGAAGCTGAGACTATCAACAGAAACGGGTAAGTCATAAATAGAGTAAGCTACTAGAATTATTTTTTTGGAAGTAAGCAAATGAGGAAGTTGAATGCTCTACCACTAGTTCTCGTGGTGCTGGTTTCAATTCTCGCCGCCATACCTATGGCTGCTTTCGCTTCTGATTCCTCAGTTCATGAGTACGTTGTAGTCATTTACACGATTCCCCCAACCGACGATTCCATGACTGACCCAGACCACGCACTGCTCAACTACCATTGGTATTCAACGATTAACTACTACATCAACCCAACCAACAGTTACGGCTTCTCAACATCAGCCGTCGTAAACACCATCACTACATCAGCCAACACATGGGATGTAAAAACAACCTATCAAGTCTTCTCCTACAAAGGAACGACCTCAAAGACTGCTGGTACACGCGATGGCTATAATGTGGTTTCTTGGGGTTTATACCAAGCTGGTGCTATAGCCGTTACGTACATCTGGGCTAGGGGCAAAAGAATTCTTGAAACTGACTGCAGAATGAACACATACTATGGCTGGAGCCTGTCTGGTCAAGCTGGCAAGATGGACGTGCAGAATATCATGACGCATGAGTTTGGCCACTGGTGCGGTCTAAAAGACCTGTACAATGACAAAGACTATTGGCTAACGATGTATGGCTACTCAGACTACGGACTGACTTACGCACGAACGCTTGGACTTGGCGACATCAACGGTCTACGTGCAGTCTACGGATCTTGAAGGGCAAGTCGCCCTCCCATCCTTCCTTTTTCTTTTCTCTGTCCATTAAGCGCTAAGCCTGTTGAGAGTTAAGTCTTTATTGAACGGTCTGCAACACTATTTCCCCGCAAAACTGTTGTGTTCGCGTAAGGAATGAGGTCGGATGGAGCAACCTTCAAAGAGCAATCGCTATCTCATATTGCTTGGGGCAGCACATTCTTTCAACCATTCACTGTTCGTCATTGCTCCACCCTTGCTAGGCTTGATAATGTCCACGTTCAATGTCTCCAAATCGGAAATAGGCTTTGTCACAATGATCTCATCACTAATCTACGGCGTAGGCGCACTTGCAGGAGGACCCTTAGGCGATAAGATCGGCGAAGCAAAGACAATCACCATATGTCTCGCGCTTTCAGGATTTTCCACCTTCATAATGCTTGTTGCTGGAGTCAGCAGGACCATTCTCATTTATGCGCTAGCACTAATCCTTATGGCCACTTGGGCAAGCCTCTATCATCCAACAGCAAACTCGCTAATCTCAAAAGCCTTTAAAGGCAGGGTTTCCCAAGCAATGGGATTGCACGGAGTAGGCGGAACACTCGGCGTCGTTCTGACCCCAACTATTGCATGGTTTATAGGCTCAGCCTACGGATGGCCTTGGGCTTTTGTCACGTTCGGCACTCTGTGCATACTACTCGCATTATTCTTCGCTGAAAATCAAGGGCGCATTTCGTTGGCAATGCTCTTTCTGTGTCTTCTGGACTTCAGCCTCTTCTACTACGAGTTGATCCAGTATGAGGTGTTTGGAACGATCGCTCTGGCATCCATCTTTGCATTCTGCTTTATCCTTTCCCTGTGGTTGATGCAAAGAGAAGCCCCTACATATCAAAGAGAAAGGATAACAGACAATGGGGGAACAATACTTGATGCCCTGAAGATTCGTGAGCTTTGGGTGCTTCTGATCTTTAATGTGGCGATAGGGCTTTTCATGAAGGGAGTCGAGCTTTTCTTCCCAACGTATCTTAAAGAAAACAGAATGGTTGATCCTATGTGGGCTTCAGTTGCCTATACGTTAGTTTTGGCAGCTGGAGTTCCTGCGCAGTGGATTGGCGGAAAAGCCGCTGACATCGTCGGCTCAAGGAAGGTTTTGATAGCCACGTCAATAGGCGTCTGTCTAAGTCTGCTCTCGCTTCTATTCTTCCCAATCCACATCGTAGGCATAGCCCTCTTTATTGCATTGTATGGATTGTCCTTCTACGCCCACCAACCTGCGCTTAACTCTCTGACGGGTTTCTGTTGCCCCGCGAATCAGAGAGGAGCGGTTTATGGTGTATTCTTCTTCACATCTTTTGGTATAGGCTCAATCTCGCAAGCTATCGCGGGCTATGTTGGTGACCTGTACGGCTTGGATGCAGCCTTCTACCTGATAGCAGTCTTTGCCTTCATCGCTTTGCTGCTTTCTTTTAGACTTCCAGAAAAACGTGAAAAACGATAGAACCAGACAGAAGATTCATCCGTATACAAAAGCATCAACAGCAACCCGAAATTCTCCAGCCAACTCAGCCAACCCTGCTGTTTTCCAACTTCTTGATTGGCAACCCTGCGAATCGGGTCGAAGCTTATATATACGTGAAACTGAGAGCGCCAGTGATCAGTTTTGCACGTTGATTCCTGCGATTCTCTAGAAGTTCTGCGACGGATCGATGCTGCAGAGTCCACTATCTCACAAATCACAAAGGTATTTGGGTAAGATGCATGGTTTGGCAAGCTTCCTTAGACTTGCGGATGCCAAACGAAGACACCATAGTTGTAGGTAAAATGTCAAAAGGAACAGCCGCACACTTACTGAAATCAATGAAAATTTAAAATCCCCCATGGGTCACGACGCACGAAAGACAAACGAAGTTCGAACTAGCAAACATAAGGGCTGGGAAATAGGGGCTTGCTTTCCACAGACGATGTTGCCCGCATGAAATACGCAGGACGTTAGCCCGTTACAGAAAGTTGCATCAGTTTAGCTGAAGAGGAAGGTGGTGATGCCATCTGGTATTTCTGGGTGCACTCTGTAGACTGTCTCTACTGTTCGCCAATTACTTGGATTATGACTGTTCTTCTTCTGGGGTGAACGTCGGTTTCCACAAAAAGTAGAGATTGCCATGTGCCAAACTCCACTCGGCCCCCAATGACTGGAAGAGTCTTTTCAGGCGGCAGAAGCACAGACCTCAAGTGAGCATGCGCGTTGGAAGGATGCGCGTATCTGCCATCGCGTGGGACGAGATCTTCTAGGAGAGATTTAATGTCGCTGAGCAGGCTGTAGTCGTTTTCAGTCAAGATCAGTATGCCAGTGGCGTGAGGGGCAAAGACGTGGACCAGACCGTTTCTTATGACTGACTTGGACACCGCCTCTTGAACCTTGTCTGTTAAGTCTACGAATTCTATCTCACCTTTTGTCGAAAAGGTGTACGTCATGTTGAAGACTCTGAATTCTGACGTAGGCTTTCACTCTAATATTTTGGTCATTATTATCTTGTCGATGTAGCTACCTTCTTTGAAAAAGCTTTTCGGAATATTCCCTGTTTGGGTGAAGCCGACTTTTTCATAAACGTGAATGGCTCGGGCATTGTTTGCGAATACAGACAGCGTCAGGACAGTTAACCCCATAGCCCTTGCTTGCTCAATCAGTGTTTCCATCATCCGCGTGCCAATTTCGACATTTCTGAAACCGTCCTTAATTGCTATCCCTATGGCGCCCACGTGTCTATCGTATGAGCTTGTTCTTCTGTTGATCTCGGAATTCGCAATTACTGTTCTGTCAACCTCAGCAGCCAAGTAGAACACCTCATCCCGCTCCAGACGACTCAAAGCCTTGGAAAGCCAGTCAATCTCTTCTTCGCGAGACACCTTCTGATTACGGCATATGTTTGCCCTCTCGTCCACGAGCGAGTTGATCAGCTCCAAGAAGTCATCCAAGTCCTCCCACTTGAGCGTTCTCAGAATCACTTTCCTGCCGTCCTTTGCAGAGAAGGTTCGGATGACCTTTCCAGCCTTCATAGCTTATAGCTACGCTCCCAATCCCTTTAACACTTTTCAAAACTCGACAAGGACAAGGCTTGAAAGAAGGTAAACCGTTGATGCTTCTGTATACAGCTAGACCCGCAACCTCTCTAGGGAGCACTGGTGAAACGGGAAAAACCAACGTAATACCAGCATCACCAAGACCACCAAGAAGCATAAACCCAATGCGAAGATGTCAAAAACATCGCGCATTTAGCCTACTCCAGACAACGCAACTTTGCACTCTCATACTAAACAAACCAGAAAAACGTTCTTTTCTGAGCTTGCCAAAACCGCAAAAACCGGGTGAAAGGCCCCTCGATTGCCAGTGAACTGCAAGCCCGTATACAAAAGCATCCCCAAAAGTCACAGACAAGAGAACGAAAATCCAAGCTCCCAACAAGACCAAAGTCGTCAGCGCAAATCGCTGATATTGACCTCGCCAAACACCTGGAACACTCAACAGCATGTCCGCAATGAACTTGGAGTTCAAAGCGTGCAGGGCAAAGCCCAGACTTCGTGGTCAGAATCCCGAAGTGTTTCCGAAGCTGTGTGTGCTGGCTTCGCATGGAGATTTTCGTGGGTTTTTATATGAGGCGTTGGGCATTCATGGAGTGAATCTATCTCTTCAAATTGGGTTCTGATTGGTGAAAGAGGCTCGATTTGAGAAATAGTAAATTAGTGAAATATAACCATCAGTTCGATATTTACTATGGTTAATTTCGAGAATTGTCCATCAAAGCGAATATCTACTGAAATATGATGGACTTTACCATTCGAGATTTGAGTTATGGAAACTGCACAAATCTGGCTTCATTGCATCTGACAAGAGCATTAACTGTGGCATCATCAGTACTTGCTTCGATAGAGGGAAATACATTAGCATCATCCAATCCAGTAGGCATATTAGTAGTAACATTCAACGTTAACTGTCCAAATACGAAGTGAACCTTGTCGTTCGGAAGGAAATCTATCCTACATTGATAGTAAGTCTGGATAGCAACTGTCCCCATTTCTATTTCTGTGATATTGGTTCCGTCCGATACTCTCGCCCAAAGAGTAGTCCCTATAACATGGAATCCAACAAATTTGCCACCTATTCGTCCCATACCCATAAATTCATGAGCACCATCACCAGACTTATCGAAGTAGAAACAGAAGAATGCCTTTCGTCTCTTATTCCATGTCAGAGTTGGTAATGAGGTCATAGCATGGAAGAATCTATTGAAGAACTTGTAGCATTAGTATAGGCTGAAGGCATTCCATTTAAATATTCAAAGATGATTGTTCCAATTATATTCTTATACCATGTTACAATAGTTCCAATAGCGGGATAATCAGATTCAGCCGCCATGTCAGACCACTTTATATCCATTGGTATAGGTCTCTGTATTGTGCCAGCGAAGTCCATGCCCAAAGCTAGAAAGCCAAACTGAAAAGGCTGAAACAGGGCGATTCTGCAGTTCTAAGCCCGTATTGAGCTTCTGGATTCTTGTCCCGCAGCGCAAGAGATCTCCTCTTTTGCCTTTACGTTGGTTCGAACAGAAACAGGCTGATACTAAAGCTTTTGTGGAGAAGAAATGGCGAAAACAAGCCGATTTCTCAATAGGGACTGATCGAAGCCTCGGTGGTCTTCAATCAGCACTAGTCTAGTTTTCGTTCGAGATTGTTCATGTTATGGGTTTTTGCATATTCCCAACTGCGAAATAACCGCTTTAATTGCTCGCTGTCATATCTTCAGATAGACGAAACAGAAGGTGTCGCACTTGGATCTTGACCATTTTGGAGACGGCATTGAAACGCTCGAGCGAGCAGTCAACGGCAGAACAATTCGAGTAAAATGGGACTGGGGAAACTTCAAGAGCACGGAAGGCTTTCCAGTAGACGACAATCTTATCAACTGGGCGATAGGTCAAGAGCAAGCACTGAAGGAGTGCTTTCTATGCTTAGACGAGTGGGTTCACAAGCTCAAGTGGCTCGATGAGACACAGTGGTACGAAAGATGGAGCAAACCCGACAAAGAGAAGCCCTCTGCGAAGTCAGTTATAAGCCCAGGACCGTACCTGCTTCTGCTAGGAGACCCCGGCACGGGCAAATCCCTAATCGGCAAAGCATTAGCCGAAAAGCTAACGCAAGTCTACAAAGAGAATGGCGTAAAGCTATTTGACACAATATGCTGGAAGAATGCAGTGTTGCCAAGCCAACCTAGGATTTCAATCCACAAGGCTGGTGAAGGCAAGAAGATTCTGCAGAAAGAACAACTCAAGGAACTCAAAAGAAAATTCACAACAAAGATAGGACTGAAGGCTCTACAGACCTTTCTGGTAATGATGGGCCTAGTTCTAATATGCTTGGGATTCTACTTCATATTTCAAGCTTGGCAGAATTGGAACCTAAACCCCAAGTTTCTAGGAGAACCGTTGCAGGAGTACTATCATAATAGCTTCCCCGACTATCTCATAGAAAGGTTCGTGGGCCTAGTTCCCCTGACGTTCATCCCAGGCGGAAGTCTGATCTTCTTCGGCGTCTTCATCTGGTGGTTCTCCAAGCTCATGGGCGGAGGCGGCTTGAAGGGCATTGGAGGATCTCAACAAACAGACGTTCCGAAACTGTTAGTCGACAGCGCATCAAGTCATGCACCCTTCGTGGATGCGACCGGCCATAGAAGCGCTCAGCTCTTTGGCTCCATAGCCTGGGATCCTTACCAGACAGGAGGCTTGGGAACACCCGAGCATCAAAGAGTCAGTGCCGGAGACGTCCACAACGCATCTCTGGGCATACTGTACATTGATGAGATAAAGAACCTTGACCCCGAAGAAGCCATCACACTTCTAACCGTGCTCGAAGACGGACAGTTGCCAATAACTTTGAGAGGCAGACTGCACGGAGGAGACACGGCAGCGATGGCTGTTTCAACTGAACCAGTGCCTGCCATAACATTTCTCGTTGGCGCCGGAA
>Ga0315289_10014838_pt1 | contig 10846 bp, 11 predicted proteins | sample YL17G11_40_MG_FD_203452 | JGI IMG/M metagenome (GOLD analysis project Ga0315289, IMG submission 203452) | Sediment microbial communities from Yellowstone Lake, YNP, Wyoming, USA - YL17G11_40 | ecosystem: Environmental > Aquatic > Freshwater > Lake > Sediment | place: USA: Wyoming | collected...
GCGGGGGCCGAGGTCTATGTGCCGCTCGAGGGATTGATTGATTTTGATGCCGAGCGGGAGCGGCTCGAGGACCGCATCGCCAAGGAACGGAAGTTCCTGGAGGGGCTGGAGAAGAAACTCGCGAACCCGAACTTCGTTGAGAAGGCCCCCGCCGACGTGGTCGAGCGCGAACGCGCCCGGGCCGATGAGGTCCGAGCGACCATCGCGGCGCTCGAAAAGAATCTCGCCGACCTGGCGTAATCCCCGAGCCGCGAACGTGAGTTCGCGGTGATGTGCGGCGCCGCCGAAGGCTCGGCGCCGGTGCGAGCGTACCCGCCCGCTGACGCGGGCGGCTCGTATTGTGTGGCTTGTTTGCCCCCTTGCCTCCGCCGGTTCGCGGTGTAGAATACCCGGGGAGTCGGAGGCTCGGCCATGGAAGTCCGCGTCGAACTCGTGCGCATCATGATCAACGAGGCGGGGGACCACCAGGTCATCGTCCTGAAGGAAGTGGGCGGCGAGCGGGCGTTCCCGATCGTCATCGGGTTTTTCGAGGCGGCGGCGATCGACCGGCGCTTGAAGGGCCTTCGGCTCCCCCGGCCCCTGACGCACGACCTCCTGGGGGGCGTCATCGAGGCGCTCGGCGGCCGCTTGGCGAAGGTCGTCGTCACCGACCTCAGGGACCACACCTTCTACGCGAACCTCGTCATCGATCGCAACGGCGACGAGGTCCGGGTGGACGCCCGGCCTTCGGACGCCATCGCGCTCGGCATCGCGAACGATACGCCCATCTTCATCGAGGACCATGTGCTCAACGAAGTGGCGGGCCCGTCGGGCGGGGCCTCCGAACCGGACCTCTAGCGCGCGGCGCCTTGGGTTCCGGCGGCCCGCCGCCGGCGGGCGGGAGATTGGATTGAAGCGAATCGGCCTGGCCATCGGTCTGGCGGTTCTCGCGATGGGCGCTTCGGCGCCGGGCCAGACCGAGGCCGAACGCGTCATCGTTCTGGCGTCCGAGAGCGTTCCCGAAGGCGTCGCCGTCGCGCGCCACTACATGGCGGCGCGCGGCATCCCCGCCGCGAACCTCTGCGTTGTGCGCGCCCCGGCCGCGGAGGAAATCTCCCGCGACCAGTTCGACGAGACGATCTGGAAACCCCTGCGGGCCTTTCTGGCGGAGTGGGAAGGGCGGTTCGACGTCGCCCTCGCGGACGCGACGCTGGCCCTCAGCCTCGGCGAGCGGCGCGCCAAGTACCTCGTGCCGGTCTTCGGCGTCCCCATCAAGGTCACCGGCTACGAGGACGTGAAGACGATGTACCTGTCGAAGGCGGCGGCGGTGGATTCGGAACTCGCGCTTTTGCCGTCGGGCGGGCATCCACTGGTGGGAAGCCTCGTGAATCCGTATTTCGGGGCGGACGCGCCGTTCGGCCCGCCCCTGGACGGCGGGATGATTCTCGTCTCGCGTCTGGACGGCCCGAGCGCCGCCATCGCACGGCGCCTCGTCGACGACGCTCTCTGGGCCGAACAGGGCGGCCTCAAAGGTCGCGCCTATGTCGATACCCGTGGCATCACGACGGGCGGCTACGCCGTGGGCGACCGGTGGCTCCTTCGCGCCGCGTCGTCGCTCGAGCGCGCCGGATTCCCGACCGAGGTGGACACGCGGCCGGAGATTCTGCCGCTCGCGCACCCGATGCCCGACGCCGCCGTCTATCTCGGCTGGTACCACGAGTCGGCCGCGGGGCCGATGACCAAGCCGGACTTCCGTTTCAATCGCGGCGCGATCGCCTACCATCTCCAGAGTTTCACGGGCGCCGCCATCCGCGACCCGAAGAACCATTGGGTCGGGCCTCTGCTGGTGCACGGGGCGTGCGTCACCGCCGGGGCGGTCTATGAACCGTTCCTCACCGGAACGCCGAGCGTGGACATCCTCATGGACCGCCTGCTGAAGGGCTACTCCTGGGGCGAGGCGGCCTGGATGGCTCAGCCGCTCGTCTCCTGGCAGATGTGTTTCATCGGCGACCCGCTCTACCGGCCGTTCGCACGCGGAAAATGATTAGCCGCGAGCGTGAGCCAGCGGCCTCGTTCGCGTGCGGAAAATGATTAGCCGCGAGCCGAAGGCGAGCGCGCTCCCCCGGCGCGCCGGGGTCGCGGCTATTGAGTCCGGTAAAACTAATGTGATGCCGGGGTGCCATCCCGGCGCGCCGGGACTTGTCAAACCGTGTGCTAACCACGGGAAGCACGGATTGCGAGCAATCCGTGGCACCCGCGAGATTAACATCGGTTTTACCGGACTCAGTAAACGATAAAGGCTTACGGCCGGCGCTACTCGGGCTCGCCGTCAGGCCACGGCACGCCTGCCGTGCCAGGGGCGAAGAGTTCGGGTTCCGCCGGCCCGCGCTTGCCGGACTTGCGCGGTGTAGGGGCCTTCAGGCCCAGGTGGTCGTAGGCTTCCTTGGTGGCGACGCGGCCCTGACGCGTCCGGCCGACGAAACCGATCTTAAGCAAATACGGCTCGACCATGTCCACGAGGGTGTCCACTTCCTCGTTCAAGGTGGCGGCGATGGCCTCGATGCCCGCTGGCCCGCCGCCGTACGTCTCGACGATCGTCCGCAGGAACTTCCGGTCGAGTTCGTCCAGGCCGCGCTCGTCGACGGCTTCCATGGCGAGGGCTTTGCGCGCGATCTCGGGCGTCACGCGCCCGTCGCCCTTCACCTGGGCGAAGTCGCGCATCCGGCGCATGAGGCGGATGGTGACGCGCGGCGTGCCCCGGCTGCGGCGGGCGACTTCGGCCAGGGCTTCCGGGTCGGTCGGCACCTGGAGCAACTTTGCCGATCGCCTCGCAATCTCCAGAAGGTCCTCCTCCGGATAGAACTCGAAGTGGTGGTAGAGGCCGAACCGTTCCCTGAGCGGTGCCGAGAGAAAGCCCGCGCGCGTCGTCGCGCCGATGAGCGTAAAGGGCTGAAGCGGCACGTTGATCGTCCGGGCGAAACTGCCGCGGTCCACCGTGATGTCGATCCGGAACTCTTCCATCGCCGGGTAGATGAACTCTTCGACCACCGGGCCGAGGCGATGGACCTCGTCGATGAAAAGGACGTCGCCCCGCGCGAGGTTCGTCAGGATGCCCACGAGGTCCGCCGGGCGCGTGAGGGCCGGGCCGCTCGTGGTCTTGATTCCCGCACCCATCTCGGCCGCGACGACGTGCGCGAGCGTCGTCTTGCCGAGGCCCGGCGGGCCGTAGAGGAGCACGTGCTCGAGCGGCTCTTTGCGCCCCTTGGCGGCCTTAATGGCGATGAGGAGTTTCTCGATGAGTTTCCTTTGGCCGACCACCTCCGCGAGGCGCTTCGGCCGAAGGCTCCACGAGAACCCTTCCTCGTCGGGTCCGCGGCTCTCGGGACTCACCAGGCGTTCACGCGGCATACGTTTCCCGTTCGAAACAGGTGCGTATTCAACGCAGAGAACGCAGAGGCCGCGGAGAAAAAGCAGTCAAGATCACGGCGAGTAAACTCGCCGGCTAACTGTTTTGCCTTCGGCCGTTCCCCCGATTCTTGCTGTTCTCTGCGTTCTCTGCGCCTCTGCGGTTGAATTCTGTTACCCTTCGGCGGCGGCGGTTCCCTGGTGAAATGCTTCGCGCACCAATTGCTCGACGCTCGCCTCTTTTCCGAGGCGTTCGAAGGCCGCGTCCACGCGCTCCATCGCTTCGGGTCGCGCGAGGCCCAGTTGCAGGAGCACCGCGACGGCCTCGCGCTTCGATTCGGGCACTTCAGCCCCGCGCTCGGCGGCCGCCAGGGCGAACTCGTCCAGTTTGCCGACCAGTTCCGCGATGATCTTCTCGGCCGTCCGCCGGCCGATGCCCGGCAATTCCGCCAGGCGCGCCGCGTCGCGCGATTCGATGCGCCCCGCGATCTCGCCGACCGGCACGACGAGGCTCTTCAGGCCCTTCGCGACGCCCAGGCCCTGGACGCTGATGTAGCGGACGAAGAACCGTTTCGCGGTCTCCGTGAGGAACCCCACGAGCCTCGGCACCATCTGGCCGTAGGCCGGGTTCCCGTCGAAGTACTCGAGCGTGTGAAGGGTGACGCGCCGGCCGACCTGCGGGCGAAGGTCGTCGGCCGTCACCGGCGCGACGAGAATCTCGTAGGCGAGGGCCCCGGCCGAGACGAGGACCCGGTCGTCGCGAACCTCTTCGAGTTGTCCCGAGACGCGTGCGATCATGGGCTCTTCCGCTGTCGGGCGTCTATCTTAACCGCAGAGAACGCAGAGAGCGCAGAGAAAAAAGCCGTCAAAACGCTCGGCGAGTAAACTCGCCGGCTAAATGTGCCGCCGTTCGCCGTTCCCTGATTCCGGCCGTTCTTTGCGTTCTTGGCGCCCTTTGCGGTTCATCTTTTTATTGCCGACCGTGCGGCGCGGTGAGCGTGGCAAAGGGCGACGGCCAGGGCGTCGGCCACGTCCGCCGGTTCCGGCACCTTCTTGAGGCCGAAATGGCTCTGGATCGCCCGCTGGACCTGGTGCTTCGAGGCGTGGCCGGAGCCCACGAGGGCCTTCTTGATGTGCGTCGCGCCGTAACTCGTGACCGGGACGCCGGCCTCCGCCGCCGCCAGAAAGACGACGCCTCGCGCGTGGCCCATCAGGATGGCCGTCCGCGGATGGCGATAGTGGGAGTAGAGTTCTTCGACGGCAACGGCATCGGGGCGAAACTCGGCCAGCACGGCCGCGAGGCCCGTGCGGATCTCGGCGAGGCGGGCCGCGAGGTCGTCTTTGGCGCTCGTGCGGACGACGCCGGCCTCGAGGAGACGCATCGCGCCGGGGGCGGCATCGCGCGTCTCGATGACGCCGTAGCCGGTCCGCTCCAGGCCGGGGTCTATGCCGAGAATCTTCATGATTGCGGATTCCGGATTTCGGATTTCGGATTTCGGATTGAGAGGCACCCGCCGGCCTCGCTCAGCCGGTGTCTTCCAGGGCGGCCAGGAACCTGTCCAGGTCGGCTTCCACCTGCTCCAGCATTGCCGATGCACCGTGAACGCTCTTGGCCATCAATTCCCAGTTGAGTTGGATCAAGTAGCCGTGTCGGAAAAAGTGTCTGAAGTCTGCATAGGGGCGCAGGGCCTTCCGGGTCTCGTCGGAAAGCACGGCCGGGCGGTTAAGGCGGTCTTCGGCCATGTTGTCCAGCAACCGGCGGTGCCACAGGCCGCCCTCCGGCAGGCCGCCATCGCATGCGGTTGCGATACGTTTGAAGATATTCTCAAGGCCGTTGTAAAAGGAATGCAGCATGGCGCCGAGGGCGGCACACTCGATCCTATCCGGCACCTGTGCTTGGCACTTCTTAAAAAGCGGGGCGTACCCGTCAATCTCGCGGTGCAAGTGCCGGCGCTCTGTGGCAATTTCTTTCCGCAACTTATCCCACTCGAACAAGTTCTCCCTCCTGCTTGAGGTGCTGCGAAAAGGGCGTGTCCTGGTCGAGGTCCACCAAGTCCACGGGCCTCTGAAGAATGTCGATCGCCGCCCCGAGGGCCTCGAGATACCGCCGTGGCGGCAGGCCGCTGACGGCCAGGTCGACGTCGGAGCCCTCGCGCAGGCGGCCGGTGGCAGCCGAGCCGAAGACGTACACCTCCCGCGCACCCTCCTTGCGAAGGGCCTCGGCCGCACGCTCAATCCGCCGCTTCAGGTCCTCGGTCATGGCGTTTGCCCTTTTGTCGCCTTCCCCCTCACCCCCGCCCCCTCTCCCGCGAGGGGAGAGGGGAGACTTTTAATTCTTCTCCCGCGAGGGGAGAGGGGAGAACCTTGGCTCACCCGAGGCGCCATGTCGTGCCGTCGGGCGTATCTTCCACGAGAACCCCCGCCTCGGCGAGGCGGTCGCGGATGGCGTCGGCCGTGGCAAAGTCTTTCGCCTTTCGCGCCTCTTCTCGCTCGTCTATCCGGCTCTGGACGACTCGCCGCAGTGTTGTCATACCGGTTGCGTCGGCAGTCTTGTATAAGATTAGGCCCAGCACTTCTTCAGCCATTTCCTTAAATGCGGATAAAAGGAGGTTCAGTGTGCCCCATGCTGGCAGCGGCTTGACCTGCATCTGGTTTACCTCGCGCGCCAAATCGAAGAGTGTCCCCAGCGCTTCTGCTGTGTTAAAATCATCGTCCATCGCTTCGCGGAAGCAACTGGTTAGGGTTCTGACTTTTTCAACGGTCGCCGCATCTGGCCTGGACCAAGTTGCACTTTTTGTTGTTGCCCCCTGCCCAAGATTTTCTGGATCGCTTGGAGCAATCATAATTCCCCACGCATTCAATTTGCGCACAGCACCGACCAGCCGCTCGTAGCCGTCCTGTGCTGCGTCGAGTGCTTTCTCCGAAAAGTCCGTCGGGCTGCGGTAATGGCTCTGGAGGATGAAGAGGCGGATGACCATGGGCGGCCACTTCGCGAACGCGTCGCGCAAGGTAAGAAAGTTGCCGAGGCTTTTGCCCATCTTCTTTCCCGCCACGGTGACCATGTTGTTATGGAGCCAATAGCGAACGAAGGGTTTTCCGGTGGCGGCCTCGGCTTGGGCGATTTCGTCCTCGTGGTGCGGAAAAACGTTCTCGATGCCTCCGCCGTGGATGTCGAGCGTCTCGCCTAAATACTTCTGGCCCATGACGGTGCACTCGATGTGCCAGCCGGGATAGCCCATGCCCCAGGGGCTGGGCCACTGCATGACGTGCCCCGGTTCGGCCCGTTTCCAGAGGGCGAAGTCGGCGGGATGTCGCTTTTCTCCGACTCTGGACGCTGCGCGGGCGCTCACTTCGACGCGGGCCCCCGCCTGCATCTCTTCGACGCTCCGGCCGGACAGGCGGCCGTAGGCCGGCCAACTGGCGACGTCGAAATACACCGACCCGTTCGCCTCGTACGCGTGGCCGCGCTCAATCAGCCTTTTCGTGTGCTCAATCTGCTCGATGATGTGGCCGGAGGCGCGCGGGCTGATGTCCGGACGCAAAACGTTCAGGGCGTCCATGTCCTCGAAGTATCGGCGGGTGAACTGTTCGGCGATCTGCATCGGGTGGACCTTTTTCGCCCGGGCCGCCTTCTCGACCTTGTCCTCGCCCGCGTCGGCGTCGTCCGTCAGGTGGCCGACGTCGGTAATGTTCTGGACGTAGGTCACGTCGTAGCCGAGGTATCTCAGATAGCGCACGATGACGTCGAAGGAGATGTAACTTTTGGCGTGGCCGAGGTGCGCGTCGCCATAGACGGTCGGCCCGCAGACGTACATGCCGACGTGGGGCGGGGCGACCCCTCGACCATGCTCGGGGTCGCCCTGAGTGGGTCGAAGGGCGACCGGCTCGAACTTTTCTCGCCGGCGGGTGAGGGTGTTGGTCACGTGGAGGTTATTTTCGCGAATAGTCACATGTGCCTCCGAATGAAGCGCCCGCCAAGGCGGGCGGCTAAATGCGTTCGAGGACGACGACGGCCTGGGCGGCGACGGCCTGGCCGGCGCCGATCGGGCCGAGGCCTTCGAAGGTCCGGGCCTTGAGGCCCACAGCATCGGGCGCGAGGCCGAGCAACTCGGCCAGCCGGCCGCGCATCTTCTCCTTGAGGCCGCCCAACTTCGGCCGCTCCAAGAGGAGGTTCACGTCAACGCTCGCCGGTCGCCAACCGGCCGCCTTCACCTTCTCCAGGGCCAAGCCCAGGATGCGGGCGGAGTCGGCGTCCTTCCAGGCCGGGTCGGTGTCCGGAAAATGGTCGCCGAGGTCCCCCAGGCCTGCGGCGCCGAGGCAGGCGTCGGCGACGGCGTGCAGGACCACGTCGCCGTCCGAGTGGGCCTTCGGGCCGAGCGGGTGCGGCACGAGGACGCCGGCGAGCACCAGGCGGCGGCCTTCCGCCTTCGCCCCTTGGGCTTCCGCCTTCGCCCCTCGGGCTACGGCGGACGGGTCGGCGGACAGGTCCGCGAGGCGGTGGATGTCGAAGCCGATGCCGACGCGGATGGGTTGCGTCATGGGTGTGAAGCTCCTTGACGTGAGGCAGTTTATCGGCCGCTGAGGGCGTTTGCAACGCCTAAAAAGAAGTCCAATGTCCAAGGTCCAAAGTCCAAGGTCAACGGCGCAAAAGAAAGTCCAAAGTCTCCGGCGGGATGCGCCCGCCTTTGACTTTGGACTTTAGACCCGCCTTCGCCAAGGCTTCGGCGGGTAAACTTTGGACGGTCTTTTATTTTCCCGTCAAGGCCTTGATGCGATCGCGCGCCTGGTTGACCTCGTCGGGGTTCCTGGATTTCAGGAGGACCGCGTTGTAGAGTTCGACGGCCTTGATGCGGTTCTTCAGGCGTTCCTCGTAGATCTTGGCGGCGTTGAAGCGGGCCGGGTACTGCGTCTCGGGGTCCCACTGCCAGCACCGCTCGTAGCACTGGACCGCGCGGGCCGAGTCCTCGAAATACCAGCCGCCGTAAATCTCGCCCATCCGGAAGGCCGCGTCGTCGATCTTGTCGCTCTCGGGGTACTTCTCGATGATCGCCTGCAACTTCTCGAGCGCGTTCTTCAGGTAATCCTTCTTGGCCGGCGGGAAGGCCGGGTAGTTCTTGTAGTCGAGGCCTTCCTTATAGAGTTGGTCGGCGGCGGGGATGCGGCGCAGGGGTTTCAGGTCCGGCCCGACGACCTCGGCGATCGTGAGGTACCGGGTTTTCGGCACCGCCTCGAACGCCTTCAGTTCCTGCTCCACCCATTCGATCTTGTGCTGGGCGCCGCGCGCGAGGTAATAATCTTTCAGGGCGAGCAGCGATCGGCCGTAGGCCTTCCGCAGGCGGGCCACTTCCTCCACCAGGCCCAGTTCCTGCATCCCCGTGAAGTCCGTTTCGGGCTCGGGCTCGATCTGGGCCTCGACGGCCTCGGCCTGGGTCTCTTCGGGCTTCGGTGGCCTGGGGGGCGCGGCCGGGACTTCGGGGATCGCCGGGACCGGCGCCTCGGCAGGCTCCGGCGGCGTGGTCACGGTAATCGGTTCCGGCGCGGGCAAAGGAGCCGGTTCCGGCGCGGGCGCCGGTGCAGGTTCAGGTGCGGGCAAAGGCGCCGGTACCGGTGCGGGTTCAGGCGCAGGCAAAGGCACCGGCTCAGGCGCGGGGACCGGCGCAGGTTCCGGCGCGGGCAAAGGCGCCGGCTCAGGCGCGGGCGCCGGCTTAGGCGCGGGCGCAGGTTTCGGCGCGGGGGCCGGCTTAGGCGCGGGTGCAGGTTTCGGCGCGGGGGCCGGTGCTGGCTCAGGCGCGGGCGCGGCCTCCGGGGGCGGCGTCGGCGGAATGGGCTCGGCCTTCGATGGCCGGTCCGGCCGGAGTTTCACCGGCGGGAGCGAGAACTCGTCGTCCCCCTGCAGGGAGATCGCCTCTCGCGTGATCCACAGTGCCAGGGCCGCAGCGGCCAGCAAAACGATAAGCCGACGCATGGGTTAGTCCTCCGTCCGATGTGAGGCCGGTTCCAATGTCGGGCGCGCACCAACGCGCGTGTATCGTCCATTAGAAATGGCCATCCCCGGCCCGTCAAGAAAAAACCGCTTGGGGGCAGAAGCGGGGGCGGCGTGCTCATCCCGGCGCGCGGGGGAGTAAACGGCGCCCGGCGTGTGTTCACGCCGGGCTGAATACCGGCGTGAGCGTCGCGCTGCGCGCCGTTCATTTAGCCCCCCGTGAATACTCGGGGGGTGCCGTTGCCTCCCGGTGAATACACCGGGGGCGGCTTTCATTCAACGCCGGCGAATATACCGCCTACATAACGGCGGCGCCCGCCTTCGGCCTCTGGAACCGCTTCAGGAAGCGCCGGATCGCCCTTCGGCGGAAGCCGGCGTCGGCAAGGTGGTTCCAGAGGCTCCGGAGCATCGCCCGCCGAATCCGCTCGCGCCCTAGTTTCTCGACCATCGGGTGGGCGAGGGCCTTGCGGTAGGGAATCCAGGGGGGGTGCTTGCGCAGGAACCGCAGTTGGATCCGCGCCTGGAACCGCCGAAGGTCCTCCACGCCGTACTGGTCGCTCACGACATACCGCCGCCGGCCGACGACGCGCATCCCCGGCTGCGCGAGGACCCACCGCTCGAAGTCCGTGTCGGCGTAGGCGTAGATTTTGTTGGGGCTGATGAAGTCGATGCCTAGACGAGCGGCGTAGTCGGCGATGCCGAGCATGTCCTCGGCCGTCTCGGCGGGGTTTCCGATGAGGAAGTTCCCGAGCGTCAGGATGCTCGTCTGGGCCAGGTGCCTGAAGGCCCGCCGGCACATTTCGACGGTGTAGCCTTTGCGCATCGCCTTGAGGAGCCTCGGCTGGTTGGATTCGATGCCGACCATGAACATGAAGAACCCCGCCCGCTCCATTTTCTTGACGAGTTCGGCCGACTTGGCGAGGGCGTTGATGCGGATCTCGCAGGCGTACAGGTGCCGGACGTCGCGCTCAATCAGGAGGTCGCAGATGCGTTCCAGGCGCCCGAGATCCGCCGCGAAGTTCGCGTCCACGAGGTGCACGACGTCGGCGTCGGTGGCCGCCAGTTCGGCGACGACGTCCTCCGGCTCGCGGCCGATCCAGGGCTGAAGGTCGCCGAAGATGTTCTCGCGCCATTTGCAGAACGCGCAGACCATCGGGCACCCGACGCTCGTGATGACGTTGTCGCCCTTGAGCGTCATCCACGGGTACTCGTAGCGCCGGACGGAGCGGTCGAGGTGGTAATGCTCGGGATGGATGCCGGCGCGGCGAGGGTTTTTGATGAGTTCGGCGGGGGACTGTTTCAGTTTCCTCTCCCCTGGTGGCCCCTCGACCATGCCCTTCGACAGGCTCAGGGCCGTGAGCATGGTTGAACGGCTCGGGGCCACCCTGAGCCTGTCGAAGGGTGGGAGAGGGTAGGGTGAGGGGGAATGAGATTGTTGTGCGGCATTGGCCCGCCCACCCCCCCCCCACACCCACCACG
>Ga0315289_10014839_pt1 | contig 10846 bp, 7 predicted proteins | sample YL17G11_40_MG_FD_203452 | JGI IMG/M metagenome (GOLD analysis project Ga0315289, IMG submission 203452) | Sediment microbial communities from Yellowstone Lake, YNP, Wyoming, USA - YL17G11_40 | ecosystem: Environmental > Aquatic > Freshwater > Lake > Sediment | place: USA: Wyoming | collected...
CGCGCAGGGGATCATCGATTTTTTTTAGCGCGCCCATGACGCGGCCTTCACCGGCGTTGTACGCGGCCATGGCAAGCATGACCGAACTGGTTCCGCCGAAAATGCCGATAAGGTCCTTGAAATATTCGGCCGCCGCGTAGGTGGCCTTTTCCGGGTCGGTCCGTTCATCCACCATATCGTTAACTGTCAAGCCATATCGCTGGCCTGTGGCCACCATGAATTGCCACAACCCGCGCGCGCCCACGGGGCTGAGCGCCAGGGGACTGAAGCCGCTTTCGAGCATGGATACATACCCGAGCGATTCCGGCAGCTTTTTTTCTTTGAACACGCGCGCGATCATCGGGTAATATTGTTCCCGCCGCTGCAGATAATGGACGATGACCTGATGCAGCTTGCCCGAAAAGACGTCGATATGATATTTGACGCGTTCGGTCATCTGCGGCGGAATATGATAATCGCTCTGGCCGAAACGGGATATGATTTCATCCATGGTGCGTTCCAGAGGATCGGCATAAAATTTCCCCACGTCATTGGTGCTGAGCCGCGACTTGACTTCAGAGAGTTTTTCCTGCGTCTGTTCGTACTGGGCGAAAAGCTGTTTGAGCCGGTCGCGGTTGGCCTCCGGCGCCTGCCGCGCGTCGGCCATGGCTTTTTCAATTTTGTCCAGGGCATTTTCCATGGAAAGCCCGTTTTTCAGCATGGCCTGGTACTGCGTCGCACGGATAGAAAAGAAGGCGATGACCGCGACCGACACGAACACCACCGCACCCAGGATGATCAGGGCCTGATGGCTGGATTTCCTTCCCGCCTTGTAGGAGGCCTTCAGCAGATGGCTCTGCGTATGGCTGATATTGCCGCGCTCGATGATTTTTTCAACGCGCCTGCCGTCTTTAAGAAGCTTGTGAAGGTCCGACGAGCCCATCTCCTTATTCAGGAGTTTTTTTTCCATCTCCATGGTCTTGGACGGGGTCTCAAAGGGATCGTCGGCCAGGGGATCGGCAAAGCGGATGCCGCTTTCTTCGCGCGATTCGCGCGCCTTGCGTGAAAGCGCCGTGCGCGGGTCTTCGATGGTGGGCGTATCGGGCGGGGCAATGGTCATCGCGGGCCGCGGTTCGTCGGGCGCGGCGATTTCGGTTTGGGATTCAATCACCTTCATTCGCGGACCGGTTTTGCCGAACCCGACGATATCGCCCGCAACGATATCGCATTCAACGGTTTTCTCTTCATTCAGAAAGGTCCCGTTTGTGCTGCCCAGGTCCTGCATGAAAAGCCTGGTGGCGGTTTTGTAGATGATGAGATGGTGCCCGGACACCGACTTTTCATTGGGGTCCAATATGATGTTGTTTTCGGGATTGCGGCCGATGCTGGTGGCGCCTTCGATAAGCGGCCAGCGCTTGCCGCGTGGATTGCCTTTGATGACTTCGAGGTAGTGGTAGGTCATGGGTTAAAAATGCATTGTGCGGAAAACCGCGCGGGCGCACAAGGTCATCCCCACTGCCGTTTCGAAAGCTGCTCCAGCACCTTCCATGCGTCGGTCTTGACAACCGCGGTCAGCGCCTTTTCCAGGTCCCTGGCCATGTCGGCGGCCGCGGCGTAGCGTTCGTCCGGATTGACGGCCATGGATTTGTTGATGACGCGCGCGATATCGCCGGAGGCCGCGCCGTCGAGTGAAAGGGGCTTGATGTTGCCGGTACTTTTTGCCGAAAGGAGCGCCGTCACCTCCTGCTGGGGGAGCGCGCGTTCGCCCATGAGAAATTCGTAGAGCGTCACGCCCAGCGCATAGATGTCGGTGCGCGCGTCGATCGTGCGTCCGTCAACCTGCTCGGGCGCCAGGTACGGGAGCGTGCCCACCACGGTCCCGGCGTCCACGGTGTGCAGGTGCACCTGAGCGGGACGGGCAATGCCGAAGTCGGTGAGTTTGATCTGGCCGTTTCGTCCTACCATGATATTGGCCGGCTTCAAATCGCGGTGGATGACGCCGCTGTACGTTTTGCCGTAAATGGAGACGACCTTCTGATGGGCATAATGTAAAGCGCGACAGACGAGAATTCCCACGGCCAGCGTCTCTTCGGGCGACAGCTTTTGGCACTTTTCCATGATGGCGTCGATGGAGACGCCGTTGATGTATTCCATTTCCAGATACGAAAGGCCATGCCATTCGCCGGCGCTGTAGCACTGCACGATGTTGGGATGGTTCAGATTGGACAGGATCTTGACCTCCGTCTCGAACCGCTCGGTGAATTTGACCGGCTTGCCGGGCTTGATGACCTTGACTGCGCGATAAACTTCCAGCCGGGGGTTCCAGATCAGGTACACGTCGGCCATGCCGCCCGAACCCAGCACACTCACGATTTTGCCGCCGCACAGGTCGCGGAATTTATCAAGCACCGCGGATTCGGCGGCAACGTCGGACGCCACGTCGTGCTCCACCATGGTCCGCTCGCCGGTCGGGGCGGCGGAGGCTGCGGGCAGACCGCGCTTGATCTCCTGCGCCACGAATTCGGCGGTTTCGGTATCGGGCAGCGCGGCAAGGAGTTCATTGTCCGCGGGCGCCTTGAGCGCCGATGCGGCATCCAGGGAACGCGGTTCCAGGTCCACGCCGCCCTGCCGGATGATGACCGTGCTTTTCTGGAATCCAAGCCAGAACGCCGCCGCGATAAAGGCGATGATGTGGCCGCCGGGGTTCCAGAAATAGCTGCTTGTTGCAAAGAGTACGAATGTCATGGCCACGCTGGCCGCTGCGACAACGCCCGCGCCGATGATGCAGGGAATGCGCAGCCGTGCCGGCGCGATCAGCACCAGCCCCGGGAAAATCAGAAGGACCAGAAGCCAGGCGATGACGGAACCCGCGCCGCCGCCGGTGATCCAGCGCTTCTGGAGGATATCCGAGGCGGCCGTGCCCCAGATCTCGACGCCCGGATAATCGGTGCCCACCGGGGTGATCAGGAAATCGGCGTTGACCGCCGGATCGGTGATACCCACGAAAACAAGCCTGCCGGTGAACGCGCTTTTGTCAACCTTGCCCGACAGCACGTCGCCGGCGGAAATGGTTTTGACCGCGCCGGCCGCGCCGCGGAAATGCAGGAAGGTGGTTGCGGCATACGTGGAGATGGGGACGCGAGCGGCGCCGAGAGCAACCCGAGATTTTCCATCAAGCACGAATTCGTCGGGTTTGACGCCCATGAACGAGGCCGCCGCCGCAAGGCCGAACGACGGGTAATATTCATCGCCCGCTTTGATCACATGGATCACCTCGGTAACAAGCTGCGAACCTTTGCGCGTCGATATGTTCAGAAATCCGCTGCGGCCGGTCCAGCGGTACAGGAGCGTATCGGGCGGCGTGGCCTGCGAAATCTGGTAAAACGTGGTGTTGCGGAGCGCAGGCGCATTGGCAAGGCGCAGGAAACGAAACTGATAAATGTCGGCGGGCATTGCGGAGCCGCCGTTATCGGCGCTTTGCACGAAGGATTCGATGCGGAACGGGAGCACAAGGCCATTGACACGCGAAAAGACACGGCTCAGGCTGTCGCTGCCCGCGGAATCGGGGCTGTGCACAAAGAGAAAATCAAGGGCCACGGTGCGCGGCGATCCCTGGTTGATGGCGTCGATCAGCGCGGCCTGGGTGGAACGCGGCCATGGCCAGGTGCCCAGGCTGCCGGTGCTCTGGGGATCGATGCCCACGATCACCACCGAGTCGCACGCTTTGCCCGAAGGCGACATGAAATTGAAGGCATAGAACGCGCCCTCTAATCCCGTAAAATCGGCAATGAGAATAGCTGCGATAAGGGCAATGGTGGCGCCGCAAAGAAGCGCGATTCGTTTCATAGGCATTTAAATCTCCGAAAACATCTGGGCTATCCGTTTGTCGCGTTCCTCATTCCACTTCTCCCAGGTGTCCTTGGGGTTTTTGGTGAACGTTGACGGCTTGGACGGTACGCCTTTTTTATCGATATGCAATTGTTGCATGGAACGGACGATCTGGGTCCAGGTTTCCATGTTGACCTCCTGCGGTCCGGGCACCTCATCCGGCCCGGACACTTCGGCGGTCCCCAGGGATGAACTCCCGCGGGCGGCATTATTATTGACGGACACTTCGCCTTCGTAAACCTTTATCTGGGCCGAGCTGTCGGCGCCTATGCTCGTTTGATAGACGGTCCCATGCACGCCCGCGATCGCCGTGGGCATCTGGAGCTGGAACCGGGTCAGCTTGTCTTTGAATTTTCTCATTTTCGTCCATACGCTGCCAAGGGAAAAAGCGACTTGTGTGGCGCCTTTGTTATTTTCGAGGTCGCGGAACGAGGAGATGGTTATCCGGGTGTTTTCGCGGATGCGGACCACGGACTCGCGATTGATGATGAGCTCGATGCGGCCGGTGGCGCCGGTCTGCACCATGTCGCCGGGATACACCAGCGAATTCACGCTAAGCTTCTGCGCGCCGCCGCCATTGCGCGAGGTGAACGTGACGTCACCTTCCACCCAGGTGACCGCGCCCTGGGTCACCGCCAGATTTTTCTCGAAAATCCGCGGCTCCGCGGCCGCTGTGGATTGTGCAGCGGCGGTGTCCCGCGTGCTGGCCTGCTTGAAATCAGGATTGCGGAACATGAGTTTCTGGCCGACCTGGATGACATTGATATCCGCGACCGACGGATTATCAGCCTTGAAGGCTTCGCCCATGGCCGCGGCATAATGGCCATACATTTCGATGCACAACAGGCTGATGGTTTCCCCGGATTTGACCGTATGCGAGATGAATTCCGACGGCGGCGCGGTAACGGCCGCGGCAACGAGGACGATACATGCCGCAGACACTGATAGTGTGGCGGCTACGATGCGGACAGGTTTCATACAAGCAGCTCCTTTTATTATGCGGCAAAATCAAAAGCAAAGCGTACCGGTTGATCGGATAATATAACATCTGAAGTAACGTCGATGGAAATGCGTCCGTCTTTGCCGGTGACCGTAATGGCGTCCTCCGATGCGATGCAACCCAGGCGTATGAGTTCATGGGCAAGCCGGCTTTTGATGGCGGATGCGGGACCCGGTTCTCCGGCGCAACGCATGACGCGGTTGACAAGCAGATTCATCCCCAGATGCGTATACAGCGGCGATGCGGCGTCGTTGTCGACGACGCTATACAAATGATCATGCCGCATTCGGCCCTTATGCTGGGAAAAGAGCATGAGCCCGCCAAAGTCTCCCGCTTCATGCACCAGCCGCTCGGGGACCTGGACCACGAATGCCGGCGCATCGGCGGTTGTGTCCGATGAAAACGCCGTGGGCCAGACAATCTCCCATGGGAACCTGCCAGCCAGAAGCGCTTCGGCCATCCATGTGACCGCAAACCACGGCGCGGATACCGCGCACTCATCACTGCCGGGCAGAAGGAAATCTGGGCCGCAGAGCATGATGTTGCGGCTCTCCACGGCCGCGCGCAGCCGTTTGAGCGGCAGGAATCGCTGCTCTTCGAACACCGGCCGCAAGGTATCGAAGCGATCGATCTCCAGAAACAGCGCGTCATCCGGCGCAAGGGGCGCAATCACGCAGCATTTATGCTGCTCCGCTGTCCGGGCCAGCGCCGAAAACTCTTCCACGGCGGCGGTTGACAGATCGCAAGGATGATCGAACAGTACGATGTCCGCGGGCGATCCCGCATGCGCGCAGGCGCTGAGCAGATCATCAAAGCTGCCCCGGGTGGCCATTGCCGGCGCGGAGCAGAGGGAAACCGTGACCGATGTATCGCGGCCAATGGCTTTAAGCAGGCGCTTGAGCGCTCTCCAGGCGCCCTGCCGTGCGCGAAAGGCGGGCAGCGCAAGGACCGCATGGGTCAGGTCGGAGATGCGCCGGCTGATCTGCCGCCGCACTTCCGCAAGGTCCTCCGGATTAATTTCGGCATCGCGGGTTGAGACGGCCTCCATTAATGCGTCGGTCCCGGATGCGGGCGATGAATCAGATTCCGGCGCAACGGCCATCATGCCTAAAATCCGGTCTACGGATGCGGCAGCGCGGGGCTTCGATGCCTTGGGCGCCTGCGCCTGGCTAACCGACAGCCGCTTGATGAGCGCGCCGGGCGTCTGCGCTGCGGAAAGGGCCGCAATGAGCGCATCGCGGCTTATCGTACCTGCCGAAAATGCGTCGACCGCCGCCGCCGCCGCCACGAGCGCCGAGATCTGAGGCACGCGGCGCTGTATCGCTTTCGAGGAATAATCCTCCAATGACGCAGCGCGATATTCGAGATAAAAAGAAATGCCGTCGCACTCGATGGGCCCGTTGATTTCCGCAGGATGTCCGAGCATGAATTCCGGGAATCCGGCCGCGGTCAGTTTTACGGGCGATTCGGTGCAAAACCCGAGATCGGTGCACACGAGGATGTTCCACGGGTCGGATTGCGACGAAACGGCTTTGGCGCCGGCGGTATCAACAGCATGCCCCATTGACACACCGGCAGATTCGATGATCGATTTTTTTCCGGGCAATGACAGAACTCCCGCGTTAAGGATTTGCCGCTCTATTGTGTTTATGGACTGTAATATATGATATTTACGCACCCCGTATTCAGAGAAAATTCATCGGATTATCACCCATGACCACTGGTCTGCTCCAACGCTACTTTCTTCAGCCCGACGAACTGCCCGATGAAGTGCGCAATTCGGTCATAGCGGCAATGCCGGGCCAGAAGCTCCGCGCCTATGCCATGAGCGATCTCGCCTCCGGGGCGTTGTTCGGCCAGCGATGGGTTGTTCTGGGCGAAACGCAGGTCGCCCTTGCCGATCTTGATGGCGCTGATCATAAAACCTGGAAAGCCGCTTCGCATGATCTGGCAGCCATTGAAAAATTCGAACTTCTCGAAGGACTGACAACCAGCCGCCTTAATCTGGTGGGATCCAACGCCATGCTGCTTGCGTCACTCCATTTTACCCGGCGGCAAAGCCGTGCCATGGGCAATCTTCAATTCATCGCCGAGCAGACGAAAAAGAGAATTATCGATAAAGCCGCTCCCGCGGCAATTGCCGAAGGTTTTAATCCGGGCGTGGAGTATCGGGACGCAATGCTGAAATCGGTTAAAGAGGCCAAAGCTTCTCTGGCCATGCCGAAAATGGGCGTCATGATGCGTCTGCTGGGATATCTGAAGCCCCATAAAGGGCAGGTCACGGCCGCGCTGGTTTTTTCGGTGCTCATGACCGTGATCCTGATGCTGCCGCCGCAACTGATGCGCATACTGGTCGACTCAATCCTCAAGCCCGCCGGCAGCACGCCCATGGCGCTTTTGGGGAAATGGCTTGTTGTCATTATTGTGTCTTTAGCCGCGGTATACGGCTTTTCGGAGCTGTTCTCCTTTTTCCGTCTGCGCATCATGGCATTTACAGGTGAGAAGATCGCGCGCGCCATGCGCGACGACCTGTACAGCCATATGCAGAAGTTGTCGCTCTCGTTTTTCAGCAACCGCACCACGGGATCGCTTATTACGCGCGTCACCTCGGACAGCGACCGCCTCTGGGATTTCATCGCCTTCGGCATGATCGATATGCTCATGGCCGTGATCCAGCTGGTGGGCGTTGCCGTGGCCCTGCTTATTCAGGAGTGGTCGCTGGCGCTGCTGGTCCTGATCCCGGTTCCCGTCATGGTGGCGATGTTCTACGGCCACAGCCGGCAGATCCATATGCTGTTTTTGCGCATCTGGCGCAAATGGGCGGCGCTGTCGGGAGTGCTCTCCGACGTCATCCCGGGTATGCGTGTTGTCAAGGCATTCGCCCAGGAAGACCACGAGGTGCAACGATTTCACCGGAAAAACGAGGACATCGAACGCGAGGCCATTGCCCTGCACCGGGTATGGACCGCGTTCTGGCCGGCGGTGGTGGTGATGATGCATACCTGCACGATCATCGTGTGGGCGGTGGGCGCGCCGCGGGTCATGCGGTATTTTGCCACTGGCGGCGCCGAAGGCATGCCGCTGGGTATTTTCATCGCGTTTACCGGCTATATGTGGATGTTCTTCGGGCCGGTGCAGCAGCTGGGCATGATGAGCCGCACCATCAACCGGGTCACCACGTCGGCGTCGCGCGTGTTCGAAATACTCGACACCGTGCCCACGATTGTCAGCAAACCCGACGCATTGCACATTGAGCGAATCGAAGGCCGCGTGGATTTCGACAGCGTGGCGTTTTCCTATGACGGCGTGCGCAATGTGCTCAAAGGCGTGACCTTTGCGGCAAAGCCCGGCGAGATGATCGGCCTGGTGGGCCCGTCGGGCGGCGGCAAAACAACGCTGGTCAACCTGATCTGCCGCTTTTATGATGTCAAGGATGGATCGGTGCGCATCGATGGTATTGACGTACGCGACCTGGAGCTGCCGCATATGCGCCGGCAGATCGGCGTGGTATTGCAGGAACCGTATCTTTTCCACGGCACTATTGCCGAAAACCTTTCGTATGGCTCACATAATGCCTCGATCAAACAGATCATCGAGGCGGCCAGGGCGGCCAATGCCCATGAATTCATTTGCGGGTTGCCCGATGGGTACGATACCATTGTGGGCGAACGCGGGCAGACGCTTTCGGGCGGCGAGCGCCAGCGCATATCCATCGCGCGCGCCATCCTGCACGACCCGCGCATCCTGATTCTTGACGAGGCGACAAGCTCCGTGGACACGGAGACCGAGAAGAAGATCCAGGAAGCGCTGCGACGCCTGGTGGCGGGACGTACGACCTTTGCCATCGCGCACCGGCTCAGCACGCTTTCGGCGGCAACGCGGCTGTTCGTGATGGAAGAGGGCAAGCTGATCGAATCGGGCACGCACGCGGAACTGTTGTCCAGGCCCGATGGCGTGTACGCGAAGCTGCATAAAACCCAGGCCGAGTTGCATGCCGCGATCGCGGTATAGCCGGAAGAGGGACGGACCGACCAATGGAAAATCTGGAGCTCAAGCGCCGCGCCGACGGCCGTCTGGTCATGAAGGCGTCCAATGACAAAGGGGAAGTGACCGATACGCCGGTGCTGGCGGTGGGTTGTTTTCCCTGGGGCCGGTTCGGGGAATATATCAGCCTGCGCGACGACAAGGGCCGCGAACTGCGCCTTCTGGAAAAGCTCGACGATGTGGATGCCGCGTCGCGGTCGCTCATCGAAGAAGAGCTGGCGCTGCGCAATTTTGTTCCGCGCATCACCGCCATCGAGTCGGTGACCGATGAATTGGAACTGTTCAATTGGAAAGTGCGCACCGCCGCCGGGCCGCGCACTTTTCTTACCAGTCGCGGGGAGCATCCGCGCACCATGCCCGGCGGCGCATTGTTGATCAAGGACGTGTGTAATGATATGTATGTGATCCCAAAGCCGGAAGAGCTGGATGCCGCGAGCTACCGGCTGCTGTGGGTGTATCTGGATTGATTCCGTTCTTGCATCGGCAAGCAGAAAGGAATTCGGGAATGAAAACATTTGGAAGAAGGGTCATGCGCTGTTTCTTTCAAGGGCTCCTGGCACTTTTGCCATTGCTGGTCACCATCTGGTTCGTCACCCTGTTGTTTAACATTGCGGAACGCATGCTCGATGATCTGCTGGTCTTTGTGCCCAAGGAATACCGTGGCATCACCTGGGTGGTGGCTGCGGTGGAAACAGCGGCGGCAGCTTCGGTTTTTTTCGCCATGGCCGTTTTCGGGTTCCTCATGCGCACGATTTTCGGCAAGGCGACCGTCAGGTTCATCGACTCGTTTCTGGAGGGCATTCCAGGCATCGGTTCGGTATATAAGACAACCCGGCAGGTCATCGGCCTTTTCAATAAACCAGGCGAGAATTCCCTGGGGAAGCCGGTGTTCGTGGAATATCCCTCCGCCGGCATCTGGTCCCTGGGCTTTGATACCGGCAAAATCAGCGCCCGGATGCTGCCCGACGGCGCGGTTGAACATCATACGGTATTCATTCCCACCACGCCCAACCCCACCACCGGCTTTTTTGCGGTGGTATCGACCGCAAAAATCCGGCAGGCGCCTTTGACAACCGAGGAGGCGTTCAAGTTGATTTTCACCGGCGGCATGGTGAAAACGCAATAGTGCCCGACCGCAGGATTCCGAGCCAATAAAGAAGGCCGCCTTCACAGAGGGAAGCGGCCTTCGTATCTTGATAATTCAGCAACGGGCTAGGATTTTATCGCCTCCGCCGGGCAGACGGCGGCGCAGGCCCCGCAATCGGTACATTTATTCGCATCGATTTTGTAAATCGGGTCGCCTTCGCTGATCGCCTCCACCGGGCACTCAGGGACGCAGGTCCCGCAGGCGATGCAGGCATCGGTGATGATGTGTGCCATGGTACCTCCGGAAAATGGGTTTTCGGTATGCCGGCTTCCGGATCGTCCTGCGATTATCGACGCTCCCTGAAGCGGGCTGTTGTCTTTAAAAATATAATGCCTCGTATCAACCGCAACAGGGGGTTCCGGTGTAATGGATTGGCGCACACCATTGCGCGCGCGGCATAGAGTATGCGGCGGGGGATAAACTATTTTATCGTGCCTGTCCGAGTGGGGCGCCCCAACCGCTTCGAAAGGAAAACCATGAAACGCAGCCTGTTTGCACTCACGATTGTCCTCTCATTGCTTTTTGCCTTCTCCTGCGCGCGTGATGAACAGCGCGAGGCGCGCTATAATCCGAAACAGTGCCCGTTCTGCACCACCAATCCGGGCGTCTGCTTTTATTGCGGCGGCTCCACGAAATGCGGTTTCTGCAACGGCACCGGCAAGCGGAAAACCGTATCGCCGGATGTCCCCGAACAGGACCTGAAGAAGGCTTTTTATACCGAAACATGTCCGTACTGTAAAGGAACGGGCAAGTGCCGGTACTGCGACGGCAAGGGCAAATGCTGGGCC
>Ga0315289_10014840_pt1 | contig 10845 bp, 6 predicted proteins | sample YL17G11_40_MG_FD_203452 | JGI IMG/M metagenome (GOLD analysis project Ga0315289, IMG submission 203452) | Sediment microbial communities from Yellowstone Lake, YNP, Wyoming, USA - YL17G11_40 | ecosystem: Environmental > Aquatic > Freshwater > Lake > Sediment | place: USA: Wyoming | collected...
AATCGTCAGGCTGGACCTGGTCAAAGCCCATGATAAGCCGGCTACAGGCAAGCTTCGCCTCCTGCTCGACCCCAAGACGCTCCTCATCGCCAAGGCCGTCCGGACGAAATAGGGCCGGCCCGGGCCGCGAGGACATCAAGGTCAAGGACATCGCCCAGCTCGTCGCGGAACACTTGCCCTAAGACAATTAAAATACTATCTCGACGCGGATGCCGCAGGCACGCAGCGCCTTCTTCAATCGCGCAGACTGCGTTCGGAAGAAGGAATCCGCCAGGGCATTCAGCAGGCCGTGGCGGGCGTAAAAGCCCCTCACCGCCGGGACATAATTCATCCTGTCGATGAGGACGCGGTCTACGGCGCCGGCGAGGAGAGCCGCCAATCTCTCGGGATTCCCCGGCAGAAGCGGGCCGGCGAAGGCGAAAGTCGAAACGCCGGCAGCCTTGAACTCCCTCAGCACTTCGACCCTTTCCCGGACCGGCGACGCCCTCAACTCGAACATCCCGGCGATGGTTTCTTCGTCGGTGGCGATAGTGAAGCCGACCTCCATATCCGGGATCTGCCGGATGACGTCGAGGTCGCGGCGGACCCGGGCCGACTTCGTCTGGATCTCGACCGGGAAGTCGCGGCCGACGAGGACTTCAAGGCAGCGGCGAGTCAGCCCATAACGTTCCTCTAGCGGTTGATAGGGATCGCAAACCGAAGCAAACCAGATGGTCCCTCGTTTGGCCTTGACGATCTGCTTGGCCAGCAAGGCGGGCGCGTTGACCTTGACGTCGACGAACTCGCCCCACGGCTCGCTGTGGCCGCTGTACCTCCGCATGAACAGGGCCGCATAGCAGTAGATGCAGCCGACCTCGCAGCCGATATACGGGTTGACGCAGTAATCGTGGATCTTCGAGGGATTGAGGATGGACTTGGCCTCAATTTCGCGGACGACCGGCCCAGGCATGAACCTATTATACTTCAGAATCCGGAGGCATCAGAGGCGGCCCTTCCTCTCCGCACCTTAGTTCGCTGATGTCAAACGCGCTAATCGGGCCTACTCGTCCTCGAGCTCGGGCAGGCCGGGATCTGTGTCTTTCCAGGGCAGGATCTTGGCTAGGGCCGGTGAATCAGGAAGTCATCGCGAATTCACGCAATCTTCACCAAAGAATCCACGAATCATCAAGGCCCGGAGACATGAACCTCACTATGCTTCCGGATATGCTTCCGGCTGAAAAAGGCCGACGAAGGGGAATGCTCCTTGTATTGGCCGGGGCTGTATTCTAGAATAGTGACAAGTCATTAGGCGCAGGCCAAGGACCGCATGGCCGTAGGAAAAAGGCTGATGCATCAACGCCGGCGAATCGTCCTGCTTTTCGGGCTCGGGATCGTCTTGCCCAGCCTGCTCCTGGGTTATCTGGCCTTCCGGGGCATTCAGAATGATCGGGCCTTACTCGAAAAGGAGAGGCTTGCGGAGACCGGGCAGGTTGCCGACAGGGTCATCGGCGCGGTCGATGACACGATAACAGCCGTCGAGGAAGCTCTTGCGAAGACGGTCGCGGATCATTCCGGGAAGCCGTCCGCGGAGTTAGCTCCCGCCCTGGAGAAGCTGGCGGCCGGGACCCCGCTGGTCGAGCAGTTCTTTTATCTGCAGGACCTCAAGGAAGCTTGTTTACCCCTCGCCAGGCTATTGTTCGTCGCAGACGGCCGTCGGGAAGCCGTCTCCTCCCCCCCCGCCGATCTTAGCAGCTCAGCCGAAATCCAAGCTGCCCAGCGGCTGGAGTTCCAGCAAAAAGATTTTCCCGGGGCTCTGGCCGTTTATCGGCAGGCTCTGAGACACGCGAACGATCCTCGCCGCGAAGGGATGACCCTCAACGCAGTGGCCAGGGTCCAAAGAAAATCGTCACTTCTTTCGGAAGCCGTCGCGACTTATGAAAGCATCGTTCGAAAATATGGCGCGGTCATCCTTCCGGAAGGGATACCGCTCGGGCCCGCCGCCGGCCTGGAACTCTGCTCATTATACGGGGAGCTTGGGGACTCCACGAGGTCCCTGAAGACGTCTTTCGAATTATACAGGTCTCTTATCCACTGGGAGTGGCCCCTGGAAAAGGCAGAATTCGAGTTCTTCGTCCAGCGCGCCAAGAACCTTATCGAAGAATTCTTTTCAAGCCCACCGCCCGGACTCGATCTCCCGGCCCTCCGAAGTGAATTCCAGGGCCTTAGGGCTGAAGAGGCGGAGCAAAGAACGCAGACGGAGAGAGCCATCGTCTTCCAGGAGAGCGCGGTCCCGGCATTGGAGGCGAGGATCTCGGCTGGCCCGGGCGAGTTGGATCGGTCCACGGTAAGGATGCCGTTGAGAATCGGCCGATACTCGTTCCTTGTCTCGATGCCGAGATCGGGGGGCCAGGATACCGTCCCCCCTGGGAGAATCTGGGGAATCATCTTCGACTCGGAACGACTCAGGGAGGACGTCCTTCGTCCCGCCTTACGCCGCTTTGTGACATCAAGCGAGACGGTGTGGGTCGTCCAAGAGAGAGACGGCGTTCCTCTGATGTCCACGCAGCCTCCGCCCTCGGGCTCCGCCACCGTCCGGGCGGATTTCCCCTCCAATTTCCCGGACTGGACACTCCAATTCCATCAGGCGCCGCCCCGCTTGCTCAAGGCTTTTCTGCTGTCGCGACGGGGTCTCTACTCTTTCGTATTTCTCCTCATCGCCGGCATTCTCATTTTCGGCCTGGTCCTGACCATCCGCTCCGTCTCCCACGAGCTGGAGCTTGCCCGGATGAAGTCGGATTTCGTCTCGACGATCTCCCATGAGTTCAAGAGCCCCCTGACCTCGATCCGGCAGCTCGCCGAGATGCTCCAATCGGGCCGGGTGCCATCCGAGGAGCGCCGGCAGAAGTATTACGATGTCCTGCTCGAGCAGAGCGAGCGGTTGGCGCTGCTCACGGACAACATCCTCAGCCTGGCCAGGATCGAGGAGGGCCGGGCGGAATTCACGTTCGAGCGAACGGATATCTCCACGCTATTGACCCAACTCGTCTCTTCCATTCAAGACAGGGTGCGCCATGAGGGCGTTGATATCGGGCTGAACATCGGAAGCCCGATCCCCCTCCTCATGGTGGACCGGACAGCCCTTTCGCAAGCCGTGGCCAACTTGATCGATAATGCCATCAAGTATTCCGGGGATTCGAGAAAGATATCGGTCAGCGCCTCCGTCGAGGAACAAGTGCTGGCGATCGCCGTGCAGGACTTCGGCGTCGGCATCAAAAAAGAAGATATCCCCAGGCTATTCGAGCGCTTCTACCGAGGCGGCGACGAATTGACCCGGGCGGTCAAGGGGAGCGGCTTAGGGCTGACGCTGGTCAAGGAAATCGTCGAGGCCCACCGTGGAAAAGTCTATGTCGAAAGCGAACCCGGCAAGGGCAGCGTGTTTTCGATCCGCCTGCCGCTTCCGTAAATCGAAGGGGACTGAGATGAACAAGATCCTGATCATCGAAGACGAAGAAAGCATCCTTTTGCCGCTCGAGGATAACCTCAAGCTCGAAGGGTATGAGGTCGCGTGCGCGAGGGACGGTCTCGAAGGCTTGTCCATGGCCGCTGAGCATCCCTTCGACCTCATCGTCCTCGACATCATGCTGCCGAAGATGGATGGGTTCGAGGTCTGCAAGCGGTTGCGCCAGGACCGGGTGATGACGCCGATTCTGATGTTGACGGCGAAAAGCCAGGAAGTCGACAAGGTGCTCGGTCTCGAGCTGGGGGCCGACGATTATGTCATCAAGCCGTTCAGCCCGCGGGAGCTTTTAGCCCGAATCAAAGCCATTCTCCGGAGGGTCCAGGAGCCGCATCGAGGGATCGACAACTACCGCTTCGACGACATCGAGCTCGATTTCGTCAAGTACGAGGCGAGGATAAGAGGCCGGCCGGTCCCTCTAACCGCGCTCGAGTTCGCCCTGCTCCATTTTCTCGTCCAGAACAAGGGGCGCGTGGTCCATCGAAATGAAGTCCTGGACAGCGTCTGGGGCAAGGACGTCTATGTCGATGCCCGGACCGTCGACAAGCACATCTCGCTCCTAAGAAAAAAATTCGAGGACGACCCCCAGGAGCCGAAATACATCCTGGGCGTGAGAGGTGTCGGATACAAGTTCACAGGTTGACCGACGTTCACGGAATCTTCATGGAAGAGGGGCAAAGGCTTCAAGCAAACGACGCGGCGCGGGCCTATCTTCCCTCATGGAGATAAACCATGAGGAGGCACGAACCATGAAAACAAGATTGATTGTATTCGCCGCTATTGCCGCGATCTTAGTTTTGGCCCTTTCGGGCGCCGGTCAGCAGAGCGCCGAGCAGCTCTACAAGTCCGGCGTTTACGAAGAAGAAGTGGGCGGGGACCTGCAGAAGGCCATCGGGATCTACCAGGACCTCGTCAAGCGGTTCACGGATAACCGCGAAATCGCCGCCATGGCCCAGCTCCATATCGGCCTATGCTACGAGAAGCTGGGCACCAAAGAGGCGGAAAAGGCCTTTCAGAAGGTGGTCGACAATTACCCGGAGCAATTGGCAGCGGTCCGGGAGGCCAAGGAAAAGCTTTCCCTTCTTCTCCGCTCCAGCGCTCTCATTAAAACAGGAGATGCTAAGTTCAAACTCCGCCAGGTATGGGCGGGTTCTGGAGTGGATACCACGGGAGCCGTCTCTCCCAACGGCCGGTATCTCTCTTTTGTGGATTGGGAGACGGGTGACCTGGCCATGAGGGACCTGGTCTCAGGAACAAACCGGCGCCTGACAAACAAGGGCTCGTGGACGCAGTCACCGGAATTCGCGATGTTTTCGGAATGGTCCCCTGACAGCCGGCGGATCGTCTATCAATGGTACAACAAGGACGAAATCTTTGAGTTGCGCGTTATTGACATCAAGGATCCAACCCCGCGTGTCCTCTATCAAAATCAAAAAAAGGATGTCTATATCCAGGCCTTTGACTGGTCGCCTGATGGAAGAAATATTTTGACAGCGTTCTATAGTGGACCGGCCCCCATTGATGGAAAGGAAATTCAGCTCGGCTTGGTTTCCGCCGAAGATGGTTCGGTCGAAATACTGAAAACTCATTTCGAGACGCATTCCGTCAATCCCGAACCTTGGGGATTTGTGTTCTCGCCGGACGGGAAATATATCGCTTACGATATTTTGCTGGAAGACAAGCCGCAGGCTAAGCGGGACATCTTGTTGCTCTCCGCCAACGGAGGCCCGGAAATACCATTGATCGAGCATCCAGCCGACGATACGTTCATCGATTGGACGCCCGACGGCGACGGCCTTCTATTCATGAGCAACCGGACGGGGACACAGGATGTGTGGTTCATTCGTATCGCCGGAGGAAAACCTCAGGGAAACCCCCAGTTGGTCAAGCCCGGCGTCGGCCCGATCGAGCCGATGGGAATCACCTCCCGCGGGGGATTATTCTACGGCCTCCGGGGCGGCGCTACCGATGTGTACGAGGTCGGGATTGATTCTCGAACGGGAAAGATCTTGAGTCCGGCAAAAAAGGCTGTTTTGGTTTACGAGGGGCACAACGCGTACCCGGATTATTCACCTGACGGGAAGCTTTTGGCCTATATCTCCAGCCCGAGCATGCCGATCTGGAAGCCCGGACAGGTCCTCGGTATTCTCTCTCTGGAAACCGGCCGAGTTCGTGAGCTGAATCCCGATCTGGTGAAGTTTGGTTATCCCCGCTGGGCGCCTGACGGCCGCACCGTTTCTGTTGAGGGAACCGGCAGGGATGGTCGTCTGGGTATCTACCGGGTCGATATTCAAACAAGCGACGTTGTCCCGATTGTACTGATCGATAAAGGAACGGAGATATACTCACACCGGTGGTCCAAGGACGGGAAGATTATGTTCTATTCGACCGGCGATCGGGCCGGAAAATCAGTTTCTGTTTTCGTCCACAATTTTGAAACCGGACGGGAAGAGCGGCTTTCCGGTTCCCCTTCTAATGCGCATTGGATCGATATTTCCCCTGACGGGAAATGGCTGGTCCTCGTGAACCAAGAACGCAACAGAGTGATGAGAATCATGCCGACCTCGGGCGGAGATCCTCGAGAAATATATAGCTTCGAACAAGAAGGAAATCATATAATGACACCAGCCTGGAGCGCTGATGGGCGCTATATCTATTTCTCTAAACTGCAGAAATCCCCCGGGGTTATGTGGGATCTCTATCGCGTCTCCGCAGATGGAGGAGAAGCACAAAAAATCAATCTCGCGATGGCTCGATTCCGTCACTTGAGCATCCATCCTGACGGACAGCACATCGCCTTTTCATCCATGGGCGCGAATCCCGAACAATCGCAAGTCTGGGTCATGGAGAATTTCTTGCCCGTGGACAAGGTCAAGAAATAGGCACCGCCTCCGCCATCACCGGACGGCACTTGGAAAGTTGCGGTTGATACTCACAACAATTGAGCATGGCAGGGTTTAACGCTCCGAAATCTTCCAGCTCACCCTAATCCTTCTTCTTGATCTCCCGCAGTTGAACCTTGGCTGTATCTACCGCTTTTTTGACCTCGGTGTTCTCCGGGTCGAACGCTAGAAGGCTCTCCCAGACGGCGATGGCCTCGGCCAGGTTCTCTTTTCTGTATTCGGTGAGACCGCTGTTGGTCAGCATGACGCGGCAGACGCCGATCGCCTTTGTGAGATCCGCGCGGGAAAAGCCGACCCCCGGCCTGAGCTTCTCGAACGAGACATAATTCCTGAGCAGCAGCGCATGGATGCGTCCGGCCAGAGCGTAGTCCCTGGCATCCAGAGCCCGCGCCCCGGCCGCCCTGATTTCGCCCGCTGCCCCCGCGAATCTTCCGACAATCTCCGCGTCCCCGGGATAATCAGCATAAATAGTTCGATAAGCCTCGAGAGCCCTCGGATAGTCGGCAGTCGCGATCGTCCGACGGAACTCGGCCTCGGTCAGGTTCATCCGGCATGACCTGATCCCGGCCTCCACATCCCTTTTCGTGAACGATAACTTGGACGCGAATCCCGTGAAGTCCCCATAGTTCGCCCGCAGGACCTGATAGCCGGCCTGGGCCAGGGCATAGTTCTTGTTCACCGCGGCCCGATCGGCGGCCAGCTTGATATTTTCGACCGTCGTGAGATACTTCGCCGCAAGCGCCCGATCGCCCGGATTTCTCCGGCGGGCTTCCTTGAACGGGTCGATGGCCTTCTCGAAATCCCCCGCCCGAATTAACCGGTCAGGTTCGGCTGAGGTCATTTTGGGCTCCGGCTTTTCAGCCGACACGCAAGCTGAAAAAAGAACGCCGGCGAGAATCAGGCCGGCGAGCGTCCTTCCCGCGGTTCCCACTTTCACGGCGTCATCCTTCCCCGGGCGCATGCGGCGCCGGCGGCGCCCCCGGATTTTGCTTTTCCATGAGTTTCAGGAATATCCGCACGAACTCGGGGCTGAACTGCGTTCCCGACGACGCCCTGATTTTATCCAACGCTTCCTCGCGCGTCATAGCCGTCCGGTAGGGCCTTTCGGAGGTCATGGCGTCGTAGGCGTCGGCCAGCGAAATGATGGCCGCCGCCGCGGGGATCTTCTGGCCGCCCAGCCCATCGGGATAGCCGCTCCCGTCGAACCACTCGTGATGGTGCCTGACGGCCGGGATGTACTTGAAGAGGGAGGGGGCCTTGGTGAGGAGCTCGGCGCCGTATTCCGTATGCTTTTTCATCTCGACGCGCTCCCGCGGGCCGAGCTGGCCGCGCTTGTGGAGGATGGCATCAGGGATCCTGATCTTCCCGACGTCGTGGAAGAGGCAGGCGATCTCGATCTCCTCGACCTCCGCCGCGTTCATCCCGGCTTCCTGGGCCAGCCTGACCGCAAGGTCAGAAACCCGGGTGGAATGGCCGAGCGTATAGTGGTCCCGCGCGTCGATGGCCGCGGCCAGGATCCTGATCGTCGAAATGTAGGCCTCCTCGAGGTCATGGGCGTAGCGGCCGAGGCTGTTTTGCTGGGCGGTGATCAGGTCCGACATCTCATTGAAGCTGACCGTGAGCCTCCCGAGTTCATCCTGCGAATAAACCCTGAGGGGCTGGCTTCTTTTCCCGTGCTTGAGCTCCTCGACTCCGGCGAGAAGCCCCTTGACGGGTCGGGCCAGGTTCGACGAGAGAACAACGCTGCCGGCGATGCTGAGGACGAGAACGACGCCGAAAAGCCAGACGATCTTGCGGCGGGCTTCCTTCTGCGCGCCGGTCAGGACCGACCGGTTTATTCCGAGGACGACCGAGCCGAGGCCCTTGTCCATGAACACGACCGGACTTTCGATTTCGAAGGCCCCGCCCGACGGGCCTTCGGTCTCCCGGATCACGGTCCCGTCCCCGCCTGTCTTGAAGACAGCCCCCTCGGCCCGCGTAAACGTGCCGCCGGCCTGCCGGATGTCGCTGTCGACGATGATATTCCCCTCCGGCCCAAGGATGGCGATCCGCTCGATGTCGGGGTTGGAGGATTTGATTTTGAAGACCATGTTGTCGAGACCGAGGAGGTCCTTGGACAGGATATTAAAGCCGGCGGCCGAGGCGATGCTCCGGGAGAGCGATTCCGCCCTCTTGATGATTTCGTCCGTAATATGGGTGTTCATGATCCGGACGGTGATGAGATAGGAAACGACCGTCGTCGCGGCCGTCAGAAGAAGGACCAACAGGGCGGCTTTGCCCCGGATGCTCTTAAAAGGTTGAAAAATTCTCACTTCGGGTGAATTTTATATTCGGAAGCGCGGTCCTGTCAAATGGCCTTGCCCCGGGGAGCAGCGGGGCAGGGGGACAAAAAAAATAAGAACGAAGTCTTAAAAGGCAGGTTTGTGTGTCTTGAAACGCAATCCTTTTAAGCGGCCACATCGTGATCGTCTTGACCAATTTCGACCAGATGACGGCCGGTAAGGCCGCGTGGCTGATCTTCGGCTGGCTTCCCCAGTGACGGCGCCCGGCCGCCGCGCGGGAATGGCCCGCGGGAAATGTGTTCGCCGGACGATAAAGGGAACCCAGCTCATCGTTACTCAGAGTGACGGGCAGGGAAGTTTCTTGAACAAAGCCCGTCTAACCATTAGAATGTTGTCTTTTCTTGGACGGGTTCGGGCAAACTGAAGTGAAGAAAGGAAGCCGCGAAATAAGAGCATGAAGAGATTCACATCCGGCGCCACGCGCGTTTTTACCATTCTCGTGGGCTCAATCCTCCTCGCGTCCATCCTCTCCGCGGAGGAACTCACCGCCGTCCGGATCAAGGAAGGTCCCAAGGTCGACGGGCTTCTCACCGACCCCGCCTGGCAGTCGGCTTTTGCCATCACCGGTTTCCGCATGGTCGAACCCCGGCCCGGCGAGGACCCGAGCGAAAAGACCGAAGCCCGCGTCCTCTACGACGACACGAGCCTCTACATCGGCGTTTACTGCCACGACAGTGAACCCGCCCGGATCTCGGCCAACACCATGGCCCACGACAGCGGGAATGTCCAATCCTCCATGGGCTACGGCGGCTACGGCCACGGCCCCCAGACGTCCAGCGACGACGTCGTCCGCATCCTCCTCGACCCGTTCCAGGACAAGCGCAACGCCTATATCTTTTTTGTCAACTCGCGCGGCGCCCGCGGCGAGGGCCTGGCTTACGCCGGGAGCTCCAGCCTCAACTGGGACGGCATCTGGGAGGCCGACAGCCGGCGCCTCGCGGACGGCTGGTCGACGGAGATCCGCATCCCCTTCAAGACGATCTCCTTCCGGCCCGGCCTCACCGTCTGGGGCCTGAACATCGAGCGGACGATCGCCCGCAAAATGGAGGTCATCCGCCTCTCCGGCACGACGCGGGACAGCAACTTCTACAACCCGAACGAAGCGGCCGCCCTGCAGGGGATCGAGGGCGTCAGGCAGGGGCTGGGCATTACCTTCCGCCCCTACGGCCTGGCCAGCGCCTCCAAGGACAACCTCGTGTCGGGCACCTACCACGGCGAGCTCGACGGCGGCTTCGACCTCTACAAGAGCTTCACGCCGAACCTCGTCGGCGTCGCCAGCTACAACATGGATTTCGCCGAGACCGAGGTGGACGAGCGCCGCATCAACCTGACCCGGTTCCCGCTCTTTTTCCCGGAGAAGAGGATGTTCTTCCTGGAGGGGTCCGAGGTCTTCAGCTTCAGCTCGAGCGTCAGCTTCATGCCCTTCTTCAGCCGCCGGATCGGGCTCTTCGAGGGGGCCCAGATCCCCGTCCGCTTCGGCGCCAAGCTCTACGGAAAGGTCGGCAACACGAACCTTGCCGTCCTCGACGTCCAGACCGGCGCCTGCGGCGACCTCGGCGGCCGCAACCTGCTCGCTGCCCGGATGACCCAGAACATCTTCGCCCAGAGCAAGGTCGGCTGGATCTTCACCAACGGCAGTCCGACGGGCGAGCGGAACTCGCTCGCGGGCGTCGACTTCAACTATTCCTCGTCGAAGTTCCTGGGGGACAAGAACATCATGCTGGCCGCGTGGGGGGCCTACAACTGGAACGAACGGAAGGAGGGGCGTCACCACGGCTTCGGCTTCCGGGCCGACTATCCGAACGACCTCTGGAACGTCCAGACGACCTATGCCTACTACGGCGAGGCCCTCGACCCCGGCTTGGGATACATGATGCGGCAGGGCATCCAGACCGCTTTCGCCCGGGTCGCCTTCCAGCCCCGGCCCGCCGGGGGGTTCCTTGGACGGTTCGTCCGGCAATTCTTCTTTGACGCGAGCGCCGACTACTACTGGGACCTCTCGGGGAACCTGGAGACGAGCCAGATCAACGTTTCGCCGCTCGGCTTTAGGACCCAAAACGGCGAGAGGTTCGGCTTCAGCATCGTCGCCAACCGGGACGTCCTG
>Ga0315289_10014842_pt1 | contig 10843 bp, 9 predicted proteins | sample YL17G11_40_MG_FD_203452 | JGI IMG/M metagenome (GOLD analysis project Ga0315289, IMG submission 203452) | Sediment microbial communities from Yellowstone Lake, YNP, Wyoming, USA - YL17G11_40 | ecosystem: Environmental > Aquatic > Freshwater > Lake > Sediment | place: USA: Wyoming | collected...
CCGCCCCAGTTATCGAGCACACCTTGAAAAGCCTTGCTGACGCTGGCTTCACCCGTGACATCACATTGCACCACCATATTTGGTGCATTTCCCAGTTCCGCTGCGGTTTGCTCGGCTGCTTTTCGGTCGATGTCGAGGAGTGCCACCATTGCGCCGGCTTTTGCCAGGCCGATGGCGATGCTTCTGCCCAGGCCGCTGCCGGCCCCAGTGACAACCGCAATTCGGTCTTTCAGCTCGCCTTCGCTCCGGCCGCTTAGCAGTTTTTTGCGAAACGCTTCCGATTCCCAGCGGTTAATAAAATCGCGCTGTCTTTTATTCAAGCTGTAGATGCCGCCCAGCCGTTTGGCGTTGCACCTAATAAAAGCCGAATATGCAAAAATGTCACGCACCGTCTGAGCGACTTTCTTCTTGCCAGCCACGAAGAGTCCTACATCCTTAACCAGAAACGCCACAGAAGGTTTCTCAGCCTTGTTGATCTGCGCGGTCAATCGGGCGGCGGTTTTTTGCGGCTGGCACTTGTCCACCCACATTGCAGGGCCATTGGCATATACCAGCTCATCCGGCGTCAGGACGCCCGCCGACAGCATTTTTTCGGCGTCTCGCTGCGCTAAAAAGGCTGTAATCTGGTCGTCACAAAAGTAGCTTATCGTCGCACGCTCACCGGTCGCCTCAAAAAATGCCTTGCGAATGCCGAGCTTTATGCTGTTGACATCTTCCTGACTTAGGGATTTGATCTTGCCGGCTTTTGGTTGTCGCAATTTGCTGTTGCAGCGATTTATGACCCTGCTGACAAGCCGCAGAGCAGCGTCGGCACTGTCCGCCGAAATTAGAAGCCCATGCTTTTCGAGGAAAAGGATTGTCGGTTTTCCGCCCAAGCGTCTTTGATAATCGGTAACCAGCCGCGCTATCTTTTTTGCCAGCGTAAAGCCCGGGTCGGTGTAAGGGACCCAGAGCGGCGGCAGTATCTCGTCCTTGAACAGCTTCGCAAGCTCGGTCTTTCCGCTCTTGGCGTTTACATACGCGCCTACCACGCTCGGATGCAGATGTATCACGCACTTATCCAGAAAGCTGTGCAAATGTGCTTCTACTGAGGGGCGAGCGTCTCCGCTGTCTCTATCGTCGCACGCAATCAGCAAGCGATTGACCACTTCGGTTTCTCTGGTCTGTACGTCAAGATTTGCTATCGACTTATCTTTTATAATTGACAGGACTGCATCCAGCCGCATTCGCCGCCAGCCCTGTTGCTCATTCATATTTTTCAAAGCTGTGCCGCTGGCTTTGATATACATATATTTGCCGTCTGCGGTTTTAACCGACGTGTTACCGCCTCCGCCCTGAACAAGTGAGGTGTCCCTGCCGACAGCGTGTGATATCCTAATGAGTTCTAACAATGCCCTATTCATTTTTTATGAAAACTCCTTTGCGTCGTGCGTAACGCATTACGCAATACGCACTACCTAATACGAAATTCATCGTGGGGTTGCATCGGGCAAACCGCCGTCCACGGGGATTGTGGCCCCGGTAGTTGGGGTTTGATGCGTAGCAAAAAATAGTACTGCATTAGCAACGTGCCGCCCCGTAACTCTAAGTTTCAATAGGTTCCTGTTGCGGTAATACTCCTGCAATCCTTTTTCGTCGAGCCCTCGAGCCCGCATCCGGTCGGGACCGATTTGTTCCCACAAGCCGGATTTATATTTGCCTTCAGAAAATACCCCATCCGGCGCTACCATGTTTACGCGAACCCCATACTGTGCCAACTCAATGCTGGCGATACGCCCCAACTGGTGACAGGCGGCTTTGGTAGCGCTGTAAGCGCCGAAGCCGGCGCCGGGTGAGGGGACATTCTTGGTGGAGATAACAATAATGTCGCCGCCAATTCCCTGAAGAATAAAAAGGCGTGCGGCTTCGGCAAGCGTCAATAGTGCTCCCTCAACATTCACCTTTTCGAGCTTGCGAAAGGCGTCGAGGTCTATATCTTTCAAATTCGCAACCAGCGGAATACCGGCATTAACCACGACAATGTCGATACCGCCCCAGGTTTGAATGACACTCTCGAAACCCCGGCTTACAGATTCTTTATCGGTGACATCGATTGGGATGCCAATCACGCGGTCGCCACCCGTCTGCCTTAGGTCCGCTACAAAATCGTCCAGTTTTTTGCCCGCAACGTCGGTGGCAGCCAGATGGCAGCCGGTCTCCAATAGTCCTCGGCAAATTCCGTAGCCGATGGCTCCAGCAGCGCCGGTTACCAGCGCGACTTTATTGCGAAGAGGCAAATCACGTTTACTGCCACTTTGGTCGATATAAAGTATCCCAAGTTCACGAACGCATATAATCTCAGGCTTGGAACTATGTCGGGCCGAATAATCCGAAACAGCGTCGCTTAATTGCTTGCGCAGGTCTTCCGGGGCTGCATCATAATCGACAGCCTCTATGAAAAGTGGTGGTATAGGGCCTTTGATCAAAGGTGCGGGATAGCGCTTGGCTTCGGCATTCTTCGCCGAACCGGCAAAACTTGTGGTGAGCTTGTCGAATCCATCAACACCTTCTTTACTCGTTAAGGATTTCAAAATCACAGGTCTATAGGGTTTATCCTCGTCGCCTGTTGCTTCCGCCAAAAGCCCACGTACAATCGGCGTTATCTGTGCTAATCGGCTAAAAGTGCTTTTTTCTGATGTGTTATTCTTCATATTAGACAACTAAAATACAAAATCTCATCTAATAATACAAATCGCTGGCCGCGTTCTACACACCTGAGTTAAGCAGCTTGCTAGACAATATAAATATCAGTGAATCCCGCCAATTCTGGTTTTCAGGGCGTCCAGTAGAGCAAGTCCTAGCGACTCCTTGGATGCTGCTTCTGACTCGTTACCATTTTCCCTAGCTTTATGGGCTTGAGCGCGAGAAAGTATGATCTCCGCGGACTGGACGGCGTACGACTCGAAGCGCGCTGTGCCGACAATAGATTCCAGTAGGTCCTCGGCTGCCAACAACATATCCCAGAAATCTTCAAGATGGGCCTGTTGAAACCGTTCTTGGAATGCCTTCAGTTCCGAAGCTCTGATTATTCGGGCATCCTTGTCGAATGAGACTCCACCGACCGGGGTCTCGATACTTTTTATTCTTGAGAATATTCGTCGAAGCCAATAGAGCATTGTAAAGCACGCCAACCTTTGCCTAACTATGTTTTATGGTTTCTACATAGCGCTAAGCTACCTGATACCACGCACCTGGCGTTTCTGAGTTCTCCATTAGATCGATGTTAAAATATAAGGCTGTTAATTATGCGCTCAGAGTAAGTTGATGAGCCTTCTGCTTAACTGTATTTTCTTCATTCAACAAGCTGTCCAAACCTCGATTTCATCCACTCAACGACCTCCTGTGCCGCTTGTCTTGCCTCAGTAGCATTGTCAATAGTCAACGTCAACTCATCTCCAGGATAGCGAACCTCTACCGCGTAAGGATTCAGCAGAGCAAGCGTCTCTCGTAACGGTTCGGCAAGGCCGTCATATTCAACAACTTTGTCCAGGATAACAAACAAGTTATGTGTTATCGGATATTCGCAGCCGTGCGCGACAAGGAAACCCTTAAGCAGTTTTTCGGCAGCCTGCTGGCAGTGAAAGCAAACCGTGTCATAAGGCACTTTATCAGCGGCAAGATTGTTGTCGGCATCTAATAGATCATTTTTGGCCTTATCGAACCATCGCTTGGCATATTCAAGCCTCTTATCCATACAGCTTTTTCCCCTCCTGCAGTACAGTGGAGATGAATGAAAGCTCGAATTCTCTTTCCTTTTCCACCTCTTGAGGAGTATAAACCAAAATATCCATAGGAAAAGGATACGGCTTGAACATAAGGTGCAGTTGGGAGCTTCTTTTGTGTCTTGGCAAATTAGTTTCGGCAATCACCAGCAGGTCAACATCGCTATGCTTTCCGGGCTGATTTCTGGCGTATGAGCCGAAGAGAATTACTGCCTTGGCATTGATTTGTTCACCAATCCTTCTGGCAACGTTTTCAATTTCATTAAAACTTACCATAACTTCCAGAATTCTAATGATAATCTTATCGTTTTGTCAAACTATGCGCTCAAAGTAAGTTTATGAGCCTTCTGGTCAACTGTTCGAATTAAATCTTGAATTGTGTCAACTTCCTGTTCTTCGAAATACGCCTCTCCACACTGCTGGCATACCCAAGCAGGAACATTATCAAATGTTACGTGGCAATTGCGTCTATCTATATGCAGCGGAGCCATTCCGCGTTTCATAATTGCCTGACAATGAATACATTTCATTTTTTTACCCTTACCTTATAATCTTTAGACCACTCAGCGGGGTCCGGGATATATGCAGTAATTATCGCAAGAAATTCATCTCTGGGAGAACAAACAATATGTATCGGTCGTTTATTTTTGCCTTTTCCAAGCACAAGACAGCTCTGTCCCCGTGAATCGTCAGGGTAATCTTCAATGAATTCACCATTTTATATGGCAGAACGCAATTCGGCCGTCGTTATCATGCGGTCAGGTCGAGACATTTGCCGAATAGCATGAGGCAGATAAAGGTATTTTCCCTTTGCCGCCAATCTAACTAAATCTAAAATTTTATTCCTTTCATTCATAGCTAATGGTAAACCAACCGCTCCTTGGATTAACCATATTCCATCAGTGATTGTGGTGTGCGGAGCACGCCGAGTTTATTACAATTCTAACTGTAGTCTTATAGTTTCGTCAAGGACGTAAAGGCCTGCGGCTAAAACCGTAAGTTAAATGGAGATCGCAGCCAAAACCCCGCAAAAGCCTTTCATTTTGTGAGAAGCTTTAGGATATTCTCAGAGCGTCATTTACACCACGTATCATAAATCTGGCGCTGGTCAGAGGGTCTTTGCCGTCGAAGACGGCGCTTCCAGTGACAATAATATCCACGTCCATTCGAGCCACCTCCGCTATGTTCTCACGAGTGACGCCGCCATCAACACCCACGAGGATGTCCCTGCCCGTGTCGCGAATCATCTGTCTTAACTGCTCAAGCCGAAGCCGAGTAGAAGGGATGAATTTCTGTCCGCTCCAGCCTGGATTTACTGCCAGAAGAAAGACGATTTCGAGCTCATCCATAAGCGGAGCAATAACATCGAGCGGCGTTCCAGGGTTCAAGGCGACGCCGCGTAAGATACCTCTATTGGAGTTATTGGCGTTGGTCATTTCTCCCAGCGCCTGCAAGACGCGATGTATGTGCCGGCAAGATTCAACCTGAACCGTGATCATATCGGCGCCGGCGGCGATATAACTTTCGAGCTTGTTCAAGGGCTCATCTATCAGCAGATGTACATCTTTGAGCAGCGAAGTTTTCATGGCCTTTACAAAGACAGGCCCAACCGTCATCATGGGGCAAAAACATCCATCCATAACGTCAACGTGCAGCAGTTTTACCCCTGCGTCCTCCATTAACTTCAATTCTGAGCCGAGGGACATTAAATCTGCTGTGAGTATCCCTACACTAATAAGGGGAGATTCTGCCCGCAGCTCATCGAAAAGCGGTTTGCTTACGTTTTCAGCCTGCATTCTTTTGCTCTTTGGTCTTAAGGCTCTGGTAGAGTTCGTAAGCCTCAGCCGGGGCCAAATCTTCATGAACCACCTTACGGACCGCCTGCATCATAGCTTTAGGGGCGTCGCTCTGGAAGATGTTGCGTCCCATGTCTACGCCGGACGCACCCTCTTGGATTGCATTATGAGCCATGGTCAAAGCATCGAGTTCAGGGATTTTTTTGCCGCCGGCCATCACTATCGGGACCGGGCAGGAAGCTGTCACCGTGCTGAAACCTTCCGGGACATAATACGTTTTGATGAGCTGGGCACCAAGCTCAGCACAAATGCGGCAGGCCAGGCGGAAATATCTGGCATCTCGAACCATGTCTTTGCCGACTGCCGTTACCGCCATCGTTGGAATGCCGTAACGCAGCCCCATATCCACCAGCCGGGTCATGTTATGCACCGAGCGTGTCTCGAATTGGCCGCCGATAAATACCTGCAGGGTAATAGCTGCCACGTTCATACGAATGGCGTCCTCGATGTCAACCGCCAGCTCTTCATCCGACAGCTCCTTCAGGACGCTGGGGCCGCCGCTGCAGCGCATCACGATCGCTTTGTTTAGAGTGGGCGGCACGGTGGTTCGCAGAATTCCCCGCGTCAGCATTACGGCATCGGCATACTCCATCAGCGGCACAATCGTCAAATCGATTCGCTCGAGCCCTGTGGTAGGGCCTTGGAAATAGCCGTGGTCGATCGCCAGCATTACGGTTCGGCCGGTTTTAGGATTGAATATTCTGGCGAGGCGATTTTTCATGCCCCAGTCAAGAGCGCTTGCTCCTTTGAGGAAAAAGCCCGGCGTTTTCATAGGAATATCTTCGTAGAACTTTTTTGCATCTTTCAGTGCTTCAGTATCAGCCATAACTGTTTCCCTTCATTAACCACAGATTTCACAGATTACGCAGAGTCAAGCTTGTCCCCGCGGAGGCGGGGGTCGCAGGTCCGTCCTCAGGATCCCTCTTTTTCTTTCAGGACCATCCAGGCCGTACCCGCAACAAAGTAAATCAAGGTCGGCCAGATCAGTATGTGCTTGAAGGTCGCAAGGCTTTGTTCGTATTTTGGGCCGCCGCTGGCATAAACCCAGATCGGCAAAATCAGACATAGTAGTAATGACACTGCCGCCGCTACGCCCGTAACCCACAAACCGGCATCCATTCCACCGGCTTTTTTCCGCTCAATGCGTTCGGGCGTTTTTGGCTGAGCCGCCTCCCGGGCAGTTTCGAGTTTCCCAAGATCTTCACGAGCACCTGCAATCCAGGCAAATACGATATACAGCACCGCGGTTAGCAGCCACGTCGGCACAAATAGAAAGAATAAATGCAGCGTCCCTGTTCTCTCCAACCATAGTGCCGCTGCGATTGCAATAGTCCAGGAAAGTAGTGCAGGCCAGAAATTCAACCACGGATTACACGGATTCCACTGATTTGCATTTTCCAAGGCTTGTTCGTTTTCCGTGTTAATCTGCGAAATCTGTGGTTTCTTTCGCGATGCCCAAAACTGAGTCAGCCCAATCTTCGGGAAAATCCAGTGCTCAACAAAAACAATCGCCCCGACCGGCATTAGCAAAAGGCCGTACCAGCCTACGAAGTTCAATAGCCACACAAATACGAACGGCGAACACGAAATAAGGGTGGTAACGATTCCCGCTGCAAGCGTCACCAGCCATCTTGGCCAGCCTGGGGTAACTGCCTGGAAGGCGAGGCCCGCTCTATAAAGCGTGGGGTTGGAAGTGGTCCAGCCGGCCAGCACGACCGCGATGATTCCTGAGACTCCCAGCGACTGCCAGGCCACGCCGCCGGCGTCGAGCTTGTCAATGGTCGTGCCGAGCACCAGGGCCGTCGCGGCGCCCATTATGCCGGCGCAAACCCACGCAAGATAATGCCCCAAGAACATGCCGAACGCCGAATATAGCCCGTAGGACGCCCTCTTGGCGTAGCGCAGCAGTGCCATATCCGACAGCCCCCCGTGCATTGCCAGGTTACATATCCACGCAAAAGCTGCTACGTGCCATAGGCCGATCGATTCTTTGCCCGGCGGGGCCTTGCCCGTCCAGATCGCCTTATTCGCCATTGTCCAGAAATCCGCGAAACCGGCTATTTGCCCGCCGAGCACTTTTTCCGCCAGCACCGGCAGCATCGCAATCGCGCCCGCGATAAACATCAAGAACATCCACGGCGAGCAGACCTCTGAAAACTGCGCAAGCCGTTTGAATCCAAGTATCGCCAGCGTTACCACTACCGCGCCCACGACGACCGCGACGAGCACAAAACGCACATCCTGCGGATACCACTGCGTCTGAGCGGGGATTCCGAAAGGAATCCGAATGGCTGAGGCAGAAACCGTAATCATACATCCTGCAAGGATGCAGAATAAGACCGCGTTCAAGATATTGTAGATTGTCGTCGTGACAGGCCCGGCAATCTTGCGAAGATACCAATAGAGCGTCAGCCGGGTCTGCACGGCAATCGGAGCACAAACGAATGTCCAGGTTAAGACGGCCATAAGATTGCCGATAAGCAGTCCCACAAATATGTCGAATGCCGTCGCGCCCCAGGCCACAAATAGTGCCCCGATGACGAACTCGGTTCCCGCAACATGCTCGCCGGCAAAGACCCCTGCAAAGTGTTTGCCGGGCTGGAGTTTATCCTGCGAGACCGGCTCCCGCTCAAACTCATAAAGCGAATCCAGCCCCTTTATGGCACTACTCTTGGTGTCGTCGGCCATTTGCAATTCCTTTCCTTAGAATTGGCATCGGTCTAACCTTGCCTCAGACTCGTAACTCTCTTCTCGTAATCCCTTACTTCCTTCAGCCAGTCCGTACCAGCCGGAACATCTTGCCTTGTGCAGTAGTAGTCCCAGACCGCGCCGAAGGGCATAGTTTTTAGCTCTTCGAGCATTGCCAGGCGCGTCGTGTAATCACCGCCGGCTTCCGCCCGGCTGAGCTTACCCGTCGGCTCCAGCAAAGCGATCAATAGGGCCTTAAGCATACAGCGTGTGCCGATAACCCAGGCTGCAACACGATTGATGCTGGCATCGAAAAAGTCAAGCCCGATGTGCACCCTTTCCAGGTAATCGCCCCGGACTATTTCTTCTGCTATCGCCCGCAGCTCATCCGACAGAGTAACTACGTGGTCGCTGTCCCAGCGGACGCCCCTGCTTACGTGAAGCAATATCCGGTCAAGATAAGTCAGCACCGACGATATTTTATCAGAAATAACCTCGGTAGGATGGAAATGTCCGGCGTCCAGGCAAAGCAAAATGTTGTTCTGTATTGCATAGCCCAGGTAGAATTCGTGCGAGCCGACCACATAGCTCTCAGAGCCGATGCCGAAGAGCTTGCCCTCGACCGAGTCTAAAAGCCACTTTCGATTCATCTTTTGGGCGAATATTTCATCCAGTGATTTTTTCAGCCGGTCTCGCGGACCTTTGCGATCGACGGGAATATCTTTGTATCCGTCCGGAATCCACACGTTTGTCACACAGGGTGTACCCAGTTTTTCGCCCATCGCTGCCCCGATTTTTCGGCATGCAATTCCGTGCTCGATCCAGAACTTGCGGATTCCTTCGTCTGCGCTGGAAAGAGTAAAGCCGCTTTCAGCTTTTGGGTGCGAGAAAAATGTGCCGTTGAAATCCATGCCCAGACCGTTGGCTTTTGCCCAGTCGATCCAGGCTGAAAAATGCTCCGGCCTGATTTCGTTGCGCTCCATTTTCTTTCCGCCGGTTTCCGCGTACATTGCGTGAAGGTTCAGCCGATGTCTGCCAGGTATCAAGCTCAGTGCCTTTTCCAGATCTGTCCGCAGCTCATCCGCCGTCCGCGCCCTGCCTGGATATGCTCCGGTAGCCATTATGCCGCCGCCGCTCAGTCCTTCGCCGCTTTCAAATCCCCGCACATCATCGCCTTGCCAGCAATGCAGCGATATGGCAATCTTGCTCAGACGCTCTATTGCCCTTTCGGTGTCAACGCCCAGCTCGGCGTAACGCTGTCGTGCTGCCTCGAATGTTTTTTCGATCGTGTCCACGTCGCTCATTTGCTCCACTATCCTTAAGGTTGTGCCTTGCACCCAGCTATGTGACGGTGGGCATAGCCCACCCTACTCAATTTTCAAGGAGTTTCTATCCGGCAATTTCGGGAAAGATGCGTGCGGCTCGGCCTGGTACCAGAACGCGACCGAAGAAAGGTCATCCTGCAGAGGCAGATACCGTCCCTCGCTTTGCCAGCCCAACGCCTGTATGGTCACTCTTAAATCCTTTTCAAACCTGATCGGCTCCCTAATGTGCCAGCGGTACAGGCTGAATTTCGGCTGCTTCTTGTCCGGTATAACCTGCGGCATGCCGGCATAAGGCGTGTTGAACTCTTGATATTCCTCCGTTCCTGGTTTGTGAAAACAGTAAGAACCGCAAAAGTAATCCTCAGTGCCCGTGCCGCAAATAGTGGGAAACTCTTTGTCGCCATCCATATAGAACTTGATTTCGCCTTCGCCCCACCAGCCGGGACTATTCGAGCCCCAGGTCATATACGTTCCCACATAGTGACCCTGTCCCTGCACGCCGTCAAGGATCGTATATACATCTTTGTACGGAAGCGGATTGACCCGACGGAACTGGGCGTGGAAATAAGCCAAATCCTGCGGGACATTGGTCAGCACGTAGTCAATCTGGTAGTAAAGCACCATTGGTTTCTCATCAATATTGGTCATAGTGATCTTGCAGCCCTTGCGAAAAGGCATCAGCCAGTAGCAGTTGAATCCGCTTCCCGGATTGACGCAAACTGTCAGCGACGTGACTTTGACGCATCCCAGACCACAGGCGAAAAAGTCGCCGGCCGGACATTCCACAGATGGCTGTTTCTCGCCGTCCCAGTAAATCCGCAGAATGTTAAAGCGGTTATTTCCGGTAGGCGTCATCCAGATATGCTGGATGGCTCCGGGGCTCTGGATGTCGGCCAATACAAAGGTCTGGCCGGCTTCGATCCTGACGGATGGCGATATCTTCCAGCCCTGACCCAGCTCACGAGCCGCTCCGGCGCCCGTTCCTTCTGTCGCCATGCCTGCCTTGCCTTTTTCGCCGGTGAAGTTTTCCGGGCTGATTGAGCGGGTCTTGGCGTGCGACAGCCTGGCCAGGCTGCCCAGACTCATGCTCAGGCCGTCAAAGCCGGGTTCCTGACCATAAGTGCTGATTGGCCAAAAACCTGCCAGGACAAGTAGACAAATTAAGCACCGTCCCAAGTATTCTGTCTTCGTTTGGTTGATTGCCTTTTTTCCT
>Ga0315289_10014843_pt1 | contig 10843 bp, 7 predicted proteins | sample YL17G11_40_MG_FD_203452 | JGI IMG/M metagenome (GOLD analysis project Ga0315289, IMG submission 203452) | Sediment microbial communities from Yellowstone Lake, YNP, Wyoming, USA - YL17G11_40 | ecosystem: Environmental > Aquatic > Freshwater > Lake > Sediment | place: USA: Wyoming | collected...
TTGATAGTTCGATAAGTGCGATCCACAGTCACCTCTACTTGTTTGCTATCATTGTCTCCAGAGAAACCATCATCGGCGTGTCCCCCCCATACGAAAGAGATGTCCATGTCAGGCTGACGCGGATGGGCTTGCAGGGGTCGTTCACGCCGTCACCATCGAGGTCAATCTCTTTCTCACTCGTGTCACCATCGCCGTCGAGGTCTCTGCCGTCATTGACCTCAACCCAGAGAGTGCCCAACAAGTCGTCTGCGGTGTACCGCTGGAGGTCGAGCCCCGGATCAATGACAACAGGGAGTGGACCCTGGTCTTTCACATCCTCATACGACCCCGCGGACAGCTCCTCAACTTTTGCCTGGAGAAGGTTCATGGCCTGTACGTGATAACGGGAGTGGTATGAGGAGATGCGCCCCATGAGCAATGCGGCGAGCGTTCCGCCCGCCGTAAGGCTGAGAAGTAGCAGGGCAATGATAACTTCTGTTAACGTGAATCCGCCCGAGCTTTTTGCGTTGCGCCTCACGCTCCGCCCCTCCTGAACCGCACGGGGAGAAGCCACCTGGCGCGCCGAAAAACAACAGCTTGCTTCATTTTGCATTGGTTGTGTCATTCCTTTCGTCCTGAGTGAGCAGCCCCGCCTTCGGGCGGGGTTGCCGCCCCCCGGTTCGACTCACACCTGAGGGCTTACTGTTCAACCCGTAAAAGGCAGTCCCGTGACGTGTCTCCCTGGTAACCAACCCGCTACCGACCAAGAGGAAGAGGGCTCTTTCAACGAGGTGGAAATCCTCGCTAACCCAGCAGGAAGCAATTCCACGGCAGGAGTCTTTGGCCGATGGATTTTCCCGGAGGTACTCCATTATCTCCGAGGCGACCTGATGGACCTGGGTTTGAGAATTCTTGGGAGTCAAGAAGCGTGCCCTCCTTTCGTTCAGGGTGAGATGGTGAGAACATGCAGGGGGGAGTTCCAAGAAGCGTGCCGACTTTTGCTATTCAGCCGCTTATGATGTATTTTATTCGTAACTCGGGGGTTACGACGACTGCCTTTGAGCCGGTCGCGGACACAGGCAGGATGTTTTTATCCACGTCGGGAGTCTGAAAAGTTCTCGTTGCGAATGGGAGCCCGGAGCTGAAGGGGAGTGTATGAAATGGGTTGACAGGCGGCTTTCTCGCAGTGAGGAGAGAATTCCATAGCTCCGAAGAGCGGATTTTGCGGTAAGGTGCTTGAAGGAAGGAGGGTCGAAAACTGTGGTACAGGCTGGGTGTGACAAAAAGGGCAGGGCAGGACAAAATTGTCCGCCCCTCCGAGTGTGAACCCGACGGAAGCCCCCGTCGTCGGCCCCGAGTGCTTGCGTGTGGCTTGCTATCTCAGGAAATCCTCAACCCGCATTTTGTGCTTTTTGATTATCTGCCAGAAAGCACGTCTGTCCTTATGGGCGGCTTTCGCTGCTCGAGTAATGTTCCCCCCAAAGGCGGCCAAGAGCTGGGAGATATAAGTCCGCTCGAACTCGTCAACAACCTTTTTCTTGGCTTCCTTGAAAGACTGTGTCGGCTTCGCGTGAGGTTGTTGAGGGGAGCCAATCTCGAGGTCGTCGGGAAGTATCTCGGACGTGAGGGAAGTCACGGCCGCGCGCAAAATGGTATTTTCAAGCTCCCGAATGTTTCCGGGCCATGCATAGGATGTGAGCTTTTCCATCGCGGAAGGATGAAAAGCTTTTGGGTTTTTTCCGAAGCGTCTGCAAGAGGTTGCTAAGAAATGCCGCGACAGGAGCGGTATATCCTCCTTTCTCTCCCTCAGCGGAGGGATGGTCACAGAGAGAGCGTGGAGCCTGTGAAAGAGGTCCTGCCGGAATCGCCGGGTGCCGGATTCCGCTGCAAGGTCAAGATTAGTTGCGGCGATGATTCTGACGTCAGCCCTGCGGATTTGCGAATCGCCAAGGCGCCTGAACTCTTTCTCCTGTAAGAACCGGAGGAGTTTGCTCTGGTTGCCGGCGCTCATGGAACTGACCTCGTCCAAGAAAAGCGTTCCTTTGTCAGCCTCTTCGATTAGGCCTTTTCGCTCCTCCCTCGCGTCGGTGTAGGCGCCCCTGGCGTGTCCGAAGACCTCGTTCTCAAACAAGTGCTCGGAGAGTGCCCCGCAATCAACAGGAATGAAAGGTTCGCCATATCTTATGCCAGCGTAATGTACGAACCTGGCAAGCAACTCCTTGCCGGTACCGGACTCCCCCATGACAAGTAAAGGCGCATCATTCTCAGCGCACTGGTACGCCCTTTCGAGAACCTGCAGTAGCCTTTCGCTCTGCCCGACGATCTCCGGAACCCCGGCGCCTTTTTCGTAAAGTCCTTTCTTCACACAGCGGACGCGGTCCCGCAGCCTCTGTCTGGCAAGGAGTCGCTCTATCCGGGGAATCGCGATATGAAGCACCTCTGCGCGAGCTACGGAGTCCAGAAGCCCTATGGAAGAACTCGTCATGTCGGGCCGCGAGGGTCCCTCGTCCTTTACGAGAAGGAGCGGAGGACAGGATTCTGACCACCCCATGGCAAGCTCGAGCTCTGCGGCTCTGCAAGGGGGAAGGTCAACAACAATCACATCCGGTCGGAAAGAATGAAGAAGCTCTCCGTCCCGAAGGGCATCCTGAGGTTCCCCCCACCGGCACTCGTAGTTTCCAGAAGCCAGCTTCTGGAGCTCATCGAGTTCCTGTGAATGCTCGCCAAGAAGGAGAATTTTCGGTCTTTCCACGTTGGCCGTCAGAGTCGGTTCAAGTGTGTACGTTCATTTTTCGGCAAAAACTGCCGATTCCGCCTTGCCGAACAAAACCCCCCGGATACGTCTGGGCGACAAGTGGAGACACAATAACTGTGCCAAACCCCAGAGGACGGGGGCAAGCGGGCTCGATTTCAGGGGAAAGGCGAACGCGCTCTTTTTGCCATTCCAGCCCAATGGGGCGTTCTCAGGGGATTGGCAACGCGTAGAACCCCATCTGGACTACTCGGGACCAGGAAGATAAGCTCCAGGGAATGGCGATGGCCTGAGCTCTTATGGAGCTTTGCCTTGCCAATGGAACGCCGGGGTGGCGTGGGGCGACAGAGGCTTCACTGGGGCTTACCTCAAGGCCCCCTGCCGGAAGCCCCGCTGAAGCGGGCTGCGGTCTTGATAAAGGGCGCCCCGACGCCCCCAGTTGAAAGCGGGGCAGCCGGAGTTGCAGCAAAGCCCCGTGGCGCCAACCTCTCGACACGAGCCCAGGTGTCGTTGCTTTGCCAGCGCAATCATCAATAAATACAGCCACACCCTGGTCAGCTCTTGTGTGGTAATCGGGGCGCGCGTTATGGTTTGGGTGGTTCAAGGTCGTTGTTTCCATTAATCAGTGTCGCCTCTGGGAGGTCAATATGGATTACGATAAGTTTGCGGAACAAAGAATTGCTGAAATCAGGAAGACTGTGGGTGGCGAAGTGGCTATCAGCGCGCTGAGCGGCGGAGTGGACAGTTCCACAGTCACGGTGTTGGGACACCGGGCCCTGGGGGAAAGGCTAAAGACGTTTATCGTTGATAGCGGCCTCTTGCGAGAGGGTGAACCGGGGCGCGTCGTGAGGGCTATGGGAAGCATGGGTGTGCACGTGGAGGTGGTTCCTGAAAAGGACGAGTTTATCGCCGCTCTCAAGGGGATAACGGACCCGGAAGAAAAGCGGCAGGCCATCACGGAGGTATTCTATTCGAGGGTTTTTGCCCGGCTGGTGAGAGAAACGGGAGCGAGGTGTCTGCTGCAAGGGACCAACCTGACAGACATCGAGGAAACAGTCGCCGGGATAAAACGGCAGCACAACGTTCTCGAACAGTTGGGAATAAACCCCGAGGCTGCCTATGGGTACAAGGTGCTGGAGCCGCTTAAGACGCTTCGCAAGGATGGCGTAAGGGAACTGGCGGCGAAGCTTGGTTTGCCGCCCGAGGTCACGCGGGCGATTCCGTTCCCGGGTCCTGCTCTGGCTGCCAGAATTGTCGGGGAAGTGACGGAAGAGCGGCTAAGAACCGTGCGGGCAGCTACGGCAATCGTAGAGGAGGAACTCAAGGACAGCGGCGCATTTCAGTACTTTGCAGTTTTGCTGAACGATCGTGCCACGGGCATCCGCGAGGGAAGGAGGGAGGTCGGGCAGATTATTGTCGTTCGGTGCGTTGACAGCGTTGACGCAAGAACCGCCACGGCGGTAGAACTTCCGTGGAAAAAGCTGCGGAGGGTCTGCAACCGGATAGTGGAGGAGGTCGCGGACGTGAACCATTGTCTCTACGACCTCACACCCAAGCCACCCGCGGCAATCGAGTACGTTTGACCAGGTCCGGCCATGAGGCGCGCAGGGGCATAGTAGTCATCGCGCGGGTCAGGGGAGGCTTTGACGGCCCATGCGCTCCTGTGTGGCATGAATGCTCGTACTGAGGTTTATTTGTATCTGAGGGACGGTCCGTCTTTGTCTGAAGCGCACGGAGACGAGTCCCAGGCGAGCTCGCTCGGAGACGCCTTTTTGGCTGATTTTCGGCAAGAAGAGACTCGTATGAGCCATAAAATCATCGTCGGCGTGGATGTCGGGGGAACGAAAATCATGACCGGGCTTCTCGACCGTAATGGAGGCGTCGCTGCTGACCCGGTTAAGGCGCCAACCGGGACGAGCGACCCGCCCGATGCCATTATGGGAAGGCTTTACGAATCCGTCGAGAAAGCCCTTTCGGCGGGGGGCAAGTCTCTCGACGAGGTCATGGGAATCGGCATTGGTGTGCCGGGGCCGCTGAACATCAAGGAGGGTGTTTTTCTCAATCCCATACAACTCAAGACGCTGCACAATTTCCCGATTCGGCGTGTTGTCCAGGAGCACTACAATGTGCCGGTGGTGGTGAACAACGACGCGAATTGCTTTGTGCTGGCTGAGAGCTTTTTCGGCGCGGGGGCCGACGCGGAGACCGTCCTGGGCTTCACGCTCGGCACGGGCTTCGGCTGCGGTATCGTCGTCGGCAAGAGGATATATCTCGGGGCAACCGAGACGGCAGGGGAAATCTGGTTCTCGCCTTACGGGGAGAGTTTCATCGAGGAATACGTTTCCGGTCGAGGTCTCCAGCGGGCTTACCGAGAACTGTCCGGCAAAGATGCCACGCCTCCTGAGATTCTTGAGGCAGCAGAGCAAGGTGAGCCGGATGCGCTGCGGACGTGGGGAATCTTTGGAGAGGACCTCGGTTACGCGGTTGCCTGGTCAATCAACATCCTCGATCCGGACATAGTCGTTCTGGGGGGTTCACTGACCCGAGGCTTTGACTTCTTCGCCACCGCTATGGAACGATACCTGCGACAGCATATCACGCCGGTTCCGTCGCAGCGAACGCGTGTCGTCCCGGCGAAGCTCGGGGATTCGGCGGGCTTCATCGGCGCCGCGTGCTTACTCCTCGAAGGCTCATCTGCGGGGACGTGAAGCATCTCGACTGGCAGCTTGCTTCCCCGGTTCTTGAGCCTTCCGCAGAATGAGGAGATTCGGTGCCTTCCTATTTCCCGCATCGGAGTGAACCTGGCTTTCCTGTACTCCCCTGGCGAGCGTTTCGTCTAAAACGCAAGGTCAGTCCGGCGCTGAACAGAATCCGGGCTTGCCTCTCGCAATCAAAAGTCGAACGACGGAAATCCGCGTGGCCATCACAGGAGGCGGCGTTCTCCGTCGTGCTTTGTGGAAAACCGTGATGACAGGAAGTTAGCTTTGCCTTCGCGGTCGGACCTCGAGCAGAAAAAAGCAGGATGGCACTTGTGTTGAGCACCATCCTGCGGCACCCGCACCGTTGAGACTGCGGCGGCTCTCACCCGAGCCCAGTCGCCGATGCAGTGCTTGATTCGATGACCTATCCGGGGCGTTTGATGAATAGCTCCGGTTGAAGGGACCTCAGCGCCAACGCTCACGCGGAGGCGGCGCTGGCCCTGTGCGTTACTACCGTCGCAATTTAAGGCCCGGCCGGTGCTTTTGCCTCTGGCTTCAGAGGCGGCGGCACCGGGAGTCTCGCGAGACGCTCAGCGCCGGGGAAACGGTCGCATCTCGCGGCCGGAAGGACCGATGAATTTCCGAGCAACTTCCCCGCGAATCTTGCGGAGTTTCTCCTCGATGTCCCTTCTTTCCTTGACGAGATTGGCAAGGCCGGGATTCTCCTTAATGATGATTTCGTCAACCAGTTTCTCGGCGTTCAGACGGGCTTTCTCAAGGGCTTGCTGAAGCTCTCGCACTTTCTCATAAGCCGCCTTGACCTCCTCACTCTGCCTTGCCTCCGCGGCCGCCTTGCGGAGCTGCTGGTTGATTTCTCTCATCCGTTCGAGGAGCTTCCTCATCTCCTCGGCCCGCGGTCCAAGCTTCATGGCGCCTTCCTTCACCGGCTTCAAGGGACGTTCCCCTTCGCACAAGGCTCCCCTGCACATCACCGTCGCGAAAAGCAGCGCCATGCAAAAAACCACCAACTTCTTCACAACGCGCCTCCTTTCTACATCTGGCATATCGCTTCTGACACCGCTCGTGGCTTCAGTAGAGTCGAGAGACGGCGAGCATCGGAAGAATCTCAGATTGGGACTGTCCCCATGCTCCTGCCTTTTCCGGCAACTCTGGACGAGCTTTTGCACGCGATGCCCGCGCTCTGCACCGTCTCTGTTTCTTGCATGTTTCAACGACTCCAGAGGCAGGAAAGTTTAATTCCGGCAAGCACGGCACCTGGGGCGTCTTCGTACGGATGGTGACCTCTGTCTCTGCGGTGTTAGTAAAGCGCCGGTTGGTGAGACACATCCGTGTTCAAACAACGGTTACGGCGCCCTCGTCGAGCCTCCCGTGCGGCGCAGCTCCGCCTTCGGGTGTGGCTGTGTTTAAGGGGTAAAGCTCCTACAGGTAACGCCGCCCTCTCGGCGGCAGTCCCGAGGGCGTCTCGCCCTCGGCATCGGGGGCAGGATGCCCTCCCGCCTTTCGCGGGACAAGATGCCGGCGGTACACGGGGGTCCAGGCACGAGGGCCTGGCAGCGCTGCTCCGATCGCCGGGTGCACGCCCACTCAAATACAGCCACACCCTCTGCCTTCCAGCAGGTTGATTTGGTCCCGGGCATCCAGTAGAATCGCCGCGTTATGGCGGACCACGCGGGCGATCGTTCTGCGGCGAGGAAGGCTTCTACGAAAGAAAGTCAGCCGCCTGACATCGCAATCAGAGCCACTCGGATGAATAAACCGTCACCGACCGGAACTGCTATGCTTGACGAGAAACCCAGGAGGAATGTGTTCTTCCTCGGCCTGGTCTCGTTGTTCAACGACCTGTCGAGCCAGATGATTTATCCGATCCTGCCCGAGTTCCTCGTCACGATCGGGGCGAAGAAGGCAATCATCGGCCTTATCGAAGGGATTGCGGAAAGCACCGCCATCGTTTTCCGGCCTCTCTTCGGGGGGCTTTCCGACAGGCTTGGAAAGAGAAAGGTTTTTGTCTTCGTGGGCTATGCGTTGTCGGCATTCTCGCGGCCATTTCTATATCTCGCGCATTTCTGGGGGGTAGTTCTGGCAGTGAACTTCTCCGACCGAGTCGGAAAAGCAATTCGGACACCCGCGCGAGACGCCATCATCTCGACTTCTGTTGACTCTTCACAAAAGGGGAGAGCCTTTGGTTTTCACAGGGCTATGGACAGAACGGGCGCCATTGGCGGTCCGATTCTGGCTATGCTTATTCTTTCTTCCTTCCAGGATGACGTTCGTCGTGTGTTTCTGCTTTCCGTCATCCCTGCGGTCGTGGCGCTGTTCTTCATCTTTCTGGCAAAAGAGACCGCCGCAGTAACCAATCACGCGACTTCCCCGTGTCAAAAGGAAAGCAGTCTGAGAAGCTTTCCGTTCGTCATTTTCCTTGTCTCAAACGCTGTCTTCACGCTTGGGAACTCCTCGAACGCTTTCCTGATTCTGAAAGCTCGCGAAACTGGACTGGCCGTGGCATTCATTCCTCTCATCTGGGTAGTGTACAACGCATCCTGCACAATCTCGTCGCCTATTTTTGGCTCTCTCTCGGACAGGCTGGGGAGAAAGCCAATCATCGTCGCCTCGTTTCTGTACTACTCTGTGATTTATTTACTCTTCGGCCTTGCCCGAAGTCTGTGGGCGGTTTGGGCGCTTTTCGCGGCATACGGAGTTTATTACGGATTATCGGAAGGAGTCTTCCGTGCGTACATCGCCGACCTGGTTGAGCCAGAGAACAGGGCGACCGCCTACGGATTGTTCAACGGGTTGATTGGGCTGGGGCTTCTTCCCGCATCGCTGATTATGGGCGCCATCTGGGACGCCTTCGGGAGCAAGTGGGCGTTCGTCACGTCCGCCGGATTCAGTCTGCTTGGCTTCCTGACCTTTTTGGTCGGCTTGAGCTTTGGGAAACAGACCAATCGTTCCGTGGAGGAATGACAGCCTTCGGCATGATAAAAAGGAAATCCTGTCAGGGTTTCTGGTCGAGGAATAGCAGGCTGAGTCGCTTTCGCTTCAGGACGATTCGCGGGTCGCCCCAGGAGGCCCAGTCCGAGTGGGAATTGTTGCCCGGTCCAACGTCGGTGATGAGCTTTAGCGTCACCTTCTGCCCGGCGAAGTCGGACAAATCCGCGCTCTCCTCACTCCATTCGGTCTTTTCCCAATGCTTTTCGAAAACGGGGTTTTCGTCTCGTCCTTGTGCACGGGCAACAACCCGGAAGACGACGCCATCTCGAGAAGTCGAGCCGTCGCGCAGCCCGATGGAGAACTTGAGGAGAGCAGGCTCGCTCGGCACGTCAACATCAAAGCGACCGAAAGTGTAGCCGACCCCACTGACATAAGGCGGATGGGCAAAATAACCTTCCTTCTCAATCCCACCGCAGGAGTTCTCGCCGAAATGAAACGTCGCGCCCGACGAGCTGTCGCCGGGGATTTCTTTCTCTCCCCGAAGGCAACATCCCCATGTGGGCTCGGGGACAAGCTCGGAGAGAGGGAGGGAGATTTCAGGGGCGGCGGTCGTTTTGAGCCAGGCTTTCTTCCTGAAAGGGACGGTGCCAGTGCTGACCGTTATGGTGAACTCCTCAGGCTCATTCCGCTCAGAGACGACGACGAGAAAGGGAATCTCGACGGGGCTTCCTCTTTTGAGCAGAACAGTTCGCTCGGCAAGGTTTTTACTTTTCGCGGACTCCGAGGCGACTTCAATGGTTGATGTAAAGTCCCAGCGAAGGCGGCTGGTCACCTCGACGCGAACTGCGACTTCGTCGCCCGGAGAGGCTTTTAGTGCCTTTTCCGGGAGCAGATTAATCTCCATCGCCGGAACGGGCCGGAAATCGAGCCAGGCTGAGGCGGCCGCCTCCTTTCCTTCGAGGATTGCTTTCGCCTCGGCGCGAATCCAGACTCTGTCTCTCTTCGTGGCATCCGTGGGCATGCGCAAGACAAAGTCCGCGCTCATTCCTGAGTGCTGGGGGACAGTCTTTTTCATCTCTTTCTCGACGGGGACGGCGGTTTCTCCCTCAAGCGTCAGACGAAGCGACACGTCACGGAGGTCGGGGCGAGTGAAGTTCCACACGGTTGCTCTGACGGGAAATTCCTCTCCTGCGCCGACGTCCCATTCGTCGCTTTTGAGGGAAAGCTGGAAGCCGGGCGCGGACTTGTCGGGTTCCTCGACGAACTCAATCCTGTACTTGATGGCTTTCGGTGTCTGAACAAAGCTCAATCCGCCTCTCGCCATCCGGGGTTCTATTGTCCCCAATTCTTCGCCGTTCTCGGCGACGGCGGTGATTTTCACCTCCGAAACCTCAATTCGCGGCATAAGGGTCCTCGTATAGATGCAGAAATCTTCGCAGCTCGTCGCTGGAATGACCCACCACAGGCGCTCACCTTCCTTCTTGACCGCCAGAGCACCACGTGCGGCAATCTCGGGCAATCTCACGAACTCTCCCCGCGTATCCACGTAGAGGTATTCTGGAGAATTGACGAATTCGACGCGCTTTGTCCCGACCATCTTCGAGTGTTCCACGAATCCTTTGCCGTCCGTCGCATAAAAGCCGAACGGCGGAAGAACTTGAGACTCGCCCTCAGAGCGGACTGTCCATTCGCTCTTATCATTGTAATTGACGAATGCCCTCAGCCCGCCCGCGTACCTCACAAACAGGCGCCCATTCTTGTATGCGTCGGAAGAAATGGCCTCGCTCGTCGAGACGAGCTTTCCGTTCCGGTCGTACTTGATTTCGGCAACGGAGTCGGTCGCATACCGTCGTTGAAGCTGCTGAAGGAGAAAGTAAGACTTCAGAGTCCCCGGAAGTCCCCACTCGTCGGCGAGGTACCCGATGTGCCCGTAGGCAATAGTCGCGGCAATGAATCGGTCGAAGAATGGCGAGTGAAAATCCCTGTCCTTCGTCCACTCAGAGGTTCCCTCATAGAACATGGAGGGCATTCCCATCCCGAAGTCCGTCTCCAGGGGGTGGATTTTTAAGAGGTCGAAGTCCACAAGCAAGGGCTCCTTCCACGGGGCACGGGAGACAATCTGAGCGTAGTTGCCGTCAGCCAATCCCGCGTAAAGCCAGTGCATCCTCCCTTCGCTGAAGACTGGTCCGTCGTGAAACTTCGTCTCTTTCCAGAGAAGCTCGCCGAACGATTCAAATACGCAGCGGAACATCCCTGCACCGGGGACCCTTGCGTCATAATCGGTCCGGTCCCACGGGATAAGCGCGGTGTGGACGTCGCAGTAGCCGGCAGAAGTCCCGAATTTCTCGTGGATTCGCGGGGCATACCACTCTTCAAATTCGCGCGCGTATGCGGGCTTGAGGGCGTAATTCCGCGGCCAGGCTCTCTGCCAGTCGCCATTCGGGAGCCTGCTGACCTTGTCTTC
>Ga0315289_10014844_pt1 | contig 10842 bp, 9 predicted proteins | sample YL17G11_40_MG_FD_203452 | JGI IMG/M metagenome (GOLD analysis project Ga0315289, IMG submission 203452) | Sediment microbial communities from Yellowstone Lake, YNP, Wyoming, USA - YL17G11_40 | ecosystem: Environmental > Aquatic > Freshwater > Lake > Sediment | place: USA: Wyoming | collected...
GCCCCCTCCTCAAATGTTCTCTCTCTCTCTCTCTCTCTCCTTGCTCTCTTCCTTTTAGAAAAAAGACCACCCTCTCTGCTTCTGCTCCTTCTTGAGAGCGCCGGCCCTGCGGAGCTTCTCCTGGAGCTCGCCCGAGCGGTACAGGGGGACGACTCCGGGGCCGTCGTAGCACCCGCCGACGCTCTCGCCTTTGATGAAAACGTTGGGCACGCTCGAGCGTCCCGTCAGCTTGGACAGCTCCTTCTTGAGCGCGAACCCGCGCGGGACCCTGTCGAGCTCGACGGCCTCGTACGAAGCCCCAATGGTGTCGAGCAGCTCCCTGGCGTTTTTCGAAAACGGAGAGAAGGACCACGCAAACACGACGACGGGCGCCGAGGCGATGAGCTCCTCGAGCTCGGCCGCGACCTCTTCTTCGTCGTAGCTTCCTTAAGGTTTTTTTGTTGTGCTTTTTTTTTTTGCTCGCCGTGAGAAATGCGTCCTGTACCACTCGGAAACGGAGAGAAATGGAAGCGAGAACAAAGCATAAAGGCGAGGGAAGAGAAAGAAAGGAGGAAAGAAGGAGAAACAAAGAAAAGGAGCAACAAAACAGAGGTGAGTTTCGACTTGCTCTCAACTTTCTCTTCTTCGAGCCTCTCACCTGCAAACAGCCCCCAGAACCACGACTTGAACGCGTTCAGGACGGGAGTGGACGTCAGAAAGATCGTCCCCTTGTTGACGGCGCCGAGGACCGGATGGAGGTTGGGCTCGCGTGGGGCGCCGTCGGCCTGCTCGCTGCTCTTGGCCGCAGCGGCGACACGCCCGACAAGCTCGGGCTTCCTCGACGACGACGTCGCCGGCGTCGTCGATTTCTTTGGCATCATCCGAGCTCGTCCCGGCGCGACGCTCCGCGCGCTGAGCGGCCTTGCCACGCCCCGAGAGGCCAGCTGCGACGCGCGCATTGCTGTTCCGGCCTGAACTAGCATTTTAGTGTGCAGTTGGAGGGAAGTGGGAGAGCTGGAAGAGAAGATCGTTTTTTTTTTTTGTTGAGAAAGTGACTCTGTTTGTTGCCGGTAACCTCTTTTCCCTCAGTTTGATCGATCGACGTCGATCGAGATAAATAGGCGCTCTCCTGTCCTCTCCTTTGCTCGCTCCTTCGTTGTCTCTTTTGCGAGGAAGGCGACCTCGACGGGTCTTTCATTCCCCAGCGTCGCTTCGTGCGTGCCCGCGGAAACCTGCGTGGAACTGCAGCAGAGTCACTGCGTTCTTTCTTCCTTTCTTCGTCGTCGTCCTCGATTCCGATGCTCTCTCCTCCTCCTCCGGTGTTTGGTGAAAAGCTCGTCGCCGGCGTGCCCTGGCGCTACGGCGACCCTTCGTCGTTTTTCGACTTTGGAAGGGAGCTCGGCGTGGGCTCGCGGGCCAAGGTGCTGCTGGCGACCAAGAAGAAGAAGAGGCAGGGAGGTCGAGCGGGAGAGGAGGCGGAGGCAACGGAAGCAGGCGGTGGTGATGATGCCTCCGCCACCTCGACCGAGACCTCGACCGAGACCTCGGCCAAGACCTCGACCCTGACCACCGCCACCACCACCACCGCCGCCGCCGCCCCTTCCCTCGGCGCTCCCTACGGCATCTCCTTGGCCTGCAAGCGCCTCGACAAGGAGCACGAGCGCTTCTCGATGGTGGACGTGCGTCGCGAAGTCGAGGCCGCGGCCCTGGCCTCGGAGGCGCGGCTGGTCGTTCCAGCGGGGACGCCGCGGCCGGCCGAAGACGACGGCGGAAGAGACGACGGCAGAGACGACGACGACCCTGCAAAAGACGCCTCTACCACCGCCGCCGCCGCCGCCGCCGCCTCGACCACTCTCACTACTACTGCAAGGCAGCAGATCCCGATCGCGGCCAAGCTGTACGAGGTCTGGGAGGACGACCACGCGGTCTACCTGTTCTCCAGGGCCTGTCTGGGCGGGGAGCTGCACGCCCGCGTCGCCGCGCAGGGGAGGCTCGCCGAGCCCGACGCCGCGGCGGCGGCGACGGCCGTGCTCGCGCTGCTCGCGCACCTGCACGGCGCCGGATGGGTCCACCGCGACGTCAAGCTCGAGAACTTTCTGTACGCTGGCGCCGAGGAGGGCCGGGGCGACAGGGAGAAGACCGGCGACGACGGGAGCAGCGGAGCAGGCGCCCGAACAGCAGCAGCAGCCGGAGCAGCAGGAGCAGCGTCAGCGTCGCTGACATCGAGCCCTCTCTCCCCGACGGCGGCCGCGGCGGCTGCCGCCGCTGCCGGAGCCGCGGCAGCCGCGGCAGCTCACGCGAGCCCTCGAGGCGCGCTCCTGGGTGTCGACTTTGGCTCCGCTGTGCGGCTGCCCGTGGCGCACCAACGAGAGGAAGCAGAAGCCGAAGCCGAAGCAGAGGCCAAAGAAAAAGACAAAAAAGCAGCAGCAGCAGCAGCGGCGGCGGCGGCGGCGTCGGCGGCAACGGCGGCGAACAAAGACGGCGAGGCGAAAGGACAAGTGCTCGTTGCCGACGCCGACGACGGAGAGACTTTCTCTCCGGCCGGTGACGGCAGTGCCGGCGATGGCAAGGCCCGCGGAGGCACGTCCGACCGCACAAAACAAAACCTTCCTCTCCCTCCCCTCCTCCTCACGGGCCCGCCCGTGGGCTCGGCCCCCTACGTCGCGCCCGAGCAGCTGGGCCCCGAGGGCTACGGCACCCCGGCGGACCTTTGGTCCGCCGGGTGCCTGCTCTACGCGCTGCTCGTCGGGAGCTTGCCCTTTGGCGGGGCGCGGAGGGGCAAGGGCGCCGACGACGGCTTCGACGACGACCAGGACACGCTCGCCGCCATCGCCGACGCCGCGGCCGCGGCCAGGCGCGGCAGGCGGAGGTCGGTCCTGCTCGGGAGCAAGTGCCCCGTCTGGGCGCGCGTCTCGGCCCCGGCGAGGGATCTGGTCCTCTCCCTCCTCGCGCCGGAGCCCGGGGCGAGGCCCACGGCCGCCGACGCCCTGAATCACCCGTGGCTGCTCGCCGGAGGGGACTGCGGCGCCGACGGCAGGGCCGTCCCGCTCGCGCGAAAGGAGGCGCGAGCCGACGCTGCCGCGGCCGCTCGGGAGGCCGCCAAGGACGCGGCCCTGGCCGCCGCGGCCGAAGCCGCCGGCCGCGTCGTCGGGGCCGCGCGCAGGGTCCTCGGAGGCGGCGGCGGGAGCGGCGTCGTCATTAGCAGGTCGGGCTCGTCGGCTCAGCAACAACAGCAGCAGCAGCAGCAGCAACAGCAAGAACAGCAACAGCAGCAAGCGACGACGCCCCGTTCGCCGATCATGAGCCGCCTTCGCACGGCCCTGGCTGACCGCGTCGAACGTGCCAAGGCGGCCAGAGCGGCGAGAGCTGCCGCGCAGGCGAAGAACCTGGAAGACGAAGAGTTGAAGCGAGGGTAGAGAGGCAGAGAGAAAAAGGGGAGAGAGCCTGAAGGGTCGCGACGCGCCCACCAACTCTCTTTGTAAGACATATATTTTTTACTCTACCAGCACTTGCACACCCCTTCCCCCCCTCTGTCTGGTTGTTTGCTTGCTCTTAGACAATGTATTTTTGCAACGCATCGTCTTTCTTTTCTCGCTCCATTTGCAACCGGAATGAGAACAAAAAAATGAAAACGAGTTTTTTTTCTTTCTCTCCCCCTCTGCGCAGAAAACCCCTCACTTTTCTCTTTCCCGATCTCTTCTCTATCACGTCGATCGTGCGTTCTCTTTTTTCGCTTCGATGCTCGCCACGCGCGCTGCCCTGGCTGCGGGCGCGAACAGCACGGGCCCGCTAGCGTCGGCGATTGCGTCCTTGAGCGGGAATGCGACGACTCTGGCGGCGGCGTCTTTCGATGCGATGGCGATTCTCGACGACGGCGCTTCTTCTTCTCCGCTCTCGGAAAACCTGACGACCTTGCTCGCCGAAGCAGTCGGAACTCACAGCAGCGCCGAAGCCGCCGTTGACGCCGCAGCCACGGCAGCACCGCCTCCGTCACCGACACTCTCGTCGTCCTCTTCTTCCTCCTCCACCTCCTCCTCCTCAGCAAAAATAGCCTACGTCAGTGCCGTCGCGGTCGCCGCGGCCGGGGCCCTGATCATCGCTGACGCGGCGATCTCCCTGCTCCTGGGCCTCGGCCTGCACTGGCAGCTCGTCGGCGGCGGGGCCCGATGCATCGGCCAACTGACCGTGCTCGGCGCCCTGCTGGGCCCCATCTTCAGGAGCAAGGCCCCGCCGCTCGTGGCGGCGTACGCCGCGTTCATGCTCGTGGTGGGCTCGTCCGAGGCCGCCTCGCGGCCGGCCTACTCCTACCGCGGCATGACCAAGCACGTCGTCTGCTCGCTCGGCGCGGCCTCCACTGCGTTTCTGGGCTACTCGCTGGCCGTCGCCGTGAGGCCGCGGCCGTGGTGGGACCCGCAGTACTCGATCCCGACGCTGGGCCTGATGCTGGGCAACGCCATCTCCGGCGTCGCCGTGGGGCTGGGGGCGCTGCTCGAGGACTTTGCCGCCAACGGCGACAGGATCGAGCTGCTGCTGTGCCTCGGGGCGAGCAGGTGGGAGGCGACGCGCGGCGCAGTGTCCCGCGCGGTGCGCCTCGCGCTCACGCCGCTGCTGAACCAGCTCAACGTCGTCGGGCTCGTGGTGCGTCTCGTTTTTTCTTTTCTTAAGTTTCTACTTTTTCTTTTCTCAAATGAAAAACGAGAGAGCGAGAGGGGGGGAGATAAAAACTCACTTTTTTTCTTTCTTTGTTTGTTTGTTTGTTTCTCGCCCCCCCCCCAAAAAAAAAAAACTCCTCCGCTCATAACAAAAACAGTGGATCCCGGGAATGATGACGGGACAGATGATCGCCGGCGCGGACCCGTCGCAGGCCGCGAGGTACCAAATGATCGTGATGTTTCTGGTTTCCTCGGCGACCGCGAGCGCGGCGACGAGCACCGTCTTGCTCGCGTCGGCGACTCTCGTTGATAAAACTGGGCGGGTTCGCCGAGACTTGCTGTCCCGGCGAACACCTGGAGGCGCGCGGAGGAAAGGAGCGGCTAAGAGAGCGAGCCTACTCTGGCGTCGCATGAAAGAGCGGTGGGCAGCACCTCGGGCGGAGAGAGGAGAAGGAGCAGCAGTATCAGCCGCAGCAGGAGAAGCGGGTCGAGAGCCACTGCTTGCCGCTGTTTCTTGAACAGATATCTTTGTATTTGTACTTTCGTTTCTTTCTGTCATTATATAGATAAGGAGTGTTTAGAATTACACGCCTCTCGATTCGCGGTGGGTTGGGGGGGGGGGGCGTCTTACAATAATATGGAGATACATTTTTTTTTCTTAAAAAGAGGGAAAATTCAAGCAGCAGTCGCCCGCTGCCAGCGCCGCTCGTCCTCGGTGGCCTCCTCGGCCAGCGCCGCCGTTATGGAGGCGGCCACGTCCCCACCGTGGCGAGAGCCGTGCTCGACCCAGCGCCTCACGCGCGACGCGGCCTCGGCGTGCGACGCGGCCTCGCGCTGCGGCAGCGCGAGCGCCTCTGCCGCGGCGTCGTCGAGAGCCCTGACGAGGTCGGCTGGGAGGGACGCCTTCTGCGACGACAAGGAGGAGAAGCTGGACGGTTTCCCACCGGCCGCTCGCGCGTCGAGGAGCGCAGAGACGTGAAGGGAGACTGCTTCGCCGTCGAGGGCGAGCGGGAGCAGCGGTAAATCGCCGCCGTCGTCGTCGTCGTCGTTGCAGGCGGCAAAGGAAGCAGCAGTGGGGGCAGCAGCAGCAGTGGTGGCAGCATCAGCAGCAGCAGCAGCAGCAGCGTCACCATCGTCAACAGCAACGACTTGCGTTTCGGTCTCTCCGACCTCTTCCGTCTCGTCCTCCTTCCCAAAGGCAGGAACCGCGCGCCCCGCCCCGGCAGAGGAGGCGTCCGCGGAGAGAGATACTCGCTCTACCAGGGAGTGCCAGGAAGCGGCGGCGCTGTCACCATTTTTCTTCGACGCCTTTTCTTGCTCTTCTTCTTCCTCTTCTTCAGCAGCAGCAGGCCGCCGCGTCGTCTCTTGCTCTTCCTCGGAATCGTCCGAGCCTGCGATAGCCGCGCCGGCACCAGGAGGGGATCCCGTCGCCTGCTGGCAGACGGTAGAAGCACCAGCAGCAGCAGGACCGGCCGCAGCAGCAGGGGCAGCGGAGGCGGCGGCGGTGGCGCCTTTGCTTTCGCGTCCTCCTCTGCCAAGCACCCGAGCGGCGTCGGACGCCGAGACGACCGACGCCGACCTTTCGCTCGCGTTGTCGTCGATATCGTCTACGTCCCCGTCTTCATCACCGCTCGAACGAGCAAGGCTGGCCCTGTCTCGCGCCGGAGAGATCGGGGGAGAGAGCGTGACCGGGCGAGACAGGTGGTGCTGATGGTGGTGGTGGTGGTGGTGGTTTCGCTGGTCGCCGCCGCCGTGGCTCTCGCCCGCACCGGCCGCCAGCACGGCAGCAGCGGCGGCGGCAGAAACCATCGCCGGAGACACGGCCGCGGCGGCCCTCGGCGAGGTGTTCGGTGACCTCGGAGACAGCGGCACTGCGTAGGGAGGACGAGGGGGAGAAGGCTCGGCGAGCCGCGGGACGGGAGAGCGAGGCGGCGGCGTCGAGTGAGCGCGGGAATGAGGTGCAGCAGCAGCAGCAGCAGCAGGAGCGTTGGCGGCAGCAGCAGCGTTGGCAGCAGCAGCAGCAGCAGCAGCAGCAGCAGCAGCAGCAGCAGCAGCAGCAGCGTTGGCAGCAGTAGCAGCAGCGACGGGAGAGGCGGAAGCTTTGCTCCTGCTGCTTCCGCCGCTCTCGCGGACTTCCAAGAGGCACGCCCGCTCGTGCGCCGCGGCCGCCGCGGAGCGCGCCGCCGTCGCGCGCTCGACGAGCAGGTTGACGAGGCTGAGCGGGTCTGCTGCCGAGCGAGGGAGGTCCACGTCTGCTGAAGGGGCTGCAGAGACCGGGGAGCGCGTTGCCCTGGCAAAGGAACGCGCCGTCGGTGTCGTCGTTGTCCCTGCAGCAGCCGAGGACGACGGCGGCGGCGGAGAGCGGCGGCGCCGCCGTCGGTGGTGCCGGCGGTGTTTCCACATGCCGCTTCTGCTCCTGCTCCTGCTCCCTCCCTCGTCGCCTCCGATATCGCTGCTGCTGGACGCTGCGGATGTCATCGTCGAATAGTCCCCGGCGGACTCGTCCGCTGCGATTCCGGAGGAGGACGAGTCTTGCAGCGCCGCGACCGCGGCCGAAACGCCGCCGAAGCGCGGAGGAACAGGAGGTTGGCAGCGGGTTTGCTGTTGTTGTTGTTGTTGCTGCTGGGGCCGGGACGGCGGCGGTGGCGTCGCGAGCGCGTGAGGAGGACGCGCAGCAGAGGATGGCGACGATGATGGTGCAGCAGCAGAAGCAGCAACAGCAGTCGCGGAAGCAGCAGCGCGAGCCCGCGCGACCGCACGCAGGCCCGGAGAAGGTCCCATGAGCCTGCGGCCACTCGCGCCGAGCGTCGTCGTCGTTGTTGGAGCAGAGGGAGGAGGAAAACGAAGCGCGGAGTAGCGTTGCGTCGCAGTAGACGCTCCTGTGCGCGTGCACTCCAAGTCGCGATCAGCAGCAGCAGCAGCAGCAGCAGGAGAAGGAGCAGGAGCGCTGCCAGAAGCAGCACAAGCGTAGGCTGCTGTCGTCGCCGCCGCTCGAGTGAGCGTCACCCGAGCGGCGGAAGCAGCAAGAGCAGGAGTAGCAAGAGCAGGAGCAGCAGGAGGCGGCGTCGCGCCGCTGCCGCCACTGCCCCTGCCCTTGCTGGGCGATCCCGTTGACATGGCCGAGATCTTGGCGGTCAGGCGCGTCACCCTGTCCAGCAGCTCGTCGATCGGAGGAGAGGAGGCGTCGGGGCGCGGGATCGGAGGAGGAGGAGGACTCATCTTTTTCGAAATCAATGTTTTTCTCGATGCTCTCTTTTTCTTTTTCTCGCCTCCTCGTCTCTATTGGCTCTCTCCACGCCTTTTTTTCTGGACCAAGAGAGAAAGCACAGAGGAGCCTTCGAGGAGGAGCACGCAGAGCAGGCGGCGAGAGGAGATACGTAGAGGGAAAGCAAGAGAAAGACCGCGAGAGGGAAAAACTTCGAGTGCGGAATCAGGGACGGGCGCGCGAGCAAAAAAAGAGTGAAAGAGGTCGCAATCACTCTCTCCGAGACTCGTTTTTGTTTCTTTTCTTCGGGCGCTGCGGCGCTCTAGGCGAGAGAGTGGCGTCTCGACTTTTTTTCAACTCACCGACCGCGACGCGGCCTCTACCGCTCGTGACGTACCCCGACTTCCTCTCGCCTCTCGGCGACGAGAGAAGAGGAGACGCAGTTTTTTCAGCGGCGGAAAAGGAGCGAGTTTGATTCACGATGGATCGGGCATCACTAGAAACGACGCCGTCGCCGCCGGCGTCGACCGCCGCTTCTTCTTCTTCTTCGCTTGCTGCTGCACGCCGCCAGCAGACTCTGAGGAAGCTCCCCGCCTTTCTCCGCCCCCCCAAAGACACCGTCAGATACGCGGCCATCTTTCTGGATGTGAATTCGCGAGAGGAACTCCTCTGCCGGTGAGTTGACAAAAAAAGGGGAGAGAGAAAGAAAGGGAGAGAGAGAGGAGGTGTCCAGTGGCTAGTTTCTTCTTCTTCTTCTTCTTCTTCCTCTTCTTCTTCTTCCTCTTCTTCTTCTTCTCAACCTCTTCAATGAAAAAGCTCTTTCTCTCTCGTAGCGCCCCGCCCTCCCACGCAAACGTCTCTGCAGACCACCTCACGCTCGCTTTCAGGCCCGACGCACAGACGATCGCGAAGTTCGCTCCTCTCCTGGGCTCGACGGGGCCTCGGCTGCGAGCAACGGGCGTCGCCGACAACGGGAGGGCGCAGGCCGTCGTTATTGAGGAAACGGAGGTCACCTCTTCTGGCGTTTTCTCCTTGCTTCCGACGACGACAGGAGCGAAAGCAACGGCGCCGCACATCACGGTCTCGGTAGCTCCAGGCGTGGAAAACAGGGAAGCAGGCATGCTGGCCAGGAAAGTGGTCGACAAAGGTTTGGTTTCGACTTCTTCTGCTTCTTCTTCTTCTGCTGCTCCTGCTTGCGCCAGCGAAGAGGCCATTTCCGTCTCCAGCTGGCAGGGAGACCCGACCTTTCTCTCGGGGACTCTCGGGCTCATGATGGAGAGTGGCCGCGTGGTCCTTGCAGAGGAAGCATGGGCCGAGGTGGCGCGAGAAGAAGAAGAAGAAGAAGAAGAAGAAGAAGAAGAAGAAGAAGAAGAAGAACGAGGAGACGACGAGAGCGGCGAAGACGTCGCGGCGTTTTTGTCGACTCCTCCTCTGCAGATGACGATGATGACGAGTTCACCGTCGTCAAAGACGTCTTCATCGACGACTGCTGCACTCTCTGTCGGCCGCCTCCTGGAGGCGTGGCGCCTCGGGGAAAAGGGGGGGGTGCAAGCTGCTGTTGCCGCCACCGCTGCCGACGCCGACGCTGCCGCTGCCTCTGCCGCTGCCTCTGCCGCCGCCGCGGGCGCTCGTTTGTCCTTTCCTTCGCCTCGAAAGAAAAAGAGCGCCGCGATGCCGAAACTAGCCCTCCCCTCTCGTGGACTCGAGGAGCTGACACGCGCCAGGGAGCTCGCTCGCATGAGCAGAGAGGGCCAGAGTCGAGCAGAGCGATGGCTCGAGCTTTGGGCCAGCGGGCGAAACGCGCCGGCGGCTCTGCCAGCAGAAACAACGTGCTGCTCTTCTCCTTCTCCTTCTCGCTCTCGTTCTTCGTTTTCTCCGAAGCGCTCTCCCTCCCCTTTGACAGGATTGGCCGATTCCGCTTCCGAGACAGCAAACGGAGAGCACAAGCAAGAGCAGAAGCAGAGATCTCCTCCCCCTCGCCTCCCGAGTCTCTCGGCGCTCGCTGCCGTGGACATGTTCGAGGTCTCTTCCCCGGGCTCGGCGCCGCCCGAAGCTGCGTGCCCGCTGGCGGTCGCCGACGTCCTCTCCCGGGGGCGCGCAGCTTCCAGGGCACGCGCTGAGGCCCGCGAGACCTCGGACAGGGAGAGGGCCACCTCCGAGCGTCACAGAGCTGCCAGGGACGTGTTTGACCGCGCCGCTGCTGTCGCCGCGGCCCTCGGCGACGAGCAGGCCTCGGCAGAGCTCGCCGCGCGCGCCTGGGAGCACCGCGCGCTCGCCCTGGAGGCCCGAGCTCGCGCCAACGAAAGCGCGTTCGCGGGGGTCAACGGCGGTCACGTCAACAGGTTCAGGCTCGACCTGCACGGGATGCACGTGCCCGAGGCCCTCTCGGTCCTGCGCCGGCACTGCGCCACGCTGGCCGGGCTCGCGCACCCGAGCGGCGTCCTGCTGCAGGTCGTCACGGGCTGGGGCCGGAACTCGAGCTCCGGGGTCCCGCGCGTGCGGCCTGCGGTGCTCGAGTGGCTGGCGTCGAACTCGCACCACCACCGCGAGGACGTCAACAACGCCGGGATGGTTTATATTCTGCTGGGAGGCGACGCCAAGGGCGAGTGGGGCGAGTGATTTTTTTCCTCCTCCTCCTCCTCTTCTTCTTCTCTTTCTTCCTCCTCTTCTTCTTCTTGATTCTTCTTCGCCATCCTGAACTAAAAAAAACTGTCTTCACACTTGGTGCTAGCACTTGCGCGCAAAGCGCCCACTCGATGTCAGAAAACGAAGTATATGATTTGATTCAAACACAAGAGAGAGAAGGGAGGTCGAGCGTTTTTTTTCTTCATTTTCCAGGTGATGATTTTTGTTTGTCAACGCCCGCTTCCTCGTTCCGCGCTCCAGGAGAAGCTCCGCAGGGCCGGCGCTCTCAAGAAGGAGCAGAAGCAGAGAGGGTGGTCTTTTTTCTAAAAGGAAGAGAGCAAGGAGAGAGAGAGAGAGAGAGAGAACATTTGAGGAGGGGGC
>Ga0315289_10014845_pt1 | contig 10842 bp, 10 predicted proteins | sample YL17G11_40_MG_FD_203452 | JGI IMG/M metagenome (GOLD analysis project Ga0315289, IMG submission 203452) | Sediment microbial communities from Yellowstone Lake, YNP, Wyoming, USA - YL17G11_40 | ecosystem: Environmental > Aquatic > Freshwater > Lake > Sediment | place: USA: Wyoming | collected...
GTGAAGTACGCCGTGATGGTGGTCGGCTTGTGTACCGCATTCCGGACGACTAGTGCCACGCCGGCAACGACCATCAGTGCCAGCAGGGCGGCGATCGCGGCGGTGAGCCTCTTGCGGGTCATCACGGCGGCCCCGGGGGTGGGCCCCAGGTCTCATTGGGCTGCGGAACCCCGTTATAGGGGAAGGGGAACTCCGCGCGGGGACCGGCGTTGTCCGGCGGCTGGCCGGAGTCGACACCGCGCCGGAAGCCGAGCGCATAGTCGAAGAACGGTTGGAGCGTCTGGGCCGGGCTGAGGTTGGCGACGAACGCGTTGTAGTAGAAGCCGTTGTTGACCGCTTCGGCCTGGGTGAGCTGAAACTTCGCCAGACCCGCCATCGCCTTGCCGACGTTGTCGTTATTGCGTTGCAGCATCGCGGTCACCGAGTTCAGCTTCTCCAGGGCCGGCGCCAGTTCGGTCTCGTTATCGGCGACCAAACCGCTCAACTGTTGCGACAGCGCGGAGGTGTTTGCCAGCAGGTTGACGATCGCGTAACGCCGCTCCTCGAGCACGGCGAGCAACTCGTTGGCGTTGAGGATGAGGGTGTTCACCTGCTGGCTGCGCTGCGAGAGAATGCCGGTGACATCGGCGGCGGTCTTGAGCAGGTTGGACAGCGATCCGTTGCGTTCGTTGAGGGCCTTGGAGATTCGGCTGATGCCCTCGAAGGCCGGACCCAACTGGGGCGCGACCCGGTCGATGGTGTCCGACAGGGTGTTCAACGACTGGTTCAGCGCGGCGGTGTCGGTGTCTCTGGTGTTGCCGGCGAACTCCCCCAGCGCGTCGGTCAGCGAGTAGGGCGACCCGGTCCGTGACAGCGGAATGACGTCGGAGGACGCCAGCTTGCCCTGGCCGTTGGATTCCAGGGTGATCACCCGTTGCCCGAGCAGGGTTCCGGTGCGGATGTGGGCGGTGGTGTCCGATCCCATCCGGACCTTGCCGTTGACCGTGAACGTCACCAGGGCCTTGCCCTGATGCAGAGCCACGTCGGACACCGTGCCGACCTTGACACCGGACACCTTGACGTCGTTGCCGGGTGCCAGACCGCCGGCCTCGGCGAACAGCGCCTGATGGCGGACTGAGGTCGCCAGCGTCCACAGTTGTTGCGTCTGCAGGCCGACGGTGATGACGAGCACCACGAGCGCCACTCCGATGAAACCGGAGCGGATGAGTTGGGAGCCGCGATACTTCAGCATTACGGCTCAGAGCACCTTCCCGTGTGCTGCTGGATCCAGGGGAAGTAGGCGGTGCGGCCCTGCAGGTCGGTGACACGCACCGACATGCCGCACAGATACTGATTGATCCAGCTGCCGTAGGAGCCGAGCCGCACCAGCTTGCGGAAGTTCTTCGGCGCCTTCTGCAGGGCGATGTCGAGGGTCTCCTTGTCATCGTCGAGTATCGGCGCCAGCCGGGCCAACTGGTCCACGGTCCCGGCCAGTGGTGGCCGGGCCTGGGTGAGCAGATCGGTCAGTGACGCGGTGCCGGTCTCCAGTGCGGTGATCGCGGTGCCGATCGGGTCGCGGTCGGCGGCCAGACCGGTGACCAGTTTCTCCAGCCGGTCCACCGCCGCAGAGAACTTGTTGCCGTCCTTGTCGATGGTCGCCAGAACTGTGTTGAGGTTGTCGATCAGTTGTTGCACGGTCTGGCTGTTGTCGGCCAGCGCGCCTGTGAACGCCGAGGTCTTGGCGAACAGCGACTCGACGTTGCCTTCCTGACCCTGCAGGATCTGGATCAGCGAATTGGTCAGCGCGTTGACGGCCTGCGGATTGAGCCCCTGCACAACGGGTTTGAGCCCTCCCAGCAGAAGGTCCAGATCCAGCGCAGCCTGGGTGCGGTCGACCGGGATCACCGAGCCGGCCGGCTGGATCTTGGCCGATCCGGGTGTGTCCAGCAGTTCGAGATAGCGGTCCCCGACCAGGTTCAGGTAGCGCACCGCGGCCGTCGTGCCCGAGGTGAGCACGATGTCCCGGTCGGCGCCGAAGCCGACATTCACGCTGTTATCCGGCTGCAGCGCAACGCTTTTGACCGTCCCGACTTGCACCCCCGCGACGCGGACCGAGTCGCCGGACTCCAGGCTCGACACGTCGTCGAAGATGGCCGTGTAGCTGTTCTCCGGACCGCCCCGGTACTGGCCGAAGATTGCGAACAGGGCGGCCGTGACCATCAGCATCACCGCGATGAAGATGCCGACTTTGATGCCGGTGTTGCGCAGGCTGGTCATCCGGGCTGACCGGTCTGAGCGGTGTTGCGCGGCGGGCCGTCCAGAGGCCCGAACAGCGCCTGCTTGAGTCCCTCGGAGTTCAGCAGGATGCCCTGGTTTCCGTACTGCGCCTGGTTGGCCCCGATGTCGGTGACGACGTACGGCGGGCTCACCTCATAGCCGACGTTGGGCAGGTCGGTGCACTGCGGCCCGCCCTTGGCTGCGACCTTGGGCAGGTTGCCCGGGTAGCGGTAGCGTTCACGGCCCAGGAAGAAGCCCTGCAGCAGAACCGCACCCGGCACCGGCAGACCCGGGCCGTTCGCCAGTGGCAGCAGTGCGCCGAGGCCGCACGTCAGGGCCGCGTTGTACTGATTGGTGAGATCGGTCGTCGGCACCAGCAGGTTCGCCACCCTGGCGAGCGACTGCCGGTTCTCCGAGAGCACATCGGTTCCGATATCGGCCAGGCCGATCGCGCTCAGCAGCAGGGCGTCCAGACCGCTCTGCTGATCGACCACCGTGTCACTGATGCGGGTGGTGTTGGCGACCGTGGTCAGCAGGTCCGGCGAGGCGTCGGCGAAGGCGTCGAACACCGTTGGCGAGACCTCGAGAACGTGGTTGAGATTGTCCAGCGACGGATTCAGTTTCGCCAGGGCGCGCTCGAGGTCGACGAGTGTCTGCCCGAACTTCTGCCCCCGGCCGTTCAGCGATTTCGACAGCGCGCCGAGGGTCTGGTTGAGCTTGGCCGGCTCGACTGCTGAGAGGACCGAGACCAGTTTCTCGAACACGGTGTTCAGTTCGACAGTGACGTTGTCGCCACCCTGGATGACCGTGCCGGCCCGCAAGGATTGGGGGGACGGCCGGGCCGGCGGCACAAGTTCGACGAACTTCGAGCCGAACACCGTCGATGAGGTGATCGCGGCGCCCACATCGGCCGGAATGACGTCGATCGAGCCCGGGTCGATGGCCAGGTGCAGCGCCGCCCGGCCGTCCGGCAACGGGTCGATGGAGGCCACCTTGCCCACCGGGGCGCCGTTGAGCTTGACCTTGGCGTTGGGATACATCACCAGGCCGGCCCGGTCGGCGATGACGGTCACCGGCACCGTTTTCTTGAAGCTGTCCCGGAACAGGCCCACCGACACCGCGACGATCACCACCAGCACCAGCACCGTCACCGCGCCAGCCAGGGGGCGGGCGTAACGGGGAGCGGGTCTCGGTGACATGGTTCGCTATCCGGAGAGGTTGAAGTTGCCGTCGGAACCGTAGATCGCCAGCGACACAAGCAGAGTCACCGACACCACCACGATCAGGGACGTCCGCACCGCGTTGCCGACCGCCACACCCACCCCGGACGGGCCGCCGGAGGCGAAGAAGCCGAAATAGGTGTGGATCAGCAGGATGGTGATCGCCATCAGCACCGCCTGTAAAAACGACCACAGCAGGTCCAGCGGGTTCAGGAACGTGTTGAAGTAGTGGTCGTACAGACCGCCGGACTGCCCGAACAGCGCCACCGTCACGAACTGACTGGCCAGGAACGACAGGATCACCGCGATCGAGTACAGCGGGGTGATGGCCACCATCCCGGCCACCAGCCGGGTCGAGACCAGGTATTCGACCGGGTTTATTCCCATCGACTCGAGCGCGTCGATCTCCTCGTTGATCCGCATCGCACCCAGCTGTGCGGTCACCCCGGCGCCGAAGGTGGCGGCGAGGCCGATCCCCGCGACCACCGGCGCGGAGATCCGGACGTTGATGAACGCCGCCAGGAATCCGGTCAGCGCCTCGATGCCGATGTTGCCCAGCGATGAATAGCCCTGCACCGCCAGGGTGCCGCCGGCGGCCAGGGTGAGGAAGCCGACGATGGCTACGGTGCCGCCGATCATGGCTAGTGTTCCGGCGCCCATGCTGATCTCAGCGATGAGGCGCACCACTTCCTTGCGGTAGCGCACCGCGGCGTGCGGCACGCCGGCGAAGGCCTTGCCGTAGAACAGGGTTTGGTCGCCGATGCGGCTGAAAAAGCCGAGTGGCCGTTGCAGCTCGCGGAAGAGCCGTGGGTGGTTCGTCCGCAGGATCGTCGTGGCGCTCATGGTGTCAGCCCGTGGTCAGCCGGATGCCGATGGCGGTCACCACGACGTTGACGACGAACAGTGCCATGAACGCGTAGACCACGGTCTCGTTGACCGCGTTGCCCACCGCCTTTGCCCCGCCGCCGGAGATCATCAGTCCCCGGTAGCAGGCCACCAGTCCGGCGATCAAGCCGAACAGGGCGGCTTTCACGCACGAGATGATCACCTCCGGCACTCCGGTGAGCAGGGTGATGCCGGCGGCGAACGCACCGGGGTTGACGTTCTGGACGAAGACCGAGAACACGTATCCGCCCAGGATGCCGATGATCACCACCAGCGAGTTGAGCAGCAGAGCCACCAGGCCCGAGGCCAGCATCCGCGGGGTGACCAGGCGCTGCACCGGGTTGATGCCCAGCACCTCCATGGCATCGATCTCTTCGCGGATGGTGCGCGAACCGAGGTCGGCGCACATGGCCGTGGCTCCGGCGCCGGCCACGATCAGCACCGTGACCAGCGGACCGACCTGGGTCACCGCGCCGAAGGCGGCACCGGCGCCGGACAGGTCGGCCGCGCCCAGTTCGCGCAACAGGATGTTGAGGGTGAAGCTCACCAGCACCGTGAACGGGATGGCCACCAGCAGCGTGGGCGCCAGGGAGACGCGGGCCACGAACCAGGATTGCTCGAGGAACTCGCGCCCCTGAAACGGCCGCTGGAAGAGAAACCGGACAGCGTCGGAGGACATCGCGAAAAGGCCGCCGATGGCCTCCATCGGACCTGATACGCCCTTGCCCAACGCGATACTGGGAGACCAGCGATCCGCCTTGTCCGCCATCCGCTCGGGCGCTCTTCTCGTAAATTGAAACCTGTTCCAATGTCGTGTCGAATGTAGGCGATCAACCTTGCGGGAGCCAGCCGAATCCCCGGAGCGGCGCGAAGGCCGGTCCGATCGGGGATTCCGCGACACCGAACCGCTGACCGGTCCCAGAATGGACCGACCGCACCGACAGGAGTAGAAACCACCCATGGTCAGGTATGCCGATCGCCGGGTCCTGATCACCGGTGGCGGGTCGGGCATCGGCCAGGCCTGTGTGCTGCGCATCCTCGATGAAGGCGGCCGGGTTGCGGCCGCCGACATCAGTGAGTCCGGCCTCGAGGACACCGCGTCGAGGGCCGGCGCATCGTCCGGGCGCCTCAACACCGTCGTGATGGACGTGGGCGACGAGGGTTCGGTGACGACCGGGGTCGACCGCGCCCTCGGCCTGCTCGGCGGTATCGACACCCTGGTGAACGTGGCCGGGATCCTGCGTTCGGCGCACTTCCTCGACACCACGCTGGCCGACTTCGAGCAGCTGCTGCGCGTCAATCTCGTCGGAACCTTCCTGGTCACCCGCGCGGTCCTGCCGGCGCTGCGCCGCGGCACCGCCCCGGCGGTGGTCAACTTCAGTTCCACCTCGGCGACCTTCGCCCATCCCTACATGTCGGCCTACGCCGCTTCGAAGGGCGGCATTCTGGCGATGACGCACGCCCTGGCCTCGGAGTTCGCCAAGGAGGGCATCCGGTTCAACTCGGTTCAGCCCGGGTCGATCTCCTCGGGCATGACCGACGGGACCGGTGAGTCCAAGCAGAATGTCGGGCCCGGGCTGCCCCCCGACGCCGACTTCAGGCTGTTCCAGCGGGTTGCGCCCAGCCTGCCGCTGCCGGACGGCGCGATCTTCGCCGATCCGTCGGCGGTCGCCGCCGTGGTGGCAATGCTGGGCAGCCCCGAGGCCTTCTTCGTCACCGGCACCGAGGTGCGCATCGACGGCGGTGCGCATATGTAGCCGCAATCCCCACGGAAAGTATCGGCCGGAGCCTTCGCGCAAAATGGGATCCATCGAATGAATCCCGGCTCATTGCGGAATCGGTTGCACTATCTGTTGCGGATGGGGCCGAAATCCGCGAAGGTTTACCCACAGCTCATCCCGAAGGACCACCTGAACAGTCGAGGAGGACGGGTCCTGACCGAAACCGGCGCCGCCGCCACACGGCAGACCACCGGGCACAGCCGCTCCCAACGAAGCGACGGCACTCCGGTCATCGAGATCGACCATGTCACCAAGCGATTCGATGACTACATCGCGGTGACCGACGCCAACTTCACGATCGGCGCCGGTGAATTCTTCTCGATGCTCGGCCCGTCCGGCTGCGGAAAGACGACCACCCTGCGGATGATCGCGGGGTTCGAGAACCCGACCTCCGGCGCTATCCGCCTTGAGGGCGTCGACGTCTCGCGGGTGCCGCCGCACAAGCGCAACGTCAACACCGTCTTCCAGCACTACGCGCTGTTCCCGCATATGACCGTGTGGGACAACGTCGCCTACGGGCCGCGCAGTAGAAAGAAGTCCGCAGGACTGGATTCAGCGGCGGTCAAGAAGAGCGTCGACGAGATGATCGAGGTCGTCCGGCTGACCGACTTCGCGCTGCGCAAGCCCGCCCAACTCTCCGGCGGCCAGCAGCAGCGGGTGGCACTGGCCCGCGCGCTGGTCAACTACCCCAGCGCACTGCTGCTCGACGAGCCGCTCGGCGCTCTTGACCTCAAGCTGCGCCACGTCATGCAGTTCGAACTCAAGCGCATCCAGCGTGAGCTCGGCATCACGTTCATCTACGTGACCCACGACCAGGAGGAAGCGCTGACGATGAGTGACCGCATCGCGGTCATGAACGCCGGCAACGTCGAGCAGATCGGCACCCCCACCGAGATCTACGACCGGCCCGCCAGCGTGTTCGTGGCAGGCTTCATCGGCCAGGCCAACCTCTGGCACGGTCGCCAGACCGGACGCGCCAACCGCGACTACGTCGAGGTGGACGTGCTCGGCGCCACCCTGAAGGCCAGGCCCGGGGAGACCGCCATCGAGCCCGGCGGCCAGGCCACCCTGATGGTCCGCCCGGAACGGGTGCGCGTCTCGATGGAGCAGCCCACCGGAGATCTGGCGGCGGTGCGGTCCAAGGTCGTCGACCTGACGTTCCAGGGCCCGGTGCTGCGGCTGTCGCTGGTTGCCGCCGACGGCTCTCCGATCCTCGCGCACGTCGGCACTGAGCAGGACCTGCCGCTGCTGCGCCCCGGCGACGAGGTGTTCGTCTGCTGGTCCCCGGACGCCTCGCTGGTGCTGCCGGCGGCCGACATCCCCACCACCCAGGACCTCGAGGAGATGCTCGACGCCTCCTCCGATGCCCGTTGACCCCCGGACGAAAGGCAACACCCATGGCAGATATCGACCCCCGAGTGCTGGCCCGTATGGCCTCGCGACGACGGTTCATGGGTGGCGGTGCCGCTGCGGCGGCCGCGCTCATACTGGGGCCGTCCGTGTTGGCGGCGTGCAGTTCGGACAACAAGGCGTCCGGTCCGTCCGACGCGCCACTCGCTCCGTCGGATGAGGGCGGCCCGGCGTCCGGGAAGCTGCGGGTCTCGAACTGGCCGCTGTACATGGCTGACGGTTTCGTGGCCGCGTTCCAGACCGCCACCGGCCTGACGGTCGACTACAGAGAGGACTTCAACGACAACGAGGAGTGGTTCGCCAAAAACAAGGAACCGCTGTCGCGCAAACAGGACATCGGCGCCGACCTGGTGGTGCCCACCCAGTTCATGGCGGCCCGGTTGATCGGCCTGGGCTGGCTGAACCCGATCAGCGACGCCCGCTGGACCAACAAGAAGAACATGCGCCCCGACCTGCTCAACGCCAAAGCCGATGAGGGACGCAAGTACACCGCCCCGTACATGTCCGGCATGGTGGGCATCGCCTACAACCGCGCCGCCACCAACCGCGACATCACCAAGATCGACGACATGTGGGATCCGGCGTTCAAGGGCAAGGTCAGCCTGTTCAGCGACATCCAGGACGGTCTGGGCATGATCATGCTCTCGCAGGGCGGCTCGGTGGAGAGCCCGAGCCTGGAGAGTGTCAACAAGGCCGTCGACCTGGTCAAGGAGCAGAAGGACAAGGGCCAGATCCGCCGGTTCACCGGCAACGACTACGCCGACGACCTCGCTGCGGGCAATATCATTGTGGCACAGGCGTATTCCGGTGACGTGGTGCAGCTGCAGAAGGACAACCCGGACCTGAAGTTCGTGGTCCCGGAGTCCGGCGGGACAAGCTTCGTCGACACCATGGTGATCCCCTACACCACCCAGAATCAGAATGCCGCCGAGGAGTGGATCAACTTCATCTACGACCCGGCCAACTACGCCAAGTTGATCGCGGCCACCCGCTACGTTCCGGTGCTGTCGGACATGACCGACGAACTGACCAAGATCGATCCGGAACTGGCGACGAACCCGCTGATCAACCCGCCGAAGGAGACGCTGGCCAAGCTGAAGGCCTGGGCACCGCTGACCGACGAGCAGACCCAGGAGTTCAACAAGGCCTACGCAGCGGTCACCGGCGGCTGATCGGATGGCCGGTGTAGCCAGCAGTAACCGGCAGCGCAGCAGGATCGCGCCATATCTGATGATCCTGCCTGCGCTGGCCTACCTCGGGATCTTCTACGTGGTTCCGTTCGTCTCGTTGTTCCGCACCTCGCTGTCGACGATGGGCGGGTCCATTTACCTGCCGAAGCTGACCTTCGCATGGGAGTTCAGCAATTACGGCCGGGCGCTCAGCGAGTACCGCGAGCAGATCCTGCGCTCGTTCGGCTATGCCTTCAGCGCCACGATTCTTTGCCTGCTGCTGGCCTTTCCGCTGGCCTACGTGATCGCGTTCAAAGCCGGCCGGTTCAAAAACCTGCTGTTGGGCCTGGTGATCCTGCCCTTCTTCGTGACGTTCCTGATTCGCACCATCGCCTGGAAGACGATCCTGGCCGACAACGGCGTGGTGGTCAGCGCGCTGGGCTCGATCGGGCTGCTGCCGAGCGAGGGCCGGTTGCTGTCGACGGGCTGGGCGGTTGTGGGAGGGCTGACCTACAACTGGATCATCTTCATGATCCTGCCGCTGTATGTGAGCCTGGAGAAGATCGATTCCCGGCTGCTGGAAGCCTCCCGGGACCTGTACGGCACCAACCGCCGGATGTTCGGCAAGGTGATCCTGCCGCTGGCCATGCCGGGCGTGCTGGCAGGCAGCCTGCTGGTCTTCATCCCGTCGGTCGGCGACTTCATCAACGCCGACTACCTCGGCAGCACCAGGACGACGATGATCGGCAACGTCATCCAGAAGCAGTTCCTGGTGGTCAAGGATTACCCGGTAGCGGCAGCGATGAGCTTCGTGCTGATGGCGCTGATTCTGGTCGGCGTGCTGCTCTACACCCGAGCACTCGGCACCGAGGATCTGGTGTGATTCGTCCGGCGGGCCTCTCATGACCACCGCCGCGGTCACCACGCTGGCCGAGCCCGGGCGGAACTTCCGGGGCACATTCAAGCTCGGCGACATCGCGTTGCGGATCCTCGCCGGCCTGACCCTGCTCTTCCTGTTCCTGCCGATCCTGGTGATCATCGTCTTCTCGTTCAACAAGCCCGCCGGCAAGTTCAACTACACCTGGCAGGGCTTCACGTGGGAGAACTGGGCCCACCCGTTCAAGTACCCGTCGCTGACCGCCGCACTCAAGCTCAGCCTCAATGTCGCTGCGGTGTCCACCGCGATCGCGCTGGTGTTGGGCACCCTGGTGGCGATCGCCCTTGTCCGCCAGCGCTTCCGGGGCCGCACCGCCGTCGACACCTTCATGATCCTCCCGCTGACATCGCCCGAGGTGGTGATGGGCTCCTCGCTGCTGACCCTCTTCCTGAGCATGGGCTGGGCCACCGGCTACGTGACCATCCTCATCGCCCACGTCGCTTTCGAGATCAGCTTCATCGCGATGACCGTGCGGGCCCGTATCCGCGGGTTCGACTGGACATTGGAGGATGCCTCGCTGGATCTGGGCTCAGGTCCGGTCCGCACCTTCTTCAAGGTGACGCTGCCGCTGATCGTGCCGGGTATCGTCGCGGCTGCCATGCTGTCCTTCGCGCTGTCGCTGGACGACTTCATCATCACCTACTTCGTGAGCGGGTCGACGGTCACCTACCCGCTCTATGTCAACGCGGCCACCAAAGCTGCGGTGCCGCCGCAGATCAACGTCCTGGCGACCGCGATTCTGCTGATCAGCCTGGCCCTGCTGATCGTGGGAACTCTCTACCGGCGCAAGCGGGTCGCCGTCTAGCGTGACCGCGTGAATGTCGAACCGTTCCTGGAGTCCATTCCTCCGCTGGCGGTGTATCTGACCGTCGGTGGCATCATCGGCCTGGAAAGCCTCGGCATCCCCCTGCCCGGTGAGATCGCTCTGGTCAGCGCCGCCCTGCTGTCCACCCGGGACAACCTCGACATCAGCCCCGTCTGGGTGGGGGTGGCCGCGATCATCGGCGCGATCATCGGCGACTCCATCGGCTACAGCATCGGACGGCGGTTCGGGATGACGCTGTTCGAGAAGCTCAGCCGCCGCTTCCCCAAGCACTTCGGAACCGGGCACGTCGCCCTGGCCAAGCAACTCTTCATCCGCTGGGGTGTGTGGGCGGTGTTCTTCGGCCGCTTCATTGCGCTAC
>Ga0315289_10014846_pt1 | contig 10842 bp, 10 predicted proteins | sample YL17G11_40_MG_FD_203452 | JGI IMG/M metagenome (GOLD analysis project Ga0315289, IMG submission 203452) | Sediment microbial communities from Yellowstone Lake, YNP, Wyoming, USA - YL17G11_40 | ecosystem: Environmental > Aquatic > Freshwater > Lake > Sediment | place: USA: Wyoming | collected...
ACCGCGTCGTCAATCTGCACCGGCCGGGCGAGCTTCTCGTGCAGGAACATCCCGATCTGCTCGACCGACATGCCCCGCAGGGCAATCGACACCTCGCCGGCGCCCTGGGTCGCCGGGGCCGACGCAGTAGACGTAGTCGCCGGGCCGCTGGCGCTGGCGGCCTGGGTTGCCGCATCCTGACCCGGCGCCGTCTGCCCCTGTGCCTGCATAGCCAAGCCCACTACCACCCCCCATACCACGGATTGGATAAGAACGCTCTTGCTCATGGATCACCTGTCCTGCTAGAGACTCATTGGTCAGGGCCGCTGGCCGGCGCGGAACTGGCGAGGCCGGCCCTAGCGGCTTGCTCACGGGCCGCCATCGCCCTCTGTGTTTCCTCTGCGCCGACGGCCGCCGGACTGCCCGGGCGGCCTTCTGTTTCAGCCTTGGCCTCCTCCGCGGGGCCTCTGGGGCCCCTGCGGCGTTTGGAAGGTTCACCTGGTCCGCCGGCCGGCGGCTCGGATGGACCTGGGGCATATACTTCCAGGCGAATTGGTTTGTCCTTGAACTCCAATTCCGCCCAGTCGCCGCCCAGCCGCTTGATCTTGGCGCCGCGGAAGGCCTCCCCGGCACGGTATCCCTGGGCGTCGCCCTCGAAGTAGGCCCGGTCGCCCAGGATCCCCACCAGGCGGGCCTTGAACTCCTTGGGCTCTGAAAACGGGTTTCTCGCGCGGATCCGCTGGGCCAGCTTGCCGGCCGGGCTTTCGTCTGCCGGCTTGGGCTGCTTGTCGCGTTGACCCTCGCCGGTCGGCGCGGCTGCGCCGCCAGCCAGCTCCGCCCTGGCCGCTAGGAGCTGGTCCAACTGCTTTGCGGAACCGCGCGGCCCCACCAGGTCCGTTACCAGCACCAGGCTCAGCAGCGCCGCCAGGCCCATTCCGGCCCGCCAGAGGGCCGGCCCATTGAGGACGGCAGGCACTTTCATGACCGAACCTCCCCGCGCGCCAGGGTCATCAGGATCATGGTCACCTCCAGTTCGCCCGGCTTCTTCTCGTCGTTGTCCAGGCTCAACTGGCGGACCACCACCAACGTGGGCGTTTTGCAGAGCTGCGCCAACATATTGGTCAACTGTTCACCGTTGCACTTGCCGCGCACTTGTATGCATATCTCCTGGACGCCGGGCAGGCCGGCCAGCCGGCGCGGCTTCTGCGGCTGGTAGTCCGACGCGCTAAACCCCGCGGCCCCCAGCGCGGCCTGGGCCGACGCAAACAGGCTTACCCGGGCCGATTCCACATCCTGCAAATCCTTGCCGACGGCCGATCCCAATGGGTCCTTCAGGCGATGGCGCTGCGCCACCAAACGGGCCAGTTGGGTCTCGATCCGCAAAAGCTCCGCCCGGTCCGCTGCCGCGTGCGCCCTCGCCGCCGACCAGCCATCCAGCCAAGGCAGCACCACCAGCCGAGCGAGTATCAGCACCCCCAGCGCTGCCGCGCCCAGCAGCACGGCCCGCCTGTCGCGAGGCGTCAGCTTTAGGTTCATGGCGCACCTCCCGGTCCACTGGCGGGTTGGGTCTGCCCAGCCGGCGCGGTGGAGCTTCGGGCCGGCCCCTCCGCCGTGGCCGCGCCGCCGGGAATCCGCTGGATCAGCAGGCCGACCTCGAAGCGAAACTTGCCCTGGTCCGGGCGGCCGCTCTTGAACTCCACCTTGCCCGCCTGCGAAAGCTTTTGCAGCAGCTCCGTGAAGGCCTTGTCGTCGCCCACCGTCCCGCCCACAGTCACCTCGCAGCACCGACCAGGCCCGATCGGGCCGCGCTGGTACTTCCACTTCAGCAACCTGGACTTCTCCGGCAGCAGGCTCACCAAGTAGTCCAGCACCTCCAGCGGGGCCGGTCCGCCGGACTCCAGATGGTCGCCCACCGCCAGTTCGCAGTCCAGACGGTCGCAGCGGCCCTCCTGTCGAATCTCTCGCAGGCGTGCATCCATGCGGCCGGCGCGGATCGTGTCCACCAGGAACAGGCCCAGCACCGCGGCCGCTATCCACGCGGCCACCCAGGCCCATCGCCGCAGCGGCACGGCGCTCAAACGCGGCAGCTTTCGCGCGGGCAGCAGGTTGATGGCCCCCGGCTGCGCCGACAGCATCGACAGGGCCGCTCCCACGCTGGCTGCCCACGTCCGAAGGTTCAGCCCTGTCGGACACTCCAGCGCGTCCATCCGCGGCTCCGCCAGCTCCAGGCCCAGAGTGTCGGCAACCTCGTGGCGGACCATGGCCAATTCCGCGGCCTGGCCGACCACCGCGCACCGTCTGGGCCAGCAGGAGGCCGGCAAGTCCTTGAGCAGGTGCTGATGCAACTGGCGCAGTTCGAAGCGCCAGGAAGCCGGCAGGCTGCCGACCCGCGGTCCGCCGGCCTCGCCCGGCCTGGCCGGCAGGGAAGTCGGGTCAACGTCCATCTGGGGGTCCGGCGCTCCGGCGTGCTCCGGCAGGCCCTGGTCCAGCACGCCACAACTGAGCACGTCACGGCCTGCCACCACCGCGCCGCCGGCGCAGTGGGCGGACAGGTGCAGCAACAGCAGCGGGCTGGGGTCCACCAACAGCCCCACCAGGCCGGCCGAGGCCCATACGGTCGGCAGCACCACCTGCGGCACGGCGCCCCAGGCGCCGCAGCGGGCCACTATCTGTTGGATCGTCTGCTTCCGCACCGCCGCGATCACGACCCGCCGCCGGCCGTCATGCTCCAGCGACGTCGCCCGCCAGTCGTGCACGAACTGCCCCACCTGAGCCGGCAGCAGCACCTCAAGCTGGTTGAGCACCGTCTTGCGCAGCACGGACTCCTCGGCCGGCGGGGGGTCGAAGGTGCGGTAGAGCACCCCCCGGTCGCACACGCACACCGCCAGCGGCTCCTTCGGTCCGACCGGCCAGGCCGGCGGCGCGGGCATCGGCACCGACCAGTCCCAGCCTCGCGGCACTGCCAGCTCGCGATACTCAGCCACCCGCAGGCCTGCCTCGGCGCGGACCAGCTTGACCAGCCGCAGGCAATGGCCCGCCGGTTCCAGCCCCCACGCGTAGTTCACGCGGCCCTGTTGTCTCATTCGCTCTGGTGCCAATACAGGATCCTCATGCCTTGCCCGCGATCCACCACCGCCACGATGTCGTGCCGGATGCCCAGGTCCGTCACCCCGCGGCTGCGAATCTCAAAGACGCTGCCGCGGACGCTGAGCTGTTCAGCCGCCGCCTGGAACTGCTCCTCGCTCAGGACGGTCTCCAGCAGCTCCGCGACCTTCTGGAAAGGCCCCTCGCCGGTCGCCCGGCGCTGGAGAATCTTGGCCACCGCCGCCTCGTCGAACTTCGGCAGCGTCAGCAGAACCTCCGCGGGCGCGGTGTTGACATTCACCCGGCCGGGCAGCGTCTTCTCGTCCGTCAGCGTCAGTTCATCGAGGTGCTCGGCCACCCAGTTCAGCGTGATCTCGTTCACCTTGTCGCGGTCGGCGTCTTGGTCCTCCCGGCTGCTGCTCTTGGCCTTGACCTCCAGCAAGTCCATGATCTTCCCGAACCGCTGGGACGCTTGGCCGTCATTGCCTTGTGAACCCCCAGAACTCTTGTGGGACACGACCGCCTCAGCCAGGCCGTCCGTGAGGTTAAAACGGTCTGTCAGCGTCTGCTTATCCACGGTGTTGATGTTCACGCGGGGGCGGCCGCCGGCATCTAGATTCTGCTCGTAGGACCATACCGTCGTCAGTCCAGCCAGGCCCCGCCGCAGCCGGCTGTCCCCATCGTCGTCCGGCAGCCGGGCCGACAGATCGTTCTCGTTGGGGTCCAGCAGCCCGTTCAAATTGGCGTCCTCGCCGAAGTAGGCCAAGTCGTCAATCTCCCGCACCAGCCGGAGTTCGCCCACCGTCAGGAACGCGCCATTGCGGATCAGGTACGCAAGCGGAAGCGTGTCGTAGAACGGCCCCTCGGCCCCGCTGGAACGGGCGCGCTGGTCGGGGTCGCGCCAGTCGAGGATTGAATCCACCTGCCACGGCGCCAGATCGCACAGCGCCGCCAATTGCTCCTCTGAAGCGGTGTTAAGGTTCAGCAGCCCACTGTGGTCCACCAAGCCGCTGCGCGGCTGCGAGGGGTCAGCGGCCTCGTCCGGCGGCGCGTATACGGTAAACGTCCCCCCGGCCAGCTCAACAGGGCCTAGCAGCTCCGAATGGTCGTACCACGGGTCCCAGTTTCCATCCCACGCCGGGTCGTCCTGCTCCAGCGCCGCCAAACCTGCCGCCACGCCCGCCCGCGCCAGCCACCGCGCCCGCACCGACTCCACCGCATTGTGCGAGACGTGCAGATTCACCCGCACCATCTTGTTGAAACCAAGCAGCAACAACCCCGCCACCACGATGACCCAGATCACCGCCACCATGGCCAGGCCGTCACGACGGTAAACCCCATGTCCGCGGCCGATCATGAGCCTTGCTCCTGCGCAGGCGCCTGCGCGGCCTGGGCCGGCTGGCGCCCTGACGGCATCGCCACCAGGCGCACCGCGCTCCACAGCGCCGGCGCCTGGGACGTCTTCGCCTCCGCCGGCGCGGCCACCGTCACGCTCACCCGCACCGCCAGCGGCAGGACCGTCAGTTCCTCTGGCCAGTCGTCCCGCCAGGCCGTCCCGTCGTAATACTGAATCTCCAACGCCACCACGTTCTGGGCCAGGCGGTACACCACCCCCCCGCCGTCCGGTTCTTCGTTCAGCGTGGGGTCGATTCGCTGCAAGAGCGTCCCCGGCGCCGGATCCCCCGGCCCGGCCAGACGGAACTCGCACTCCATCACGTCCGACTCCGGCAGGCGAGGGCGGATGGTCCGCCGCGTCGTCACAAACAGGCGCAGCGCATCCGCCGGCCGGCCGTCCTGCCAGGCGTCGGCGCCGATCAGCCGGTATCGCTGCCCGCCGTCATACCAGACGTTCCGCAAGGCCGTGGCGATTGCATCGGCCGCCACGCGGGCCTCCTGCTGAAGCGCCCACTCCCGGTCGGCCAGCGCGCGGCTGCCTGCCGTCGAACGGACGATCCCCACCGTCGCCCCGCCGATGAGGGCGGTCAGCGTGGCGGCTACGATCAGCTCCGCCAGCGTGAACCCTGCCGATTGAGGCGTCACAGGTCGGTCCATTCCAATCCCTCTACGCGCGATCCGGGGGCGTCGTGCATCAGCGTCTGCGCCTCGACGCTGCCCCGGCCGCCGCTGGCCCTGGACCAGTCGATCCGCGCCGTCACCTCGTATAGGTGCGACGTCGACAGCGGCTCGATCTGCACCGTCCAGGCATACTGTTCGTAAGGCGGGCCGAACTGGCCCGACGCCGGACCGGCCGACAACATCGCGTCCGGGCCGATCAGGTCCACGCGCGACAGCGTCTGGTCCAGCAATTCCGCCGCGACCTCGTAGTGCCGCGCCGCCCCTATCGCCCGCAGCCCCTGGCGCACCGACAGCGCGATGATGGTCGAACCGCCGGCCAGGATTATTCCCGCGGCCAGGGCCTCGATCACCGTGAATCCGCGCCTCGCGCCTCGCCTAGACATCCAAGTCCACCCGACTCTCCGGCAGCTCCGTGACCTCGTCGGCCGCCAGTTCCACGCGCCCCCCGGCCGGCAGGATGATCACGGAATACACGTGCTTGTCGTTGCGGACTTCCAGCACCGCCGCGTCCGCCTCCCCGGTCGGCAGGAAGCGCACCATCAGCAGGCCTTCGTCCGCCTCGTCCAGCGGGGCCGCGCAAGGTTCCACCAGCACGCGGCCAAATCCAAGCCCCTCCCCCAGCGACTCCTGGCGGCCCGGCCCGCCGGTCAAGGGCACATACTCGCCGTCCTGGCCCGTCGGCGCCGCCACCACGTAAAGCCCCTGTTCCGCCTGGATGATCAACCGCGCCTGGCAGCGCCGCGTGGCGGCAAAATCATGGGCGTACCGCGCCGCCGCCATGAGCCGCTGGGCGCTGCCGCGCAGCCGCCAGCGGGCGGCGCCGCCCCACAGCCGCGGCAGGGTCATTCCGGCCAGCACCGCGATGACCGCGACGACCACCATCAGCTCCACCAAGCTGAAGGCTCTACCAGTTGACGATGTCCGCGTTTTCTTTCTCACCGCCCGTCTCACCGTCGGCCCCTAGGCTCATCAGGTCGTAAGGCCCGTGGTCCCCCGGCACGAAGTACTGAAACGGCCTGTCCCACGGGTCCAGCAGGTCCTTCTCCTTCAGCGCCGGCTGGCTCCACTTGTCTTCGGGGATGTCCGCCGGCCGGACCACCAGCTCCTCAAGGTCCGCGGGCAGACGCCCGTACTCGATGCTGAACATCTCGACGGCCTTCTCGATCTCCGCCAGCTTCTGCTTGGCGATGCTGACCTTGGCCGTGCCGATCTTCGAGAAGTATCGCGGCAGGATCAGCGTCGCCAACGCCGCGATGATGACCACCACGACCAGGATCTCGACCATCGTGAAGCCCGCCCGCCCCCGGCCGGCGGGGCGGCTCTTGCCTGTCCGCACGTGAGCGATCATGGTGCCTCCGCAACGGCGCCTCAGGCGCCGATGGATGTTTCCATTTCGATAATGGGCAGCAGCACGGCCGCCAGAATGAACGCCACCACCAGGGCCATCAGCACGATCAGCACCGCCGGCAGGATCGACATCACCCGCTGGATGGCCGAGGCGGTTTCCTTCTCGTAGGTCTGGGCCGCCCGCAGCAGCAGCTCGTCCAGCCGCCCGGTCTTCTCGCCCATCGCGATCACCTGCGTCAGCAGCGGCGGGAACTGCCCGGTCTTGCGCAGCGGCTCGGCGATGGACTGGCCCTGGGTGATGTCGGCGGCCACCTTGTCGATCTCGCGCGCCAGCGCCTCGTTGCCCAGCGTGTCGCGCAGCACGCCCAGGGCCTCCAGGATGTTCACCCCCGACCGGCTGAGCGTCCCCAGCGTGCGCGCCAGCCGCGCCGCCGCCAGCCGCCGCACGGCCGTGCCGTACAGCGGCAGGCGCAGCTTCAGGCCATCCAACGCCAGTCGGCCCGGCGGGGTGCGCCCCCAGCGGACCAGCGCGGTCAGGGCGGCGATCACCCCCAGCGCGATCAGCCAGCCGTAGCTCACCAGCAGATGGCTCAGACCCAGCAGCAGCCGGGTCGGCGCGGGCAGGGCGGCCGGCTGGGCGCCCTCCGCCACGGCCCCCACCACCCGCGGCAGGATCAGCGTGACGATGATCACCACCGACACCAGCGCCAACGATAGCACGAACACCGGATACGTGGCCGCGGACCGCACCTGCTCGCGAACCTCCAGGTCCCGCTCGCAGAAGTCCACCAGGTAGCCCATCACCTCGTCGAGCATGCCGGAGGTCTCGCCCACCCTGGTCATGCTGGCCTCCAGGCGCGAAAACACCCGCGGGTGGGCAGCCATCGCGTCGGAAATCGACTGGCCATGCTGCACCCGGCTGGCCATGTCGCTTACCAGCTCGCGCAGCGCCGGCGTATGCGCCTGTTCCTGGACCGTCCGCAGGGCCGTCAGCAGCGGCAGTCCCGCCTCCAGCGCCGTGGCCAACTGGCGCATCATGGCGGCCTTGACCCGCGGGCGCACCGTGCGCCCCCACGGCGCCCACTTGAGCCAGCCGCTGGCCGCGAAGGATTGCTGGGCAATCTCGGTTACGAACAGGTCTCGCCCCGCCAGCACGGCCAGCGCCTCGGCGCGGTCGGCCGCCTCGATGCCGCCGGTTGCCATGCCTCCCTTGCGGTCCAGCGCGCTATATGTGAACTGCGGCATGCTCTGCTCCGGCTGCGGGCCCGCCCGGTTGCTCCGCGATCCGCCGCGGCGGACCGGCCTGGCTAGTCCTCAGCCATGGTGTCCTGCGTGACGCGCAGGATCTCTTCCAGCGTGGTGACGCCCTGGGCTGCCTTGCGGAAGCCGTCTTCGCGCATCGGCTGGTGGTCCGGCGGCGCCACCGCCAGAATCTCCGCCGCCGGGGCCCGCGCATAAACCGCCCGCCGCACCTCCGGGGTGATCCTCAGCAGCTCGAAAATCCCGGTGCGCCCCAGATAGCCGGTCTGGCGGCACTGACGGCACCCGGCGCCGCGGTAGAACCGGCCCGCCTGGCCGTTGCTGACGGAGTGTCCCAACCGCTGGAGGGCCTGGGCGTCCGGCTGGTGCTCCTGGCGGCAATGCGGGCAGATGGTCCGCACCAGCCGCTGCGCCAGCACCCCCTCCAGCGAACTGGCCAGCAGGTAAGGCTCCATCCCCATGTCCACCAGCCTCGCCAGCGCGCCGGGGGCGTCGTTGGTATGCAGCGTGGAGAACACCAGATGGCCCGTCAGCGCACTGCGGATGGCGATGTCAGCGGTCTCGCGGTCGCGAATCTCGCCCACCATGATCACGTCGGGGTCCTGGCGGATGATGGAGCGCAGCCCGTTGGCGAAGTCCAGCCCGCGCTTGCGGTTGACCGGGATCTGGTTGATCCCCTCCAGCTGGTACTCCACCGGCTCTTCGATCGTGATGATCTTCTTGGCGGGCGTGTAGATGCGGTTCAGGACGGCGTAGAGCGTGGTGGTCTTGCCGCTGCCGGTGGGCCCGGTGACCAGGAGGATCCCGTGGGGCCGGCCCAGCAGACGGACAAAGTGCTCCAGGCACACCTGGTTGAGCCCCAGGCCCTCCAACTCGATCAGCGAGGTGGTGCGGTCCAGCAGGCGCATCACCACGCACTCGCCCCACACCGTCGGCACCGTCGCCACGCGGATGTCCACCTTGCCCTTGGGGGCGCTGAACTGGATGTGTCCGTCCTGGGGCACGAAGCGCTCGGCGATGTTCATGCCGGCCATGATCTTCACGCGCGACACGATGGCCGGCTGAAGCCGCTTGGGCGGCGGGGACATCTCCTGGAGCATCCCGTCGATGCGGTACTTGACCTTCAGGAGCTTCTCGAAGGGCTCGACGTGCACGTCGCTGGCCCGCGCCTCAACGGCCTCCACGATGATCAGGTTCACCAAGTTCACCACCGACGGCTCGCGGGCCAGCTCCTGGAGCTGGATGGCCAACTGCTCCTCGCCCAGCTCCGCGCCGTCACCCGAGAGGCTCAGGTCGGCGATCATCCGCGCCACGTTGGAGCCGTAGGCCCGGCGGCTGGCCTCCAGCAGGTCGGACTCCACGCAGTAGTGCCGTCGAATCTGATGGCCGGTCAGGCTGCGCAGGGTGTCGACCGCCAGGCGATCGAAGGGATCGGCCATCGCCACGTCCAGCGTGCGGTCGTGGACGTCGAACGGCAGCACCTTGTGACGGAAGGCCACGTCGGCCGGGACCGTCGCCAGGGCTTGCGGCGAGACCTGAAGCCCCGCCGCCTTGACCTCCGGCAGCCCCGCCTGCTGCGCCAAGGCCTCGCGGACGGTCTGCGCGTCGATGAAACCCAGCGTGCACAGGGCCTCCCCGATCCGCTGGCCGCGATGCTGAGTCTGTAACGCCGCTGTGAGTTGCCGGGAGGTGATCTTCCCCTCCGCCAGCAGAATCTGGCCTAGTGCATGCCCTTGAGGCCCGCAGCCGCCCCCTGAGGGCGCCGGATTGTCCGCTGTGCCGCTGTCCACGGTACTCCCAAAAACCCAGACACAGGGGGAAGGCAATCCGACCCGTAGCTCGGCCAGTCGCCCTAACACGTCTGTGGCAGGTTAACGAAATCTATCGTAAATTCTTACGTCCGCCCGGCGCATCCGTCAACTCCCCGTTGCGGGAGTTTCGTAAATAATTCGTTCGCCGAGTACTCACAAGCTTGCGGGCCAGGATTGTCCCGCTTGGGCATCCCTAGCCGTAACCGCCGCATCCATGTTCCCGAACATCCGCTCTCTCGTTCCTAAGGTATTGTCCCCGGCGAATGTTACGGAATTGTTACGGCTGCATCCTTTTTCAGTCCTTCTTTGCCAAAGGTTCCGATCGGCCGCGGTCAGACACCCCAGCGGCCTGCCCGACGCGCCGGCCTACTTGCCATGCCGCCAGCTGGGCAGGCACCCAAACCCGCAACCAGTGGAAAGCCAATCCGGCCCGCCTACCGGCCAGTCGCCGGGGCGTAGCGGCATACAAAGACAAGATGCCGAGGCGGACGCACTAAGGTTGCCCACCATAAGAGACGCCGAACGGCCCGAAAGTGTTCACGGAATCCCACCGGCCCGTCGTTTTTCCCAGGATCGGCCGTCCTCGGGGCCAGGCCAGCGGACGGGAAAAGGCTACCCTGGCAGTCCGTTGAAAAGGGCTGACTTTGGTGGAAAGAGCCTATTGCTGACGGCCAGGATGTGCCCCCTGATCGCATCCTGAGCGTGACGGAGCGCCGCCCATGCCACCCATTGACCATCGCGCATCACCTATCGGCCGGGACGCAAGATGACGTAACCTATTGCGTCCTCACAGGTTGCATAATGGAACGCTCTAGGCACTTGAAAAAGTTCCTATTACTGGTAAGATAGGTCCCGCTCGCTCATCCCGTTGTTCGTTCTGCGGAAATAGGTACTTCGAGGAGGAGGCACTATGACTGCTCTGCATGCTCGCTCTGTCTTGGTTGTGCGAAGGTTTGTGCTCGTCGCGGTGTTGCTGGCGGGGTCGGGGATGGCGCGGGGACAGTACTTGTTCGATCGCGGCCATGGAATGATCTACAACAGTTGGCAGAACATGACCTGGCTCCAGGATTCCAAGTACATCAAGACGGTCGGCCTGGATGGCGACGGGTGGGTGACCGCAGCCGTCGCGAAGTCCTTCGCCGAGAACCTGGTGGTGGCGGGGCTGGACGACTGGCGGCTGCCGTACGACTCCACCTACTCAGGCGGGGACCTGTACATGCTCTACGGCACGTTCAACAGCGAGTGGGACCCCCCCGCCAACAAGGGGCCTTTCCTGAACATCGAC
>Ga0315289_10014847_pt1 | contig 10841 bp, 9 predicted proteins | sample YL17G11_40_MG_FD_203452 | JGI IMG/M metagenome (GOLD analysis project Ga0315289, IMG submission 203452) | Sediment microbial communities from Yellowstone Lake, YNP, Wyoming, USA - YL17G11_40 | ecosystem: Environmental > Aquatic > Freshwater > Lake > Sediment | place: USA: Wyoming | collected...
GTTCTTGTTCTGTGTGATCCGTTACTGTCCTGCAATCCGTGTTATTCCCTCGATGCCCCACAAGTCCAGGTACTCGCTAGGATCCAGCACCACCCCGTTCACTTCTGGCCGCGCCGCAACCAGTTTGGGCACGAAGTAGAGTGGCAACACGGGTAAATCATAGGAGAAGATGCGCTGGGCTTCGACGTGGTAGCGGGTGTAGTCTTCCGTTCCAGGCAGTGCGTCCAGTGCGGCCCCACAGGCCGCGTCGTAGTCGGCGCTGGTGTAGCCGGCATCGTTGCTCGTGGCCCACCAGTTTTCGGGCCCTGGAATCTGGGTCGAGAGATAAAGCCCGCACGGTGCATCGAGGTCGTTCAGCCAGGAGAAGAGCGCCAGGCTGAACTGGCGCCCAAATACTGGCCCGTCGGGACCATCGGCGAAGAATTTCTCGGCCGGGATGGCCTCGACCGTCAGCCCGATGCCACAGGCCGCCAGGTTCTCGGACAGGATGCGCGCCGTCTGTGCACGCGCCGGGTGGTCGCTGGTCGTGAGCAGCGTGACGGAGAAGGGTGTGCCATTGGCGGTGCCTGCCACATCGTGGGCCTCCCGGATGCTGTCTCCGTCCTCGTCTCTCCAGCCCACCTCGTCCAACAGGAATTGGCCATTCGATACGTCGTAGGGCCAGCGGTAGAGCCGGTCACCGGCGTATAGCGGATGCTCCGCGGCGACGTAACTGCCGGCGATCGCGGCTCCACCGTAGGGAAATACCTCCCGCACGATGCGCTCACGGTCAACGCACATCGCAAGCGCGTGGCGCACCCGCACGTCCGCGAAGAAATGCGGGCGGCTGATCCACTCGGCCAGGCCAATGCCAAAGTCCAGATGCTCCCACTCGCTGCTGGGGGACGAGATCAACTGCACTGTGCCGGCCTCTGCAGCCTGCAACAGCGGTGTCAGCTCTCCGCTCTCGAGCACGTCCTGGGTCAGGAGGTCACATTCGCCCGCCAGGAGCCAATCGAGCGCCCGCCGGAGGCTGGGGACGAAGCGGAAGGTGACGCGGTCGAGATAGGGCAGGCCCTCAGCCGCACGGAAGTAGTGCGGGTTGCGCACCAACGTGATCCGTTCGCCTTCCACCCACTCCTCGACGACGAAGGGGCCCCAGCCCAAGGGCTTCTGGTGCGCAACCTCGGCGTTGAGCAGTTGTGCGGCGTCAACTCCGCCCCACACGTGCCGGGGCAGTGGGTGGTAAAAGTTCATAAAGTAGAAGGGATCACGATAGCCAGGGACGCCGGTCCACACGACGGTGCGCTCGTCTACGGCGTCGTAACTCTGGGTGCGGTCGTGCAGCAGTCGCAGGGTGGGGCTGTCGAACGCGCCGGCCAGTTCGAAGGAGTAACGGGAATCGTCTGCGGTTACAGGCTGGCCGTCCGCCCAGGTAATGCCGGAGCGCAGTGTGAATGTCACCACCATCTGCGTCATCGCGACCGCTTCGCCCTCGAATGTCACTTCCTGGCCTTCAGCATCGAAGACGGTGACGCCGGGGCGCAGGTCCACCGCCAGGCCGTTGAGGTCCACGACTTTGGCGCCTTCCTCGACCTGGACGGTGCGCAAGGTCGCGTCTCGGTCGGCCAGGCTGGGAAGTTTTTCCAGGATCACGGGCTGGAACTGGTACGTGCGGGTGTCAATCGGGCCGTCGTAGATAGCCTGCAGCACCCGGCGAGCGGCGCGCGATGGGCTGCCGTAGATGAAAAGCGTGTTGGGCTCCTCCGCCTGGCAGATGGTGAGTTCCTGGGGGGGCAGCGGAGTTGGCGTGCTCGTGGGGGCCGGGGTAGGCGTAGGCGGCGACGGCGAAGGCACAGGAAGTGTGATGAGCGTTACGGTCGGATCAGGGGATATGCAGGCCGTGGTCAGGCTGATTAGTAGCAATGTGACGGTCGCGGCGAAACGGTACTTCATCATGTCTCCTCATGTTCACAATGTCAGTAGGCCCGCCCAAAGATCGCCCGCTCGCTGGCTCCTTGTCCGCAGTGGATGCATTTCCCTTTCCCTGGCTCCTGCTCCAACGGGATGCAGCGCACGGTGGCCTTGGTGTCCTCCTTGATCTGTGTCTCGCAGTCTGCCTTCCCACACCACCAGGAGTTGGCGAACCCATTCGATACCGCTTCCTGGAACTCGGCATAGTCCTTGGGATCGAGCGTGTGTGCCTGGCGGAAGTCGAGCGCGCGCTGGTAGAGGTTGGCGTGAATCGTGGTCAGCATCTCCTGCACCGCTGCGGACACTCCGTTCAGCGGTACGTCACGCTTGCCTGCGCGGCCAGGGAGGTCGCGCCGGGCCAGCGTCACCCTCCCTTGCGCCACGTCCCGCGGTCCGATCTCGATCCGCAGCGGCACGCCCCGCATCTCCCACTCGTTGAATTTCCAGCCAGGCGAATACTCGTCGCGGTCGTCCACGTGCACGCGCACGCCGTCGCCCAACGTCGCCCTCACTTGCGCCACGGCCTCGAGTACCACCGCGTGGTCGGCATCGCTCTTCCAGATAGGGACCACGACGACCTGGAGCGGGGCCAGTTTGGGCGGCAACACCAACCCCTGATCGTCTCCGTGCACCATCACGATCGCGCCGACCATGCGCGTGCTGAGGCCCCAACTGGTCGTCCACACGTGTCCGAGTTCGTTGTTCTCGTTGAGGAACTTGATGTCGAACGCTTTGGCAAAGTTCTGGCCGAGGAAATGGCTGGTGCCGGCCTGGAGCGCCTTGCAGTCGCCCATCATCGCTTCGATCGAATAACTGGTCACCGCACCGGCGAACTTTTCACTGTCGCTCTTGCGGCCGGGGACGACCGGGATGGCGGCATCTTCGATGGCGAACCGGGCATAGACGTCGAGCATGCGCATCGTCTCTTCCAGTGCCTCCTGGGCGGTGGCATGCGCTGTGTGTCCTTCCTGCCACAAGAACTCCATCGTGCGCAAGAACAGGCGGGTGCGCATTTCCCAGCGCACGACGTTCCCCCACTGGTTGATCAGGATAGGCAGATCGCGGTAGGACTGGATCCATTTGGCGTACATGTAGCCGATCACCGTCTCCGACGTGGGGCGCACGACCAGCGGCTCCTCCAGTTGCTTGCCGCCGCCGATGGTGACGATGGCCAGTTCGGGTGAGAAGCCCTCGATGTGTTCGGCCTCCTTCTGGATGAAACTCAGCGGGATCAAGAGTGGAAAATAGGCATTCTGGTGGCCGGTGGCCTTGAAACGCCGGTCGAGTCCCGCCTGGATGTTCTCCCACAGTGAATAGCCGTAGGGTTTGATCACCATACAGCCCTTGACGGGGGCGTAGTCGGCCAGGTCGGCCATCTGGACGACGTCGGTATACCAGCGGGCATAGTCCTCACTGCGGGGGGTGACCTTGGTAGCCATCTCTGCTCCTCCTTGTCTTCAACTGTCCATCTATCACCACTCGATCACACGGACAGGGCATACGTTGATGACCTCGGTATTCAGGTAATGGGTCTGCGAAGCCGCCAGTCCATAGACGTGCTTGTGGCCGTGGAGCAAATAGCGGGGCCGGAAACGGGCCATGAGCGTAAGCAGTACCTTGAAGCCCTGATGGGGCAGGTCCTTGCCATCGTGGATGCCGAAAGGCGGCGAGTGTGTGACGAGAATATCCAGGTAGCGGCCATAGAATAAGCGGTTCATCAGCAAGGCTGGCGTCATGAACCAGGCCTTGTAGGCCATTTCTCTCTCGGTGTACTGGAAAGGCGCGTAAGGCTTATAGCGGATCGAACCTTCCAGCCCTCCCAGGAGCACTCCTTTGACCCGTACCGTCTGTCCATCCAGGTTGAGCCAACCGCCTGGTCTGGTCAGCGTTTCTCCACCAGACGTGTACTCGGGTTGATCGTGGTTGCCATGCACGAAGAAACAGGGCACACCCAACATCGTCACGATGTACTCCAGGTAGGAGTAAGGCAGGTCGCCACACGCGATGACCATGTCCACGTCACCAAATCGCTCACGGATGCGTGAACTGCAGATGCTCTCGACCACCTGGTCACTGACGGCCAGGATTTTCACGTCTGGTTGCTCCTTGGACCAATTTGGTTGTAGTTTCGGTGTCCTTACGCAAAAGCCAGCCCCCGTACGGTCTGGAGGGCTGGCAGGCTTACACTCTTATTATGCGTCCCCCAGCGTGCCTGACCAGACCGAGGGTTTGGCTGCGGAGGGGCAGATGGGCTGGAAAAGCTCATCTTGTCCATAGCGCATATCCTGGAGCCTCATTCCTGAATGGACAAGATAGCATCTTGTCCTACGTCTTGAAAGCAGTATACAACGAAAGGGCCGAGATGTCAAAATAGGGTCAATTCCCGGTTGAGGATGCGGGTACGGATAGAGTTGACCTGTGCCAGGTGCTCGTCCAGCAAAGCCTGCACGTCGGCCTGGATACCAGGAGTGAGCGGCCCGTTGGCTGGCCTCACCCGTGCGGTGGCCACCAGTGGCTGATCCAGCGGCGCACCGATCTGCGAAAGGACGTAGACGGTGGCTGCCCGCACAGCCGGCACACGCTCGACGATGTCCTGCGCGGCCAGCAGCGCCAGCACGTTGTACACCTTGCCCACGTGGGAGATGGGGTTCTTGCCACAGGCCGCCTCCAGGCTGGCCGAGCGGAAAGGCGCGATGACACCGTTGACCCGGTTGCCACGGCCGACCGAACCGTCGTCGCCCATCTCGGCCGAGGTACCGATCAGCGTCAGGTACACCGCATCGTGGGCCACGTCGTCGGCCGTGTTGACCATCACCTTCACTTGCCGGTCGTCAAGGTGGGCACTGTATTCCTGGATGGCCGCCTCGGCCGCCCGCTTGGCTTCCTGGTACTCGGTCGCGTCTCCGATGCGCGCGGCGAGGAAGGGTAACGCGACGGTCAGCGTCAATTCTCCGTTGCGGCGCAGGCCCATCACCTTGATGTCCTCACCCACGGGGAATTCGTCGATCAGCCGGTAGTTGATGTACTGGGCCGTCTCGTAGACAGCGTGCTCCAGCCCGGAGCGGGGCCAGTGGCTGACGCCAAAACTGGTATCGTTGGCCGTCGCGCGATCCACCACGTACTGTAATTCCTCGGCCCCCCGGCCGGCGTAGCTATCGATCACCATGTGCCGGTCGGGATTCAGATAGCGCATGGTCTCGCGCACGTGCTGCTTGGCGGCCTCGATGGCAATGTAGTCCATCGGCACCTTCTGCCCCTGGAACGTGGGGGTGCCACGTCCGGCGATCTGGATGTGGATGGGCTTGAGCATACGCCCACCGCCATAGCCGACTTCGACTTCGCCGGCCACCAACTGAACCTTGTCGAAGTTGTGGTGCAAGAGGGTGCCCAGGTACTCCTGGCACCAGCGGGTGTACTCGACCGAGATACGCTCGGCGATGCCGTCGCACAGGCTATCGGGATGGCCGATCCCCTTGCGCTCCACGATTTCGACCGGAATGTCCTCGATGGACTGGCCGGTCTCTTCGACCACCACAATGTTACGCTTTGTCATGTTGACCTCCTTGGATTTTTCCCGGCCAGGGAGGGTGCTGGCAAAAAAAGCCCCCTCCTGGAGGACAGAAGGGGCACGAAGTCACGTGACCACCTCTCATCTTCCAGAAACACCGTTCTGCCGGAATTGGCACCATACTAACCGTGAAGGATCAGTTGGTTGCCGAGGCTTCGCAGGGCCGGTCCCTCCACCTCTCTGGATAAGAGTGTCGCCGGGATATTGAATTTGAGCGCAATGATACCACGAAGGTAGATAATTGTCAAGACTTGCGATTTGACCGGTTCGGTGCTATAATATTCCTATCTTGGGCGCGTAGCTCAGTTGGTTAGAGCGCCACACTCACATTGTGGAGGTCAGGGGTTCGAGTCCCTTCGCGCCCACTGAACCCCAGGCCGCGGCCCTGTGGAGAAATTCTCCACTCAACGTCCGCGGCTCATTTAATGTGTGGACGATTATGGCTGTATCTGAGAGCGCTAAGGAACATTTCCACCTGGACTGGTTGATCAGCAACCTGCGCTGGTTGCTCCTGGTCAGTGTAGCGCTCGTGATCTTCCTGGACACATTTGCCAATTCCGGTGGGGCCTTTCACCTGGTTTCCACCTGGCCCCAGATTTTTCTCCTGATGGTGGCCGCGCTCTATAACCTCCTCATCATGTTATTGCTGCTCTGCGGTATCCTCCCACGCGCGATGCCGGTGACGACGTTGCTGGTTGACACTGTCCTGACCATCGGCTTTGTCGTGGTGTCAGGTGGTTTGACGAGCCCACTGCTGTTCTTTGCGCTGTTTCCTATTCTTACCGCAGCGTTGCGTTTCCCCTGGGGGGTCAGTTTGCTGGTCGCGGCGGCCATTGTGGCGGGTTGTGGTTTCGTCGGCTACGCCATCGCGCTGCCCGGCGCGACGTTGGCGGACCTGCTCCCGTTCGCGGTCAAATCTCTCATCCTCGTCCTGGCAGCCTTGATCAGCGGCCTGGTGGGTGCTCAGATGAAACAAGTCATCGCGCGCACGCGCCGACAGGAGGAGGAGGCTGAACTGCGCAAGTTGCGCGCTGCGCAGGAGCACTCGCGGGTGATCTTTGAGTTAGCCAGCATGCTCAGTGCGACGTTGAGCTACAACAAGGTCCTGACGGCCGTGCTCGAGGTGGGCGAGGCCGGGCTGCGCGAGTTGGGCCGCCCCAGTGCGGCCCACGTGAGCATGGTGATGCTGTTCAGCCACAACGACCTGCGCATCGTGGCCTCCCGTCACCTGCCGCCCCGTGACCAGAACTCCCTCTTCCAGGGCAAGAGTGGCGTGTTGGCCCAGGCCTTGGCGACGGCAGAAGCCGTGGTCATAGACCAGCCGGCCACAGACCCGGAGCTGTGCCAACTCATCATGATGCACAGTTGCCAGCAAGCGATTGTCGTCCCACTGCGGGCCGGGTTCGAGAATTTCGGTGCGGTGGTGTTCGGCAGTCCCCAATCGAATACCTACACGGAAGATCACCGCGAGTTGCTCATCGCCATCTGCAGTCAGGCCATCGTTGCACTTCAGAACGCTCAATTGTACCAGAGCCTGATGGAAGAAAAAGAGCGCATCGTCGAGGTAGAGGAAGACGCACGTAAAAAACTCGCCCGCGACCTGCACGACGGGCCTACACAGAGTATCGCGGCCATCGCGATGCGGATCAACTATCTGAGGATGATGTTGGACAAGGACAGGAACCTGGAGCAGACGTCTGAGGAATTGGTGCGGGTCGAAGAGTTGGCGCGTCGCACGACGAAGGAAATCCGCCACATGCTCTTCACGCTGCGCCCGCTCATCCTCGAAACGCAAGGGCTACAGGCCGCACTCGAGCAGTACATCAGCAAATTGGCTGAGACAGACCCCACGCCGATCCACCTGGAAGCAACGCCAGAGGTGGATCAATTGCTGGACCAGAACGCCCAGGGGGTGACCTTCTACATCATCGAAGAGGCGATCGGCAACGCCCGCAAACACGCCAGGGCCGAGAACATCTGGGTGCGGCTGTACATCCGCGACGGCGATTTCGTCGCCGAAGCGCAGGACGACGGGCGCGGGTTCGACGTTGACGCGGTGCAGGTGCGTTATGATGAGCGCGGCAGCCTGGGCATTGTCAACATGCACGAGCGAGCCGAGTTGATCGGCGGCACACTGACGGTTGCCTCTGCACCAGGTGCAGGAACGCGGGTCACGCTGACCGTGCCGCTGCAGAGGAGATAGGGCACGTGCTGGAACCGAGCGTGGCGTGGCGCGAAGGCTGGCTGTGGCTGGGCGGCTCGCTGCTCCTGGCCGCCCTGTGGGCCAACCTGGCCTGGTTTTTCCGTCAGCCTCGCGCTGGGGCAGTGGGTGAGTTTGTCGCCCGCCTGGTGACCTCACGCTTTTCCCCGTGGCTGTTTCAACTCCTCCGCCTGCTGTACTACGTCGGTGTACCCTTCGCCGCGCTCCTGTGGGGCCGCGATGCGGTCGTCGGGCGGCTGTTAGGGCTACAACCGGTTGAGGTGCCCGCTTCGGGCGGGCAGGCGGCCGGTGTTGCGCTTGCTGCCAACTGGTTCGACTGGGCGCACGACGTGGGATGGGCTGTGGCGGTGGGCTTCGGCGTCTGGATGCTCCTGGCGCTGGGTTGGTGGGCGTACCGTCGGGCGATGTCTGCCGCCGGTGAGGTGGAGCCGGCGGCCGGCCTCAACGTCTCTGGCTGGGTGCTCTTGCGTGAGGCATGCTACCACGAAGTGCACTGGGCCTTCTACCGCAACGCACCGATCCTCGCCGTGGGCACGTATTGGGGGGCCTGGGTTGGTCTGGCGCTGGTGGCGTTGGAAGCCGCGCTCAACCCGGCCTGGCCCAGGGGCCTGGCCGACCCACGGCAAGCCCCTGGCCAGTTGATGCGCGGAGCGCTGGCGGTTGTCAGCAGCGTGCTATTCCTGTTGACCGAAAACCTGTGGCTGGCGCTGATTGTCCACTGGGGAGTATCGTGGGGACTGACCCGGCTGGCGCGGATGCTTTTCCACCCCTCTCAGCCGCAAAAACACGTTTCTCCGACAGGCTAAGTCAACAACAACGCCAGAGCAATCAACACGACCAGCATCGCCGCAGCGATGATGCCGATACGCTTGAGGTCGGCGATGACGTAGCGGTATTCCTCTCGCAGATCAGATGCCTGGGGCGTGGGCTGTATTGAGACGGCCGCAACAGGTGCCTCAGACGCCTTCCTCACCTCGGGCAGCGCCATCTGGGCCGGCGAAAGGCGTGCTGGCCGGCCCTGCTTCCTCACGCGGCGTGATTTCTTTGCCATGATCTCTCCTCATTTCTAGGGTTGTAACTCACCAATGACGACGATACGATGTGTGTCAATGCCGTACGGATAACAAGACAGGAGCGTGAGCACCGGGCTGGACGCCGGGTACATCACGCTTACTTCTGCTGGCTCAATGACACGCTTCTGCGTGACGACGTAACGGTATACCTGGCTGGCGGTGTAGACGAACACCTCATCGCCCAGGTCGAGGTCCGGCAGGTTGCGAAAGATCTCGCCAAAGATGTCGTTGTGGGCTGAGATGACACAATTGTCACTCTCGCCCGGGTTGGCGCTGCCGACGTGATGGCCGGCCCCTTGCTTGAGCGCTTCCCAATCGTCCCCTTCGACGACCGGGGCATCCACGCTGATGGCCGGAATCTGGATGCGGATGGCCTGTTCCGGCCCGGGCGTGGGCATCGGTAGCGGCGTGATCTTGCCCACCAGGTCACGCAGGTGGGCCGGGATCTCCTCCGGCGCAGGCCCGCCGGGCGAATCGGGCGGCGTGTGGCCGCCCGGCAGCACGACCGCCTGGATGAGGGGGGTGGGAGTGAGCGTGGGCAGTTGGGCCTGCTGGGCCAGGCTGGTCTTCTCGTTGATTTCCTGCAGTGTCGCCAGCGAACTGAGCAAGACGAGGATCAGCCCCACCAGTATGGTCAACTCGACCACCAGCAGGCTCTTGTCGCGCAGCCAATCCCAGCGGATGCGGCGCGGCTCTCGCCTGGGCTCCTCCCTTGCCTCGACGACCGGCTCGTCCAGCGCGTGCGCCCGGTACTGCGCCGTAGCCCCGGCGTTCTGGAAGCGCCGGTAGTCGGTAGGGAGAGGGGGTGGTTGAGGCTCAACCGGCCTGGGTGCCAGTGGATCAAGCGTACTCCCCTCGGCCTCCCGGCCCAACTGGCGCAGCCGTTCTAGCCGCGCTTCCCGCTTGCGGAGGCGCAGAATCTCCTCGAGTTCTTCTATGGATAGTTCGTCAACTGGGCGACGGTCTTTCATCACGATCCTACAAATGTGGGCTGGCTATGCTGTTACTCCCGTAAGTGATAGCGTTGCCACGGGCAACGCTTCAGCCTCCAGGCGCGAAAGGTTGACGATCTTACTGGCGTGGTCAATGTCAATGCCCACCAGGTTCCCGTCAGCATCGAAATCCAATACCACTCCTGGTGCGACTTCACGGGAGTCCACGCTTGTCTTGTCTGACAGGTCAATGTAAAGCGAATCGGTCTCGGGATAGTAGTAAAATTTCATAAATAAAAATCCAGTGGCGGATACGTCCGTCAGGTTGGCTCTCACGATATATCGCTTCGCGCAGTGCCCACTCGCACCATTCACGTCGGAGGTATGGGCGTTTCCGTAGAACTTGCTCCTCGAAGTAACGAGTAGTCTTCATCTATCCGTCCTCGCCACCGCGAACACCTCCCGCTCGAAGAACCAGCAGAAGGGCGGGCAGTTGAACAGGACGTGACGGGCGGCCGCCAGAATCAGCCCCTCGTCCCGCTTCTGTGGGGGCGTGTCCAGCCACACCCGCGCACGGAAGCCCGCCCGCCTGAGCACCCGCCACAGGCTCAGCACACTCTGCTCGTTGACGTGCACGTCCAGGTTGGCCGGGACGACCGCGCGGGGGTCTCTGGGGTAATCCATCCCTTGCCCCATCAGCGTGCGCACCAGCCGCACCAGCGAGTACGCGTACCGGTCGTACCAGGCGTTGGGAGCGGTGTGGATGATGAGCAGGCCCCCAGGCCGCAGCACGCGCCGCGTCTCCGCCAGCACGCGCTCCAGTTCCCACGGCTGCAGATGCTCGACCAGGTCGAACATCAGCACGCGATCGAAAAAAGAAGCGGGGAATGGCAACCACTTGGCGTCGGCCAGATAGACGCCTACGTTGTCCCGCCCCTCTTCGTCGTTTATCGCCAGTGTCCGCGCCATGCGCGCCGCGACCGGCGCGTAGTCCACGCCGTGGGCCAGCGCTCCCAGCCTGGCGCAGTGGCGCAAGATTTCGCCGCGCCCACAGCCGACGTCGAGCACGCGCATCCCGGGCGTGACCTGGGCCA
>Ga0315289_10014848_pt1 | contig 10841 bp, 6 predicted proteins | sample YL17G11_40_MG_FD_203452 | JGI IMG/M metagenome (GOLD analysis project Ga0315289, IMG submission 203452) | Sediment microbial communities from Yellowstone Lake, YNP, Wyoming, USA - YL17G11_40 | ecosystem: Environmental > Aquatic > Freshwater > Lake > Sediment | place: USA: Wyoming | collected...
GCTCCTGATACACTCGAAACTTATCACTTGGAGTCCAGCGAAAGACTACTTTATAGGCAGGAAAGCCATTCGCAAGAGTGATCTTTTCACGCTTTAGTAGTATACAACTTTGTAACTCCGTCTCTATTGCTGTTATCTGTATATCAGCGTATTCGTCCACTGATTTAAAAGGCACGTTCGGTTCGACGGTGATCAGAATATTATGCTGGACTCCGTTATCAACGGGACCCATAATCGTATGAATGGTTTTATCCTCCCACCCATCAGGCTGACTGATAGAAAAACCGTTTCCCTGATAGATGCGAAACTCATACGACGGTTGCTCAATTCTTGTCTGAACGTTATCTTTTCTCCCGAATATCATAAGTTTACCTCTGACACATATCAGTGTTTTTAATGTGAATTTCAGAATGCTGGTCCCTGTGTCATACGCCTGACAAAAGTATCCACAGCAATTCTGCTGCCAGCCCGATATGCTTCATCCCATACATCCAGTCTTGATAACCCGGCATCTTGCATAACTATATCGAGAGCCCGTCTGGAAAGCCCTCTGCCAATTGTTCTGCCGATAATGACAGCGGCAACATCCATCATGTAACCTGCGCCCTGTGCGTATCCAAGTGCAGAATTAAGCACATCAGTTCTAGCAGGACCCTTCCACGATTCGTTATCCTGTATAGCAAGTATCTGTCGGAACCGAGTAAATCTTTGCCTTCGAGGGTTAGGGTTCGTTATGTAATAAGAGCGGAATTGCTGAGATAATCTCTGGTTATTGTCAAATGGGAAAACGTAGCTGTCAGCATTACCCCGCATATCCTCATTGGAAGAATACATATCATAATAATGATCAAAAGAAAGAGCGTGAGGTCCGGATGCACGAGGCTCAACTCTGCGTGGTGCACCCCGTCTAGGACGACCATGAAGGAATTCTACTGCCGCACTTCCAATATCCGGTGACCAGGTTGCGACCATCTGATTATCCCGCATTGTAAGAATCGGAACAGTAGTATCCTGCCGAATGTTAAGCTCAGAACCAAGCCTTCTCTGAATATCCTGAATATCAATGGACGTACCTAATCTTCGCTGTGCATATTGCTGTATATATTCAATCGTTACACCTAAAACCAAAGGCTGTTGGGGATGATTTTTGGCATCAAGCCCGGTAAAAAAATGACCTATATCCAACCAGCGTCCATCAACCGGTAGGATTTGATTCTCTCTGATATATCGTATCGCCATAGCAATGGACGGGTCTGGACTCGTTGATATGGGCATGTTAATATCCCTGGCACCGGGAATTATACTATCCCAACCTGGGGGAGGAGAATCATAGTATAGTTTGCGGATATATGTTACCATTCTCAAGGAGTTTGATTCTACCCTTTCGAGGATTTCAATCTGGCGGCAGTATGTTTCCATAAGGTCTAAACGAACGATTGAAGCTTGCCCACTGCTCCCGGATTGAGCAGGCACATAGAATATAGGATTGTCAGAAAAGTCGAAGCTCCCCTGCTGGGAAGCAGGATGGGTTTGCTTGAAAAAATCATTGATCGGTAGATTGTATATTGGCAACCAGTCCGGGTAATTAAAATAAAGGCAAACGGCTTCCAGCGAATCACCTTGCTCCAGGGTACAACGTGTATAACCTCGCCCATTGATCATCTCATTGCTCATATCACGCATACGTTTTTCCCCTAAACATAACTACTGTAAGTATATCTTAATATTAGCCATCAGCGTTGTTTACTACCTCGATCCACCACGGCCCCGGTGGAACGTCTCTTTCTCTTACTACACCCTGATCATCTGATCTTCCTCTTTTTTGCTGATTATCTGGTAGATGTAGTATATAATCCTGATTCGGCGCCGGTGCGCCCGTTTGATCAGTCAGTGTAAACTCGATCCAGTCCTTAAACAACAGGAGATCCGACTGCGCCTCTTTGCTTCCAATGACTACTTTGAATAAATACTCAGGAGGGTTGTAGCCTCTCTCGGTTTCTTGATGAGTCGGGATTTCGTCTGTGTCCTCGTGGTACTCGTACGCCCATTTTGTTTCGACTCTACTGTTCTCAACCCAGCTTTTGATTTCTGTTATAAGGTCATGCGCACCTTCTGCATCGTACTCGTAAATCACGAATCTTGCGCCGACACCCTCCGGAAAGTTAGTAACATCTGCTGATAACGTGACAATATCCCCACGTCTTGCCTCTTGCTGACTCCATCTAGGATTAGTGATGGACCTTTGTGGTATGATCCTGAGATCATCAGAACGACCGCTTAATCCGTGGCTACTGAGTTCCACTTCGTAGTAGATGTTATCTCTTGCCCTATCCGTAATTGTGTATCTCCCTTTGCATCTGTTACCATAGATATTGACGTTAAGTTCGTCTAATTTTCTTCCGTTGCTGTTGCATACCTTTATCTTTGCCTCAGAACCATCGCTAACAAAGCGTGTGTAGACCTGAAATTCTACTTCCTCGCCAATGGAAGCGACTCCACGATCCCATACAGCCTTATCAATGGCTGATTCTAATTCTATCCTATGTACAGCATCTGTTGGTCTTGGATATTCGTACATTTTTTCACTTCAGAGCAAAAATGCTCTTATCCGTTGCGACGAAGACTTTTCCAACACTGTCCAGAACAGGTTGAGTCTTGAATACTCCACCTTTTGCGATACTGAATTTCCATACAAGCTCACCTGTTTTATTCAAGCATATAATCCTGTTCCCGTCAGATACCAGCAACATACTATCTTGACTCACTGACGCAAGCTGGGCTGAGCTATCACTTCCAGTAAGCTGAAACTCCCACAGTTTCTGACCATTTGACATTGCATCAACTTTTGAGTTGCCAACTATGAACACAGTTGATTCTCTGCTTATAATCGGTGGTTGATTTGGCTGGGTTATGGAAGTTTCAGTTTCCCAGCGCATATTTCCATCGAAATCCATAACTTTGACCATATATTTCAAACCCGTCCTGCAAACCATATAGATCAGGTTGTCAATCCCGATGCTGCAACATAGAGGAATAAAATCAACTTTGACTTCATTTTGGATCTGTCCATCGCTATTAACTATTGATATTAAACCCTCTTGTGCTATAACCGATTTGCCGTCCATAGATACAGGGGGAAGCACTACGCTTCCGGGGCGATCTAATTCCCATATTGTATCAATTTCCATATATTTTTTCTTCAATAATAAAAATGACGGTTGTTGGTTCCATGGATTACCAAGTTTTTGTATTCCGGCGATGAAATAATCAATATATGGAATTAGAACTGCAAGTCTTGAATACTGACCAAGCCCGGGTGTAAAATAACTATCATCTGATTCATCCATAAAGGAGTTGAAATTAAGCTGATACAATCTATGAACTGGATAGAAAAATATTTCTTGACTGTTTCTAATGGCAATGAATGTATTTAAGGATTTAGCACGGAATCCTAGAACCTTCTTATTTAGCATGTCAACAGCGAAAAAGACATAATTATAGTCAAGAATTGCTTGTGCATCATTCATCAATATCAAAGAACTTGGGGTCCCGATTATGCCTTCTGGATTATATTCCAGTTTCCAATACAATAGACCCTTAGCGGATAAATTGGCTTGTAACAAAGAATTGAGTTGTGGATTGCTGAATGGTTGTATACAATTTGCTACCATTTTCCCTCTTCCCTCACTAAATTCGGATGATCTCGCTTGTTGTAATGCTATTATCTGCCATTGAATATATACAGTCAATAGAACAAAAATCATCATAACTGGTTTTTTACCAGAAGTTTTAATTCCTTGCTTATGTTGCATATAGAATTTACTTTCCACGCTGGTTTGATATCCATCCCATAAGGAACCCTAACTCACTTCCATCAATCTTATTGACACTTTTCTTATTTGTTACTCCTTTCACCGTTTCCGTCTTATAAGGTTTTAAGCCAAGCATATATCTATAAATGCTAATAGAGCTTTGAGTTTTATCAACGTTAAATTTGCTACTTTTGAAACCATCTCCAAAAAACTCAGGATCCTTATCTAAGTCTACATCAGTTGACACGGTTATTTCAAAATGTGCAAGGTTTGTCGTGCTTTCAAAATGATAATGTGGAACGAAATAAAAATATACCTTCTTAAAGTCGCTATCAGATGGACGATCATGTGGGTATTTTAGCTTAAAACTGTTGTCAATATCAGTTTGAAAACTGCTGAGATAATTGACTTTTTGTACATTGTCCGTCCAGCTGCCTTTGAATTTCCAACATACTTTATGACGTATAATAAGGATGCTGTCAATGCCTGTTACCCCCGGAATAATATAGTCGCAAGATTCATCGTCTCCTATCTTATATAGAAATAAGTCAAATACTCCAGAGTCGCCATTCTTTACATTTTCTTGCTTATATGCAGGTTTATAAAATTCTTTGACATCTTCTTTTAAGTAGTACTTATAGCTTCTTTTGCCAGCGTTATAACTAACCTGAAAAGTAGGATTGCCAGTGAGTTTCTTTATTTCCTCTGCCTCATTAAGCCGTCGGCAGAAATACCATAAATGTCGAAGACGTGAAGCGTAGTTAGATACCATCATAGTTACAGGATCACACGAGTAAGGCATACCGGGATAGTATTGGTCAGGAGAGAATTTTGGTAGAGTTGGATTCCAGACATCAGCGTCTTTTGAAGGAGCTGGTATAGGTTCAAGGTATTCATCATCCAGACCCATAGCATGACCGAGTTCATGTGACATTGTAAAACGCTTGAATGTCCATCCATCAACGTCAACCTCAGTATCTTCAGACGGTTGGTAATTATCAGCTTGGAAATTGGCAATCGTTATGTCCATATTGTCTCTATCCAATTTCTTATGTATTATTACAGTACATTTAAATGGCTGGCTTTCTCGCCCTTCATAGAAGAAAAACGGTTTAACTACAATGTCGGAAGAACCTGTTGGCCTAAATCTATAATTCTTGCGCTCCCAGCGGATTCTAGTATTTAACATACCCTCTTTTTGGAAATTAACGATGTCACCACTTGCCCCAGTAAATCGGCAAGACCAATAGATCATAAGCGCATTAGCAGGCTTCTCTTGCCCAATTACATATACGTTTGGGGATGTGTAATCGAGACAATCCTTAAAGTAGTGTAGTTCAAAATTCCCTGCTCCTTTGATAGGTTCCACACAGCTTTGTCCATGATGAACATCTGCATCGTTCCTGACAGCCGCACGAGCGCCGATCACAGTTCCAGACTTGCTGCGCTTGTCGGTTGCGTCATAAAATATCCCGTTTACACCGATCACACGAGCAAAATCACCAGTAATATCTCTTGAGAAAAAGTTGGTATTCAATTTCCCATTCGTCCAGTATGGTTTACTTGTATCGGGATTGGCTACGTCCATCCTAATATCAAACACAGTAAAATGATTATTGCTGTTCCAAAATTCACATTTTAGACTGCTATCTGTAAGCACAATAGAATCCAGATCAAAAACTATTGGTTTACTCTCGCTTGTCTCCTCATTTATTAATTTTTCAATTGGAATTAAATTCCCGTAAGGAGTAAGTGAGGCTTTCCAGTTTGTTGATCGCCATTCTTCTGGAAGATCATAATATTTGAACCTTTCCATGAGAGGCTTTGACCGAATATTGCTTATCGTATCTGTCACCAAAGTACCACCTGATTTGACAAAAGCATTAGATGCGTTAAATTTCAACATGACTCTATTGGGATTCCTTATCTTTCTTCCATTCTTTTCCTCAATCCATGGAAGGCAAATAAATTTGGATTTCCAGACAGTTGACACTGTAACTGGATCATTAACACTGACATCCAAATTGTATCCATATATACCAAGATTGGGGGGAACATAATACCAATCCCTTTTAGCACAGTCATAATACTTAAAGGCGATATATTGCCATTCTGGCTTTAACGTAACTGGTAAATATCCAGAGCCAGAACTCAATCTGTTATTCTCAAGGTCTTTGAAAATGCGACTATTTTTGTCATAAACAGGTACATCGGGAATCTCCCAGAACGAATTAGCTAACGTCATCTTTTGGGGCAACTTAAAAGTCATATCTTTACCCGGTTCATATTTCTTATCCTGAATCTGTTTAGAAAACTCACTTAATGGAAGTAAAGAATTTTTAGTCAGATTAACAAAAGTTAGTTCTTTGAATTCTATTTCAAAGTAAAGGTTGGTTCTCTGCTCAATTGTAAATTTTATTTTTCCTTCGGAATTATCAATGATCAAAGGGGTAGAATGATGAGTTTCCTTTTTGGTTTTATCTACATAAATAATATTGATAGTAGTTCCCTTTGGAAATGGCTTGCTAGAGGAAGAGACCGGATCATAGTAAAGGAACTGAAGATAACCCATCTTTGGGTCTATAGCCTCAAAGATATTCTTCTTGTGTGTTTCCGCTTCATGCCTATCTGGGGTTTTAGAGCCTCCGCCCATAACACACCTCCTGTGTCTGGATAATCTTCCTGGCTTCTTATGATCATTCAATCTATCCTTATTTCATCTAACTACTTGAGGGCAAAGATACTTTTGTCTGTTGCAACAAAAACTTTACCAACGCTGTCCAACACAGGTTGAGTCTTGAATACTCCACCTTTTGCGATACTGAATTTCCAGACAAGCTCACCTGTTTTATTCAAGCATATAACCCTGTTCCCGTCAGATACCAGCAACATACCATCTTGACTGACTGATACAAGCTGGGCTGAGCTATCACTTCCAGTAAACAGAAACTCCCACAATTTTTGCCCATTTGTAAACGCTTCAATCTTTGAATTACCAACTATGAATATAGTTAATTCATTACTCACTATTGGAGGTTGGTTGGGCTTACTGATGGAAGTTACACATTCCCAGCGAGTATTGCCTTCAAAGTCCATAGCTTTAATAACATAATCAGATTTTGTTTTACAGATCATGTAAATGAGATTGTCAACGCCAATGCTACAACAAATAGGTATAAACTCACCCTTAATTTCTTTTTTGACTTTTCCATCACTGCCGACTATTGATATTAAGTCTTTTTGTGCTATGACAAAATTTCCATCAAGTGACACAGGGGGGGGCGGTACTATTCCGGGGAAGTTTATATTCCACGTATAGTTAAATCCGTTATAGGTTTTCTCTAATAATCCAATTGCTTTCTGTGGAAATCTGGGATTGCCCATGTTCTGAACCCCGGCAATGAATGAATCCTGTCCGGGTATAAAAGCCACAAGTTCCGAGTAATCACCAAGTCCCGGAACAAAATAATGATCTGCTGGGGGAGTCTGAAAAGAGTCAAACCTAAGCTTGAGAAGGCGATAGTCTGAAAAGGCGTAAAACTCTTGTTTATTACCAGAAACAAATGTATTTAGGGATTTTCTTTGAAAACCCAAAACTTTTTGAGCATATAAGTCAATTCCAAAAAAGACCATAGAGTAATCAAGGATTGCCTTTGAGTCATCTAACAAAAGCAATGCAGTGGCATTACCTGAGATATTCTCAGGATTATACTCCAGTTTCCATGCAAATGCCCCTTTAGATGATAAATTATATGGCAATAATGAATTCAATTGCGAATTGCCGAATGGCTGTGTATTATTTCCCATTTTTTGTCCCTCTTTGCCTGCAACATCTATATTTTTCGGTGTTTCAGCTTTGCTATTACATGATATAACAAAAATTGCCAGGATTAATAAGATCAGGTTCTTCAATGCCAAACATTTCTCTTTCATCAGTTCCTCAACTGGTACGTACTTCCACGTTTATTTCCAAGCCATGTTGTAAGGAAACCAAGTTCATTTGCCGAAATAGTATTATTACTTGTCTTGCTTGCCCCAGAACCAGTATAAGGTATTAAACCAAGTACGTATCTATATATGCTCATAGGGTGTTGAAGTGCATCAACTACAAAATCGTCATCATCAAATCCATCCTCAAAAAATTCAGGCTGAGTGACTATTGCACCACCGCTGTTTGCATTGACAGTAACCTCAAAATGATCATAAATTGTTGTTCCCTCGAAATAATAACTGGGAGCAAAGTAAATATATACTTTCTTGAAGTCGCTGTCAGATGGACATTCAAGATAATATTTATGGTTCATATCGTGATTAATGGTAGTTTGAAAATTTCGGAGATAAAGCAACTTTGCATTTGTGTCTGTCCACGTATGAGGAGTATTATCTTCAAAAAACCATTGTAGTTTACTGCGAACAACAAGTATACCATCAAAACCTGTTATGCCAGATTTAGCTAGTTCTGTCGTCTCATCAGTCCCAATTTTGTATAGATACAGGTCGAATTTGCCATAATCACCATTATCCACGTTAGTTTCATCTTCCGCAGGCTCATAAAAATTCTTCATGGAGTTAGGCAGGTAATAATCGTAACTTCTGGCGCTGTAATTGATCTGAAATGTAGTGTTACCCGTAAGGTTCTTAACTTCGTCTGTCTCATTAAGCCATCGGCAGAAGTACCAAAAATGTCTAAGTCGAGGGCCTTTATTTCCTTTCATCATTGACATAAGATCCCACGAATAGGGCATCCCGGGGTAATATTGATCAAACTTTGGTAATGGAGGATTCCAGAGCGTTGCATCAGGAACATTGGTATCATTGTCTTCTTCTACTGATTCATTATATTCATCATCTAACCCTACGGCATGACCGAGTTCATGAGACATTGTAAACCGTCCATAAGATTGGCCATCTACATCCGAATCACCTGCCCCAGGTGCTTGTGATTGATAGTCATCATTCATAAAATTTCCTGTTGTTGTTCCCATATTTGATCTGCCCTGGTTTGCGGGATGTAGAGTAACAGTGCATTTAAATGGATCACTTTCCCTTGCTTCAAAAAAGAAGACAGGTCTGACTTCAATCTGATTACCAGACGGATCAGTCTTTATTTTAAGCCTATAACCTTTCTGTTCCCAGCGTTCTTTTGCATTAGTCATACCATAACGCTGGAAATTCACAATGTCCGCATTGGTGGTTCCTGAATCGCACTCAAACTTGCACGACCAATAGATCAACAGCGTTGAAACAACGTTATCCGTTGGATCAAGGCAATCTTTAAAGTAATGAAGATCAAATTTTCCAACAGAGCAGACAGGGCTGGTAAAGTCATCACCATAATGTACGCTTTCATCATTCCTAACCGCCGCTCTTGCGCCAATAACGTCTCCGTCCGTACTGCGCTTATCTGTTACGTCATAAAATACACCATTCACGCATATTACTCTTGGATGATCGCCGTCAGCCGGTGCCGAAGGCAAAGTATTCCTCATTGGCAAGAAGTTTCTATCCACAGTTCCATTTGTCCAGTAGGGTTTGTTTGTTTCTGGATTAGTGATCTTCATTTTTACGTCAAATACAGTAAAGCGGTTACTTTGTTCCCAATCATCTTCACATTCAAGCTCATCATCCGTAAGCACAATAGAGTCAAGCTCAAAAACTAGAGGGATAGCTGCTGTGGTGTTTCCATTAACCACGTTTTGATCTTGAAACGGCGTTACAGCGGCAGTATTCTGTCCAAACTTAGCTTTCCAATTCTTAGACGACCATACTTCTGGAAGATCATAGTACCTGAACCTATCATTGAGTGCCATTGCCCTTACCTGATCTTTGGTTTGCCTTACTATTCCGCTTCCTGATTGAATAAAAGTTTCAGACGTTCTGAATTTAAGCGTAATTTTCTCGGCATTCCTGGTACCTCTGGAATTTCGATCCTCAATCCATGGAAGGCATATACAATTATCCTTAAATACATTTGATTTTGTTACAGGGTTGTCTTCGTCAACATCTTCATTATAGCCTTCAAGCATCATATATTGAGGAACCATCTGCTTTGCTTTAGCATGGCGATCGTAATACTGAAAGCCGATATATTGCCATTCGGGAGTCAATGTTACCGGCAAATGTCCACCGCTACCCTGGAGAGGATTTGCCTCCAGATTAACGAACATGCGCCTTTCACTATCATAAACCGGTGTATCATTAATAAACCAAAAGGAGTTTTTCAAGCTGAAGCTTTGCGGTAACATGAAGAGCATATTACTACGCAGATCAAAGCTTCCACTTTGTAACTGGCTATCTAATTCACTTTGCAGGATAATTGTTCCTAACGTCAAATTAAGATATGCTGTTTCGCCGAATTGTATTTCAAAATATAGATTGGTTCTATGTTCGATGAAGAACGTAAGGGTGCCATCAGCGCCATTGATTTGGAATGGGTTATGTGAATCTCTGGTTTCGCTTCCACTGTCATCAACGTATATAATGTGGACAGGTGCCCTTCCTGGAAATGGCACATCGCTATCCGTAACAGGATTATGATATTGAAATTTTAGATAGCCGAACCTGCCGTCCATCCCATTAAAGCTATTTAGCCGGCTTGACTGTGCATCGTTTCTAGTGGTTCCTCTTGGTTCATCCACGATAGCTTACCTCATACTTCGTCCTTTATGCCGAGACAGGAACTACACCTTGCGTTCTTGGAAATACGACGTAACATTTTCCCGGTGGTATTCCTTCCTCTTTCTTGCGTCCATTCTGTTCTAAATTACCCCTACGGACTCCACCATCACCGAGATACACGATGTATTCTTCGTTAGGCATTGGATCGCCGTTTTGATTCTTCAACTCTATCTCTACCCAATCTATGTATTCCAGCATATCTGATCTTGCGTGCTGTCCTCTCACTCTGATAATAAAGTAGAACTTAACTGATGAGTATCCCCTTTTCTCCTCGCTTTCGATTTCATCAGCGACTGTATCTTCGTTGGGATCATACACCCACTGAATTTCGACTCTATTGCCTTGAGTCTG
>Ga0315289_10014849_pt1 | contig 10841 bp, 9 predicted proteins | sample YL17G11_40_MG_FD_203452 | JGI IMG/M metagenome (GOLD analysis project Ga0315289, IMG submission 203452) | Sediment microbial communities from Yellowstone Lake, YNP, Wyoming, USA - YL17G11_40 | ecosystem: Environmental > Aquatic > Freshwater > Lake > Sediment | place: USA: Wyoming | collected...
TTCTTATCCATTCCGCAATCCACAAACGCCCCTTACGGGGCTCACTACGAACGAGGTGAGGCTTCGTGCGCAATCCCATAGCCTTTTAACGCTATACCCCTGGGAAACCCCTCCACAAAGAAGTTACTCAAGAGAAAAAGGGATACGTAATTTAACAAAATGCTATAAAGCCGACAAACGCCCACACACCGCGAAAGGTCCCCGGAAAGCGGTTGACGCAGGCGGGTGCAAGGGGTATTCGTACATCCGCATCGTAGGATGATGGGCCTTGGCCCATCGAGAACGGGCTGAAGCCCGCACTACGAACTGAGGAGACCACGCCATGTACTACACCGGATTCGCCGATGAAGCCGCCGCCGATATCGCCGGCCAGATCCGCGCCACCCAGGAGCTGGGCTGGAGCAACATCGAGGCGCGCAACATCAATGGAAAGAACATCCACGACCTCACCGACCAGGAATTCGACGCGGTGTATGGCGAACTCCAGGAGGCGGGGGTGCGGATCAACTGCTTCGGCTCGGCCATCGCCAACTGGGGCAAGAAGATTACCGACCCGTTCGACTCGTCCCTGGCGGAGGCGCGCCGCGCCATTCCCCGGATGAAGCGCCTTGGAACGAAACTCGTCCGAATCATGAGCTTCGCCGTTCTGCAGGACCGCGATCCCGAAGACCAGATGCAGGAGGAGCGCTTCCGCCGTCTGCGCGAACTCTGCGGGATGTTCCGGGACGAGGGCCTCACGCCCCTGCACGAGAATTGCGCCAACTACGGCGGAATGGGCTGGCCCTACACCTTGCGCCTCCTGGAGAACGTTCCCGGCCTGCTGCTTGTGTTCGACACCGGAAATCCGGTTATCTCCGCCGACCGCTCGAGACCCAAGCCCTGGCCGCGCCAATCCACCTGGGAGTTCTACTCGCGCGTCAAGGAGCATATCGCCTACGTGCACATCAAGGACGGGATCTTCGCGGGCGCCAAGCCGGGCGCCGCCTTCGACGAGGCGCGTTACACCTGGCCCGGTGAGGGAGACGGGGACGTGAAGCGCGTGGTGGGCGACCTGCTGGCGCGAGGCTACGACGGAGGGTTCTCGATGGAGCCGCACCTGGACGTGGTGTTCCACGCGGACAGCGGCCAGTCCAAGGAAGAGGTGCGCTTCGCCAACTACGTGGAATACGGACGGCGGTTCATGCGCCTCGTAGAAGACAGGACTGAGGACTGAGAAGATAGGACTGAGGACTGAGGACTGAGTGCTGAGTGCTGAGTGCTGAGTGCTGAGGAGACAAGACCGAGGACTGAGTATTGCGGATTTGGGATTGCGGATTGCGGATTTCAGATTGGGTATGACACGGCAGTTTGTTGAAGTCTGTCTTCTCAGTCCTCAGCACTCAGTCCTCAGCACTTTCTTCTCAGTCCTCAGCACTCAGTCCTCAGCACTTTCTTCTCAGTCCTCAGCACTCAGTCCTCAGCACTTTCTTCTCAGTCCTCAGCACTCAGTCCTCAGCACTTTCTTCTCAGTCCTCAGCACTCAGTCCTCAGTCCTGTCTTCTCAGTCCTCAGTCCTCATCGGACGGGAATGCGCTCGAGTTGGCGGAAGCGCCAGACAAGCAGAGCCGTGAAGAGCATGTTGCCGTACCACGCGGCCACAAACGGCGGCACGAAACCCTCCCTTCCCAACCGCGGGGCGGACCCGAAGCAAGTGTACCAAAGCACGACGCAAAGGATAGCCATCCCGAACTCATACACCAGCGATCGTATGCTGGAGCGGACGGCAAAGGTGTAGCCGAGCATCCCCAACAGGAAAACGGCAAGGGGAAAGGCGAGCTTGGCGAACATCTCGGTCCTGAGGCGGCGGTAGTACTCTCCCTTCGAGCGTTCCCCCTGCACCCGCGCGAATTCCCGGAGCTCACTGAAGTTCATTTCCTTCTCGCGCATGTTCGTGGCCAGAAAGCGGTCCAACTCTTCTTCCATTGGGATATCGATCACGTCTGCCTGGCGCCTTTCGAGGAGCTTGCCCTGGGCGTCAAACTCGATGACGGTGGCGTTGTAGAAGCGCCACAACCGCGGGGCGCGTTTGCCTGAAGAGGATACCTTATTCTCCGCGGCGGCGGTCTCCCCGGTTCGCTCGATGAGCTCGGCCGATTCCGCGTCGATGCGGCGCAGAATGGCGCGGCTGCCGGCCGGCGAAGTAAAAAGGTCGGTGATGGTGGGCTGATCCATCCTGTTGATATCGCTGTTGAAGCTCTTCATTGTGTAGAAGCGGTCGCCCTTGCCCTTGGTGGTGATGTTCTTCCTCCGGCTCAGAGTGGAAGGGCTTATCTTCTTGATCTCCACCTTCTCGATGTAACGCGACTGGAAATAACACTCGGGCAGCACCCTCTCATTGCAGTAGAAAACGCCGAGGGTAAGCAACGCCACAATCACGGCCAGCGGGACCGCCAGGCGCGTGTAACTGACGCCGCAAGCGTGCATGGCCAGGATTTCTTTGCGCTTGGCCATGGCGCCGATGCTGAACATCATCGCCAGAATCACGGAAATGGGAACGACTTCGATCAGGTCGAGCGGGAGGCTGTAGGCAAAGAAAAGGACCACCTGCACGGGCTGGGGCTTGTCCTTCAGCAGGTCCGTCATCTCCCCCAACAGGTCCTTGAGCAGGAGGATCAGGGCGAAAAGCGCCAGGATCGAGATCCACTTCTTGAGGAACTCCGCGAGTATGTATCGGTCGAGGATCTTCATGGCGCGGGTCAGTAGGCTCCTCTGCCCAGAAGGACCGCCGGAACCGTCAGCAGGAGGATCTCAAGATCGAGCGCCAGCGACTGGTTCTTGACGTAGTAGAAATCGTATTCGAGGTTGAAATGCAGGGGAAGGTTCTTGCGGCCGGCCACTTGCCACAGGCCGGTGAGACCCGGTTTCACCCGCAGCCGCGCCTTCTCCCACTCCTGATAGTTCAGGACGATAAAGGGCATTTCGGGCCGGGGTCCCACCAGGCTCATTTCTCCCTTCAGGACGTTGATGAGCTGGGGTATCTCGTCCAAACTCGTCATGCGAAGGAGACGGCCGAACCGGGTAACGCGGGGGTCCGTCTCATCCTGCGGCGCTTCGGAGTAGGGATCGCAGCCCACCGTCATCGTGCGGAATTTGAGAAGAGGGAAGATTCTGCCGTTGAGGCCCACCCGCTCGTGGACAAACAGGACCGGGCCTTTCGAGTCGAGCTTGACCCAGATGGCAAAAATCAGCGCCGGAACAGCCATCAGGACTCCTAGAATGCCCCCGAGCACGAGGTCCAGCAAGCGCTTGAGGAACACATGGATGGGATACAGTTCGGATCCGCGGAAGGCAATCACCGGAAGCCCCGTGATCTCGTCCACCTTGGCCCGGTTCACGATCACGTAGAGCATGTTCGCCACCACTTTGCAGACGACCTGGCTCTTGCGCTGGATTTCCTCGATCAGCATGAAGATCCGGTCTTCCTTCATGTCAGGAACCGCGAAGAACACCTCCTCGACCTGGTGGCGCTGGATGATCGGGATCAGGTCTTCCAGCTCGCCGAGAACCGGGTATCCGTGGATCTCGCTGGGCAGACCGTCTTCGCCCGCCTTGACGAACCCCGCTATCTTGAATCCGATGTCGCGGTGCTCCTGTATCCGCAACATGGTCTCCTTGCCCAGTTCGCCTCCTCCCACCACCAGCACACGGACGCAGCCAAAGCCTCTTTCAACGGCAATGCGCTTGATGGCGCGGAAGAGCGTGCGCGAGAGCGACAGGTAGAGAACGGTTCCCATTCCGAAGAAGAAAATGACCAAACGGCCAAAGTCCGGCTTGAAGGTGAGGTTGTAAACCGTGCAAGCCACCACCATCCAAAAGACCGCCCAAAGGATGGGGCGGATATTGTTGAGGCCGACGATGCGTTCGTGGTGGGCATAGAAGTGGAACTTGGCCAGGATCAGAAGCCACACGAGCAGAAGAACCGGCAGGGCTTTGAAGTATCCTCCCGGGGGGTTGATGGTCGGGAGGGCGGGATGATCGAGCACAGTCCGCAGATAATAGGCGCTTTGCCAGATCTGCCAGAGGGCGATCATATCGATGGCAACCAGGACCAGCGTAAGGAAGGAGCTGCGCCAGAGTGTTTTCATCCCGTTCTCTCTATCGTTCGCCAGGCCGTTTTCATCCCGTTCTCTCTATCGTTCGCCGGGCCGTTTACATCCCGTTCTCTCTATCGTTCGCCAGGCCGTTTTCATCCCGTTCTTTCTATCGTTCGCCAGGCCATTTTCATCCCGTTCTTTCTATCGTTCCCGCGCGGCTTTGTCAAAGCAAAAACCCCACGCAGGATGACGGGACCCCAGAAAATCGTTGCAAACGGAAGAGATATGCGGGATATTGCCTCTGAGTTGCCTGGGGTCCAGGCACGGTGGAGTATTCGATCTCCCGGCCTTTGGCCGGGAGCGAGGTGTGCGATGTTTCGCCCGATTGTGCTGGCGCGTCTGTTCTTTGTGGCCCTCGCCACAGCTTGCGGATACTGGGTTTCCCGCCGCGAGGGCAGCAGCAGCGCCATCAACATGGCCATCGTGGCCTTTGTGTTTGCGCTCATTGTTGTCCTGTTCGAGTACAGCCTCCGCACTGTTTCCTCCAAGCGCGTGTTCCTGGCTTCGCTTGGGCTTCTTTACGGCCTGATCATCTCCAACCTCCTTTTCGAGACGATTCCCATGACGGTAATGAGCACCTCGACGGCCCGCATCGTCTGCAATTTCCTGTTCGGCTACCTGGGCATGATCATCTCCCTCAAACATGCCGACCAACTCAACCTGGGCAGCCTGCGGTTTCTTTTCCCCAGCGGCGGCGGCGGGCTGCAGCCCAGGATCCTGGACACGAGCGTTATCATTGACGGCCGCGTTCAGGACATCACGGTGGGGGGCTTTCTGCCCGGTTCGATCATGGTCCCCACTTTTGTGATTGACGAACTCCAGATGCTGGCGGACAGCTCCGACCCGTTCAAGAGGGCCAAGGGACGGCGCGGGCTTACCATTCTCGCGAACCTCCAGAACGACTACGAGCATCTCGAGATCGTGGAGAAAGACTATCCCGGAACCCGGGAGGTGGACCGCAAGTTGATCGAGATGGCCAAGGAGATCAACGGTCAGATCATCACCAATGATTATAACCTCCAGAAAGTAGCCTCGCTGCACAAGGTATCGGTTCTGAATATCAATGAGCTGGCGGACATGCTTAAACCCTCGGTCTTCGTCGGGGAAATGTTCAAGATCCTGGTAGTCCGCGAGGGCAAGGAAGTCAACCAGGGAGTCGGCTACCTGCAGGATGGCACCATGGTGGTGATTGACGATGGCCGGCAGCATCTCAGCACCGAAATCGAAGTGGTCGTGACCAGCATTCTGCAGACTAACACGGGACGGATGGTGTTTGGCCGTCCGGTGAACATCGACAACCACGCCGAACCTGCCCAGAAGAATGCGTGAAGATGCGTGAAGATGCGTGAAGATGCGTGAAGATGAGTGAAGATGAGTGAAGATGAGTGAAGATGAGTGAAGATGAGTGAAGATGCGTGAAGATGAGTGATATCCCCCAGGAACATAGGAGCGTCGCGGTGGTGATCGCAGCCGCCGGAAGCGGAGCGCGGCTGCCTGGCGGCGAGCCCAAGCAATGGCGGCTGCTCGGCGGCATTCCCCTGATCGCTCACTCTTTCCGGTTCTTCGACGCCTTGCCGGCAGTCTCTCAGATTGCCTTGGCCCTGGACCCCGAAACCTTCTCCCGCCCCGATCGTCTGCGCTTCCTGGAATCAACGCGGGAGACGGCCGTGCGCCTGGTGAGGGGTGGATCGAGCCGGCAGGAATCGGTCTGGAACGCCTTGGGAGCGCTCGATCCAGCGCCGGAGATCGTGCTCGTGCATGACGCGGCCCGGCCTTTTCCGTCCCAGGACGCCGTAGCCGCGTGCATCGAGTCGGCCCGGCGGCACGGAGGGGCTATCCTGGCCAGACCCGTGATCGAGACCATCAAGCGGGCCGGCCCTGGCCTTCTGGTGGAGGAAACGCTGGACCGCCGGACCCTTTGGGCCGCGCAGACACCCCAGGGATTCCGCCACGCCGATCTGGTGCGGGCATATAGGGCCGTCGAGAACCACCTGGAGGATTTCACGGACGACGCCGCCATCTTTGAGGCCGGTGGCGGCCGCGTCCAGATTGTGGAAGGCCCCGAACGCAACTTCAAGGTGACCCATCCCGAGGATTTCCTCCGCGCGGAAAAAGAACTGGGGCGACTGTTGAGTGCTGAGTGCTGAGGAGAGAACAGACAGGACTGAGTGCTGAGTGCTGAGTGCTGAGAAGAGAGGACTGAGTGCTGAGTGCTGAGTGCTGAGAACAGAGAACTGAAAACTGTAAACTGTAAACTGTAAACTGAGGACTGAGTGTTGAGTGAGAGTCAGGGGATGTCTCATATAACCAATTCAACCGTTGCACTTTCCTCGAACCTGATCGCCGAGGCCCGCTCGATGCTCGGACACGGCAGGATGGACGAGGCGCGGGCGCTGCTCGAACCCTTTTGCGGCGGAGACGTTCGGTCGCCCGCGGGCACGAACCCGCTCCTTTTCTGGCGGGACGCGGCGGACACGTTGCGGGAAGCCGGGATGAGCGGGCCGTCCGTCCAATTGTGGGAGCGCGCCCGCGATGCGGGACTCGACCCGCGCGTGGCGCAAATGGAATCGTGCATTGCCCGGATGATAACGGGGGATTTCGATACGGCCGCTCTTGCGGAGCTGGCCGTTGCCCAGCCTCACAATGCGGTCGTGCGGAATCTGTACGCCGTCGCGCTGTTTGAATGCGGCGAGCACCGCGCCGCACTGAACGAGTGGGAGGCCTGCCGGCCCTTTTCGGCTCACAAGCGCTGCCCGCTTTCCACCCAGCCCACGCACTTGGCGCTGGGGGCGATGGCCATCGAGCGTTTCCTTTTCACGCATCCTGCCGCCGAGAAAGCCACGTCCGGCGATGGCGCGGCGGACGATGCCGCCGCCGCGGAGCGGGCGCCCGGATGGACCTTGGATGGCCGCCTGAGCCGCATGGAGAGAGCTTTAGCCAAAGGGGAGTTCTCCAAGGCCCTGCGCTGGATCGAGGCGGAACGGCCGCAGCCGGGCGCGCGGAAAGACCAGATCGCTTTCCTACGGGCTTATGCCTTGGGAGAGAAGGGCTGCTGGCGCCAGGCCCGGCACGAAGCGGCCCTCCTGCTGGAGAAGGAAAACGCCAGCCCCCTGGTCCAGAGTTACATGTCCTATTGCCTGGCGCGGTCGGGCGCCCCGGAAGTGGCGCTGGCGGTGCTGGAACACGTGGAACCCGCCGGGCCGGACGACTACTTCCGCCACTATTTTCAAGGGTGCGCCTGGGTGGCGCTTGGAGACCGCCCGCGCGCCCTGCAAGGCTTCAAGACCGCTTTCGAGGACTATTTTTTCGACAGCTATCATCTGGCGCTCGTACCCGCCTGGGAACGGGCGGCCGCAATCGTCTCCGCGTGAGTTCGGGGGAAAGAACGGATATGAAAAACATGATTCTGGGCGCTCAACTGTACACGGTGCGTGATTATCTTCAGACCATTTCCGACATTGCCAAAACACTGCGGAAGGTGGCCAGGATCGGCTACACCTCCTTCCAGGCCTCGGGCCTGGGGCCGGTGGACCCACGCGAGCTGGCCAAGGTTTTCGGGGATTCCGGCCTCACGTGCGCATGCACCCACTCTTCCTGGTCCCGGTTCCAGCACGACCTGGAATCCGTGATCGAGGAGCACACGATGTGGGGGTGCCGCCACTTGGCCATCGGCGGCCTCCCGGAAGTCTACAATCTGCAGGACGGCCTTAAGCAGTTCGCCGATGAGTTGCGGCCCGTTCTGAAAAGACTGGCCAAAGAAGGCATGGATTTCTCCTACCACAACCACAATCACGAGTTCGCCCGCTATGGCAACAAGTCCCTGCTGGAGCGCCTTTTCGATCTGACCCGGGACAGCGGACTCTGTTTCGAGATCGACACCTATTGGGTGCAGGCCGGTGGGGGTGACCCGGCGGCCTGGCTCCGCAAATGCGCGGGACGAATCCCGATCATCCATCTTAAGGACATGGTGGTGAGCCCCGAGCGGGAGGTCCGCTTCGCCGAAGTGGGAGAAGGCAACCTGAACTGGCCCGCGATTCTCCAGGCGGCGCGCGAGGGCGGAACCGAGTTCTGCCTGGTGGAGCAGGACAAGTGTTACGGCCGCGATCCCTTCGAAAGTCTGGCCATCAGCTACCGTAACCTGAAGGCGATGGGATTGGAATGAAACGGAGGAGAACGTTATGATCAAGATCGCGGAGGACATCACCCAACTGGTCGGAAACACGCCGCTGGTGCGGCTGAACCACGTGACCGAGGGCTGTGTGGCGGAGGTGGTGGCCAAGCTCGAGTACTTCAACCCCCTTTCGAGCGTCAAAGACCGAATCGCCGTGGGGATGATCGCCGACGCGGAGCAGCAGGGGCTGATAAAGGAGGGCACAGTCATCATCGAGCCCACCAGCGGAAACACGGGCATCGCCCTGGCGATGGTCTGCGCGGCGCGCGGCTACCGCCTGATCCTGACCATGCCCGACACCATGAGCGTCGAACGCCGGCGGATCGCGGCGGCCCTGGGCGCCGAACTGGTTCTCACCGAGGGCAAGTTGGGGATGAAAGGCGCCATCGGAAAGGCCGGCGAGCTCGCCGCCCAGATACCCGGCAGCTTCATCCCGCAGCAGTTTCTCAATCCCGCCAACCCCCTCGCCCACCGGAAAACCACCGCCGAGGAAATCTGGAGAGACACGGATGGCACGGCGGACATGATCGTCGCGGGAGTGGGGACCGGCGGCACGATATCGGGAGTGGCGGCGTTCTTCAAGGAGCGAAAACCCACCTTCCGGGCCATCGCCGTGGAACCCGTAGACTCCCCGGTACTGTCGGGAGGCAAGCCAGGGCTCCACAAGATCCAGGGCATCGGCGCGGGCTTTGTCCCGGACACTTGCGATACCGCCCTCCTGGATGAGATCATCCAGGTGCGCCACGAGGACGCGGGAGAGATGGCCCGGCAACTCGCGCGCGAAGAAGGCATCTTCGCGGGCATATCTTCCGGGGCCAACGCTTGGGCCGCGGTGCAAGTGGCTCTGCGGCCCGAAAACGCCGGGAAACGCATCGTCACCATCATGTGCGACACCGGGGAGCGCTACTTGTCCACGTGGCTGTTCGAGGGACTGGGAGGATAAGACCATGTCCAACGACATCGCAAAATGGCAGCGCGAAAGACTCGGGAATCTGGTTGAAAAGCTGGTGGCGACCTACGAAGACGACAAAGGGATCAACCACATTGACGGACTCAACCTGCCGCAGCGCCACATTGTCAATGAGATCCTGGACAGCCTGTTCAAGGTGATCTACCCGGGCTACGTGGGGGAGGAACCGGTTCGCCGGTCCAACCAGACCTACTACATAGGAGAGATTCTCGCCGAAGTGTCCGAACGCCTCGCGGATCAGGTTGCCAAGGCCCTGCGCTACCGCTGCAAGCTGCGCAACTGCGAATCGGAGGGCTGCGGAGCCTTGGCGGCGGAGGTCGTTGCGGGTTTCATGGAGAGCCTCCCCTCGCTCCGGGAACTGCTAAAGGAGGACATCCAGGCCGCATACGAGGGCGACCCGGCCGCCATCTCCCTCGAAGAGATCTGCGTCAGCTATCCCTTCATCACCGCCATCACCACGCACCGCATCGCCCACGAGTTCTACACGCGAGAGATCCCGCTGATCCCCCGCATGATGTCCGAGCGCGCCCACAGCCTCACGGGCGTGGACATCCATCCCGGCGCCCGCATCGGCCGGCACTTCTTCATTGACCACGGCACCGGCGTCGTGATCGGCGAGACCACGGAAATCGGCGACAACGTGAAGCTCTACCAGGGAGTGACCCTGGGCGCGCTCAGCTTCCCCAAGGACGCCGACGGCCACATCGTCAAGGGCGGCAAGCGGCACCCCACCATCGAGCAGGGTGTCACGATCTACTCCAACTCCACGATCCTGGGGGGCGACACGGTGATCGGCGAGGGCGCCACCATCGGCGGCAACACCTGGATCACCAAATCCGTCCCGGCCCAGAGCATGGTCATGATCGGGAAAGACGGACAACAGACGATTCTCAAGAAGAACGACTGACGCCGGAAACACAGAGAATGAAGAAGTCAGAATGATGAATGATGAATCACAGATTGTAGCGCCCTTCCGTCCTTTTCGTCCTTTTCGTCCTTTGGGTCCTTTGGGTCTTTGTGTCCCTCTTGTCCCTGTTGTCCTTGAGGTCCTTTTTCGTGAGAGTGGGGAGACTTCATGACCACACCTGCCACAAACGCAATCGGCATTTTCGACTCGGGGCTGGGCGGCCTCACCGTGGCCGGCGCCGTGCATCGCGCTTTTCCCGACGAGGCGATCTGCTATCTCGGCGACACGGCGCGCGTCCCCTACGGCACCAAGTCGCCCGAGACCGTAAAGCATTACGCCCGCGAGGACATCGCCTTTCTCCTCCAGAAGGGCGTCAAGGTCATCGTCGCCGCCTGTAACACCGTGTCCGCCGCCGCCCTGCCCGAGCTTGCCAACCACTACCCCGTGCCGGTCCTGGGAGTGGTCGAGATGGGCGCGGAGACGGCGCTCGAGTCCCGCCCCGGCAGGATCGGCGTCATCGGCACCCAAACGACCGTCGGCAGCGAGGCTTACGTCCGGGCCATTCTGCGGCGCGCGCCCGAGGCGGCCGTGATCCAGAAGGCGTGCCCCCTCTTCGTCCCCCTCATCGAGGAAGGATGGACCCATCACCCCGTGACCCTG
>Ga0315289_10014853_pt1 | contig 10839 bp, 9 predicted proteins | sample YL17G11_40_MG_FD_203452 | JGI IMG/M metagenome (GOLD analysis project Ga0315289, IMG submission 203452) | Sediment microbial communities from Yellowstone Lake, YNP, Wyoming, USA - YL17G11_40 | ecosystem: Environmental > Aquatic > Freshwater > Lake > Sediment | place: USA: Wyoming | collected...
ATCCTGTATGAACATACGACTGTCGATCCTCTTCAGGTGCTCATTTCCCATAAGACGACTTCTGTTACCAGTGTAATGCGCACGGGAAGCGGGTCAATTCTTGCAAATATCAGGGAGTTTCACATGGAAGCTGAACATCAGGTCGGCACCGTACTGGATGAGCTCTCAGGAAGCAGTCTCACCGGGATTCTTGAAGTGGGGATGCCGAACCTTCCTCTTCTCGGTGTTCCCGTAAGCCCGCAGTTCGTTGCAATGGCAGCCGTTGGTGGTGCGAATCCGATGGCTGCAATACGAGAGGGTGGTCGCTGGGTGCAGACCCAGGCAATGAAGGGACTGATAGAAATTTCGCAGATGGAAGAGATCAGGGATTACTAAAAAAAATTCTTTTTCATCCGGTTTTTTTAGCCCAGTCGAAGATCATGGTATAATATCGCACAAAGAAACGGACGAATCCTTCGGATTCTGAAAACAGTGCAACTGCATCCTCTTCACCCACGCCCACGATAACCATTACGCTCCGGCTGTCAATAATACAGACTCCCCCAGCCATCATATCCTTTGCCTTATCAAGCTCTTTTGGGATTTCGGGATGCTTTATGGCATACACTCTCATTTTTTTGGGTATCTCTCCCTCCCAGTGAGGTGTAATAATTTCGACTTTGATATGATTTGCTGCAGAGATGAGTTTCTGCTGGACATCATGAGATAAAAACTGGGGGTGGGCAATAATTCTGATCTCCTGTTTTGCATGGGAAATGGTATCGGTGAATCTTTTTTTGATATTTTCGATGCCGTAGATATTCCAGATGAGTTCCTCACTTCCCGGTCCCGGGCCTGCCCGTTCCCGATATATCAACGATAAGGAATCGCGTGCATATTGTGCATCCCTTTCGATATGGTCCATCAGTCTGGTAATAGCATCTTCCGGGGAAAAGGCGGCAAATCGTTTGGGTGCAGACTGAGAGACCGAGACGAGTCCTTTAGCAAGAAGCTGATCAATAACCGTATAGACTGATGCGCGTGGAACTCCGGAAATCTCATGAATCTCGCTTGCCGTAGCACTTACCAGCTTCAGGAGTGCAATATAGACGAGTGCTTCATATTTTGTCAGACCAAGTGATTTGAGACATTCAATAACCCGAACTGGATTTTCTGACGGCAATTTCATTGAAACATCACTTTATATCCTGCAATAATAAATGTTGTTATAACAATAACAACAAGTGGGTGCTCATGAAATCTTTCAAAATGATAATCGTTTTTCTTGTTCTTGGGCTCTGCTGCACTCTGCCGGTCATGGGAGTGACAACATATCTTGGCGGAAGCCCCCGGATGTCAGCAGCACTATCGGGTACCAACGAGTTTACTCCGGGGCAGGATGCTTCCATAAAGGTGATCGTCTGGAATAATGGGGTGAACGACCTCAAATTCGTAACGAAAGGAACCATCGAGAGGGATGATCTTCCCACAACAGCAAAGATGGTTACTGTTGAACTCTCCGCCGGGAACGCTCCGGTAAGTATTAAAAACGATCCGCAGAGTATCGGGGATATTAAAAGTCAGGGCAAGGTTACCGTGGCAATTGCAACAAAAATCACTTTTGATGCCAATGAAGGTGAATACCAGCTACCACTCACCATCAGGTACACGTATCTCGCATCATCAGACCAGGATTCAACTGATATACTCCGGTATAATTACCAACAGGTCAATGAGACCATCCCCCTCACCATAAAAATCAAGCCCCAGGTACACATTGAAGTTCTTGAGGCTGTGCCGGAAAACCTGAATGTCGGGAGTGAGGGATACCTGAACCTGAAAATAAAAAATACCGGGTATGAAGATGGCAGAAAGGCTACTGTTAAAATAGTCCGTAATGGGGCAAGTCCGATAATTCCGACTGACAGCAGCGTTTTTATTGGGGATTTTCCCCACAATGGAACGGTTACCGCCAGATATAAAGTAGCTATCTCCAGCGAAGCAGAAAAGCAGACCTATCCAATTGATGTTGTAGTCATATATGAAAACCGGGATGGGGATGTTGTTACCTCGGCTTCCGATACTATTGGAATTCCCGTTGGTGGAAAAATCGGGTTTGCCATAACATCGGGAACAGTGCAGCTTGTCCAGGGATCACAAAGTGTGGTTCAGGTAGAATACAAGAACAATGGCACTACTATCGCATATCATTCCCAGGCACGCCTTTTGGCAGTTGAGCCTTTTAAAAGCAGTGATGATACAGCCTATCTTGGCGATCTGAAACCCGGTGAAAAAGCAACTGCCCGGTATCAGGTTAGCGTGGATGATGCAGCGGTTGCCAGGGAATATACGCTTGGTACCGAAGTAAGGTATCGTGATGCACTGGACAACAGCCAGGTTTCCGGTACATTTAACGTGCCAGTCCAGGTTCAGGCAAAACCGGTATCGGGTGGATTGATGCAGGTTCTGGCCGCAATAGGGGTTATCGCTCTGATTGGTATCGGCGCCGGGTATTATTTACTTGTAATGCGAAAGAAGAAATGATGCTTGGATGGGAAGGGGAGCTGCCTCAACCTGCGGTTCGGACTATTGAGGAGATGCGTTCTGTCCTTGCCAATCCTTCATGTGAGAGCAGCGGCCACCTCTATTATATGTACCGGGACCTGGCTAAATCGGATGCAGACTGGAGCTGGTTACACCACCACAACCTGCGTTACGACCTAACCGTCATTCCTTCCCGGACTCTCTGTGATGAATGGGTGAAGACCAAGGGACATTATCACCCGAAAAACCCGGCAGGGATCGGCTATCCCGAGATCTATGAAGTCATTGAAGGTCAGGCACATTACCTTCTCCAGTCACGGACACTTGATGATGTAGTGATGATCTCTGCACGTGCTGGTGATTTGGTGATAATCCCACCGGAATACGGGCATATCTCCATCAACCCTGATCCGGATACAACACTCACCATGGCAAATATTGTTTCAACGGCATTCCAAAGCGAGTATGGCGAGTACGAAAAATATCATGGTGCTGCGTATTATGAGATGAGTTCCGGAAGGATGCAAAAAAACCCCTTTTATCCCGTTTATCCCCCAATAAGGCATATCGGCCCAAGCTGCGGGATTGGGACGCACCGGATATGCAAAGCACCGCTTTACAATCTGATCGGTAACGAAGATGCACTCTCGTTCCTCAATTTCCCGGAAAAATTTCTTACAGTATTTTCTGTACTGCTAAAAGGTTAGGTGCTAAAAGTCTTTTGTGCTCGCTTTTTTTCACGAACACAAGCACCTTTTCTTCCGTGGGTGTGGCTGCTGTCCAGCCCTGCAGCTCAAGTGCCCGGAGTGAATGATCAATTTCTGCATAGGAAAGACCGATCTCTTCTTCATCGCTCTGTCCTTCCCATAAACCGGCGGAGGGTGCCTTTTTAATTATTGACTCCGGAATTCCCAGTTCCTGAGCGTAATCATAAACCTCAGTTTTATAGAGGTGCAGCAAAGGCTGGAGGTCGGCTGCGTTATCGCCGAACTTTGTGCAGTAACCGAGCATATATTCGCTCCGGTTGGAGGTCCCACAGACAATTTTCTGGTCGCGGTTGGCGTGATAATAGAGAACAGCCATACGGATCCGTGCCATAAGATTCCCGAGCAGGTAGCGGGATCTTTTAAAATCCGGCATCGTACTGAATCCTTCAAGCATGGGTTCTATACTTACTACCTGGTGCATCATACCAATCTGCTTACAGAGCGCTGCAGCATCTTTGATATCTTCCGGGTTGCTTACCGAGGTGGGAAGGGAGAGTCCAAGCACTTTTTCACCTCCGATCGCCCGGCAACAGAACGTGGCTGCCACTGCGGAGTCCAAACCGCCGCTCAGTCCCACGACAATTCCCTTGCACCCGCTGGTCCAGTATGCGTACCGGATCATCTGTTCTACCTGACCCATCCTGCACCCGAGTTCTGTTACCATGAACCTTACACCCCTTAGAGTAGTCGGATGAACTTTTTCAATTGTTCGGTATTTCCTACGGCGATGACAGCGTCCCCTTCAGTCAGAATTTCCTCAGGACCAGGGGCAACAACAGAGCGGCCTGGTCCCTCGATACCAATGATCCGGACGCCGGTTTTTCTGATGTACCAGCGCAACGGCTTCGGGTACGTAGTACGCGAATGTTTTAGGATAACCAGATCACTGTTTGGCAGTTCAAGAAGAATGGTGACGGTATCAGCAAGGATGATCCTGGCGATCGTCTGGCCCCCGATCATGGGAAGAAGAGCAACATAATCAGCACCCGCCCGGTAGAGTTTCTCAACCGACGCCGGCTCGTTGGCCCGGGCAAGGATCCGGATAACCGGGTTTAAATTCCGGGCCATGAGCGTAGTAAAGATATTCACATTGTCGTCGTTTAAAGCAACAATACAGAACCGTGCCTCTTCGATACGGGCCTTTTTGAGCACGTCCTCATCTTCAGCATTGCCGATAACCTGTTCCACTTCCTGTTGTTTCGAATCGACAACAATGCAGGAAACTCCGGATGCAGTAAGTTTCTGGTATGCACCTGCACCAACATCCCCAAAACCAGCGATTACTGCCAATGCATCTGTACACTCCTCTGTATTGAACTCCTCCCGGAGTGTGGCGACAATGGATCCAGCCCTGCCAAAAAGGAACAGTGATGTCGTGTTGTCGACAACAATATCATCACTGGGGAAGGGAATGAATTTTCCGGCTTTCCAGAGAAACGGGACGATAACGCCAAACCGCTCAAAGAGATGAAGATCGAACAGGGATTTAAACGCAGCATTGCACCCGAAGACCAGAGGAATATTTATCAGCCTGATCTCCTGATCTTCAGCATCCCGGAAATTGATGTGAATCCTGTCCAGTCCGGGAATATCCGGTTCAGCATCCCCGTTGGGGTTGAGGACAGCATGGCGTGCAAGGAGCCTTCCGGTGGTATGTTTGGGAGATAGAACGTAATCGGCACCAGCGTATTGAAGATACCGGTCAAAGGAGAGCTTATCCACAATCGAAATGATCTTACCTTTTACCTGTGAACGAATGCCGAGAACAATGCTGGCTGTCTGCCGCTCATCCATGCAGATAACAACATAGTGTGCACCTGCTATATGTGCTGCCGACCATGTGTCGGGATCGGTATATTCCCCCCAGATCACATAGGCACGTTTCCGGTAATGCGTGGCAATTTCAAGGGCTTTTACTTTGTCCTGTTCAATGATAACAATATCATGGTCAGATATTGCGAGGCTGTCAATTAAAGAACTGGTGAGCTCGTTATATCCCATAACGATGGTATGTCCTGACAGGCGGTGCGGGGTTCTTCGAGGCGGTGCGGGAGCTAGCAGGTTGGTGAGGAACGGGGCAAGGAGCAGCGGGATAACAACGAAGATCATGATCACTCCCGACAGAATTATCTGGATAGCCAGCAGTCGGGTAATCTCGCTGGAGAATGGTAACAACTCGCCATAGCCGACCGTTGTCATGGATTCGACAACAAACAGAAGTGATTCAGACCATGAAAGGGGTTTGTTCTCCAGCAGTGGATAGTAGGAGTAAAATAAATAGGTATTGAGACCTATCAGCAAGGCAAACGCGAAGAAATATATGGAGATTTGTATGCCGGGAGAATTCCGGATTGACCTCCAGACTCGTCCCCGCCTAAGTGCCATGGGCAGTCACCTCATTGATTATCCGGCAGCCCTGGCATATCCCGCCTGTTGGTTCACCGCACTGCTCACAGGAAGGAACTGAATCTGCCATGGTAACACATGCACCGGCCAGGTTTTTTTCCAGGCTCAGGAGTGCGTATTTTGTTGCCGGGTGACGAATGGTGAACTCTTTCAGCATCGCCTGCACGTCCTCCTCAAACGGCTTGTTATTATAAGGACAGCGGGATTGATCACATCCTTTGACATGATAATCTGCATAGAGTGCCACTTCTTTATAAGGAACAGAGATGAACGGTCGGATACGGGGAATTTTTTCTCTGGCAGCTCGCTCTGCATTAACCAGACTCTCAGGACTCCCCTGGAGTACGTTCTTCAGCACCGATACTGCCCTCTCGTCCAGAGTATAGCCAACAGCAAGTTTCGTAACCCCTTGTTCCCTGGCAATCCTGTTTAACAGGAAATTCCGGAGCACGCGGCAATACGTGCAGGAAAGGTTGGTACTTTTTGTGCGTGCGATCTCATCTACGGTAATCCCAAAGCTTTCCTGAAAAGATCCCTTGATGCATTCTGTTTCCAGCAGTTCAGCGATCCGCATCGCATATGCCCTGTCACGATATCCGGCGATTCCTTCATCGATTGAGATCGCAGAAATCCTTATGTCGCGGCGATTTGATGTAAGTTTTTTCAAAAAATACAAGACTGCGCTGCTGCTTTGGTCCCCAGAGAGGGCGACTGCGATATGATCACCGGGTATCATCCACTGGTGCCTGCGAATCTCATGCTTTGCTTTTGCCTCAACATCTGCTTCAAAATGTTGTTTGCAAAGGTGCTGCCCGGAGTATTCCTGGAAAAGTACCGCGTTCCTCCTGCACTTGTTGCACTGCATTCGTCAAATCCATTTTTTATCTGGACGATAAAAGATGTTTAAGGTTGCGTTGATTGTTTTTTATATGACATCTAAAGATGTGATTTTATAGTCTTACACATAACCACTCTAACGATTATGGTCGTCGCCGCGGAGCATATCCGCAACCTGAATAAATATGAAAAATCCATCCTCAACGCGCTTGAACGTGGGATGAAACACTACGCATGGGTGCCGCTGGAACAGATCAAAATAGCAACCAAACTTTCAGAATCCGAAGTTAACTACCGCCTCGCCCGTCTGATCGAATGGGGTATGGTCCGGTTCAATCCCGTGCCCTACGATGGATATGCCCTTGTTTTTGGTGGTTACGACACGCTTGCGCTCATGACCCTCACCCGGAACGGGACGATATCGGCACTCGGATCGAAGATTGGCGAGGGAAAGGAGTCTGTAGTATATGAAGCTCTGGGGCTTGGCCCGGTTGCTATCAAGTTTCACCGGATTGGGGGGCGTTCATTCTCATCAGCACGTCTCAACCGGGATTACATGCCTGAGGAAGGGCACTGTCCCTGGCTGATTGCATCCCGGAGATCGGCCGAACGGGAATACCAGGCCCTGACAGCCCTGCACCCGAAAGTCAGTGTCCCGCTGCCCATCGGACAGAACCGCCATACCGTTGTGATGGCATTGATAACCGGTCCGAATCTCAACCATTGCCGCGTTGAAGAGCCAGAAGAAGTCCTTGATGAGATCCTTACCTATGCAGGCATTGCATATCACGAGGGAATTATCCACGCTGACCTTTCAGAATATAACATCCTCATGGAGGAGGGAAGGTGCGTTATCATTGACTGGCCACAGTGGGTAGGAACCACTCACCCGAATGCTGGGTCAATCCTGGAGCGTGACATCGATAATATTCTCACGTTTTTTAAACGGAAATACAAGGTGCAGTATGATCGCGGGGATGCGATGCGATGCGTGATCGATTAAAGGTCTTTGGCATTGATATCATCAAAGGTTCGGTGAGGTCACGATCCCGGCGGCCCATGTATGCCCTTGTCCGGATGGAGGGACAGACCATCGAGAGTGAGTCTGAGGTCTCGATGTTCCGGCTCTTTCGGATGCTCAACGAGGAACAACCGGATATACTTGCCGTGGACAGCCTCCAGGAGATCGCCGCTGACCAGCACGATCTTTTTTTCTTTTTACAGGCTTTGCCCCCACAGACCCGGCTTGTTCAGGTAACCGGTGGGGAACGTAAGGAGACGCTCGGTAAGGTTGCTGCCCGGTACAACATCAGATTCAACCGGTTTGATCCGTTTGCTGAAGCCCGTACATCTGCACAAGTGGCCTCTCTTGGTGCAGGAGCAGAGGTCATCGCTTTTGAAAACGAGAGCGAGATTGTGGTAAGCCGGCACCGGTCCCTGGGAAAAGGCGGGTGGAGCCAGAACCGCTACGTGCGAAAGATCCATGGGGCTGTGCAGTTGAAAGGGAGAGAGATCGAGATGGCTCTTGTTGCAGCAGGGCTCCGGTACGAAAAGAAAGAGACCCGCGCCTTTGGAGGGTGTAGCAGGGTGGCATTCCGGGTCTTTGCGACAAGAGATCAGGTCCCGGTCTCAACGTACCGTGGTGCCGATGTCCAGGTTCGGATCAGTGGCAAACGCCTTGAGCGGATCCGGTTCCGTCCCCTATCGGGTAAACCGCGGTACCTGATTGTTGGTATTGATCCCGGTACGACAACAGCAGTCGCAGCGCTCGATCTCGATGGTAACCTGCTTCATCTTGCAAGTTCCCGGCAGATGAACATGGGAGATGTTGTTGAGTCACTCTGCCGCGTAGGAAAACCCCTCATAATCGCATCAGATGTGCAGGAAATGCCCTACTCTGTAGAGAAGATCCGGCGGGCGTTTTCTGCTGTTGCTTATACCCCAAAGCAGGATGTGAGCGTTGAGACAAAAGTGGAACTTGCCGCAGACTTCCCGTATGGAAACGATCATGAACGTGATGCACTTTCTGCTGCGCTTGATGCCTATCGCCAGTACCGGCATAAGTTCCAGAACTTACTGAAGCGAATTCCCCCGGGCCATGATCTTGACGAAGTCCGGGCACGGGTTATCAGGGGGCAGTCACTCGATCAGGTGATCGGTGAAATGAACGCCATAACCCCGGCGCCGTCAATCAATGCACCCACAGTCCCGGTGGAAGTAAAGCATGATGAGAAGGTAAGGGTGCTTGATGGGATGGTGAAGCGCCTGCGTACGTTTGTTGGAGAGCTGCAGGAAGAAGTCAAGGAAAAGGACTACGAAATCCAGAGGCTCCAGATACGCGTCCGGAAGATTCACACGTCACAGGATGCACAGCTTGCGAAGGATACCGAAGTGATAAAAAAAGATGCTATCATCCAGAGCTTAAAAAAACGGCTGCGCAAGGAAGAGCGGTATACCCGGAATCTTTCCAAACGCATCGTGCGCATCAAACAGTTTGCTGAGCTTTCAATGGATGGTGAAGTGCTGCCGGTCAAAGTGATGGAGGCTCTGACAAAAGAAGGGCTTCGCAGGCTCACTGAGGATGTTGGGATAGAAGAAGGAGACATTATCTTTGTGACCCGGCTTGATGGCTGGGGAAGAAGTGTGGTTAAGGATCTCGCGGGAATCCGAATAAAAGCGGTTGTTACTGGTGCCACAATACTTGCTGATAGTGATCCCCAGATTCTCCCGGTATTCCGGGAATGGGGGCTCCCTCTTATTTCTGATAAGGACGCTGGTGTCCAGGTACGAGGAAAGCGAGGGCTCTGCGGGAAGGAAACGCTTGAATCTGCTCTTATTCACTGGCAGGAAAAGCAGGCTCAGCATGAGCGGGAAAAGAAATCTGAAATGATCGAGCACATCTTCAAAGAGTATAAGAGCGAACGGGGTAAGGAGGTGCGCAAGAGTGGATGACCGTGAACTCTTAAACGTAGTGATGGGAATTGTCGGAAAAGAGAAATGTCTTGATGATTGTGCCGAAGTACCCTGTGGGGATCAGATTATGGTGGTGACAACGGATATGCTCCACCGTACTACTGACTTTGTAGAGGGTATGAGTGACTGGCAGATAGGCTGGATGAGTGCAGCGGTTACGCTCTCCGATATTGCGAGCATGGGAGCAGAGCCAAAATATCTCCTCATTGCTGTCGGGCTTGATAAATGGCAGAATCTGGCCGGAGTCATGCAGGGTGCACAGGATTGTTGCACAAGGTTTGGTGCTGCGATCATTGGCGGGGATATAGACCGGCATGGCGAGCTCACCGTTGTGACTACCGGACTGGGGCTTGTGGATAAAAACCATCTAGTGCGTCGTACCGGTGCACAACCTGGGGATCTTGTCTGTATCACCGGGACACCTGGCCAGGCACAGGCGTACCTGGATGGTTATCTCCAATATCAGAAAGCACTCTTTGAACCACAACCCCGGGTGGAGGCAGGTCAGCATCTTGGCAGGGCAGGCGTCAGTGCGATGATGGATGACAGTGACGGGATTGCCCTTTCGCTCTATGATCTGCTCAGTGTTAATGAATGTGGATTTTCCCTTGATTCAACAAAACTGCCAATCCCTGCGGGGATTCCTGCAAAGGAGGCCCGCGAACTTGCTCTGTATGGCGGAGGGGACTACGAACTAATCTTTACCGTGCCTCCACAACGGCATCCGGTTGATGGCGTTTCCTATACCGTTATCGGCACAACAATCAAAGAAAAAATCGTCATAATTGATGATCAGCCCGTAGAGAAACGCGGGTACCAGCACCGGTGGGAATAATTTCTAATGCTCAGGGTTATGTCTTTGAAATTTTCTCACATGAATCCGAAAAACCGGAGTGCACAATAGACCAGAAGTGAGATACCTGCAACTTTTATTGTCTGGGTATTCATCTCCTCAACGAATGTTGCCCTGTAGCCCGCATCATTCATCGCCCGGTACACCGGTTTAATCAGGATTAGCCCGAAGGGGAATAACGGGAGCAGCCAGAAATAACCCATTTCTACTGAGACGAGGAAGGCGCAGAGTATCAACGCAAGAACCATGAGTGCAATGGTCCACTTGAATGCTGCCCGCTCTCCTATAATCATGACTGAATTTCTCCTTTTATTCCGATCCTTTTCAATATCCCGGATCTCATTGAGGAGTTCACTGATGATCCCAAATATTGCCAGGAGAGAAAAAAAGATGATGCCCATTCGATCGAACGGGTGATACAGGAGGTATCCGAGCATGCCGCAGAGCATGGGGAGGATCGCGTGATAAACAAGGTCAAGC
>Ga0315289_10014855_pt1 | contig 10839 bp, 6 predicted proteins | sample YL17G11_40_MG_FD_203452 | JGI IMG/M metagenome (GOLD analysis project Ga0315289, IMG submission 203452) | Sediment microbial communities from Yellowstone Lake, YNP, Wyoming, USA - YL17G11_40 | ecosystem: Environmental > Aquatic > Freshwater > Lake > Sediment | place: USA: Wyoming | collected...
AAGGACGACGTTAAAAGGGAAGTAGAAATACAGAAAAAACGTGAGAGAATTGACCAGTGGTTGACTGTGCTGAAGAAAGAGAAGAATTTCAAACTCTTTACAGACAGAATAACAATACCCGTCGAAAAGAAAAAGGAAGAAGCCAAAGGAACATCAGAAGGAACGACAGGCCAGGAAGTCCAAAAGGCTGACGATACATCAACCCAAAAGGATACAAGCAAAGATACCGGTACCAGCACCGAAAATAAAACAGAGCAACAACCAATACAAGGTGATACTGCCAAGTGATTTGATTGTACGACATATCCTTTGGTATAAATTCTCTCGGAGTAGCTAGCTTTAGCTTGCAATTCTAATACAGGCTGAAGCCTGCGACTCCAGATGAGGTGATGAGATGAACTGGGGTCTGATTTTCCAATGTATACTAGCTCTGAGATTTCTTAAAAGTCGCTAAACTCAGTCAGAATAGACAACCAACAATAGAAATACTCCAATTTTTTCCATACCAGATCGCTGATTTTTGCCAGAAGAATTACATCTGGGTAATCAATAAGTGATCTGGACAACGATGTTCCAAGAATTGAAATGAAAGAGGGATTGTGTAAAATTATGTACTTAAAGCAGTTAATAGTATTTACATTATGTGCTTTTTTAACTTTTACTATTTTCGTTCCAGGCTCATCGGGAAAAGTCGTTGAGAAAATCCTGGTGATTGTGAATGATGACGTAATTACAAAAACCGAATTTGATGACCGTATAGACAAAACTAAAGCACAATTACAGCAGTTGTATAAATACGACGATACTCGTGTAAATACAGAAATAAGTAAAGCAAAACCGCAAATATTAGATACAATGATTGACGAAATTCTTTTCATTCAGGAAGCTATGAAGAGGAATATACAGATTTCCGATGCTGAAGTTCAAAAAGAAATTGATACTATAAAGAAACAATTTCAATCAGACAAGGAATTTAATAATGCTCTTGAAGCTGAAGGTTATACTCTGGAAAGCCTTAAAAGGGAGAAAAAAAGAACTCTCCTGCTTCAAGAATTGATAAAACAGAAGTTTATGCAGGAACTGATTGTCACTGATGATGAAGTGAAAACATTTTACAATGAAAATAAAGATCAATTTCCCAAAAAAGAAGACACAGTGAAGCTAAAGCAATTGCTTATCAAATTTAATCTGACTCCGGAAGATAAAGAAAAAACCCGCCAAAGAGCAGAAAACTTGCTGAAACAGTGCCAGGAGGGAGCCGATTTTGGAGAGATGGCGTCCAAATTCTCAGATGATCCTGCTACTAGAGCAAACAAAGGTGATATAGGTTACTTTATTCCCGGGACAGGTGAATATCCTGAACTTGATGAGATTGTGCCAAAACTTGCTGTTGGTGAGATAAGCGGGCTGATCGAGATCCCGGAGGGATATGACATCTTAAAGGTCACTGAAATAAGTAAAGATGGCAAAATAAGGTTACAGCGCATTTATGTAGCGATATTACCTGATCCAGCATCGGAAAAAGCGACTGAAGAAAAAGCAAATTCAATATTGAAGGAATTAAAAAACGGAGCAGACTTTACTCAAATAGTAAAAAAATACTCTGATGATCCGTCTACAAAAGAAAAAGGCGGGGATTGGGTAGAATTGCCGATAAATAACATGGGTCCCGAACTCCGTGGTGCTTTTGACTCGCTTGACTCTGGATCGCTCAGTCGTCTGGTTAAAACTCCTATTGGATTCCATATATTCAAAATTGATGAGAAAAAAGACCTGACTACTGATGAGATTGAGCAGATCAGAAGGTACCTTAGCGAAAAAAAGCTTCAAGATAAACTTGGTGAATACTCTAAAAAACTGAGGGAAACAGCATATATTCAAAGGCTGGCTGACAATTAAATGCAGAAAAAACTTAAAATTCAGGGTGTAAAGCACAGACGCACCCTCTTACTGCGATTTTTGCCACTTATATTAACATTCTATTTCACCTTTCCAGTAATCGTCCTACCTGATGAAAGTGCTTCACAGCCTACCACAAATGAAGCAAACTCCACTACACCCTCAACGACTCAACCCGGTGAAAAGGTAAGAACTGTGTCCATAAAAGCCGGTCCAGGAGGTAAAGTTGTCTGGTTTTTTGACCAGAATCTTGGAAAAGCTAATGGAAATGCCGTCGTAAAATACGAGGACGTCACGCTGATAGCAGACAATGTTTGGGCTGATATGGATGCCGAGATCATAGAAGCATCAGGGAACGTATCACTTCAGACAAAAGACCAGACTTTGATGGCAAAACATTTACTCTTCGACCTGAAAAATAAGAAAGGTGAGCTTCAAGATGGGATGAGTGTAGACACCCCTTGGTATTACTATGGCGGGAGTATGTATAGGCTTAATCAGAAGGATTCACTCATAGAAAAAGGATTGATGACAAGCTGTTCACTGGATCACCCGCATTATTCCTTTGAGGCATCGAGTATTGTTATCCATCTTGAAAAGGAATTGGTAGCCAAAAATGTTGTATTCAAGATTGGCGGAGTTCCACTGATGTATCTACCAGTGTATAGGCGCTCTCTCGAAAAGGACAAACGAGCTCGTTTTGTCTTCAAAATCGGATCAAACACATTTGAGGGTTACTACATTAAAAACATCCTCCCCATACACTGGCAGATGTTTGATGGATCAATGGCTCTCAATTTAACAAGCAGGCGTGGTACAAAAGGTGAAATAAACTCCCGTTATGATGCAGACAGAGTCAGGCTCAAAGAGATATTCCTGCCTGTTCCTGAGAATGCCACCAGCGCAGAATGGCAGAGTGTAAAAGAGCAAATAAACGAAATCCTCAAAAGGTCTCAGGGTGATCTCGATAAGATATGGCTAAAGCAGATATTTATCAGGTTTAAGATCGTAGAGGCTGATAAACAAAAAGCCCTTGAGCGGGCGCAAAAGGTGCTGAAAGAATGTAATGAGGAGAAAGCTGACTTTATTCAATTAGCCCGACGATGGTCTGATGACAAAGAAACCAAGTCCAACGGCGGAGAGATCGGCACTTTTATATTGGATCAAGAAAAATGGCAAAGGGTTCCCGACAAGAACGATAAAAAAACCAGTCAAGAGATCCCCGCACGTTATATTCCTCTAATCGAAGCGGCATCTAAACTTGATACAGGCAGGATAAGCGACCTTATCGAAACAGGAGATGGTTACCAAATCGTGAAGCTGGAATCAAAAAACAAAGGAGAGATCAGGCTAAGGCACATCTTTATTATGTTTGAACCCTCTGAACCTTCCCAAAAGGAGTCACAGAATAAAGCAGACGAGGTATTGACAAAATTATCCGAAGGTATAAGTTTTGATGAAGTCGCAAAAACGTATTCCGATGATAAAGAGACAAAAGATAATGGTGGAGACATGGGATGGAAGGTATTTCAAGATTTTGATATGTCATTCCGAAATACCATAAAAACCCTCAACAAAGGCGAGATCAGCCGACCGATCACAACCAATAGTGGAGTATACATAGTCAAAATAGAAGATAAAGAAAAAACTCCCACTTTTGCAGAATTAGCGAAAAAGTATTCAAAAGCACCAAGCTCCGAGATGGGTGGAGATATTGGATTCAAGAACAAATGGCAGCTATCACCCGAAGTGAGAAGAGAAGCTTATAGGCTGGAACTCTACAACGTAAGCAACCCCATTAAAAGCAAAGATGGTTATAGATTAGTCAGAATAGATAAAAAAAGCCGTCTTGGGGGTGACTTTAGTATAAATTACGGTGATCTATACTCATATCAAATCGAAAATAACCCGGTGAAACTGGGTCAATCATGGGATGTGTTGATCAACCACAGTCAGACGCTATGGCGAAGCGGTGAGATGCTCGAAGAGGATACAGCGACTTTACAAGAAAATCTGAGGATGCAGAAAAGTCTAGGTATGATGGCAAGATTAAGCCTGTCAGGTCAAGAATACAAGCAGGTCTACCAGAGCTATGACCCGGAACGTGAATTGAAATCATACCTGGGGCTGGATTATTACTGGATGACTCGTTCAGGAGGGAGCGGGCATTCACAGTTTATCATTGATGGGACAAGAGACTTACTCGGTCTGGACACAAGCGCACTACAAAAATATCCAGAAGTTAGTTTCAATTCACCCGGTTTAAAGATTAGTGAGGTACAACCTTTCAAAAGGATAAACTCCAAACTTCACGGAATATCAGATAGCATTCAGGGAAAGGCAAACTTTAACGAGATGGCTCGCAAATTCTCGGATGACAAGCGCACAAAAGAAAAAGGTGGGTATCTGGGGTGGATAAGCAAAAAGAATAACGACCTAAATTCAAAAGTTGACTCAGAGATTTTCAGTACCAGCAAGCTGAGTGCGGGTGACATAAGCGAACCGATCTCTACTGCCGAAGGCTACTACATAATCAAATTAGACGATGTGAAGGAAGAATATAATAAAAGAGAAAAAGTTAAAATAAGGCAAATATTTATCGAAATAAACGAAAATAGAACAAAAGATGAAGCCAGTAAATTGGCAGATGATATTTACAGGAAACTCGTAGAAGGGAAACGCCCATCCCTGGGTTTTCTGACTCTTGACCAAACGTCCTTTAGCTTCAGCACAAAAGCTGGTAATTACTTTAAAGACAATTATACTACAACCAATGAGAAAAACATCTGGCTGCAGACAGCAGATGCAAGTGTTACGTTGAGTAAACGTGCAGTAATGAGGCTTGGCGTTAACAGAGAACTCAATCTATCAGTAAACGGCAACTATCGTGAAGTATGGAATAGCAAAACACGCCCATTAACGGAATATAACGTGGAAAATGGTTGGTATGGGTATCCAATAGGATACCGTGAAAATAATATCTTCAGCAATACATGGTATGTCAGTTCATCTTTGAGTACCGACCTTCACAGGATATTTTTCCCGACTTTTATTCCAAAAGTTTTTGCACTGAAGCATACTTTTAGTCCGACGGTGTCATACTATTACTCTCCACCCGGTGAAACTGAATCAAGTAATATAAATAAACACCCGCTTCTCTACCCATTTGGGTCTTCTGCATATATGTATGAACGCAAACAGTTGACTTTTAGCATGAGGAACAGCATAGACATAAAAACAAAGGGTACACGGGAGAAACTCACAATATTTGTATGGGATCTCAGGACTGGAGCCGATTACACCAGAGAAACTGACAATATATACGATGACATTCAAAACACATTCACTATTGAGGCATCTGAAAAACTTAATTTTGCCAATACACTTAATTTTGACCCTAATAATTTTGGAGGGAAAGGGCCTCTCCTTAGTGAGATTAACAGCAACCTTAGATACTATGATACCAAAGGAAGATGGTCTTCTTATGTTAGCAGACGTTACGTCTACAATTCGTGGCAAGAATACTGGCAGCAGCTTTTTCTGGGTAACATTAGCCTACGTTGGAGTAAGTTATGGAGTTTGAGTCTGGACCTCGAATATGAATATGATAAAAGAGTCAAAGATATTAGTAATATAGCCATATCGTTCCGCAGGAATCTGCATTGCTGGGACTCAAGCATCACATTTAGCCGAAGAGGAGCAAAAGGCGGATATATTCGTAAAGACTTTACTTTTGCCATTTCCATATCAGCAGACCCGGGCAAGTCGCTTGGTGTTGGATATGATGACATTAACAAATCGTGGGAATTGCGAAGCCTGCCGGGTATGGGTAATTTAGGCAGATACATGGGAACAAATTACGTAGGATATTAATATTCAACGAATCATTAATTTTAAACTACATTCAGGAGATAGATCAATGGATGCGAAAACTTATGACATACAGAATTTAGATATAGCATGGTGCCCTGGTTGCGGTAATTTCAATATTCTAACAGCTATCAAAAAGGCACTTGCAGAATTAGAGATCAATCCAACACAACTGGCAATGGTTTCAGGCATCGGTCAGGCAGCGAAAGCACCACATTATTATAAGTGTAACTTTTTCAACGGGCTTCATGGAAGGTCACTCCCCCCTGCAACTGCGATTAAGGCTGTAAACCCTAATCTTACCGTAATAGCTGAAAGTGGCGATGGATGCACGTACGGTGAAGGTGGAAACCATTTCATACACACAATTCGCAGAAATCCTGATATAACGAACATTGTCCACAATAACATGGTTTACGGATTGACTAAAGGACAGGCTTCACCCACAAGCCCTCACGAACTCAGAACACCGATCCAGACTGACGGGGTTTTCTCTGAGCCATTTAATCCTCTAGCTGTCGCCATCAGCCTTGATGCGTCATTCGTTGCCAGAGCTTATGCAGGAGACGTAGAGCAAACCAAAGAAATAATGAAAAAAGCTATTTTGCATAAGGGTTATGCGCTTGTGGATGTTTTCCAGCCATGTGTCACTTACAATAAGATCAACACTTTTCGATGGTTCAAGGAAAATACGTATTATCTTGACGATTCCTACGACCCCCACGATAGGATAGAAGCTTTCAAGAAGGCAACAGAAACAGGAAAATTCCCGCTGGGTATTATCTACGTGAATCCCAAATCTACGTTTGATGAAAAATTGAGCGTATACAGCGAGAGCAAAGAACCATTATTCAAGAGAGAGCGGAATATGCAGAAACTGACTGATCTGATTGAGTCGAGAAGAGGGTTCTGATTTATAAAGTAGATTGGGTTATGCTATATTTTAGTAATGTCTATCTTATGATTACGAACTTCTTCGTGGTGATGAAATCACCAGCACGAATTATGTAGAAGTAAATGCCGCTGGAAACTTCCTCGCCACTTTCATTTCTACCGTCCCAATAAGCAGATTTGTCTCGGTTTAAGTATAAGCCTGCCGCCTGATGACCAAGATTCAGCGTGCGTATCAACTGGCCTCTGTCATTGTAGATGCGAATCTTAACGTCAACGTCCTGACCAAGTGTATACGGTATCCACACCTCCGGGTTACATGGTTGAGGATACGGTGATAACGCTGCAAAAGAGATATTGCCATCCACTCTTGTGGCGACTGATTTGCCTTTGTCCATCACTTTGATGGTATCGGTTCCCCCGAAGTCGGCTAGATCGGAGCCAAATTCATTTTTGTATTTTACACGGCCGGTTACTGTCACCTGAACACTGTCACCAGTGTCGAGGGTCGAAGCAACGTCGCTTCTGTTGAACTTAAACATCCTCTCAGGTATCCCATCATTATCAACATCTGTTATATAATCATTCTCCGAACTGACGAAGCCATATTTTGGATCCATTATAGGCGATTTGCCATTTATCATTACTGTTTTCGGGTCTATATTCTTTACCTCGTATTTTGTGGGGAGTTCAATATACACCGTAACCCATTGCCCTCCGCTCTTCTTATTGATGGTATCGGGGTCAATGTCAATCGTTGCAGAGATAGGAATTACTTCTAATATCAGGCTAGCAGCGCCATTTCCTCCATCATCATCAGAAACATTCAGGTTTATCGTATATTCCCCGGACTTGAAGAAGGAATACCCCCATACAATGTTTCCATTTTCATCTGGTTTTAAGGTATTTGATGCTACTGAATTAAGTTTTGATGTGGAATCAGCAAAACTCCAACTCGCTGTGTGGGTATCAAGTATACCAGGGTCTGTGAAGGCACCCTCAAAAATTACATAATCACCTGCGGTTACTGTCAACTTATTACTTGCCTGTGCTGTTTTTAGATCGCTATTCGTTGAGGCAAAGTTTACTGTTGGTGCGACATTATTCACTGTAACAGTGGCTGTGTCAGTACCGGTAAGTTTTCCATTACTTACTTCTAGTGTGACAGTTCCTTTCCAGTCGTCAAGCCAAGTATAACTTATAGTTGGAGTATCTGACCAATCAGTCTCTTTATCACTAAAATACCATTTATACTGAAGCGGTTTGCCACCAGGGTCAATGGACCCGCTGGCATCAAAACCTATGGACGAACCTTCATTTCCAGAATATCCAGAATAGGGGCCGCCTGCTTCGGCTATTGGTGGCTTTGCGTCTTCTTTTTCTCCAACCTTTATAATAAAACCGTCGGTCGTGGTTCCTGTTGGTGGGTTTGTTATATACCCTACAAGTATATATTTGCCATCCGATGTTCCAATAGCTGAGTATCCTAGGTCTTTACCTGATCCCCCATAAGTTAAATCCCATAGTTTATTCCCATCCAGATCCGTCTTTATCAGCCAGGCATCGGAACCCCCATTACCGAAGGAAGAGGTATAACCAGCTATAAGGTAACCACCCGGCACCTGACAAACTGAATTCGCATAATCATTACCTGGACCACCGAAGGTCACTTCCCCATCCCATAGCTTATTTCCTTCCAGATCCGTCTTTATCAGCCAGGCATCGTAATTCCCATCCTTACTGAAAGAATTGGTGTGACCAGCTATAAGGTAACCACCCGACACCTGACAAACTGAAGACGCAGAATCATTATATATATCACCGAAGGTCCTATTCCATAATTCATTCCCATCCAGATCCGTCTTTATCAGCCAGGCATCGGAATTCCCATTCCCGAAGGAATTGGTGTAACCAGCTATAAGGTAACCATCCGACACCTGACAAACTGAAGACGCAGAATCATCTCTTGCACCACCGAAGGTTTTGCCAACAATATTTGGATTTGCAGGATTTGTCCATTCCGGGTCTGGGGCGCCAGATGAGTCCGTCTTTATCAACCAGGCATCAAATCCACCATGACCAAAAGAGTTCGTATATCCTGCGACAATGTATCCGCCATCAGACGTTTGCTGAACTGACAAACCACGATCGTATCCTGATCCGTTGAATGTTTGATCCCAACCTACTTGTCCAACTTGTCCAATTGAGTCCCTCTTTATTAACCAAACGTCGTTTGCTGATGAAGTACTTGTTTTATCTCCAGTGATTATATACCCGCCATCTGATGTCGGCGCAATTGAATATCCACAATCACTCTTACTTCCACCAAAGTTATAGTCAAAAATCCCTAAATTCGTCTTAAACGGATTTCCATCTAAATCCGTCTTAAATAGCCAGACATCGGGACTACTTAGAGTTTTGTAACCAGTCATTATGTACCCATCATTTTCTAACGTTTGCTGAACCGACATAAAAGATTCGTTTTTTCCAGCTACACCGAAAACCCGGGTCCATTCAATTTGTGGCGATGGCGAAGCCAATGCTATTGAAGTAACCAAACTTACTGCGATTGCGAACAAGATTATTTTAATGCTTCTCATTTTTTCCATCTCCTTTGAGATTAAGTATGAACTCATAGCAAGTAAGCCTTAAGAATTATTAAAAGTAATACAAAAATTAATCATGGCATAAGCTAAATTTCGGAATCAGGATATTAGAGCAAAGCATTTTCACATCATATTCAATATATTTGGACGAAATCTGCTGCGCAAATAGAATAGATTTTCGTTATTGTATATGAGTTATGATCATGGAAACTAGATCAAGAAGACATACAATACCTTTAGATTAGATACTTTCTTGGGGATAAAAGTTCCATTTTTGTATTGAGTTAGATTCATCTAAGCTAAAGGTATAAAACTTCACGAAAATTCTTAATCGTGTGGAAAGTGATTCGGTTGGCATCGTGGAAGTTGTGCGCTCCGTTATAAGCGACACGGACAACATAGATAATATCATCACCGTCAAACTGCCAGTCTACGTATTGAAATCCTGTCTGCCTTATTGATTCTTCATGAGATAAACCAAGATCATCTTCAAGAAGCGTTTTGACGTGATGCCAGTGGATGAGATCATTAGACGTATGGAGAGAAAGAACGTTCCTCTGGCTAAAGTTCTCAATGCCAGAAGATTACCATTCTGGCTAATCATAGTATACTCATAAGCTTTAAGCTGTCTACTAACATTAGAAAGCTGTTTATCCGACCATTCGTTAGTTATAACAAGCGTTTGCTTTAATTCTTCAATATTAGGGTTAAACTCAGATGATAGCGTCAACAATTTTGTTCCGACTTCACTGAAAAAAACACCGATAGCCATGTTTAGTTTCAGCATTTTGGAGCGATTATCCCTTACATTCAGCAGTTCACTTTTAATCTCTTCATTTTTTGGTTTCCATCGGGATTAGACAGATAAATTCTAACGTGTCTTTACCAGAATTCATAAACTGATGCTCTTCTCCACCCGGAACAAAGATAACGTCACCTTTTTTGACTTTACTCTCGCCAGATGGACTGACAACTGTTCCAATACCACTGAGGATAAAAACCTCATGCTCCCAATCGTGCTTATGCAATGGCGTATTACCCTCTGGTTCTATCTCAAACACACGCATAACGAAGTTCGTTGCGCCTTCTTTTTCAGCGATTACTCGCCTCATTTTTACCCCGGATATACCCGATTCATTCGGGATTATTGTTTCAACGTCTTTGTAGTAATGAATTACCATCCTTATTCTCCTTTTATTGATCTGTATATTAAGCGAATTAATGTTTTAACGTCCTTGCCAACAATAAAGACAAAGGTTCTCTTTTGGTATACCAATAGCTGCTACCATGTCATCTAATAATTGATACCGTAGAGAAGTAACGTCTAAATCATTTTCAATCCATTCAACCATTTGCTGATATTTTGACGAATTGGAATCAAGATAATCGCTGACGTTTTCGATATCATACCCCTCTAATGCTCGAATTGCCGTGCGTGCGGCTAACTCATTAATATTTCTGGTTGAAGACAGAAAAATGCAAGGGAACATCAAAGGTGGACATGCCGGTCTAATATGAATCTCTTTAGCATTTGCCTGCCACAGCTTCCTGACAGTCTCATTCTTAAGTTGCG
>Ga0315289_10014859_pt1 | contig 10837 bp, 9 predicted proteins | sample YL17G11_40_MG_FD_203452 | JGI IMG/M metagenome (GOLD analysis project Ga0315289, IMG submission 203452) | Sediment microbial communities from Yellowstone Lake, YNP, Wyoming, USA - YL17G11_40 | ecosystem: Environmental > Aquatic > Freshwater > Lake > Sediment | place: USA: Wyoming | collected...
TGAGCGATTTGAGGGGTTTGCTCACCGAGGTGGCAAAACAGCTCTACGGGGCGGGTGCAAAAGTCAACCTTCGTCCCAGCTTCTTTCCCTTCACCGAGCCCTCGGCGGAGTTTGACATCGTCTGCGTTAAATGTGACGGTGCCGGCTGTTCCACCTGTGGCAATAAGGGGCGAATAGAGCTGGGCGGAGCCGGCATGGTGCATCAAGAGGTCTTTCGCGCCGTCGGCTACGATAAATACGCGGTTACCGGCTTAGCTTTCGGTTTGGGTATAGATAGATTGGCTATGATGATGTGCAAAGTGGGGGATATTCGCCTGCTTTACGAAAACGATGTTCGCTTTCTTGTTGGGGTATGAGCGATGAAAGTCAACTATAAATGGTTACAAGAGATGGTTCCGTTTGCTGTTCCCGCAGAACAACTGGCCAGGGATTTGACTTTGCTCGGTTTGGAGGTAGAGGGCTTAGAGCCCTGGGGGGAGGGCGACTATATCCTGGAGATTCAAATTACTCCCAACCGTGGCGACTGCGTCTCCGTTTTGGGCATAGCCAGAGAACTGAGCGTTAAATATGCTCTCCCTCTGAATCACCCCAAACTCTCCCCTATGCCCAAAGGGACCGCCCCTAAGGTGACGGTCAAGGATTACGTTATGTGCCCACGCTACACCGGTGTTGTCCTGGAAGTGCAGAGGATAGAACCCTCACCTATCTGGCTTCAGCTTCGCCTGGAAGCCAGCGGTCTTCGTCCCATAAACAGTATCGTTGATATTACCAATTATGTGCTGCTGGAAATGGGTCAGCCCCTGCACGCTTTTGACCTGGACCGTTTGTCCGGTGCCGAGATAATCGTTCGCCGGGCAAAGAAAGGCGAGAAGATGGTCTTGATTGACGAAAGAGAGCTCACCCTAACCAGGGAGGATTTAGTAATCGCTGACCATGATAAGCCGGTGGCACTAGCCGGGGTGATGGGTGGTAAGGAGAGCGAGATTGCTGCGACCACCAAGAGATTGCTTTTGGAGAGCGCTTCCTTCAACTCCGCTACCTTGCGCCGAACCTCAAAGAGATATAATGTTATCTCCGATTCCTCCTATCGTTTTGAGCGGGGCGTGGGCTGTTCCAGCGCCTTGGACGGCTCGCTTCGGGCTGTGCAGCTGTTTACCGAGCTAGGCGTGGGCAGGGTAATCGGTGGTTATGCCGACCTGGGTGAACCTCCTGAGGAGCGTATCGTTACTTTCCAGCGGCGAGAAGTGAGTGAATTTTTGGGGATGGACTTGAACTGGGAGGAGGTTATACCCAAATTACAGGGCTTAGAATTGCGAGTAGCAACCAGGTCGGATGACGAGCTTAGCTTATTGATACCGGACTTTCGCCCGGACATCAAAGATGTATATGATATCGCTGAGGAGATAGCTCGTTTGGTAGGTTATGACCGCATTCCCATCACCTTACCGACGGGAGCTTTTCCGGCTCCGCAACATGCGCCGTTGTATCTCTGGGAACGCCGCTTGCGAAGGCTTCTTTCAGCTTGTGGGCTGTATGAAGTAGTCACCCTGAGTTTTGTGAACCAGAGGGATTTGGCTAGCTGCCGATTTCAGCTTCCTGCGGGAGAGAGTCTAATATATGTTGAAAATCCTCTGAGCGAAGAGTTCACCATTATGCGCCCTACGCTCCTGCCCGGCATGCTAAATGTTCTTCGGCACAATATTCATCGTCAGTCCGAGGACCTGGCTTTGTTTGAGATTGCCAATATCTACACCAGGAAAGGTGATGAGCTGGTAGAGTATCCCTGCCTGATAATAGCTCTCACCGGGAAATTGGAGCCAGCACATTGGTCCTCACCAAAAGGTCGTGATGTTGATTTCTACGACCTCAGTGGAATAGTTAAACTTTTGCAGCAAGAATTGAACCTTTCCAGGAATATAGTTCTCCGGGGAGAGGGCGGAGTCTATCATAGTCCCCAATTGGGGACGGGAGTATATCTGGAAGGACAATACATCGGTTGTGTCGGTGAGCTTGACCGGGAGATTGCCCGGCTTTATGACCTGACCGGTCCAGTCTACATTGCGGAGATGAACATTCTTCCGCTAATGGAGGCTGCCCGGCAGGTGAGAGATTACCGGCAAATCTCACCGTATCCGCGTGTGGAGAGGGACCTGGCAATTCTAGTAGACGAGGATTTGCCAACGGGTGAACTGTTGAGTAAGGCACGAGAAGAGGGCGGAGAGCTTCTGCGCAAAGTGTGGTTATTTGACCTGTTTTCTGGAGAAAAAGTGGGGGTGGGTAAAAAGAGTTTGGGGATAAGATTTGTTTATCAGAGCGAGGAGAGAACCCTGACCGATGAGGAGGTCAACTCCCTGCATCGCCAGTTGGTGGACAAGCTGGTGAGGGCTTTCAAGGGACAGGTTCGGTGATGGAGGAATATTATTAGCCGGTGACAGTGGATTGTCAAAAAATAGACTTGCAAAAGCTTTTGATTAGAGGGATAATACGAGTAGTAATGTGTATTAGCGACAGGAGAAGAGATGATAGAAGAATTACAAAAGCTAGAAATGAAGGTTTCCCAGGCTTTGGAGGAGATTATCAACCTGCGCGAGGAAAAACGAACGCTATTAGCGCGGATTAGAGAGTTAGAGGAAACCCGAGAGGAACAGAAGCTTTTAGTAGATAAAATAAGAAAGCTGGAGAGCCGTTGCGAGCAATATAAATCCCAGGAAAAGAGGATTGGTGAGCTTACCGAGGAGCGGGATGAGTTTCGCCAGAAGGCGGTGCAGTTACAGAATCGGGTGAACGAGCTGATTGAATCCCGACGAGAGTATGACCAGTGGGAGGAACGGAGTAAGGAGGTTCAGACACGGCTATCTGCTCTAATAGAGCGCATCTCGGTGATTGAAGCGGAAAGGATTACCGCAGATGATTCCTTGGAGGCTATCCTGGAGCACAAAAATGAAGACCTGGGGAAGACAATAGAGGAGGTCTCCGCACCATCATTTTTAGTCTCCGAGGAAAATATAGACTCAATATCAGAGGAAACCGCTGGTCTTGTCGCTGGCGATAGCACCGAGAGTTCTCCGGAAGACCCGGTGCAGACCAAAGAAGAAGAAAAGTCGGAGGAGAGCATAGAAAAAGAACCATCAGAATCCAGTGCCGAAAATTCCTCTGAAGAGGATAACCCCACACTGGAATTTCCTTCGGAATATTTTCGCTCAAGCGACAGCTAACTCTTATGTTGAGGAAGCAAGATGACAGAGTTTGGACAGGCTAAAGAGGGGAGCACTAAAGTAAATATACACGGAGTAGAATATACTATTGCCGGGGAGATTAATCCAGAATATGTTCAACGGTTGGCAAAATATGTTGACCAGAAGATGTGGGAGATTGCTGAATCTAACGCCCTTACCTCAGATACCAAGATAGCGGTGCTTGCCGCTCTCAACATTGCCAACGAGCTGTTCTCTCTCAAGGAGATGAGTTTTGAGGAACAGGAGCAGGTGACCGAGAAGACCAGAAGTCTCCTGGCCAAGATTGACGAGCTTATTTAGTTGTAATAATAGGGAAAATTATGACCAGCCACACGGCTGGTCATTTCTTTGACTTTATGTTGATGGTAAGGCTTACAATGTTGAGATTGCAGAAAATGCCACCGATGGAATAATGCTGAATCAAACACCAGATATTTCACTCTTTCTTTATTGAAAATGTGATATAATTATGTTATGAATTTCGCTGTCAGAAGAGGTTCAGTTTGAAACACTTAGTCAAGATACTGCCCCTGTTGTTCCTTCTCTCTCTAGCCCTCCTCCCGGTCTCTTGTGATACCGATGGGACCGATGGAAACAACTACACCGGACCCTGGCAGGAGGTGCTCACGCCTGGTGGGTGGGGGCATCTAAGCTCCTGCTACTTTCTTTCGCCGAACGATGGCTGGGCTTGTGGTGATTATGAGGGAGGAGATGACCCGGATAAACTGAATCTTATGCACTGGGACGGCAATGCCTGGACCGAGTATCCTTATCCGGGATGGTTTGACGATGAAGAACATATTTCTATTGTTTTAGGTGATATCGCTTTTTCATCATCTAATGATGGATGGTGTGGGGGAGCATTATATTATAAATATACTGGTGAAGATAGGTCATCCGGGTTTATTCTTAGGTATGACGGGAGCCAGTGGTATGTCTTTGCTGACCATCTAGGAGAAGGTGTGGGTAGCGTATTTGTGATATCACCTAACGATATATGGTTTAGCGTGGGGGGTATTGAAGGAAGCTCGGGTTCCGATCTATATCACTGGAATGGCAGTGAACTTGAATTAGTAAAACTTTATCCCGGCAATTTGGGCATCTCTGATATAGCGTTTGGTTCCGCAACTGACGGATTGGCTGTCGGTTATTACAAATATGTCTATCACTGGGACGGGGTCAGCTGGGATTTGGTTACTTATGACTTCGGAGGAGAGTATTCCTGTGTAGCCTACGATACACCAACCAGCGCCTTTATAGGCGGAGATGAATTACGCCGCTGGGAGAACGGTGAATTAGGCTGGTATCAGGATTATATAGGAACTTACAATGGCATCCATTTCTCGCATGCGGATGAGGGGTGGATGTATGGCGGAGAGCCGACTGAAGAGCATCCCGAGGGCGAGGGTTTTATCTGGCACTGGGACGGCACGGGGTGGGCGAGATCTACGATGCCTCTTTTCATGTTTCCGTGGAGTATATTCTCAATAGATTACAATGATGCCTGGGCAGTGGGTATTGATGATGAGGGCAATTGTGGGTCCTGGAGGTATGTGCCATGATAGGTGTTTTGTATCTTAAGCATTTTAACCACTTAAAGAGCAGAGTTTCGTCAGGTATTTACATAATCTGCGTCCAAACCACATCACAAGAAATTCTGGAAAAGCTGGCTGTGGTGAGGTAATATCACTTAAGTGCCCGAAAGCCCCGTTCATAAGAACGGGGCTTTTTAATATAACCCCAACCTGAAAAATTGACTGAACTGTTGGGCAGTCGTGCATAATTACCCGGCGATGTATATGGCAGTGAGCAAGCGTAGGGGTCTATCCCTTGACGCCCCTCTAGCTTTGTGATAGCATAGCGAGGATTAGCTAAGGGGGGTTTTTATGTCCGTCTATCACCAGCACATCTCGCTTTCCACTAAAGGCGAGACTGATATCGTAGATATTACCGACCGGGTGGAGCAGGCGGTAGCCCAGAGCGGCATCAAAGCCGGCTTAGTTACTGTCTTCGTCTCCGGCTCCACCGCCGGTGTCACCACTATTGAATACGAGAGCGGTCTGGTGCAGGACTTGAAAGAGGCGATGGAGCGACTGGCTCCTCGGCAGGCTAGCTACGCGCACGACAGCAGGTGGGGTGACGGCAATGGTTACGCCCATATTCGCGCCTCCCTGCTGGGCTGTTCACTTGCCGTGCCGGTAGAAGATGGAAGGACGGCTTTGGGTCAATGGCAGCAGATTGTGCTGGTGGATTTTGACAACCGCCGACGGAATCGGAACATTGTTTTGACCGTAATCGGAGATTGAAAAACAGGCAATTCTTTCAATATTTAATCCACAGAGAGGAAATTGGGAATGGCTGAAATTATTGAATCGGTGCCCAACTTTAGCGAGGGTCGTAGCCGGGAAGTTATTGACGATATTGTGGGAGCGGTAAAGGCGGTTGCCGGAATTCGTATCCTGGATGTCAAGCCCGACGCCGACCACAACCGAACGGTGCTTACTATAGTCGGTGACCGAAAGTCGCTAAAGGAGGCGGCGGACGCCCTCTTTGAGAAGGCGCTAAAGCATATTGACCTGCGCAAACATAAGGGGGAACACCCCCGTATGGGAGCGGTGGATGTCTTCCCCTTCGTCCCCATCTCCGGAGTAACCACTGAGGATTGTATAGCGTTATCCAAAGAAGTGGGAGAGATGGTGGCGGAGAAATTTAAGATACCGGTATATCTCTACGAGGAGTCCGCCGCCTGTCCCGAGCGACAGAATCTGGCAAATATTCGCAAGGGACAGTTTGAAGGATTCGCTGAAAAAATCAAGGACCCTAAATGGAAACCGGACTTTGGACCGGAGGAGATACACCCCTCCGCCGGCGTGGTAGCTATCGGCGCCAGGCTTTTTCTCATCGCCTTCAATGTCAATCTGGATACTCCCGACCTGACTATCGCCGAGACCATTGGCAAGCAAGTAAGGCATATCGGCGGCGGCTTGCGCTTTGTAAAAGCTTTGGGCTTGAAGCTGGAAGAGCGGAACATAACCCAGGTCTCTATGAATCTGACCAACTATAAAAAGACCCCCATCTATTTGGCTGTGGAGCTAGTGCGAGCGCTGGCTCGGCGCTGGGGGGTAAATATCGTCGGCTGCCAGCTAATAGGAATGAGTCCGGCCGAGGCTATCTACGATGTCGCCGATTTCTACCTGGGTTTGGAAAACTTCAGCTACGACCAGATAATTGAGGTAAAACTGGCCAAAGAGGAGTAGTTTTGACCGACCTGCTTATCAAAAGTGCAGATGAGTTAGTCTTTTTCCCGGATTATGCTGACAAGGAGCCGCTCATTATTGCCGACGGCTCCTTAGCTATTACCGATGGAAAGATTGAGGCAGTCGGAACAACCGATGAGGTTCTGGAAGCAATCAATTCACCCCAGGAGGTCTTGAAGGCGCAAGGGCATTTAGTAACTCCCGGCTTGATTGACTCGCACACCCATCTGGTCTTCGCCGGCAGTCGGGAGGACGAGTTCATTCGGCGGATGAGCGGTGAAAGCTATCAGTCCATCGCCGCTTCCGGTGGAGGAATTCTCTCCACGGTGCGGGAAACGCGCCGGGCGAGCGAGGATGAGCTGGTTGCCCTGGGAAAATCGCGATTGGCGACTATGCTGGCGAACGGCACAACCACAGTGGAAGCCAAGAGTGGATACGGATTGGATGTGGAAAGCGAGCTGAAATGTTTGCGAGTGGCGACAGAGCTTAAAAAATCTCAACCGGTGGATATAGTTAATACTTTTTTGGGAGCACACACCGTTCCTCCGGAGTATAAAGACGACCGAGAGGGATACATAGAGCTGATAACTCAGGAAATGCTTCCGCGGGTTGCAGAGGAAAGACTGGCGGAATTTTGCGATGTCTTCTGTGATGTTGGAGCCTTCAGCGTGGAGGAGATGGTGGAGATTCTTGGGAGAGCGAAGGAACTGGGTCTTTCGCTAAAGGCGCATCTGGACGAGTTTGAGAACATTGGTGGGGTGAAAGTCGCTTGCCGACTAGGAGCCACTTCGGTTGACCATCTGACCAAAAGTGGCATAAAAGAAGCCCGGTTCTGCGCGGAGAGTGGGACGATAGCCACTTTTATGCCGGCAACGACCTTACATCTGGGGGAGAAGGAGTTTGCCGACGCTCGCGCATTTCTTGATGCCGGCGCCGAGGTGGCAGTAGCCAGCGATTTTAATCCCGGTTCCGCCTACTGCGAGAGCCTTTCGGCGAGTATAATCCTTGCCTGCGTCTATTTGAAGATGAAACCGACGGAGATAATCAGGGCAATGACCGTGGGCGGAGCAAAAGCCCTGGGCAGGGAAGATGGACGGGGAATCTTCAGAAAAGGGGCGCCGGCTGATGTAGTAATGTGGAAAGCTCCTTCATTGAATTATCTGGTCTATCATTGGGGTATAAACTTGGTAGAGCGGATGATAGTTGCTGGAAAGGTGGCGGTGTAATTTTGCTCAGAACGGTTGGAGAGACTTAAATGTATCTAAGAAAAATAGGGCACAACAGCTAAAAAAACGCTTGATTTGCTGAACGAGTTATCGTATATTCGTAAAGTCTGGATAAGTCTGTTCATAGTCTAGGGGTGCTCTTTTGACATTACTGAGCTCGTCGTTGGAAGGCTTTTTATCTGATTTGGCTTCCGCTAGTCCCACGCCCGGTGGTGGAAGTGCTTCGGCGCTGGGTGGAGCCATGGGCTCGGCTTTACTATTGATGGTATTGCAGATAACCTTGAAGAAGGTGGAGGATGAGGACTTAAAGAAGCAACTAGAGCAGTCGGTGGCGCAAATACAAGGTTATTTCAGCGAACTGGAGAAGTTAATAGATGAAGATTCCGTAGCATTTGGTGCGGTGATGAGCGCTTTCAAATTGCCCAAGGAGAGCGAGGAACAGAAGGAATTCCGTAAAGGCGAGATTCAGAAATGTTTTACAACCGCCGCCGAAGTGCCTATGCGCACGGCTCGTGCTTGCGGTGAGCTGGCAAAATTAGCGGTTACGGTCGCAGAGCACGGTGAAGTAAAGGCCATAAGCGATGTGGGCACGGCGGTGGGGATGATAAGAGCTGGATTTGAGGGTGCCAGACTTAATGTCCGCATAAATTTGTCGGCAATTAAAGATAGCGAGTATGTGGAGAGATTGTCCCAGGAATTAGAGCAAATAAACCATTCAATTTTAAAGGAATTAGAAAAAACAAAAAGTTTTATGGAAAGGAGGATGGAATAGGCACGCATTTTCGCCAGGTTTTTCCTATCTTCCTCTATGAAAGGAGACAGTAGATGAGAAGGTTTTACACAATTGTGCTGACCTTATTGTTGGTCTCCATCACGGTAGCTCCCGCCCTGGCAGCCCGCGGAACTTACACTCTGGAGCGAATAGCTAATGCCTACCATGATGGTGAAATCAGCTTTGACGAGTACATTATGTACTCAGTTTTCGCCGGTTTTGCTGCCGACCAGGTCCCGCCAGAATTCGTGGGTCCGGCACTTGCCGAGCATTCTATGGATGCTACTGGACTGCTCATATTGGCATACGCTAATTGGGATAAAGTAAGCGCCGAGACCCGGGATATGATGAGCTACTACTTGCCCGGTGGCGAAGGTTCGCCTATCTGCGGCCCCTACGATGTGAATTTGCATCCTTGGGGCGCTTATATTGATTACGGCGGACAGGAATTATACCACTACGATACTGACGACGGCAACTTCACCATTTGGTATGTTCTCGGTGGTCCCCATGCAGTTGACCCCGATATAGTGGACGACTACGCTGCAGACTGTGTATACGCATTCAACAGCACCTGCAATGAAAGAGGTTGGGGTGTAAGAACCGACGCTCCTCAAGGTTTCTTCCCAGTCAAAGATATTCTGCACAAATCAGATTGGCTGGAGTTTGAGTCGGTGTGGAATGCGGAAATTGGGGCGGATGTGACCGATTGGGGAATGGATAACTTTGGTCCTCCCGATTATCCTGGATTAATACCATCGGACACCTGGGACATACATCTTGGAAACTTGAATACATGGTTTGGACCGGGAATTCTGGGCGTAACCATTTACTACTTGGGCGCCTGGGATAACCCCTGCACCGACCGTCAGGATGAACCATCGTTCGTTGCGCTTCCTTCGACTTATACCCCCGGCGGTTCATATCCGACCGATGAGACCGTGGCTCACGAGTTCTTCCATTGTATTGAGAATATGTATTGCGCCGGTCCTTACATTGGAGTTGGGTCTGACGCTTTCATCGAAATGTGCACCACCTGGAACGAGGAACAGACCTATCCTGACCATAACAACTATATCACCACAAGACTTGGTCCTGCGTTTAACACACCGTATAAGTATTTGTGGTCAACAAATGCCACGGACGCATATGAACATACGATTTGGGCTTTCTTCATTGATTCCTTCGGCCAGAATACATTGCACGGGATGAATCCTCCGGACAATGATGCGGTTAAGAATGTCTGGAAGTATTCGGCTAAGGGCGATGAATGGTATACCGGCGACTTCACTTTGGGAGGTTCCAGTGTTTATCGTGATTGCGAGTCCGCCATCGGATTCTGGTATCGCAAGTATCTAGACACTTCAATTACCCCCGCGACTTACGACAAAAATTACGCCCTGGACCGTGAATACTTCCAGGAACTGTTCGTGACCTATACTGGCTGGAACTGGTTCACCGGCTCAAGAGACCCGGGTAACGAGTGGTACTACGAGGGCAGCCTATATCCCGAAGTAAAGGAAGCGGTAACTTGGGTCAATCCCGGCGATTTTCCGTTAGTTGATGAGGATATCTCCCCGGTTTACCGTCCGGATTGCCTGGGTGCCTGCTACATTGATTGCGAAGCCCTGCCTTCTTGGGGCTCAGCGGTATTTAAGTTTTTGGGTGACCCGGCTAATGATACTGAGACCCGTCAATGGGACGGTTGGTTAATGAAGAACAACGGCACTACCTGGGAGTGGGAACGTTTCTTCTGTCCCTGGGATAATGGTATTGTGCGAGTGGATAACCTGGCAGATTACACCGAAATTGCCCTGGTAGTTTCCAATAAGTCTATCGCCGGGGATTATCCCAACAATCCATTCACATATAGCGTCATTGAACCTACTGAGTCCACACCGCCCAATATCTATTTCACTTCAGTAGTTCTCGATAGTCAGCCGGAGTATGTGGCTTTCGCCATTGGTGCCGATGAACAGCTTCACGGCGTTCCGCTATTGGATGTTAGCTTCACTCCTGAAGGCGAGACTACGGCACAAGTTACTCATATACTGGTTAACCAGCCGAATTTGGCTGTTCCCAGCTACAACTATACATATAACATCACCCAGGGGAAGACCGGAAACGGAACTATCCTCATAAAGGGTGCTGATGTTAACGGTAACATTTTTGAAGATACTCGCGACTTTGCCGCGGGCATAGTTCCTGCGGGGATGGCGGCGACATTGGGCAACGACCAGGTAGATTTATTCCTGCCCCCGGGTTGCACCAGCAAGACCTCCACTATTTTGGTAATTGAGGAACCGATAGCCTCCACGGCATCCGCCAACAGTGAGACGGTTACGA
>Ga0315289_10014860_pt1 | contig 10836 bp, 14 predicted proteins | sample YL17G11_40_MG_FD_203452 | JGI IMG/M metagenome (GOLD analysis project Ga0315289, IMG submission 203452) | Sediment microbial communities from Yellowstone Lake, YNP, Wyoming, USA - YL17G11_40 | ecosystem: Environmental > Aquatic > Freshwater > Lake > Sediment | place: USA: Wyoming | collected...
TTTGAAAGAATGAGAGTGGCGTCGATGATCAAGATATCGTCAGAGTGTTTGAGATTGCTCATAAGTTAGAGAAGAGAAGTATTATAGAGATCAAAGGAACGGCTGCTGAGTTGTTAGGCAAGGAAGAAGAAGCTGATGTACCAGATACTTATGCTAACCTTTGTCATATTCATCGTAACGATGAGAAGGGTGATGAGTTTGTTTATAAGGCTAAGTTTGCTACCAACAAGTCCTATAAGACAAACACCGACAAGACCTTGATTGGTGTTTCTGATTTCTTTATATTAATTTAGGAGAAAGAGATGGCAATTGATCTTTTTGATATGGGACCACCAGTTGTTAGCAAAGAGCAGCAAAGAGATTTTTTATACGAATGCTTAACACAAGCTAATGAAGATGCCAAAGAAACTATTGAGATACTTCGTGAAGAAAATAAGAAGCTTAAAACTGAATTGGAACTTGCTAACGAAAGAATAAGGGAGTTGCAAACATGATTAAATGGGTTTAATTAATATTTCTATTTTATTGTATTTAATAAACATTTGAATACTAAATATATAAGACAATAAGGGAGTATTCGATGTACATATCCAAGAGAACACCAAACCTTTTGGGGAAACGATTTGGAAGATTAATAGTTAAATGCTTCGAAGGTTATTCTAATTCTGATAAAAAATATTCTTTATGGAGATGTAGATGCGACTGTGGTGAAGAAAAAATTATTCGTGGAGGAGCATTAACATCTGGTAATACTAATTCTTGTGGTTGTTTATCTAAAGAGAATAGAAAAGCTTTAAATTTTAAGTCGCCATATTCTGTATCTAAAATTAAAATTGGAGATAGAAGAAATTTTTTAAAAATTTTGCATCAAGTAGAAAACCAAAAGGGAAAACATCGTCAATGGAAATGTCTTTGTGAGTGTGGAAATCAGATTGTAGTTAATACAAGTCAATTTTTATACGGAAGTGTTAAATCGTGTGGATGTAAGAGATATGTAACGGGTAGTAAAAATAAAAAATGGAAAGGCTATGAAGATATTTCAGGATCAATGATTAGTCAAATTAAACAGGGGGCAAAAAAAAGAGGAATTATATTTAATCTAAACTTGAAGTTTTTATGGGATTTATTTTTAAAGCAAAATAAAAAATGCGCTTTGAGTGGCAAAGAATTAAAATTTTATTCTAATACCAGAGAAAGAGTCAATGGGATTGGTACTGCATCTCTTGATCGTATTGATTCTTCAAAGGGTTATGTTAAGGGTAATGTACAGTGGGTGCATAAAGATGTAAATTATATGAAACAAGATTTTTCTCAAGTTGAGTTTATTCAATTGTGTCAGGAGGTGATATGTCAACAAACCAAGAAGAACTTATAAATCGTTTGATGGAATTAGCAGATGATATGATTAGTAAAGCCTATGTTGTTACTAATGGTCTTCGTGTTTCCACTATTGTATTAGATCAAAAAATAGCAGAATTTATTTGCAAAAAACTCCGTAGCGAGTATAATTCTGACAGATGGGTTTTTTTGACCATCCCTCAAGCGATAGAATATGCTTTTAGTTGTGGTCGAGAGTGTGCGTTTGAAGAGCTTCGTTTAGCTCAAAGCAAAGCCGAACAGCCTGTGGATGATTCGGCAAAAGGAGAAGTGAATGGAAAAGATCAGGAATTTCGGGAGAGTAACTTATAACCGAAAAAAGAATCAAATCAATTATTCATATTTTACAAAGGATGCAAAGGGAAACTGGTCTAAGTCACACGCACAAAAAACAATCTATAATCAAGTATTCCTCCCGAATGCCGAAGCTGTTCTTAAAACTCGCTTTGGTAAATCGGGTGGGTTGATAAAGGATATTTGGGGTAACGAGATTCTCTCGGGCGTTCCTTGTGATTTCTACGACCGAAATCCTCCCGAAGTAGTTAAAAATGCTGGAAAAAGTTTTTCTTCCGATATAAACCCTGTTGTTAAGTTTCTTTCAGAGAACTTCGTCTTTGATGAGGAGAAGGATGAAATCCCTCCTCTTAAGGTTCTTTATATCGATATTGAAACACGAATAGATGATCAGGGGTTCTTGGATGGTTGGGATGCTGGTTGTGAACGTGGTGGTATTCTTCTTGTGTCTTGTTTCAATAATATAGACGGAAAGACAACGGTATTTGGTATCAAGCCCTTCAATCACACAACTATTCCTATTGAAAGCAAAGTAGATTATATCTATTGTTCTGATGAACGAATCCTCATTCGTGACTTCCTTAAATACTTAAAGAAGCAAGATCCCGAAATAATAACCGGATGGAACGTATCTGATTATGATGTTCCTTATATCATCAATCGAATGGTTTATTTGTTTGGCGATAAGTCTCTCTGGCACTTTGGTCACGCTAATGCTTGGATAAAGAATATAGCCCGTAAGTTTATCATCAACGGAATAGCTGTTGTTGATTATATGATTCTTTATAAGAAATTTGAACTCAAGCCCCGTAGAAGTTATGCTCTCGCCAATATTGTTGAAGAAGAAGATATCAAGATTGATGGTAAGGGTAAACACTCGATTGAAGGACCAATGAGAGAGTTTAGCGAAAATCATTGGGATAAGTTCGTTGAGTATTGTATTCAAGACGCCAAGCTAGTTCATGTTCTTGATAACAAGAAAAAGCTTATGGATACCTTTGTTATGTTGTGCTATATGGCGGGTATAAGTTTTGATAACGCAATAGCTCAAGATATTTCTTGGTTAAGAATTCACGATGCGGCTATTTATCGATATTGCAAAGAGAACCAGAAAGAATTACCCACTACCGAGAAGGCGGGATGGGCAGCAGAGGATCATAACTTTGTTGGTGCGTATATTATGAATCCCGAGCCGGGACTTTATGATTATGTTACAGTATTTGATGTTGCAAGTCTTTATCCTTCTTGTATTCGCTCTTTGAATATCAGCATTGATGCTTATCGTGGAAAAGTGACTCAAATATACGAACCGGGAAACGAAGATAAGAGATTGGAATCTAATCAAGGCGTATTTGATGATAATCTTCAAATCAAGAGAGGGAAGTACGAAGTAACTCTTTATGATCCTCTTTATCTTTCTTTGCGTGAACAAGAGAGTATTATTATTGAAAAGGCTAACGCTTATTTAAAGAATAAGATAGATCCAAATGTTTGTAAACCAAAGAATATTCTTTTCAATACAGGCAACGATATGCTGGCATATTTGAAAGCCAACAATCTGAGTATCGCTGCCAACGGTACAATTTTCACTAATACCTTTCGGGGAATCATATCTTCGCTTCTTGATAGCTGGATGGCTATTCGCAAGAAGAATAAGAACCTCTTTTTTGATTACAAGAAGAAGTATCAAGAAACTGGTGATATTCAATTTAAAATGATGGCAGATAGATATCAAACCATTCAAGATGTTTATAAGATTCGTTTAAACAGCCTTTATGGATTTCTTGGAACTAAGTACAGTCGATTCTTTGATATCGATTTGTCAGAAGCCGTAACCGTAACGGGACAATTCATCCTTAAATCAACGATGAATGCTCTTAAGCAACACGATATTCTTTTCTCTGCGATGTACTGTGATACGGATTCTATCTTCCTAAATTATGGAAAGATTCTCAAATATCGAGGGGTAGATACGAATAATCGTGAAGCTTGTGTAGAGGCTTGTTTGCAGATCGATAAGGAGATAAAGGGCATTATTGATTCTCATTTGAAGAGAGTCACGGCTGATATAATGAATACTCCGAATTACTACTCGTTTGAATCAGAAGAGGTTTATGATAAGCTTTTGATTACATCGAAGAAGAAGTATATCGCCAGAGTTCTTTATGATAAGACAACAAAGGAATATCCCAAAGAGTCTTTTAGTGTCAAGGGGATGGAATTTAAGAAGTCTAATCTTTCCAATCCGATTAAGAAACTACTTAAAGATATTACAATGCGTATCATGAGTGGGATGGGTGAAGAAGAAACTTTGAAAGAGTTTAAGTCTATTTGGGATAAGATACCAGAATATCCTGTTGATGATATAGCTTATGCTCAGGGTGTTCAAAATTTAATAAAGTATGGTTCACAAAGCAATATCTGTGTCAAGAATGCTAAAGAAGCTATTGCTGATTTTCCCAAGGCTTGTCCTTATCACGTTGTAGGTTCTCTGGCTCTGAATGCTCTTATAGATTGGGATAAAGATTTACACGATATGACGAAGATAGTATCGGGCGACAAGGGTAAGATTATATTTGTTTGTCCTAAGAACCTTATGAATGTCGAGGCAATTGTTTATACGGGCAAGTGGAATCCTAAGCTCTATCAATACTTTAAGCTTGATGTTGAGAAGATTTTCCTTCGCCTGATTCTTCAACCGCTTCAACCAGTTCTTGATGCAATGAAATTTAATTTTACCTTGGATAGTATCTTAGGGTTTAAATTTCTCGACGGACAAAACGAATCCAAACAACTTTTACTTTTCTAGGAGATAAAATGTCTAAGGAAGATATTAACTTTTGTAATTGTAACGATTGTAAGTACGAACAAATTTGTTGTAGTTCGGATGGCTGGATGATTGGATTGACTGCTGATGAAGTAAAAAGATTTCCACACACACGAACGCCGACTGGACAATTTTCGATAGCTTCTGGTCCCGATGGGTATTGTATCTATCGAGATCCAGAAACCGGAAAGTGTCGCACTTATGATGATCGGCCATTTGTTTGTAAGCGATTTTCTTGTCAAGGTAAAGAGGAGGAAATGACAAAGCTTTTAGAGAAGCACAAAGAGATTCGCAAGAATCTTGATGCTAAGTTCTCTGGCTTCTTTGTAGCTTTTATCTTTAAAACCGAAAAACAGAAGATGGCTTCTTCGATGATGATTCGTGATCTAGAGAGTGGTTCTGAAAAACAATTAATGCCAGCCCAAGTCTTCGGAGAATCAGAAGAAGATGTTAAAGAAAAGATGGCTGAGTTGCTTAAGAAGCCCTTTAGGAAAGAGGATATCTAATGGCGAGTGCTTGGGTTACTTGTCAACGTTGTCGGGTTTTGATTACTCTCGGCAAAGAGTTAATGAAAAATAATAAAGCTTATTGTTGTGATTGTTTTGACAAGGTGGATTATATTCATAAAGATGTAGTAAAGAAGAGAAGAAAGAAGCGTTGACTTGTGAATAATATTGTGTATACTTTGATTTGATAAGGAGTATCGAATGGATATTAATCAACTTACCGAAGCTGATATTCTTACGGTTCTTTTTTGTAAGCCCCGAGAGTTTCATCCGTATATTTTGAAGATTGAGCCAGAGTTCTTTTCAGACAATCTAAGAAGCTTCTTCTCCGTCTTTCAGGATTACTATCAGAAATATAACAAATCACCCTCACAATCTGTTTATAAGATCGAGTTTGAGGGTGAAGATCAGACCAAGATGTTTACGATTTATGAAGCAGTTCATAAGAACTTTGATAACCTCAAAAGCTTAGATCAGAACTATTTGATTTCAAAACTGGATCTCTTTGTCAAGAGAAGCTTCATCAAGAAGACTCTATTGCAAAGTTATGATGAGTTTGAGGCAGGTGAATATGATAAGATCATTCGTAACTTCAATCGCCTTAACGAAGCTATTGTTGACAACGAGATGGGGAAGAACTATTTTGATCCAGAATTTTTTGTTACCAAATACGATAGGGAGAAAGCTGGTGTGAATATTAATACAGGCTCTAGTCAATTTGATAGCAACTTCGGAGGTTTACACCGAAAGACGCTATCTATTGTTGCCGGTCCATCAAACTCTGGTAAGACAATGTTCCTTGTTAATCTAACAGGAAGCTTGCTTGAGCTTGTAGATCAACTCAAGAATATTCTTTATATTACTTTAGAGATAGATGAAGATTCTATCGCTAAGCGTGTTGATGCCAATCTTCTCTGCACCCCCGTTAAGGAACTAGCCAAGAAGCTTCACGATAAAGAAAGCGGAGAAACCCTGTCAGAGAAGTTTGTTACAATCAGAGAGAATGGAAATCGTTTGATTATCAAAGCAATGCGTGGTAGTTCCAACCCCTCAGACATCGAGGCTCTTATTAGGAATCTTTCTATTATACCTCTCAAGGGTGAGGATCGTCCATTCAAACCAGATATCGTAATGGTTGATTATCTTGGGCTTCTCCAGCCGAATCATCCCTCCAAGAATATGAATAGTTATGATAAGGGGAGAATGATTTCAGAAGAGCTTCGTCAAATTGCACAAGATTTTAATCTTTGCGTGGTTGCAGCGGCTCAGACTAACCGAGATAGCTTTGGCAACGAAGTTAAACAAGAATCTATTTCTGATTCAATTAGTATTGCACAGACTTGTGATTTGATGCTTACGATTAATCGAAACGAAGAAATGGATAGAACAAATCAATTGGTGATTTATTTGGCAAAGTCACGCTTTAGCCGAACCGGAATGAAGTTTATCTTCAATACAAATTTTGAATGTATGAGGCTAGAGGATGTAGATACCGGTCACGTTACAGACTCAACCACCGGAGAACAAAAGAATGATTAAGTTTAAAAGTATAGAGGTTAAAAATTTCATGAGCATCGGCAACGATGGATTGAAGTTTGACTACGATACTGGTTTATATTATTGCTACGGTATCAATCACGATGTATCTTCTGATGCAGAAGGAACTCCGATATCTAACGGTTCTGGAAAAACAGTCTGCTTGGTTGATGCACCACTCTTTGCTCTCTACGGTAGAACACAACGCAATATTAACAAGGCTGAGATAGTTAATATTCAGAATGATGCTGATTGTGTGGTCAAACTTTCTTTTGATAAGGATGGTATCGAATATCTTATTGAGCGTGGTTTGAAGCCCGATAAGATAGTGATTTACAAAAACGGAGAAGCGGAAAAGGAAGAAGCCAAGAAGCGGGAAGCCAATCGTATTATTGTGGAAGAAATATTAGATGGGATATCCTTTGAGGTATTTAAGAATCTTATTGTTTTGAACGGAACCACCAGCAAACACTTTTTTGAATACGGCAAGAACGAAAAAAGAATCTTTATCAATGAAGTTTTTCGTTTGGGTTTTTTGGATTATCTACAAGAGAAACTTACGGACGAAGTTAAAGAAAAGAAAACTCAGATTGAAGTTTTGGAGATTCAGAAGGATTCCAAAGAAAAAGAAGTTGAACGGCTTAAGGGGTTATTTGAAGCCACTGAAAGCGGAGATGTTATTGATATCAGTCTAGAGGAATTACAAACCAGACTGACTCAAGAATCACAAAAGTTTATTATCTCTCAGGCCAGAACGCAGCAGTTGGAAACCTCAGTATTCAAGAATAGTATTATTGAATATTGCAAGAAAACAGAATTAGCCGAAAAGAAAGTAGATGAGGTTAATCGTGATATCGTTCGAATGGAATTTTCTATCGGAGAGCTTTCTAGACAGATTGAGAAGCTGCGTGGGGATTGGCACCGTGTCACCACTCAGAATGTTTGCGTTCATTGCACCCAAACTATCCCCGAGAATCTCAAAGCAAGACTTCAGGCAGAGATTCGTGGTGGTGCCTTAAAGATCAAGGCTGAGTTGGAATCTCTTAGTCAAGATAAGATAAATAAAGATGCCTCAATCTTCAAGATGAGATTGTGGGTTGAAGCAGCCCAAGCAGCCATTCAAGAGTACGAGACTAAGAGTTCCGACTTGATTCACACGAAGAAAATGATTGAACAATATGAAAACCAGATCAAAACGAAACAGGCGAATCCAAATAATCTGGAAAAGATTAATGAAGAGATTAGCAATGCTCAGAAAGAGTTGGAAGATATAACTCGCCAATTTGAAGAAGTAACCTCTGATTTCGCTATTCATAAAGTTTGTCGGGATATTGTTTCTGATAAGAACTTCTACGGATATTATATTAGTATGTTCCGTAAGTATCTTAATCAGACAATCAATCAATATCTAGAGAAGCTTGCCTCGCCACACAGGGTACAATTTAATAATGATCTTACGGCAGAAGTAAGTGATGGAGAATTGAAGATTCATTCTTATGAGAATCTTTCAACAGGAGAGAAGGCTAAGATTAATCTGGCGCTTCTAATATCTTTCTTTGATGTTTTACACGCTTTTCATCGGATGAGAACTTCGATTCTGGTTCTTGATGAAGTATTAGATACTGGAATTGATAGCGAAGGAATTAAATTACTTCACGAAGTTCTTAAGGGTAAGGTTAAAGATAATCAGGAGTTAGGAATTTACGTTGTCAGTCATAAAAATGCTGACTCTCCCTTTGCTGAACAAGAAGGAATTAAAAAGGTGGTGTTTGAAAAGAGAAACGGATTTACGAGTTTGAAAGCTTGACAAGTCCTTCCCTTTGTGGTAAGATATCAGTAAAGGAGATTGTAGATGGATAATTATGGATTCCAAGTAGCTTTAGAAGCTTTGGGCAGACAGATACAAGAAGCTGTTAGAAATAATATTTGCAAGCACGAATGGAGCGATATTAAGAAGTATTCGACCTGTAGCGGCAGAATCGGTGATGTTTATTATCAAGAGTGTAAGTTTTGTAATTTGATTAACGTTATCGAAACTGAGAAGAAGGGAGATTAAATGAGTTTACCAACTATTGATCGTAAAGTTTATATGGTTTTTGATGATGGATTAAATGTTTATAGAGAAAGAATTTTCAATACCTTTGCGGCAATTAGACAACATCTGGCTCGACTAGATAGACGTAATAGAAACTTTCCAACTTGTATTAACAATTTAAAGGTTATCGAACTGACACTTTCAAATCCAATTCTCTGTGTAAAGCCTATACCAAGTTCTGTTAAAAAATGGTGTGAAGAAAATGGTTATGAACTGAAGAAGAAGGGAGATTGAATTGGGTGGTAGAAGTTATATTAAATATAATCTTAATAATAAACGGTTTGGACGATTATTAGTTTTAAGAAAGGAAAAAATATTTAACCGAACAGCTTGGTTGTGTCGATGTGATTGTGGTCAAGAAAAGATTATTGTTCAACAATCACTACTAGAAGGCAGAGCAAAATCTTGTGGTTGTTTAAAACACCCTACGGGAAATGATAATAAATTATGGAATGGTTTCGGTGAAATATCTGGAGCGATTTTTAGCACACTAATTAAAAATGCTAGAGATAGAAAAATATCATTTAAATTAACTATAAAATATTTGTGGGATTTATTTATTCAACAAAATCGGAAATGTAAATTATCTGGAATTGATATTCATTTTAACACTTCACAACGAAGTAAAAACAAGACTGCCTCCTTGGATCGAATTGATTCTTCAAGAGGTTATGTTAGAGGAAATGTTCAGTGGGTTCACAAAACTGTTAATTTCATGAAGCAAGCATTTGTTCAAGAGGATTTTTTATTCTTTATTAAATCAATATATGAAAATTGCTGTTTAGATAAAAGGAGAAACCCAAATGCCGTATATCGAACAAAAAAGAAGAATAGATCTCGCAGAGGATTTGGAAGCAATATCTCGTAAAATAGAAAGTTGCGGTGAATTAAATTATGTAATAACTAATCTTTGTATTAATTTTTTAAAACGAAAGGGAAAAAATTATCAAAATATTAATGAGGTTGTCGGCGTATTAGAGTGTGCTAAGCTAGAGTTCTATAGAAGACTTGCGGGAATTTATGAAGATAGTAAAATTATTTCAAATGGTGATGTTTATTAATTGAAAGGATGATTATGTTTCATCGTGATATAACTCAAAGTTATTGGAAGTCTAACCAACCAGTCACAATCGAAAATTGTTTGTACAAGACTTATTTAATAGGTTCAATGGAATCTCCGGGTAAGAAAGATTCTGGTATCACTTGGCGTCGAGAACTTACTATACCGTTGAATCATCGTGGAATATATTGTTTTGATCCCACAAAAGAAGAAGTTCAAAAGGTTGGGATGAAAACAGAAGAGTTAATGTTGAAGCTGGCGGGATGGCAAAGCAGCGGCAATTGGGATTTATTTACCAGCACAATGAGGAAAATCTGGCGAGGTGTTACTAAGGTACAAGAAGATCCTGATACGAAGGAGCCTCATTTTTTTCACGTTCTCGGAGATGTAAATTACGTCGAAGAGAGTAATTTCCTTATCTGGACGCTGCACGATGGGGATTCTCTTGGTGGTACAATCTGTGAACTATCGATAGCTTGGTACAAAAGAAATACTCCGGTCTATCTTGTTACCGATGTAGCCAAGTCTCAAATTAATAAGAGTCTGTTGTACTTCGTTCTGGATAGCGGTCACGGCAAAGGAAAGATCTTCAAGAATTACGGTGAGCTTCTTTCCTTCCTTGATGGTGAGTACAAGTTGAGTGTGATAGGAGAATGAAATGCACGAATGGGAAAAGAGGATGGCTGATAATGAGCTTCATCAAGAGAAGCTGAAGAATTTAAAGGAACTTCTCCAAGAGTGTCTAGTGATGGCAGAGCAGTACAGAACAAAGCCGTATCCTAATCATAATTGTTCTGATCCTAATTCTTGCTGTGATACTAATTGTCAGGATGCAGCTTATGATTCAAAATTTATTCAGAGAATCAGATTCGCTATAAAGGATTGTGAAAATGCCTAAGAGGATTCCAATCAGTGTAGCTAAGAAGGTAGCAGAAGAAATTGATTGCCGCCAAGTAATCGTTTTAGCTTGGGATGGAAAGTTGACTCACGTTATAACCTACGGAAAGACCGTAGAGGATTGTGATCAAGCTGCTCAGGGTGGAAATAAAATTAAAAAGATTTTGGGCTGGCCCGAGGATCTACAAGCAGAAGAACCCTCTAGAGTTAAAAGGTTAAAGAACGAAATTGAAACTTTAAAGGA
>Ga0315289_10014862_pt1 | contig 10835 bp, 8 predicted proteins | sample YL17G11_40_MG_FD_203452 | JGI IMG/M metagenome (GOLD analysis project Ga0315289, IMG submission 203452) | Sediment microbial communities from Yellowstone Lake, YNP, Wyoming, USA - YL17G11_40 | ecosystem: Environmental > Aquatic > Freshwater > Lake > Sediment | place: USA: Wyoming | collected...
CGCTGGGCCTGAAGCAGATGGAACTGGGCCGTCTGGCGGCGGCGCGGCAGGCGCTGGAGTCGGCGGTGCGGCTTGACCCGGCGCTGGACGACGCGCGGGTGGCATTGGCGGCGGCGGTGAGCGACCTGGGGGACCCGGCGCGGGCTGTCGAACTCCTCGGTCCGGTGGCCGAACGCAGCCTTCAGACGGCGACCGTGCGGTACGTGATGGGGCAACTCCAGGAGCGGCGGGGATCGGCGGACGAGGCGGCGGCGAACTACACGGCCGCGTTGGCGGCCGACCCGATGCACGAAGCGGCGCGGCAGCGGCTGGCGGCGCTGGAACTGGTGCGCGGAAACCTGGACGAGGCGGTCAAGCACTATACGACGCTCAAGTGTCAGAGCCCCGGCGATTTTGAAACGCGGATGAATCTGGCGTCGCTCGAAGTTCGCCGGGGCGACATGGCGGCCGGCATCGCCGAGTATCAGGAAGCGATCCTCATCGAACCGGACAACTGGGAGGCGCGGTGCCATCTGGCCGATTGCCTCGAAGAACAAGGGATGCACGAGGAGGCGCTCGCGGAAATCCGGCGCGTCCTCGACCTTCACCCGGACTATCCCGACATCCATTACCGGGCGGCGAGGCTGCTGGTGCTGACGGGCGACCTCGAGGAGGCGGAGTATCACCTGCAACAGGCGCTGGCGATGAATCCGCGGTATCTCGATGCGTTGATTCTGCACGGTCAGGTGCTGGTCGAGTTGGGCCGGCCGGACGAGGCCGTCGCCCATTACGAACGGGCGACGCGCGTGAACGACGGTTACCTGGAGGCGTACGTTGGCCTGTCGGTGGCGTACCGGCAGATCGGGATGAACGCCGAGGCGGACGAGGCGATCGAGATGGCCTCGCGCATCGAGCCGGGCTCGACGCACCTGTACCAGGAGACGGCACGTCTGGCGCTGCGTTCGAGCCTGTCGGCGGCGCTCGGGCGCGAGTTGAACGTGCCGGCCGCGGCCATGGAACCCGTGGTGGACGAGTTGTCGGCGTCGGAGGTGCTCGAAACGGAACTTCGGGAACACGCCGACGCCGTGGCGGCCCATCCGGATTTCCCGGACTACCGCTATCGGTACGGCCTCTTGCTGAAGAGTGCGGGGAAGGTCGAAGAGGCGCTGGAGCAGTTCCGGGCGGCGACGCGGTTGAACCCCACCTACGTCAAAGCGCTGGTCAAACTGGGGCTGACGGCCTGGGAGGCGGGCCGGCTGGAGGAGGCGGCGGAGGCGCTCTCCCAGGCGGTGAACCTGGAGCCGGCATACGTGGACCTGCATTACCGTCTGGGACTGGTGTACGCGGACCGCGGACTCTGGCCGCTGGCCGTGGAAGAGTACCAGAGCGCTCTGGAGCGTCAGCCCGGCGCCGAGGCCGTCGAGGCGAGCCTCATGCTGGCGCTGGAGAACATGGGCCTCGTGGGGGAAGAGCAGCCGCCGTTCGTAGCGGCGACGGAAGCGGCGGACGAGGCGGCGGACGCCGCACCCGCGGATTAGGAGCGGGCGGTCGTCGCCCCCTGCGGCCAATTCCTTGACAGAGGGGCGCCGGGGGTCTTAAATGGCCTCGACCCGGGGCCCCGTTCCGGAGAAACCCTTCTGACGCGTGAGCGACCCATCCTTTTGCGAAGTCCTGAGAGCGCCCCGAGGCGAGCGCGCCCGTACATCATCACGGCGATGGTGCCGGTGGTCGTCCTGGCGGTGGGGAGCCTGGCGATTGAGTACGGTTTCCAGGTATCGGCGGAGACGAAACTCGTGCTCCACGTCGTGGAGGCGGCGGCGCTGGCGGGGCTTTTGCTGGAGCCGATGCTGGGGCTTCTGCTGTCGCGTGAGCGGGCGGAGGTTCTGCGGTCGCGATGGTTCCACTTCGCCTTGGCGGGCGCGTATGCCACAACGGTCGGGTTGCTGTACGCGGGGAAGGTGCCGGATGCGGACGTGTGGGTTCGGCGGGCGGCCCAGGTGGCGATCGTACTAAGCCTGGTGGTGCGGCTGGTGGAACTGAACCAGTTCCTGGCGACGCTGCGGGTGCGGCCGGCGCTACTCTTCGTGGGGAGTTTCCTGGCACTCATCGCCGTAGGCACCGGCTTGCTGCTCTTGCCCGTGGCGACGGCGCCGGGCGAGCCGCCGACGAGTTTCACCGACGCACTCTTTACGGCGACGAGCGGCGTGTGCGTGACGGGCCTGGTGGTGGTGGACACGGGGACGCATTGGGCGCCGCTGGGGCGGTACGTGATCCTGGCGCTGGTCCAGTTGGGCGGGTTGGGGTTGATGACGTTCGGCTCGGTGTTCGCGCTGCTCCTGTGGCGCGGGATGCGGGTCCGCGAGTCGGTGATGATGCAGGAGATGCTGACGCACGACCTTTTGTCGGAAGTCGGGCGGATCATTGTCTTCATTTTGATCACGACGGTTTGTGTGGAAGCGGCGGGAGCGGTGCTGCTTGCGGGCCTTTGGGATCACACGGCTCAGGGGGTCGCCGTCGCCCTCTCGGACCGCATTCAGTACAGCATTTTCCACAGCATCAGCGCGTTCTGCAACGCGGGCTTTAGCCTGTATGCGGACAACCTGATGTCGTACCGTTCGGCGTGGCAGGTGAACCTTGTGTTTCCGCTGCTCATCATTTCGGGCGGCATCGGGTTTATGGTTCTCTACAACGGCGCGAGGCTGGTGCGCTATGGCCTGCGGTCGCGGGGCCAGGCGCTGTTGGCGAAGAGGCGGCTGACGCTGCACAGCAAGTTCGCCCTGGTGACGACGGCGGCGCTGCTCGTCGGCGGAACGGCGTTGATATTCCTCTTCGAGACGTTTCCGGGCCGAGCCGATGCTTGGCGGCCGACGGCCTACGGCGTCGCCGCCGATTCGGCGGTCGCGCTGCCGCCCGAACCGCCGGCCGATCCGCCGATGGGGCGCACGTGGACCGAGCGCCTGAGCGGGGCATGGTTCCTTTCGACGACCGCCCGGACGGCCGGCTTCAACACGACGGACATGACGCGCCTGGCGCCGCCGACGAAGTTCCTGACGACGGTGCTGATGTTCGTCGGTGCGTCGCCGGGGTCCACGGGCGGCGGCATCAAGACGGTGACGGTGGCGGTGATTGTGTGCGGCATCTGGTCGGCGCTGCGCGGCCGGCCGGAGCCTCAGGCTTTCCGACGCCGCCTCGCGCGGGACATCGTGGAGCGGGCGTTGACGGTGATGGCGGTCGGTGTCGTGTGGGTGGCGACGGTCAGCATGATCCTCTCCGCGTGGGGGTTCGCGGAAGGGGCGCGGTGCCCATTCCTGGACGTGCTGTTTGAAACGACCAGCGCGTTCGGGACCGTGGGCCTCTCGACGGGCGCGACGCCGCTCCTGAACACGTTCGGCCGGATTCTGATCGTCGTGACGATGTTCGTTGGCCGCGTCGGGCCGCTCACCTTGTTCGTTGCGATGCACGGCCGAGCGCAGCGGGTGCACTACACGTACGCGACGGAGAACGTGGCGATCTCGTAACGGCGGGCCGCCGGCCGGGTTGCACTTTAGGGTTGTGGGGGGCGTCGGCGCCGGGCCATAATGACGTCCGGTGCGCCGGGGACCGGCGGGCAAGGAGGATGGGGTATGAAACGCTTTGTGGTAATCGGGCTTGGCCGTTTCGGCCAGCGCCTGGCGAAGGAACTGACGGAGGCCGGTCACGAGGTCATCGCCATTGATAGCCGCGAGGCCCTCGTCGAACACATTCGCGACGAGGTGGCCCTGGCCGTCTGCCTCGACGCCACCGACCCCGAGGCCCTGAAGAGCCAGGGGGTGGACGAGATGGACACCGCCATCGTCGCCATCGGTGAGGCCTTCGAAGCCAATGCGCTGGCGACGGCGACCCTGAAAGCCCTCGGCGTCGGACGGGTTATCAGCCGCGCCTCCACCGACATCCAGCGCCGCATCCTCAACCGCATCGGCGCCGACCAGGTCGTCTTTCCGGAAGAGGAAATGGCCGTGCGGCTGGCGAGCCAGTTGACGAACCCCCAGATCATCGATCACGTGGAGTTGTCGGAGGGGCACGGCCTGGTTCAGATCCTGGCGCCGGAGGTGTGGATTGGCCGGACGTTGGCTGAAATCGATCTCCGAAAGAAGTACGAGGTAAACCTCGTGGCGATCAAGCGGCCGGTCAAAAAACAGACGCCCGAAGGCGAAGAGATCGTCGAGGAGCAGGTCCTGGACCTGCCCATGCCGCACACCACCATCCGTGAAGGGGACGTTCTGGTGCTGGTGGGAGCGACCGAAAGCCTGTCCGCCCTGCCGACCTGAGGCACGCCCCCTCATGGGATTTTTAGGGGGGCGGTTTCAGCGCAGACCCCGTCGCCGAGATTCAACTTACGGGCGGCGCCGATTGTGGATAACTTTTTGGCGCCGGTTTTCGGGGGTCTTTTTGGGCGATTTTTTGGAACCCATAGGCCCTGGCGCTGGCGCCAGGGCAGATTTTTCGGCGGACGGGGTGCTTTTGGTAAGATGGGCTAGCGCGGATTTAGGGCCTTTTTCGACTTTTTTCGCGTTTTTGGACCGGTTTTTACCGGTTTTTGGGCCCTTTTTCGCACTTTTTCCATCCATGTCATGTGCATACCTTTATGTGCATAACTTCCCGCGGACGCACGTAAGTCGTTTTGGGCAGGAAAATCTCGCATCTGACAAAGAAACAGCCGAGGCAACGCGGCCCCTCGACCATGCTCGGGCCGCCCTGAGCAAGGTCGAAGGGCGTAACGCCTTATCGGGACGTGAGTTAACCGCAAAGGGCGCCAAGGACGCAAAGGGAGGACTCGGGGAACCCGACTTCGTCCCGGCGCGCCGGGACTACGCCGTGGCATGCGACAAACGACACAAAGCCAAACCACCGAAAGGACGCAGAGAACGGCGGAAATGGGGGTCAGTGAATGGCGAAATCCGCCCTTGTTGCCGGTGGGCCCCTATGGGGAAGACCGACCCTCCTACGCCCCCGGCGCGCCGGGACTACGCCGTGGCAGGCAGGGGGAAAAGCAGGATGGGGGAGTACAATGCAGAATGCAGAGTGCAGAATGCAGAATGAACGGCGGACGGATCGGGGGGACGGAAATGCCTTTCGCCGGAATTCGGTTCGCAAGGAGGCGAAAAAGTAGCATGTCCCCATTTTCTGTCCCCATTTTCCTTTTTCTGTCCCCTTTTTTCCCCTGAAAAAAGTAGCATGTCCCCTTTTCCTCCTTTTCCTCCCCTTTTCCTCCCCTTTTCCTCCGCCGAATTTTGGGGATTGCTGGCAGGCCGGGGCAAACGGCTCGCGCGATCCGCGCCATGCCGTCGGACTACAACTTATCGCCGACGCTGTAAGTCAAAAACGGGAAACGTCCCCAACTCCCCGGATTACCGGATTAAAATGACCCCGGATTAGCCTTCTTACGGCGATCTAACTCAAACTTCGCGGCATCTTTTACAGAAGCGAATGGGCTCTCCGCAGCCTTCTTCAGGAGGGGAGTCACTTCTGGATATGGAAGAACTGACAGCGACTGAACAGCATGGGACTGCACTTCATCATCCTTGTCCGCAATGGCCTTGGTCAGCAAAGGCAGAACTTCTGGTACGCGGATGGCACGCACCGAATCAACTGCCCTAAGTCGGTCATCCAAGGCGTCGGAATTATAGAATACTTCAATACTCTTCAGCAGGGCGTCCAAACTCTTCTTGTCAAGTTGGCCTTTGATAGTTATGGAAAACTCTGTCTTCAAGTCTTGAATGGGGCGCAGGCCCTCATCTAACAACGGCAGTTTGGCCTCCAGTTTCACGGCCCCTTCCCCATTTATGTCCATCCAGTCTTCCAGAAGAACATCAAACGTGAACTTGGCCTTGGGCTCGAAATCCATGGGCAGGTAAGTGACTTCGGGAAACCGGAACTTTCCTACAGTCCGGGATTTGATATTGGCATCCTTGGTGGCCGGTTCAATCTGAACCCCGTAGCCCTTTTCTCCGCGCAGGGTCACCCTTGCTTTGAAGTCGCTCGGGTTCTCCAGTGTGAAACGAACCCATATCGGCTCCCTGAGTGCGAATTCCTTGCAGTCCCTGTTATCAAGACCAACCGCCGTTGCGGATAAGACCATCGGGCCTCTGGGTTCAGCCGCAAAGATTAAACCACACTGACCCGAGACAAGAAGGCACACCACGCCCACGACGTACGCAATCCGGATTTCCATTGGATCTCTCCTTTACGGTTTTTCCGGGATAGTGGAAGCAGAAAAAGCCCCCGTGCCATTCTTTGTTGTGGTGAATGTGTAGGTACCTCCCGGGTCATTTGCCACTACCCGCGTGATAGTAGCATTTCCAAGCACTCCATCTTCCCAATTTGTGCGCAACACCCAGTCCTTGAATTGGTACTGCTGGGCGCCCACCTTCGAACCGGGGGTCTGGGTGCTCCAATCAACCCAGGACTTCTCCCAAATATGATCATCAAACCCACTGCCCCCCGTCATGGCCCAGCCTTTTTCGGGCCACGCGTACGAAACTGGAAATGGGGGGTTAGGGTTGAACGGCGGATTAGTGCCAACTGTCGTATAGTTCATGTACTCACGCCACCGAACTTTGGTCAAGTTTGCGGGGTCCCCGCTTTCACTTTTCCATGTGACGTTCACCCGCAAGCCAAACCCCAGGTTCAGGGCGTTTAGAGTTGTCTGAAAATCATAAGGCCACGTACTCACCGTGAACGTACGGCTCATTCCTTTACCCTCATACGTGGCCTCAATTTTCATATTGTCTTTTATCGAACTGTTGATTGTACCCCGGACTTTGAGTGTCGTCGTTTCCGTAATATCCTTGCTCGTTGACCCGTCGTCGAACGTCGCCCCTCCCGTCATTCTTATCCTCAAGATCTGGACAGTGACTTTTTTCCCCGCAGGAAGAGGCGACGGCCAAAGCGTTACGGTTACCGACTTCTCGTTTGTCCCTAGAGGATCTGCTTGAGGACCTGTACCATAAATGGGCACCCGTGGCAAGATGCTAATGTCTTCGACTTTCACCTCCGGCTCGCCGTCGGTATCACCTCCGCGGGCGACAGGCTGCCACAGAAAAAGCGGCAACAGCGCCCCAAGGCCGACGCCTGCCAAAATCAACAGAACGAACCACCGGCCCTCACTGCGTTTCCCTGACATGATTCTACTCCTTTCGTCTTGCTGGTGCATGGAGTTTCTTCATTCTCGTTCGGCAGCGTGCTTCATCGCCCCTCCTTTCCACCCTCCGGTTCTTGCCGGTTCTCCTGGCGCGGGACGGCATCGGCCACCCTCTCGGACGGACCGTCTGCGGGATGCTCGCGAAGGTAGTCGGTGACGACCTGGTAGCCTTTGCCGTCGAAGTCGTGGATGCCGTCCCAGCGGAGGGCTTTTTCGATTTGGCGGGCGGTGGTCTTGCCGAGGAGGATTTGCCCCGCTTCCCACTTCTCATAGAGGCCGAGGCGGTAGTAGCACGTGGCCGCGCGGGCGTAGAGTTCCTGTTTCACCGGCCCGGGCTGGACCTCGCCGAGCGCCTTCAGGTACCACCTGAGGAGCGGCCTATAGAAGTGCGCCCCCTCCGTGGCCCACCAGAAGGGGTTCCAGAGCCGCATCCGCTCCAGTTCGTCGAAGCCTCGCACGGCCGCCTCGGCCTCGGATACGCCCGGCCGTCCGCCGTCGCCCTGTGGGCTATGGCGGACAAGGAACCGCGCGGCACGCCCGCCGCCGGTGCGGGCCTCGGCCCGAAGCGTCTGGACCTCCCGGGCCTCGGCCGATTTCAGCCCCTGCCACTCCTCGACGGTGCAGAAGTACGGCACGGGATGCTCGTCCATCAGGTCGAGGAAGACGCCGGCCAGGATGGTGTTGAAGGAGTGGTTGCGGCTCTGGTGGATGGTGATTTCCGTCGGCCCGCGAACGAGGAACCGCTTGTACGCCCCGTTCCAGAAGTCCCGCATCCGCCCGCGCGCCAGTTCCGGCTGTCCGGCAAACCCTCTGATGTCCCCCGAATTCCCTTCTTCGGGCGTGTGGATCCGGATAGAAGGCCGTCCGGTGAACCTGCTGGTGTCCCTCGGTTTTCCCTCAGGCGCGTAGAGCCGGACGGAAAGACGATAGTCGCGGAAGCGGGTGTTCCCGTTCCCGTAGTGTCCGTCCATGTTGAAGTTGTAGAGCGAGAGGATGTAGAGCCCTTCCGGAATCTTGAGCGAGCAGTAAAGGTGCGGCCCGTCGAGGGCTATCGAGTACACCTCGCCGTGGTCGTCCCATACGGCCTGGCGGCGGCAGAGGTTCTGGGGGTTAAACCCCTTGAGGATGCGGCTGTGGTAATAGGTGGGCGGCATCTCGAGCGTGTTCGGGTTCTCGGTGTAGAGACAGTCGACCCAGTAGCGGAGCGAGTCGCCCTTGGCGCAGTTCGGACCGATGAAGGCGCACTTCTCGACCTTTTCCGGCCCCGCGCCCCACTCGTAGTTCTTGGGTGAGCATATCGCGCACCAGCAGCCCCAGTACCGGCCGTAGCGGCCGAGGCAGTCGCCCTTGGTGAGCCAGTCGTCGTCGAGGCGGACGACGGCGGGCTGTTTTTCGGGCGGGACGAACGGGACCTTCGCCAGGTCCGAGAGTATCGCGTTCAGTTCCGCCAGCGTCGGCGGGGCGGCGGGCGCGGGGAGGGAAGGAAACGATTGCGGCTTTGCGGAAACGGCGGACAGCGAACTGGCGGACTTTGCTGCCGGCACGGCGCCCTTCAGCCGCGCCAGCCCTCCGCCGTACGTCCCCGCCCACACGTCGCCGCCGCCCGTCACGGCCACGTCGAAGACGTAGTCGTCCGGCAGCGACGGCGGGACCTCGGGCGGCGGCTCGCCCGGCTTGGCCTTCGGCGGCCAGGCCTTCCGGTACGACTTGAGTTCGCCGGTCCGCCCATCCAGGCGCGCCAGGCCCAGGTGCCGCGTGGCGATCCAAAGGCGCCCCGACGGGTCCTCGGCCAGGCCGCGGCAGTAGTTCGCGTAGGGCTGTTTCAAGAGGCCTTGCCAACTCGTCCAGGTCAACCCGCCGCCGCGCCCCATCCCCAGGCCGTAGTTGGTGCTATACACGACCGTGCCGTCCCGGAGCACCAGCAGGTCGTTGGAGAGGTTGGAGGGGAGGCCGGGGCCGGTGCCGCCATTGAGTCCGGGGGCTTCCCCTTCGTCGCCGGAGCGTTCGGCCGCGGCGCGGACGCATGTCCATTTATTATATGGCGGGTCGGCCCAGGCCAGGCCGTCGCACTCCGTGCCGACCCACACGCGGCCCGTCGGCGCGACGGCCAGGGCGTAGATTTGGTCTGAGGGAAGACCATCGGCGCGCGTGTAGGTCCGCCACGCGCCTTGGCCACTCGACGGATCGGCCTTCAGGTCCGGCTACCAGCACACGAGGCCCTGGTCCGTGCCGATCCAGACGTGGCCGCGTTTGGAGTCGGCATCGGCCGCGAGGGCGAAGACCCGCTCGCCCGCACAGCCGTCCAGGACGCCGAAGGTACGCCACTCCAGTCCATCGTACACAGCGACGCCCTGGTTCGTTGTGCCGACCCACACCCGCCCGGCCGCATCCACCGCGATCGCATAGACGTGCTCGGTGTTCGGACCGTCCTTGCCGATGAACTGCTTCCAGGCGTCCGGCTGCGCCGGGTCGGCCGAGAGGTCCAGCCGCCAGAGGCCCATATCCTCGGTTCCGATCCAGAGGGCGTCGTCGGCGGCGCAGAGGGCCGTGATAAACTTGCCGGGGCGGTCAAAAACCTTCCAGTCTTCCGATGCAGGTTGGGGTTGGGTCGCGGCAAAACCGGAGACGATCAGAAAAACTACGATGCCGACCGACGCCAGCCGCCACGCGAACCGGCTCCGATGCTCGGCCTGGCGTGACATCCCAGCCCCCCTTATCCTGACGTGCTGCTTCTTCTGCTGTCTTTGCTTACGAATCGGAGCATACCCGCCCTGCCCGAATGATGTCAAGGAAATAATCGGGATGTGTTACCCAGGAAATTCCTGGGGGGCCGTCGCCGGCCGTGGGAGGCGGGCGATCAGGTTTTGGTTTTCTTGGATTTCTTGGATTTCTTGGGGGCGTCCTGGCCCTGGGGACCGCAGAGGTATCGCTCAGCGGCCATGACTTTGGCGATGCGCCGGGCGTGGCGGCCGCCCTCGAACGGCGTGGTGAGCCAGACGTCAACCATTCGGCGAATGAGTTCCTCGCTCAAGAGGTCGGCGGGGAGGCAGAGGACGTTGGCGTCGTTGTGTCGTCGGCTCATTTCGGCGGTGAGTTCGTCGTGGCAAAGGGCGGCGCGGATGCCGCCGATCTTATTGGCGGCCATCGTCATGCCGATCCCCGTCCCGCACAGGAGAATGCCGCGCTCCGCTTCGCCGCGAGCCACCTTGAGGCACACCGGAAGGGTGAAGTCGGGGTAGTCGCTGGACGCTTCCGATTCGGCGCCGCAGTCGGAGACGTCGTGGCCCTGGTTGGTCAGTTGGTTTTTCAGGCGCTCTTTGGTCTGGAAGCCCCGGTGGTCGCTACCCACGGCGATTTTCATCACGCGATCTCCTGAATCCGGTGGGCCACAGCCCGTTCAAGGTGTCGGACACAGGCTTGGTATGCGGCCAAGTCTCCCCGAATCGGGTCTGAGACGTCCTTGCCGTCGGGGTCGATAAGGACGGCCCGGTTTGCCACCTCCGGGGCGAGTGCCGCCACCGCCTCGAGGTGCCCCCGCGTCATCACCCAAATATAGTCGGCGGCGAGGAGCGAGTCAACGGTCATCGGGCGGCTTCGGTGGTGGCGGATGTCGACGCCCTCCTCCCGCATGGTTTCGACGGCGTTGGTGCTGGCGGGCTGGTCTCCGCCTGCCCCG
>Ga0315289_10014863_pt1 | contig 10835 bp, 7 predicted proteins | sample YL17G11_40_MG_FD_203452 | JGI IMG/M metagenome (GOLD analysis project Ga0315289, IMG submission 203452) | Sediment microbial communities from Yellowstone Lake, YNP, Wyoming, USA - YL17G11_40 | ecosystem: Environmental > Aquatic > Freshwater > Lake > Sediment | place: USA: Wyoming | collected...
AGTCGGCAATACCAACTACTCGAACTGTACCAACTACTGAGCCTAAATCATTAGTAAGAGCACCACCAGTTGATCCTAAATATATTATATCACCAGAAGTGAATCCCATACCAGAGACAACATTGGGGTTCGAAGAACCTACTAACCTAATTGCACCGTAAGCACCTGAAGAGATAGGCTCTAATGTAGTTCCAAGAACAGTTGTAGCTGACGTTACGTCCGATTCAGCAAGACAAATTGTACCATCAGATTTGAGTGCTACTGTTGTATTAACTGGAAGGGTAGATCCTGTTCCGTTCTTTTTTCGTTTAGTAAAAATTTCAGAGGGTGTAAGTGTACCACCGAAAATAGGAGTATCGATGCCAGCATAATCACGGAATGTCAGTGCATTTGAATTCGTGCTATCTGTATAGAGAGAACCTAAAGGATTTGCTGCTGGGTATGTAGTCGGAAGGACTAAAGCATTTCCTTTCATCTTAGCATAAACTGTCATCGCAGATCTCCGATACCTTGGGTGTTAGTTAATTTTTACTACTTGGAATACTCCATTACTAACTTCTAATTCCCAGATATCGGCAGTCACTTTATCTTTTAAGATAAGCGAAGATGCTGGTCTTAGGAGTGTACCCACAGTTTTTGGTGTAATGAAGCCTAAATTCACAGTGATGCCTTCAAGATCAACAAGTGGATCACCACCCGACATTGTACGTTTGATGACAATAAATTCTTTGCCTTCGGGTACTGTTTCAGCGGTCTGAACCTGTGTGGTTGAGTTTTTCTTAACTGCTCCACCGTCTAGGAAGTCACCTGTTACGCTTTGAGTTTGCCAGCGTCCATCAATTAGATAGTCTACGTCAAATACTGTATTAGAAGCATTGACTGAAAAGGTAGTTAAATTGAAAACTGACTGACCGCCAGCTCCAACTATAAATTTTTGCTGCTGCGGCTGTGAGGACATGAAGGCTTGTAGGGCAGCAATATCTAGTGTATTTTGAGCTACTGTCGCTTCAAGATCTGTGTATCCTGTAAACTGTCCAAGATATACAATCGAACCTTGAGTAACTGGTGTTATACCAATACCACCAATACCACCCTCAACAACCACAGCACCTAACGTATATCTAGATGTTAATGAAGGTTTAGGAGCCGCAGTTGGTGTAAGACCTGTTCCAGTTGAAAAATTAATCGTGATCTGAGGATTAATTGTATTATCCGAACCTACAGCAGCAGAATCAAAACCAACTGCATACCAATAAAATTCACCATCAGGTATTGTCTGTGGTGGAAAGGTGCTGATGATGGTAACACCATCAGAAGCATAGATATTACCTGTTTCAAAATTTATCTCAGCTCCAGCGAAGGAAAGGAGCCTATCTGCTACAGTAAAGTTTAAAACAGTCAAATCAGTTTTAGTAGTCGCAGACGCTAGGATCGTTACTCTCTTAGGATCTGTCGAGTGCCGACGAAGCTGTAAACCTCTAAAGTATTTATCGATGGTATCAAGTGCCATCTTAACTGTAGTATCAGCGGAGCTAAGAGTACCATCCCAACTTGGGGTATTGTATGGTGTAGTTCCTGTCCAGATGGTAGATGAAGAACCCGAAACTCGGTGCCAAGGTGGTGTTAAAGCTGAATCGTAAAGCCAGATTGTTTTATTATCTTCCGTACCTTCTCGAACCAAAACAGCATCGCACGATGACGGAGTCAGGCTACCACCAAACTCATTTAGTTTTGTCCAAGAGGCTGCTACTCCAATACCTGATACTTGGTAGATACCAAGAAGAGTGGATGAGCCATAAAGAACTTTATCCCCATCAACCAGCGTCACTCCGTCTATTACTACAGAAGCGGTCGTAGGGAGTACCGTAGTCGTAAGATCGATTACTCGCACACGCTTAAGAACGTCAGGACGAATATCCAAACGCTTAAGCGTCGTCTCTAGCGTCTCACCTTCTATAACTACATTATTAGTTTGCCCTAGTGGATCGACTTTCGTCGTGAAGGCACCACCCGTTTTAGTTGGTAGATCTAGACCTAACCATTGTTTGTTTTCTGTGGAAAGAGAAATGAATGACCATGTTGATGTATCTTCATTCCATTCCCAGATAACATCATTAGAGTTACCATCAGCAACTGCTACTTGATTTCCATCTTGGGGGATAGTGTTACCGTTGGAAAAAATCCCAACTTCTTCAAAAGCCAACGAAGATCCGATACCCGTAACTTTGTAAACTCGGTTGAGTGCTGCATTGCCGTAAAGGATCATATCCTCATTGGCAATTGATATACCGTCAACTGTAAGTGAAGATCCCGTAGGAGGTACTGTCGTTACAAAGTCGGCTGCCCGAACTGAGATAAGACCACTACCACTTCCTCCACCTCCTGAGCCACTACCAACACCTAGCTGACGTACCTTAAAAACCTCAACACTTCCTGCATTATTATAGACTTGGATAAAGCCTAGTGGTTTGCTCCGAAAGAGTGCAGGAAATTGTGGGAACGGAGCTAAGGATGTAGAGGCATTCGAGGCTGAAGCAAGACCAACACGAACACGAGCTGTTGATTGTCCTAAAGCTGTGGTTCCTGTGTACTCAACTAAAATGCAGTACCAAAAGTACTCTCCTGTTGGAATAGAGTAAGGAGAGAAGTTAAGCCCTAGTGGGCTACTTGATGGGGTAGTAATAACCCCAGTGGAGAAGTCGATAGAGGCACCATCGAACGATAGAACTCTAGAGCCTAACTCTTGGCTCAACACTTCCCCTGTTAGCATGGTTCGGTCAGTTCCAGTTATCGAGGCTACGCCTGCTGTGGTACTGGGCTTTAACCTCAACTGACCAAAAAACTTATCTATCTCAGTATCGATAGAAACTATCGAATCCAAAATACCTTGGTTCTCAACGATAGTCCTATCTGGTGCTCCACGTACTGCCCAAGTGGGATCTGAGGTTGCTGGGGTTACGCTTGAACCGAGAAGTGTTCGGTTCTCTACGCTGATACCTTGATCTAATTCAGTTGATTGTGAATCAATGAGTCGAAACGAATGACCGACGACTATATCATTAGAATCCCTGTATGCCACAACGTAGTAGTTGTTATTGTCTACTGGCATTGCTGAGGGCAACGCAGACGTTACTGTTAGATTCGTGGTCGAAGATATCTTATTTAAAGTTACATAGGCTATCTTGTCTACAGGGATGACGTAACTACCTGCTAGTATAGTATTAGCGTCTTTCGAGAAGCCTTGGACTATTATATAGGCATCTTCAGATAACGTAAGCGTGTCAGTGGCAAGATCCCACGACCAGATACCACCGCCTATGATTTTTATATTCTTATCGCTAAACTGCGCTCTATCAGATTTCTTAGCCCAGATACCTTCTGAGGTTGTATTGTCACTTAAGTAGAAGGTAGTAGCGAAACCAGTGACTAAAAGCTCTTGGGTAGTAGCTGCATAATCTTTAACTATGACAGAATCACTACTGTCATTTATAACAACATAATGTACGCCAGCTTCGAGTTTTAAAGCATCAGGAAGCGTTATTAGCTGAGTATCAACTCCTGTAACATGAATGATCGTAGGAGACTGGGGGGTTAGTGCCAAAGGCGTAGATGATGAGGCGGCTATCTCTACGATATCTTGTTTAAGTTGGCCTGTAGTTAAAAATGTAGACATATCTTTTACACCACCTTATATCATCGTGGAATAGACACCGTGGCGTTATTCCCATCTTTTAACTTGGTAACGAGTTGTCTTGTTAAATCTTCATCCTTAATGATGAGTGACCACAACTGCTCTCGTCTCAGATCACGCACAGGAAACTGAAGTACCACATTTATAATCTCATCTGCTGATGGCTTTAACAGCGAAATAATCTTATTCATTGTTAGTCCTTAATGACCACATTGTATTTACTTTCAACTTCACATTTAAAACTCAGTGCTTTTTGCCACCATAACTTCTCTATCGGATACCCATTACCTCGTGGTGCTCCCTTTTTAGAATAGTAAGAAGGATAACATTTAACATCTTTTTGGTAACCCCACTCGTCTTCTTCCTCGGCAGGATACCCACCTTTTTCTCTTCTAGATGCATTTCGAAGATCAATCTCCCACCCACCACTCTCACCTTCTGTTTCGTCAGCAAGCTGGTCTAAAGTTTCATCGCTGAAGGGGTGTTCGGGATCACGTCCACCAGATTCATAGATGAACGTAACATCCTTATTAGGATTCGAGGCTTTTTTATTCTTTGGGTATTTTGCCATATCACTTCTTCACTGCTAAAAGATCAAACTCGGTTAAATCTAGCCCTTTAAAAGCTAAGTGGGCTATGGATTTGAAATCATCCCAGTTGGCAATACGAGCCTGCGGATAACTAGTTTGAATCTTCGTCAGGAAGATATTGATCTGCGATCTTGTAATGGGTTTTTTCCAAAACGCAGGCTCTTGCTCAAAACCAGCACGTTTAAGTATCGAGAGTTCAGGATCGTTAGCTGACAGTGCATCATAAACCCAAATAACCGGAGCACCATCCATAATGCTAAATTGAAGAGAGATCTCTCCTTTTTTAGCTTTATCTGAGACTACATCGTCGCTCGCTGCGGCTATGCGCTGCCTAGATTTCTGGGCAGCTTTTCTAAGTCCACTCTTAACCCCTTGGGCTACTACTCGTGCTTCTCTTACTTGTTTTTCAAACTCAGGTTTGTTGGTAATCGTTAAGTTTTTCTCTAACTTGGTAATGATATTATCAACACCAGCTTTAGATGGTAGCTCTACGTAATAGTAACCTCGCATTAAACTAAAACCTAAGTGCCTTAAAAAGCCATCAGGATCTGCTACTTTATAGGAGTAGACATACCACTGGTTATCCCACTGCATGAGATCTAGATGAAGCAGCTTAGGGTGCTTTGGATCTGTTGGAAGCTCGTCTATGTCTTTAGTGACTAGTGAGTCATAATCTCTTGAATCCCCAAGGAAATCCCTAGACGATGGGACTTTCTTTAGTTCTTTGGCTTCAGCGAATATTTTATGGATGGGAGTATAGCCATGAGGTTTCATCATCGTAGGACCGTAGATGTCCTTCTCCTTGGCTGACTGCACCTCAACACTAACTTCAATCGACTTTTTCCTATCGATGTAAGGAGCCAATTGGTGCTCTTCAGTAAAATTCTGCATGTTATTAAGAGTCATACGTATTGGCTGAAGAACCTTATTATCCACAAAGTCACTGTTAGCCTTTGCGATCATATGTTCTGATGAAATCAATCGAGCCATCTTAAGTATCTCAGAAGAGCCACGCATAACTACTGTATGGATGTAAACGTCACGCTTCTGCCCGATTCTAGCTGCTCTTGCTTCTCGTTGATAAAGATCCCCAACCATCCACTTCAAATCACCATGAATTATACAATTGGCAGTCTGGAGGTTATGACCTGCTACAAGAGACTTATCCACAGCAATTAAAATCTTTGTGGAGCTGTGTGGGATCTTAAATTTATTTAATACCTCGTTCATACCACCCTCATAGTAGGCAGCCTGATCTCGTAGATCAGCGTCGAGATTACTAAGGATATTCTTCGCAGCCTCTTTATATTGAACAAACACTAAAACTTTACCAGCTTCTGGATTTGCCAAATGATCTTTAATAATTCTATTGATCACCTTCGACTTAGGACTAACTGCGTTAACACCTGTCATTACCGATCTTAGCCAATCTTTAGCTTCGGCAGGTGAGTTAAGAAAAATATCAAGTGGGGTGAATCTAGCTAGAAGGGGACCAACGTCGAGGTCATCACCTGTCTCAAGGGCATCTTCGACCTTCTTTAGTAGTACCGATAGATTAGGATCTTTTCTTATATCATCTAAGATATTACTAAGAAGTGCTGTGTAGGCTTTCTTCTGTTCTGAATTAAACTCAGCGTAGTGAAACTCACGGTGTATCTTTGGTAGTAGGTGTGCCCATGCACTTCGACGTACAGAAACTACACCGTAGTCCTTCAGTTTTTGTCTGATCTGCTTTGGTGCGTCTTTCTTATACTCGTTAAGACTACCGTTAACAGTATAATCATCCATGAAATCATCATGAGTTCCGAACACCGAGGAATGGATATAACTCATCGGTGCTGTTACATCATAAGGGCTTCCAGACATGACAGTTCCTGTTAAGCCACGAACAATCGGTACTTCAGCGAAGCCAGCCGATGCTCTAGCCATGTTGCTGTTACCCTTGAGTACATGAACTTCATCTTGGAATATCGCATCAATTTTCAGTTGATTAAGTAGGACATGAACCCTATCGAAATGCTTTGTTTTTCGATAGCTGATCTTCCCACCATCTTCAGAAATCTCACCATTATCAACTCGATCAGGATCTAACGAAACCCAAGTATAGGAGGTTAGGAACACAGTGTTTCGAGGTGCTTTTTTCGCATCTTCTATAAACTCAGGCAACTTCCCTGTAGAACCCCATTTCTTAATACTCTCAGTGGAAATGATCCAAGGATTAAGCTCTGAGAATTGCTTAACTTCTCTTGCAAACTGAGGGAGAAGTGATTCTGGCATCAGGACAAGAGGTCGTTTTAATTTTCTAGCTTTCATCTGCTGAAGTATGTCGCAGATGATGATGAGGGCTTTGCCTGCCCCTGGATCGGCATCGACCAGCATCCTATCTCGATCTTTTAATGCAGCTAAGATCATAGACTGGTGTGGGAAGAGGGAGATGCCGTCCTTGAGACCTGGGAGGTCGTTTGTACCGAGAGGTCCATCAGTAGGCTTAAGCGTTTCAAGTTTCTTACGTCTTCGCTCTATATCTTCTTGGTCTTTTTTTCTATTCTCTAGGACGTGAGGCTGAAGAGCTGCGGCCATGTTAGGGATTTTTCGCTGCTCTAAAATAGACTTCGATGGGAGTGTCTGTCTTTTACTCTTAAGATCCTCAGATCCAATTAAATGCTTATAAATTCTTTCCTTGTCATCAATATCAAGATTTCGAAGTCCAGATACAGATTCTGACTGCCAGTTACCACCCATATTGATGTAGTATATAAAACCGTTTTGGTATTTATAAATTTCATTTGCATGAGGCTTTAAAAGTTTTCTTGTATGTTCGTATTTAGATACCCACAACTCTTTTTCATCTACATCTGCATTTGGATTTGTATAAAGAGTGGAATAGTGATCGAAGGCTTCTTTTTGCTCCTCAACCAACTTTTCGATTTGTTTAGCATAAGGGCTGACCACAAGATGTAAGAAGTTACCACTAGGTAACGCCTTAACATTCTCCACATCAAATTTACCCTTACCAAAACTAGTCATCTCTTTTGGATCTAGATAATCAAGACGTGGATCTTTAGCTCGTTGGATACGACCAGAGATATAAGCGTAAGGAAGTGTACGACCACCTCCTAGATCTGACGTACCAAGCTGTATCTTTTCGATTTCCATATAAGAAGGGAGTATACGTGATCCACGTAACCCCATAGATTCACGATGCATATCTTGTTGGTCTGCTTTACCAAAAAGAGAACGTCTTGGTTCCAAAGAAAGAGCCATAGAAGAAGCGTCCTTGAACGCACTCAGGCTAGTAACTTCATTTCCTGTCGGATCATGCTTGAAGATACCACCTGTTTGGCTGATATTACCCTCTTCATCTATATAAGGATAAAAGCGACTACCGACCTTTAGCTTTTTAAGGTCTTCATCTCCAGTATTAGCACGCACAAGGAAACCGCCATTTACATGCATATCTTCTGGATCGTCTATTACACTACCAGCTTTATGTGCTGCTTCGATGATTAGTTTCAAGGATTAACCCCTTCTTCGCTAAACTCTTTCCAGTGGTCAAGCACTGGAATGCCTACATCCGTAGCAAACCCTACAAGTTTCTGCGCTACGTCAGCTCTTATTTCTGGTTCAATATAATAATCAAAACAAGTTTGATCGTATAACAAATCAAGCTGCGTCTTGAATTTTTCTAGGTTCTCATCTGTTGGCACAGTAGCAATAACGGGTGGTCTAAATCTCTCTCGTGGATCTATAGTAAAGAAAAGATCATCATCCAAAGCTGATGCTGCTACTTCAGCATTATCTGTTTGCTTGGTTAAAGCCTTCTCATCCAAAAGTTTCATTAGATCTGTTACATCACCATCTGACATTACGTGAAAAATGTAATGATCTAAAACTTCCCATAATTGCTTTTTATTTAAATGCCTAAGACGAGTTACGAGTTTTTTGTAGCTGGTTGCACTGATTTCACTTTCGACGACTAGCTTCATTCTGTAACTCCCATTGCAGGTAAAAGAACCCCCACTAAAGTCCAGCGGAGTGGGGGAACCGCAATATATTAACGACAGCAGCTACGCCTCTTAATGAGTTTAGCCAACTGCTTGCCGATGTTTTCAGGTGTAACCAAAGGCTTCACTAAATCTTTTTGTAGTCGGATTTGATCTACCTTTGCCGCAACTGCCCTTAACTTCGCTTCTACGCTTTTATCACCCGATGCAAATCTGGCTCGAAGACCTGAGAGAACCTGTTCTAAATACTCCAGTGTCTCTTCCATATTTGCTCCTTGTTGTTAATCTAACATTCCTTGTAGTTTAACTTCACGGCTTATAGCATTAAAATAAGGACTAGTCAGGAGTTTGACCTTGATCTCAGCAGGCATTTCACTACCTACTTCATGTTCGAAATCTTCACATAAAACACCAAGAAGATCTTCAAGATTACCTTTTTCTACTGCATTCAAAATCTTTGAGGCCGAAGGTGTCTTAGCTTTATAGTCTTGTAACTCTTCTGTTTTCCACATGACTACCACTTGAGCGTAGAACTGAGAGATAGCATCCGTAAGACGCTTACCTGAATCATCTTTATAGACTTTCAAGTAGTCTTTAACGATCTTTTCCCAAGCCTTATACATTTTTCCGTAAACATCTTGATCTTTTTGTTCAATAGAAAACGCATGTGGGCTTAATGGGAGTTTCCACTGTTGTACCGCAGGGGATAGAGCATCCAGTAACCAAAGATCAAATTCAACTTGAAGAGAACGCTTCATATCAGTGACGTTGCTTGCTGATAATGAATTTAGAAGAGCCTTCATCCACTGTTCATTTTCTAGGGTATGCACAACTTGATGGTTAAGTTGAGCTTCAAGAGCTTTGCTTAAGGCTTCTTCTTGCTTGGAATCCCCTTTGTAAAGGAGAAGTAGAAGGTGACTATCTTTAAGCCACTTCAAAATAAGATCGACTAAGGTAGAATCAGATTCGGCTTGTACTTTACCTTGTGCGTAACTTAGAACATTTCTTCTGATAAAAGACCAAGGAAGAACGGATTCATAAGGATCACATAGTTCAAGCTGCTGAAGATACTGATAAGGTATCGCACCTGCTTTAAAGTGAGCAATAGCAGATAAACCAAACCTTACAGCATCGGCTGTCACAACAGGCTTGACCAGTTTTCCTTGTGAGAATTTTCTAAGCATATTATCAAAGCGTGCTTGTACCGTGGTGACAGGTAGGACGCTCAAAGATGCAACGACACGGTCGGCAATTGGGGGTGGAAGTTTCCCCATGCGCTCTGGTGCCATCTGCATCTGTCGCTTAAGCCACGACCACTCGATGATGTCCTTGCCTGGTGCAAACTCGTCTTCAAGATAATCGATCTCTTTCCAATCGATTTTGCCCTTGTCGAACCAATGCATAACACTCATAGCGAAATCCATGAGGTCAGCACCTTCGTTTTCTTTTAACCACTTATTGACCATGTCACTTGTTAACCGTGTTCCTTTTTGGGAAGCACGCTCAACAGCATCGAGAATGCGCTTGACAACAGGATAGTCAATAGTCTTTTTGGCAGTGACCGTGACGGTTACGTCACCTTCTTTATCCTTACCTTCTTCTGCTTCAGAACAAAGTTTGCTCTGTGTCACAGCTAGTAGATATTGACAAAGGTCGCTACAATCCCAACTCTTATAATCCCCAGGGAAACCAAAATTATTGGTCACACTAAGAAGGGAACCCTCAGATGCTCCGGCTGGATACCAATATACTTGTGGATGAAGACCGATTGCTCGGTACTCGATCCTTGGTGTCATACCGTCTTGGATTCTGTGTATGACAAGCGTGCGAACGCCATCATTAGAATCTGAAAACGGAGCGAAGGTCGAATAGATTTCTTCAACGACAACGCCTTGACTATTACACAGTGGATCTTTAGCTATCACATACCGTAGCCATCCATATATCTCTCTGAATAAAAGCATCTGCTTTTCCTTCCTTCTTAGTCAGCTCTGGAAATCCCTAGACTAAAGATTACTTGGTTTTTTGTCTAGAGACGTATGCCAATGTCGCAGAAATTTTAGTTACACCGTCACCATCACTGGTGATGGCATCGATATTCTTTCCTGTAAACCAGCACCCTTTATAGTCCCACACTTGCGAATAACCTGAATTACCTTTGATCCAGAATTCTTTTACAGAAAAAGGTCTGGTTTGGTCAATCAAGTCATCAAATGTGCTACCAAAGCCAAATGCAATTTCCATCTCACTATTCCATACTTCGGCACGAGTTACCGCAACGGTAAATCCGGTGGCCTTGCCTGGGATAAATTCGACGGGACGACCAAAACTTAGGTCAGCCAATTCATACAAGTGAATACCTTCTCTTGTATAGGAATCAGGCTGCCATGATTGGATGCGACCGATAATGTTGTTATCACCTGTGGTGATAGACACCCCGTGATAAACCTTGGTCGTTAATGCGCCTTGGGTTGATTTGTAATCTAATGGGGAAACATCCTTAACCCCAAAGCCAGTGCTGTTTAAAGAACCAGAGTTTGCTGCTCTTGT
>Ga0315289_10014864_pt1 | contig 10834 bp, 8 predicted proteins | sample YL17G11_40_MG_FD_203452 | JGI IMG/M metagenome (GOLD analysis project Ga0315289, IMG submission 203452) | Sediment microbial communities from Yellowstone Lake, YNP, Wyoming, USA - YL17G11_40 | ecosystem: Environmental > Aquatic > Freshwater > Lake > Sediment | place: USA: Wyoming | collected...
AAGTCGACCGTAAGGATCCCTTCCTGCAACGTCTCCACCAAGAAGCGATAGATGCTGTCGGCACCGGCCGCGAGGAGAGGCAATGTGGCTTCAACGCCCGGCACCAGGAGCGCATCGACCTGGCCGTTCCTCGAGGCGTGGGCTACCTCTAGGCAGTCGCTAATCTTTTCAGGCAGGCCGGGGGCTCGTAAGGCCTGCTTGTCCAGGAAAGTCACGGCCGCCAAATCCACCAAGTCCGGGGGGAATCGCTGATAATGCGGATGACAGAGCACAACGACGGCAGCCTCTGGGCCAGCCATAGCTACCGCCTCGCGAAGATTCCGGCCAATGCGGCTGAACGCGTCCGGGTCCAGCAAGAGGCAGTCGTATTTCCTAGCACTCAGCTTCTCTAGCGCGATCTTGCCGTCAAGGGCGACATCCACGGCGAAGGGCGCCCCAGAGCGCTCCAGGGCTCTGCAAGCCGCCTCGATGCTTGCTGCGTCGCCGTCCACCAGTAGGAGGTGAACCTTCGTCTGTCCGGAGCGTTTTCCCAACATGGCTTGCCTCGGAAGCTTGGCTTCCGTCTACTCCTCTATCCGGGGGGCAACTCAAGCCCACGGAGCACCTTGTCCGGCTCGCTCAGGTCACCCACCACGCGTCTAAGCGGTGGTGGTAGCGCCCTGATCAGGGTTGGGGTGGCGAGAACCTCGTAGCCTAGCCCGCCCTCCGGGTTCCTGAGCACGTCTATGATCTCCAGGCTGCACAGACCATGGAGATCGTTGTCCAACAGCTTCTTGACGTTGCGGATGGCACGCACCGAATTGGGAGTGTGCCCGCTCACGAAGAGCTTTAGGACGCACCGCATCTGTTTGTCTCCGCCTTATTCTCCCTTGCGCCAAGGCCCTGGTGCTTCACGAGGGCCAGGAGCGCTCGCGTGACCTGGGGGTCCCACTGCGTTCCGGCACCGTCCGATAGCTGGCGCACGGTCTCATCAAGCGACAGGGCCTTGCGATAGGGCCGGTCAGACAGCATGGCATCGAAGGCGTCGACCACGCTGACAACGCGGGCTAGGAACGGTATCTCCTCCTCTGCCAGCCGGTCTGGGTAGCCCTTCCCGTCCCAGCGCTCGTGGTGATGGCGGATTATCGGCCCGACCTCGTGCGCGTACCTGAGAGGGGAGCAAATGCCCTCGCCGATAATGGGGTGCAGCCGCATGTCTTCCCACTCGGCCTCAGTCAACGGACCCGGCTTACACAAGATGGCCTCGCTCACGCTGATCTTTCCGATATCGTGCAGAATGGCGCCGTACCTGAGGAGCATTCGCCGATGCTCGTCCAGGCGCAGGGCCTGGCCCAGCCTCACGGCGTAGTGAGCCATCCTATAGATGTGGCCCTCCGTAGTGGGGTCCTTAGCCTCCACGACGCTAGCCAGGGTAAAGATGACCTGCTCGGCACCATCCAACTGGTCGCCGAGGCGGAACTTCTCCAGGGCCTGATGGATGGCGCGGGCCAGAATATCTGAGCTGATGGCGTTCTTTGGCCAGTAATCGTAGGCGCCGTACTGCATCGCCTCTGCGACCACGCGTTCGTCGCCCCGCCCGCTCAGCATGACTATGGGAGGCATGTCAGGGCAGTCCTGGAGGCGGCGTAGAAAACTGAGGCCATCCTCACCCGGGAGCTGGTAGTCCAGAAGTATCAGGTCAAAGGGCTTCTGTGCTAGTGCCTCCTCGCCTTCCTTTGTTGAGCCCGCCGAGGCGAGCTCGAAGTTGGCGCGCTCGTACCCGCGGAGCATGCGCCGGACGATCTCCACATCCTGCGGGTTGTCCTCCACGAACAGCACGCGCACTGTTTCTCTTGCCATCGCCGAAATCCCCCCTCTAGTGCTTCATTCCACTGGCGGCAACGTGGCGATGAGGAGCCAGTATTCCTTGAGCGTCGTCACCACCTTGATGAACTCCTGAAACTGAACAGGCTTGGAGATAAAGGTGTTGACGCCCAGGTCGTAGCTGCGGACGATGTCCTCCTCGCGGGTCGATACTGTGAGGACGACTACGGGGATGCGCTTGAGCTTGGGATCGGTCTTTATCCTCTCTAGCACCTCGCGGCCGTCCACCTTGGGCAGGTTGAGATCGAGGAGGATCAAGCCGGGATAGCGCGTTTCGCCGTTTTTCGCCGCAGACAGGATGTCCAGGGCCTCCTGGCCGTCTCGGGCTAGGGTTAGCTCATTTATCACCCGCCCCTGCGCCAGGGCCCTCCGTGTGATCTCGATGTCGTCGGGGTTGTCCTCGACGAGGAGAATGCTAATCGCATTTGGTACGTCGCCCATGTCACGCCTCCTTTGCTCGCTGGGGCCGCCGGACTTCCTTGGGAATGGTGAACAGGAACGTGCTTCCGTGGCCAACCTTCGATTCCAGCCAGATCTTGCCTCCGTGTGCCTCCACGATCCTCTTGCAGATGGTGAGGCCGGCCCCGGTGCCTTCGTAGTCCTCGCGGCGGCCCAGGCGCTGGAAGATCTGGAATATCTTCTCGCAATACTTCTCGTCGATGCCGATGCCGTTGTCGCGCACGGAGAGGGTGTAGGTCTCATCATCTTCGTGGCAGGCGATCTCGACGACCGGCTGGGGCTTGTCGTTGAACTTGATGGCGTTGGAGATGAGGTTCTCGAATACCTGCTTGAGCCGCATCGGCTGGCAGGTGATGGTGGGGAGGCCAGCCTGGATGCGCAGGTCCACCTTCTTCTGCTCCAGCGTGAACGCCAGGTCCTGCCGGATGTCTTCTAGGAGCGACTGCACTGAGATGGGCGCGTATGTCTGGCCAGTGCGACCGATGCGGGAGAGCATTAGGAGGTCTTCGATGAGGGCATTCATGCGCATCGCGCTGTCTCGCAGCACGCCGACGAATTTCTGGCCCTGCTCGTCCAGCTTGTCGGCGTAGTCCTCGGCGAGGAAGGTGCTGAATGCGTCGATGCCCCTGAGGGGCTCCTTGAGGTCGTGGCAGACGACGTAGGTGAAGTCCTCAAGTTCGCGGTTGGAACGCGCCAGCTCGTCCGCGCGTCGTTCCAGGGATTCGTTGAGCGCTTTGAGCTCTTCCTCCGCCCGCTTGCGCTCGGTGATGTCCCGTTCGGTCGCTGCAATCGCAGCCGGCCTGCCCTGGTCATCCCGCAGTAGCGTGATAGTCGACCATACCTCCAACACCCTACCGTCCTTGGTTACACGCTGAGCTTCGAATGACTTGACAATGTCCCCGGCCGCTAAGTCTCTAGCGAATGCTAATGCCTCCTGGCGCTTGTGTTCAGGGACGGTGTCACGGATATTCATTTGCAGCGCCTCGGCCTCGCTCCAGCCGTACATATTCTCAGCGCCTCGGTTCCAGGCAAGGATGTTTCCCTCGAAATCGAGCAGCGTCACCGCATCGTTTGCGTCGCGGACGATGGCCGCTAGGCGGCGTGAATCTTCCTCCGCCTGCTTGCGCCCGCTGACTTGTGCTTCACGTTCGGCCATTAGGGTTCCTCCCGTGCGCTCATCGTCACCGCCTCACGACACGAGCGACTCACGGGCTGTCAGGCTCTCCATTGTCACCGTTTTCTCTTTCCCCCAGGGCTGAACCGATGACGCGGTGCCAGACACGGTGACAACACACCGCTACGGCGCGTTCTCTCCAGCGCCGAAGCGCTGAAAGACACAGCTCGCCCCAGGATGTGGCTTGGGTCAGTGTGCTAACGGGGATGCAGCGCCGGTCCCTTTTGGCGCTCGGGGGTCCTTGGGGGATACCCAACAAGGCCGTCGCCAGGCTCTCTGCGCGGTATTAGCGAGGCGGCCTTTGCCCGTGATTCCACAGATAAGACGCTTGTGAGAGGCACTCGTTACGGGCGGCGCTCGCCACCCGAGCCAAGACGCATATCGCAGGATCACGGTGCGCGGCCTCCTTCGTCCAATGGAGGTCGCAGGGCCTCGCCGGGCGAACGGTTCTGGCTGGAGCGAGGGCCACGGGCTGGCAGGCGGGATCGGCGAGCGTGAGAAGGTCCCGATCCGCCGCCGTCACTCCAGCCAATTCTCCACTGCTAGACCGGGAACCTTCCGGAAATGGCGGACATTCCCCGTGACAACGGTCAGATTGCGAGCGAGAGCGATCGACGCTATCCGCAGGTCGGCGTCGCCGATCGGGGTTCCCCGGCGCTCGAGCTCAGCCCTCACCTCGCCGTAGCGACGGGCAGCAGAAGCGTCGAAGGGAAGCACGGGCAGGTTGGGCAACAGGGTCTCGTCGAGCCGCTGCGACCGAAGGTATTCAAGAGACGTTCTCAGCTTCTGCTCATACCAGCGGATCGTATTGGGGGATTTGCCTTCGGCGCGGCAGGCAAGGAGATAGGCCTCGATGAGGTTGGAGAGCTCCAGGCCCCTACCCAGGGGCCGCAGCCGGTTTCGCATAGTCATGTCGTGCTCCTTTTCGGGGGGAGAATGACACGCGGTCTATGCGGTTTTTTCGGGCCTCCTGGCGGGGAAATCGGATTTGGCAGGGGTGGAGGGATTCGAACCCCCGACCTGCGGTTTTGGAGACCGCTGCTCTTCCAACCTGAGCTACACCCCTGCCCTCGGCGAGGTTATTGTAGCCAAGAGGCCTACGGCCGGTCAATAACGTGCTTCCGGAACTAGCGACGCACACGTTGCTTGCCGGCCATCCTGAGGCGCATCTTCTGCCAGAGCTCGGCCAGCTTCGCGCGGCCACCGCCCAAGAGCCAGCTTTGCCCCCAGAGGTCGTCGTACTTCCCTGACATCACCCGCGGGTACTCGGAGGCCACTTCTGCACCGAAAAGGAGGGCCACTGCGCTGAGGTACATCCAGAAGAGCAAGGCCACCACCGCACCCAGGGAGCCGTAGACCACATCGTAGTGGCCAAAGTTCGCTACATAGAAGCTGAAGCCATTCTTGATTGTCTCGAAGAAGATGGTAGCGATCAGTGCTCCCAGCCAGACATCGCCGATCTTGATGGGAGCAGCGGGCACAAAGCGATAGAGCACTACGAAGGCCCCGAAGGAGAATATCGCCGGCATCAAGTGCGGTATCATTCGCCAGAAGAATGCGGTGTTGCTGGACAGAGGGCCGAGGATATCCGAGCTAGCCTCCTGGGTCGTGCGGAGGAACGCCGTGGTGCCGATAGACAGCAGGAAGAACACCCCTATTCCGGCCACCATGCCCAGATCGAGTAGCTTCTGCTTGACAAAGTGGCGCGGGGTTTTGACATCCCAGGCTGTGTTCAGGGAGGTGCGGATGGCTCCGAACATGGCGCTGGCCGCCCAGGCCAGGCCCAAAAGGCCCACCATGCTCAAGGGGATGCTGATGCCAGCGATAGCGTCTACGGCGTCTCTCACTTCGTTTCGGCCTTTATCCGGCGTAAGAGGAAGGAACTCCAGCACGTGGTCTATTAGGTCTTTCTGAAGGCTGCTGCTCTGGAGGAAGATGCCGAATATCGACACCATGAAGATAAGCAGAGGGAACAGGGAGAAGAGGGCATAGTAAGAAATGGCGGCCGCCATGTGAGTGCAGCGGTCGTCCCCAAATTTCTGGATAGAACGAACGGTCAGGATGAGCAGCCTTCGCATATTAGCGCAAGCGCGACGAGCGCAGTTAATCAACCCCCGCCATCTTGCCTATGTGGAAGGAGGTCGGCGAGCCCTGGGCTCCGCCGACCTCCTCATACGCCCCATTGCATACGGAGGCGGGTCTCCCAAGGGGGTGCGGCCCTTGTTGCGAAGAGAATTTCTCTCCGCGACCCGCCATGCATAAGAACGCACCAACAAGCGACATCTTAAGCTTATTGCGGCATCTTGTCAAGTCCTATTGGCAACTCAATATCACCCGCGAAGAGCCTGGCCGCCCGGCGGGATTGTCCAGGCAGGCGAGATGTCTCTTGTGTAGACCGGCCCGCCACAGACCATCGGATGGCGTTGGCCATTAGCAGGAGGGCCAGGGGCTACCTCATCTAGGACGCACGGTGCATCACGCTAGGTGCAGGTCTGGCCGATCTTGCCGCTGTACATGAACACGTCCGCCACAGTGATGAAGTTGTCCATGTTGAGATCCAGGCGCTTCAACCACTTCGGGCTGGGCGGCGGGCCACCGGTCGACCCGATGAGCCTCGAATACTTGAACGCGTCGGCCATGGTGACAAACGTGTCCATGTTGATGTCCAGGGGCCAGGCATCGTCGGACGGATTGTCGCGGCAGGCGTCCAGAGGGTCGGTGCCCAGGTAGGTCTCCAACTCGTCAGTGAACCCGTCGCCGTCGCCGTCATCGCAGGCGTCGCCGATGCCGTCGCGGTCGCTGTCTAGCTGGCTCGGGTTGGGCACGGTGGGACAGTTATCGCTGGCGTCGGGCACGCCGTCGCCGTCGGTGTCGATCTCGCCTTCGAGGTAGGCATAGACAGCGTACTGCTCAATAGCGCATTCTTCATAGCCGACCTTGAAGTAGCCGCCGGGGGCGCGTGGATCCCAGGAGGTGCCCCAGCTGTTCTTGACGATCCAGTAGTCACCAGCGTCGTCATAGCCGGCAATGATTACACCGTGGTTGATGCCGGAGTCATCTGTACATCTGTAGATGTCCCCATCCCAGTAACCACCATAGCCGGTGCCGATACCCATGGCAACTGTAAGGGGTCCGTTGTCAACAATACTTTGCCTCATTTGACTCTGACTAGGATAAACCTCGCCCACGGCATCTATTGTTCGCAATCTGGTTTGCCAGTCCAAACATCTGCCGGAACAAGTTGCGTCGCTGCAACTACCCCCTGTTCGATACGTGCAATTCGAGTTGCAGGTAGCACCGCATGTGCAACTGGACCCGTCGACATACGGAAGACAGGCCTCATCTGGGATTCCTGCATCCTTGACGAAGTCGAGGGCCGCCGACATCCAACCACCACAGCAGTTGTTGCCCGATAGACAATCGGACACCAGATACTCTTCCGACAAGTTCAGGTCAAGGTTGGGATCATTCGTGCTGATGTTGTACATCGCTTCTACTACACCAACGGCTGAAAATGCCCAGCAAGAGCCGCACGACCCTTGGTTCTTCACAGGGGTCATCCAGTCCTGTCCGCCGTAATTCCGCCAGTCGAAGGCGGAAGGCGCGCCCACTGCTGAAACCCCTTCTTCTGGAGGACTTGAGCCTTGTTCCACGGTAAGACTTCCTCTAGTAGCTTTTCCGCTCAAGCCCATCAGTTCCGTGGCAGCCCCAACCTCTTTTTGGCCGCGAACGCAAACACTGTACTCTCTCGAAAGAGGGTTCTTGCCATCGGTCTTCGCTATCGAATCATAGCCCTGTCTTGCACAATAGGAGTGGCTCTGACCACACTTGCCTTGGAGGAAGGTCCACTCATTGCACCGGCTACCATCTGGGAAGATGCATACCCCAGACTGCCCTTCGGCCGTATCGACTATTTCGTATTCGTAACCCAGCTCGCGACAGTAAACCGCAGCAGGGTTTGCCATTCCGGGGGCGGTTTCATTACAGCCGAGAGCAGTGTCACTAAAGGCTTCGCTGGCGAGACTCTGTTGCTGCGCCTCGTGCGATGCCAAATCAGCGACTGCCGCCGGGCTGGCAGCGCCGCGTTGCCAGCCTACCGTCAATAGGACGGTACAGACCGCCAGGGCGGCGATGGTGGCCCTTCGACTCTTACCTGTCAACATGCTGTCCCCTCCCGGGCACGATGAGTTGAGTCAAGGTCGCTCCAGTGCCTCTATCTTAAAGACGCACCAACACCCCGCGTCGTTTCGTTATGTCATCAAGGTTCTGCCGACTTCTCGGTCGATGACCTGGGGATAGGGGAGGGGAATAAGCGCAGGTAGCCCGCGGGGACGTATGCATGCGTAGAGCGGTCTCGATATCACGCCCGTCGGGCGTCTGCGCGTACCGGATGCGCGCCTCCATAGTGTCATTATTGTACACTACTTGGCAAGGGGTTTTCTCAATTGGCTGGCAGGGCAGCCAGAAAAATGCATGGTCCAGCAGAACCGCTTGGGTCGGGAAGGGACTTCCGCGGCGGCCTTTTCTCCCCGTGCCAGCCCAAGCCATTCGCACTCTGGACCACCGGCACATCCGCTTGATGCCTCAAGGTTCTCGACCGGAGATGTGGCATGCTGTATCGTGTGACAGCGTGGACGGCCTGCCGGCCATTCACGTCAACTCTGCCGGGCGAACCCCAAGGAGCGACCATGGACAAGCTGAGCGAGCTGCGCCCCATCTTCTACCCGCGGGCGCTGGCGGTGGTGGGCGTGTCGAGGAACGAGAGGAAGTTTGGCGGCCTCTTCTTGCAGGCCCTTGTGGACTTCGGCTTCAAGGGGAAGATCTACCCCGTCAATCCAGCGGGAGGGGAGATCCTCGGACTGAAGACGTATCCAAGCGTTCGCGATCTCCCTGAGCCTGTCGACCTGGCCGCCATCATGGTCCCGGCGCCCCTTGTGCCCGCGGTGCTCGAGGACTGCCTTGCCAGGGGCGTGAAAGGGGCTGAGGTCTTCACCTCAGGATTCGCGGAGACCGGGGACGAGCGGGCGAAGGCTCTCGAGCGGGAGATCACGCTCATTGCACGCCGAGGCATCCGGATCATCGGCCCTAACTGCTTCGGCATCTACTGTCCCGCGAGTGGCCTCACCCTTCTCCCGGGCGGCAACTTCCCCAGGGAGAGCGGGCCTGTCGCCTTCATCACTCAGAGCGGCGGTCACGCCGTCGAGTTCGCCTGGGAGGCCAGGGGGCGAGGGTTCTCCTTCAGCAAGGTCATAAGCTATGGCAATGGCTGCGACCTGAACGAGGCGGATCTCCTGGAGTACGTGGCGCAGGATGACGAGACCAAGATCGTGGCCATGTACATCGAAGGCCCCCGCGAGGGAAGGCGCTTCGTGCGGCTCGTCAGAGAGCTGGCCCCACGCAAGCCGGTCATCATCTGGAAAGCGGGCCTCACGCGGGCTGGTGGAAGGGCGGTGCACTCTCATACCGCGTCTCTAGCAGGGGAGGAGGCCGTCTGGGACGCGCTCTTCAAACAGACCGCCGCCGTCCCCGTCGGCAGCCTGGAGGAGCTGGCCGATACCGTCCTCGCTTTTCTCCATCTGCCCGCCTCCACAGGCCGGCGGGTGGGGGTGGTTGGCGGCGGGGGCGGCATCAGCGTCGCCGCTGCCGACGCCTGCGATCGAGTGGGCCTGGACGTGCCCCCCTTTGACGGCGACATTCAGCAGAAGCTTTGGGAAACCCTGCCTGCCGCCGGCACCAGCGTGAGGAACCCGGTGGATATTGGGGTGCCGCTGGTGGGGGCGCAGGCCTTCGAGCGCGTCCTGGAGAGCGTCGCCTCCGCCGATTGCATCGACACGATCATCGCCACGCAGGCGATGTTCCATGTCCTCGGCGGGAGATTCGGGCCTCCGCCTGACAAACGGGAGAGCTTCCTCCAGCGTCTCGTCGAGGCCCCGGCGAGGGTGAGAGACAGATCCGGAAAGCCTATTGTGATTGTCCTGCCGGTGGGGGGTGAAGACGTGGGGATGGTCGAGGCTGAGAAGGGGCGGAGGGAGATAAGGGATCAGTATCTGGGCATGGGGATCCCCTCGTACCCCACGCTGGAGCGTGCAGCGAGGGCCGTGGCCAACGTGGCCGCCTACTACGCGAAGGCGGCCCAGGCGTAGGCGACGGCGCAGGCCGATCGGCCGCCGCCACGAACCACACGATGGCGTTGGCCGGCGGCAGGGCAGGGGTCGCTCGCGCTCCCCGTTCCGTGGCCTCTTCCGGTTGCATCCCCACTTCCAGCAGAGGCGTCTGCGTGGTATCCTAGTGACCACCGCCAGCGATGAGCCGAATACACTGATCTGGCGCAGGAGCCGGCCAGGGAGATTGGGGGAGAGGCGTGGAGCAGCTAGACAGGGTTCACAGTCCTTATGGCCTGGAGCACCATGGCATAAGGAACGTTGGCAACGTATGGTGGAACCTCTCGACGCCTGTCCTGTACGAGGAGACTGTGCGGCGCCGGGAGGCGGTTATCACCCATCTGGGGCCTCTGGCAGTGCGCACCGGTCAGTATACCGGCCGCTCGCCTCAGGACAAATTCATAGTGCGTGAACCATCCAGCGAGGACATGATCTGGTGGGGCGCAAACAACCGCGGCATCGAACCGGCCCAGTTCGAAATCCTACGCAACCGCCTGCTAGCCTATCTCCAGGGCAAGGACCTGTTCATACAAGATTGCTTTGTGGGGGCCGATCGGGAGTATCGCCTTCCTATTCGGGTGATCACTGAGACCGCGTGGCACAATCTCTTCGCCCGCAATATGTTCATTCATGCCACCACTGAGGAGCTGGCCCAGCACGTGCCCGATTTCACCGTCATCCATGCGCCTCAGTTCCACGCTGTGCCGGAGCTGGACGGCACCAACTCGGAAGCGTTCATAGTGGTCAACTTCAGCCAGGGCCTGGTGCTGGTGGGTGGCACCAGCTACGCCGGGGAGATCAAGAAATCGGTCTTCACTGTCATGAACTACATCCTGCCTCAGAAGCAGGTGCTGCCCATGCACTGTTCGGCCAATGCTGGGCCTGGTGGAGATGTAGCCCTGTTCTTCGGCCTGTCCGGCACGGGTAAGACCACCCTCTCGGCGGTGGCGGACCGCAGCCTTATCGGCGATGACGAGCACGGCTGGAGCGACCGCGGGGTGTTCACCTTCGAGGGCGGCTGCTATGCCAAGATCATCCGCCTATCGCAGAAGGCCGAGCCCGAAATCTACCAGGCCGTCCGCCGTTTTGGCGCCATCCTGGAGAACGTGGCTGTAGACACCGTCACCCGCCTGACCGACCTCGATGACGCATCCCTCACCGAGAACACCCGTGCCTG
>Ga0315289_10014865_pt1 | contig 10834 bp, 6 predicted proteins | sample YL17G11_40_MG_FD_203452 | JGI IMG/M metagenome (GOLD analysis project Ga0315289, IMG submission 203452) | Sediment microbial communities from Yellowstone Lake, YNP, Wyoming, USA - YL17G11_40 | ecosystem: Environmental > Aquatic > Freshwater > Lake > Sediment | place: USA: Wyoming | collected...
ATTCCCAATGGAGGCCGAGTGGTCAAACTGATGGCAGCTTTCCCGATGGGCTGCCCGGAGGCGCGATTCGGAGATTACGGCCTACAAGACGCCAAAGACGAGGTCGCCAGGCGACTGTACACCGAATACCTGTACAAGTTTCCAGAAGGTGTGTCGCTGCGTAAGTTGGCCCCCACCGAGCGAGGCGCCGAGCCACGTTTCATTGAGCTGACCAAGGACTTTATCCAGATGTACTCGGAGTCCGACCGCAATGTGCAGGCAGCCGTCCAGGCCTTCCAGCAGGTGGTGGTTCAGGAGCAATTGCTGGTCAGGTGGAATGCGGACTCCAAAGTGCCTGGCCAGTACATTGGCACCTTCGATCAGAGGTACCCTCAACGTCGTCTGGCTGTCAGGGTCTCCCGTGACTGCGCCAAACTGACCCAGGCGGTCGAGGAATTTGGCCTGGCGTTCTGGTTCGATCCCGAGTGTGACGATGAAACACCTGGGCGGATCGAGTGCGCCAATGAAGATAGGACGCTGGCGCTCTTTCGCCTGAATTTGTTGCGCAGGCCGTCCAAACCGCTCAACATTCCCTATATTGAGGAACTGGGCTATCCGTCCAGAAAGGTGTCTCCGGTGTTCATGCTGGCACTGGTGCAGCACCTACGCGCGAATGAACATGCCATCCCCGAAGACGAGAAACGCATCCAAATACCACCCTTCGTGCGTAGTCTGGTAGATTACTCGATCCAGTTGTTGTTCGGCGAGGACTTGCTGGCAGACGCTGGCTTTGAGGGTCTATCCAAAGTTGGCCTGGCGCTGCCCCAGGAAGTCTTCTCGCACATGTGCCGGGCGCGTTGTCCCAATTACGAGACGCTCATTACAACTACCCACTGGGAACGATATTACGCCACGTACCTGGGTGCGTTGGGCTCCCAAGCAGTCTCATCCTCGGTGGGTGTGTTGAGAGGGAACAGGCCGCTCGAACTGCCTCAACGCGACCTCTTGACCCTGTTTGGAGAAAGCAAGACCCAGCCCTTCAAAGGGATAGTCGAGAACCTTTCCCATGTCCTGGAGGTGAACCTGGGGACAAAGGCTGACTCACCCTCGACTGTCCGCTTCAAACTGCACCCGACGGAGGCTGCCTTTATGGAGATGCTACGCAGCAGCGAAGAAAAGCTCACCCGGGGTCAGATGATGCTGAGAGCTCTGGACCAACACCAGGGGTTCAAACTGCTGCGAGGATTGGGATACCGTGAAGAAGAGATTGAGATCATCCTGAAGATGCTCCAGGTTCGCCGCCTGGTAGACTTTGATACCAAGCGGCAGTACTTTGTGGAGGTCCTGGAATTGCCCGACGAGCGCCGGGAAGCGATCCTGGCGGCACTGTCGGACTTGACCCGGCGGGGCGAGGCGCTGACCCAGATACCTGATTTTGACGGCGAGCGGTTCCGGGCCACGACGGACAGGTTAGCAGAGCAGGCCTCTGCTTGCAGCGACATTGAGAAACTGGAGGAGTACCAGGCGCAGTTGGCCGAATTGCGCGAAGTGCTGGTGCGGTTCGTCAAGAAGTGGGAGCACACCATCCAGGCCAACTCCGACCGCGTTCGGCAGGAGGCAGGAGCGGTGTTGCGCGCCAGCCTGCCCGCTGATCTGACCCGCTCTTTGAAAAGCGACGTGAACTGGGTGGGTGAGTTGGTACAGTGCCAGGCGCTGCTCAAGGGCAAGTACCAGCGCAGCGCCGCTGCCTTCCGCGGCGTGGAAAACCGGGTGACCACGGCCTGGAACGCCTGGACGAGTGCATCCCCCAACGATCCGACGGCGCTGCTGGCTTTGTACGAGGCCAACCTGGCCGCGCAGTCGGAACTGAAAGAGGCCCAGGTGGAACTGGAAGCCGCCGGTGCCCACCTGCGCAGTTACGTCGCCTGGTCTAACGTCCTCAACGTCGCATCCCGCGCTTACCAGGAGGCGACCGCGTGCGCCGTCTCGTACAAGGATGACCGGTTCCAGCGAGAACTGGACACCATGTTTGGCGAGATTGTGGACCGTTTCCAGAAGAAGCGGTTGGAAGCCCTGCCTGACCATGAGATGTATGCGGAGCAGATTCGGGAAGTGCAGGCCCGGATTGACGCCTGGCTGCGCGATCGGCGCGACAGCTTCATGGAGGCCAAGCGTTTCTACGAGGAGGCGTTGAAGTTCATTGGGGTGAGCCGATATAACCTGCACGCTGCCTTTGACCACTTCGACCCAGGAACTTCTTACAGCAATTTGTACAGCGAGGTACTGGAGAATACCTTGCAACACGTCCAGTCGTTGGAGCAGGAATTGGAGCGCTATCGCACAGAGATCCTATACGCCGAGCAGGTAGTGGGCGCAGAGGTGGCCGAAGCAGCAGAGCAGGTTCGCCGGACGAGGGGCGATCTGGCTCAGGTCAAGGCCCGCGTCACCGATGACTGTGTGCGGCAACAGGAGTGTTTTGCCGCATTGAGGGAGACTTTGAACGGGGTGAACACCGCAATTCAGGGAGTGGAGCAGAGCCTCAGGGGCGTGCTGCAAAAGCGCGAACCCACGCCGGAAGAGGAGGCCATCCTGGAGGTGTTGCAGGATCCCAGGGGAACCGATCTCAGTGTGGTCATCGCCAGCCGGCTGGTCGAGGACGGCGGCGCGTTCTCGCTGGACGAGTTGATGCGCACAGTCACCTCGTTGTTCAAGAAGAACCAAGTCATCATCCGCCTTGAAAAGAGGAGATGATTCGGGCTGCTGTGATGTCTCGACTCGATACTGTCCTGAACCACACCCCGATCGTGTATGAGGGGGAGCCGCTGTTGCTCGCCGAGTTGGACAACCTGGTTGTCGAGCGGGACGTCCGACAGTACGTGCAACGCGTGGACGATCTGGCGCCGGTGCCCGTCGAGCGAACGGTGTTGCTGGGGCCGGTCACCAGTTATTTCGACCGCTGGCCAGTAGTGCAGACAGAGGCTAGAGCGCCAGCAGACCTGGCACAGTTCAACCGCAGCCTGTTTCAGAACTACGATCAGGTGCGGCGCTTTGCCTTCATCCAATCGAACATCGCGGCCCACATCGAAGAAGACCTGGATGTGGACGTGATCGTCCTGTTGCTGATTGACGGGCTATCCTACGCCGACTGGATGAACTACGCCGGCGTGCAAAGTTGCCTGGTCGAGGGGCCGACAATCACGTCGGTCGGCTTTCGGAATGTTGTGGGCAAGCCCTCAATCGCGAGCCGGCTCTTCAAACGGGGCTTCCGCAAGCGGTTGGGCTTTTCACATTGGGATCGAGACAACAAATTGACGGACACGCTGTTTTACGGGTTCGACCGGGCGACGCAGATGTTCAAGGTGAGCGAGTTCAAAGAGGTCTTGTTGGCGCTGGGCAGGTTGTCCACGGAGCAAACCTACGTCCAAATCCTGACCAACGGCCTGGACATCGTCAGCCACCACTACCGCGGGCGGCCGCCGGTCGAGGCCACCGCTCGCCATCTCTACGAGGGTATGCTACTGGCGCTGGCAGAGCGGCTGCAAAAGATAGGAGCAACGGCGTTGGTCTACGCTACCGCCGACCACGGTATCCTGTGGAGGCCGGAGCCGGGGACTGAAGAACTGGCCGTGCTACCCGACGAGCGGGCAAGCGCGCATCGGTACACAAAGGGCAATTTACTGATTCCTCACTCGCGACAGTTTACCTGCTATGGCGCGAGCTATACTGTGTTGGCCTATCCGTACCTGTTCCGCTCGCTGACCGGCCTGGAGTGGGGCACGCACGGCGGCATCTCGTTCCAGGAGTCAGTCGTGCCCTTCGTGAAACTGGAGGTCATCTGATGCTATTCATCGGTCGCAACCTGGAAGACAACAGCGACGTTCACATTGATGCAGGCAAGTCGCGGGCCGTGGCCATCTGTGGCAAGCGCGGCAGCGGCAAGTCCTACACCATGGGTGTCCTGATCGAGGAACTGCTCCGCGAAGACAACGCCGTCATCCTGGTAGTGGACCCGATGGGCATCTTTCACACCATGTCGCTGCCCAACTATGAACAGGAGCGGACGCTGTGGGAATGGGGAGAAAGCCCCGAGGGACTGCCGGTTAAAGTGCTGGTGCCCGGCGATCCGGTGGTCCGCTATGGCGACCGCGAAATCGTCGAACGGTTGGAGGAACGTGGCGTCGCCTTTGAGCAATTGCGGCTCAATCCCTCCGACATCTCGCCCGAGGCCTGGTGCGACCTGTTCGACTTTAACATCAACGAGCCGCTGGGCATTGCACTCTACAAGGCCGTCCGCACCTGCCACAAAAAGTACGGTGCAGAATTTTACATTTCGCAGATTGTGAGTATAATAGAACTGGACAGCCGCGCCGCGCCGAAGACAGTAGATGCGCTGGTAAACCGGTTGGACACGGCCCAGGAGTGGGGTTTCTTCGAAGATAGCCGCTATTGCGAGGTATGGGAACTACTCGATCCCCATTTTGTAAACATTCTGGATTTGAGTACAATTGATTCTGGGCGTTATGGACGGCGGCCGCTGATCCTTTCGGCGCTGACCCGCAACCTGTTCCGCAAGCGCAGTATCGCCCGGCGGCGGGAGGAATTGGGGCTGGAGGCCGGGATGCGCAGGGTGTGGATGCTGATTGACGAGGCGCACCAGTTCGTGCCGGCGGGCAAGTCTACGCTGTGTAAGGAGGCGCTGACCCAGTGGGTGAAGGAGGGCCGGCAGCCAGGGCTTTCACTGGTGGTTGCTTCGCAGCAACCCTCGGCATTAGACATGGAAGTCCTTTCGCAATGCGACGTCATCATCTCCCACGCCCTGACCACAGCCGACGACAAAGCGGCGCTGAACCGGCTGACCAAGGACTATATGGGGGCCGAGCTGCGGGTGTTCATCAACAAGATCGCCCGCACGGGGCAAGCGGCCTTCGTGGACGACGACGTGGAGCGGGTGACGATGGTGCAGGTCAAGCCGAGGAAGAGCAAGCCAGGTGGGAGCGAGGCGTAACCCGTTGGAAAGAGGATAGGGACAACCCGATGGACGCGGATGAAGTTCGCCAACTCGTTGCCCAGGGCGAAGACAACACGGTCGAGTTCAAAGAGAACCTGCCCGTGCCGGCCGAGTTAGCCAAAGAGATGGTCGCCTTTGCCAACGCCGAGGGCGGCGGGCTGCCCGTCGGTGTGACCGACCGGGGCGACGTTCGGGGAACAGCGTTTGGCGACCGGGAAACGCAGAACGTGCTCAACGTGACCCGTAATAATTGTGTACCCCACTTGCAGCCCCGGATTGAGACAGTCGAGCTGGATGGCCAGACGGGTGCCGTGATCCAGGTCGAGCGCGGGCGGCAAAAGCCCTATCAGGCCAACGAGCGCATCTATGTCCGCATCGGCGCTTCGACGCGCGTTGCCACGCAGGTCGAACTCCTGTCTATGCTTCAAGAGAGTGGGCTACTGAGTTTTGATCAGTTACCTGTCCTTAACGCGACGTTGGGCGACCTCGACCTGGACAAGGCCCGCGCTTACCTGGCCCGGCAGACCGACCTGGCTCAGTTGGCTACCAACGGGGATGTTCTCGAATTGCTGATGCACCTCAAGGCAGTTGTGCTTTACGAGAACCGACGCATCCCAAGTATCGGCGGCCTGCTGCTGTTCGGCAAAGACCCGCAGCGTGAGCTGATGCACAGCGAGTTGCGCGTGGCCCGCTTCCAGGGGCGCGACGTGGTCGGCCCGATCCTGGATAAGCAGGACTGCCGGGGCACACTGCCGGAGATCGTTGACCAGGCCACCGAGTTCGTCCGGCGCAACCGGCGCATCGTCCCGCGCATGGAGGGTATCCGGCGCATTGACGTAGAAGAATACCCGCTGCCGGCAGTGCGGGAAGCGATTGCCAACGCTGTCGCCCACCGCGATTATGCGCTGACCGGCAGTTCCATTCGCTTGTTTATGTTCGACGACCGGCTGGAGATCATCAGTCCCGGCCGGCTGGTGTTCCCGGTGACGGTGGAATCGTTGGGCCACGTGCGCGAGACGCGCAACAAGCTCCTCGTGCGTGTACTGCGCGACCTGGGATACATCGAGGATTTGGGCACGGGCATCCGTCGCATCCGGGCAGCGATGGCCAACAGCGGCCTGCGTCCACCAGTCTTTGCCGAAGAACATCACCAGTTCATCATCACGCTCTATGGTGCGGCTGCGGAGGGCGGCATCGTCGCCCCTGTCGCCGACGAAGCCGCACGTTGGGGATTGAATGAGCGCCAGGCGCGGGCGCTGGCCTATCTCAAGACCTACGGACAGATCACGCGCAGCGAATACTGTGAATTGACCGGGGTGCAGAAAAGCACAGCGCATCAAGACTTGCAGGATATGGTCCTCAAGAGTATCGTTGTGCGGCAAGGCAAGGGACGTGGCGTCCGTTACGTATGGAATCGTCCGGTGGCGGACGATTCGCCGGACGATTAGGGGACGATTGTGGAGATAGGCGTAGCTGGCTTGCGCGCCCTGGGGCTGAATGAGCGGCAAGTGGCTGATATGGTCAGGGTCAGAAAATTGCAGCGGAAAGGCAAGGATGGCGCGTGGCACAGCGACGCCTATGCCGTCGAAACGCCCGATGGACAAGTTGCGCTGCGCTACTCACTGGTCTGGGAATACCTGGGCGGACGTTACAACCGGCTGATTCAGGAGCGCGGGCTGTCGTTGGAGCAGTTAGAGCAAGTACTGGCCGATGACAGCCTGCGCTGGCTACCGGTTGAGACCTTCGTGATGGGCGACGAGCAAATTATCCGGACATTGGACCGCGAGTGTCACGTGCCCCGGACGGCGACGGTATTGGCCGGCCGGCAAGACGAGCGGCGCGTTCAAACAGAGGCGATTACTCTGGAGGCGCACATCGTTGGCAGGCATCTGCAACTCGAAGCGCCGCTGACCAGTCCCATTCGCGCTCAAGGCGATCACATTTACCTGGAAGACGGGCGTCGGTTACAGATCACGTTGGCGTCTGAACCGGGGCGGGGGTCGCTGCATGAGGTGAACTGAGCGGTTGACTGGGACTACATAAGGGCGGTGCTCAACGCCATTGCCCACCGCGATTATGCGCTGACCGGAGGAACGTTCACCAAGTGTCAATTCTCGGCCATATGACGTCATATATCTTCACCTCAAAGGGTGCCACTTGGGGACTGGCGGGTGGTCTTTGCGCGGAGCACCCGACCGCCCAGGTGGGTCAGGAATTCCACTGTGGCCCAGTCCATGATGATCCCCAATTCGTACAGAAAGCCAGCCGCCATTCAAGCTAGAGCAACCAAGTTACGGACGCCTTTCAAATTCAACAGTTGGATCCCTTCCCAGCCCAGGCACTCTTTCGTGAACTTGAAACTCTTAGTGAATCGTAGAACCCAAGGGGGCGCCTTGCGCAATGAACATCCAGGTTACTGGTGCAAGAGAGCATAATCTAAAGAACATTACGGTGAGTATTCCAAGAAACAAGCTAGTGGTGATAACGGGCGTAAGCGGTTCTGGAAAATCCTCATTAGCATTCGACACTATCTTCGCTGAGGCTCAACGGGAGTTCTTGGAGTCATTGAGCAGCTATGCGCGAAAGAGCCTTCCAAAGATCAACCCGCCAGACGTTGATGCTATTGAGGGACTGTCTCCTGCTATCGTTATAGATCAGAGACCACTAGCTCGTAATCCCCGGTCTACTGTTGGCACCGTGAGCGAAGTGTACACTTATCTGCGATTGCTATACTCGAGGTTGAGTCGATGCGGACTAAGCGCAGGAGACTTCTCGTTCAATTCACCCTCGGGAGCATGCCCGACCTGTACGGGATTAGGAGTCGAACTTCGCCCAAACTTGGACCGTCTGATAGACTGGGACAAATCCCTAAACGAAGGAGCGATTTTGCATCGCACTTGGTGCGTGGGGTCACGCTACTGGAATATCATCAGAGCAGTCGGTCTATTCGATATGAGCAAACCGCTGCGAGAATTCAATGAGAAGGAATTGGACACACTGCTGAATTCTGAACCCTTGCAGTATCAGAATCGCGAGCCAGGTTATGTGCAAAGCTTCTCCTATGAAGGAGTTGTGAGGCGATTGATCAAACGCCAGGGCGATAGCCGCGGCCAAGCCGGAAAAACTTACGATCAGGAATTCTTCTCGCCCCAAACGTGTGGTGAGTGTCAGGGTTCTCGGCTAAATGCTCGTGTTCGTGCTGCAACTGTAAACGGGAAGAGTATCGCGGACTTGGTTGCAATGGAGATTCAGCAGCTTCTGCCATGCATTGGCACGATAGATGATCCACTAGCAGAGCCGATTATGCCTTTCCTCAAAAAAACGCTGGCGCATTTGATAGAGGTAGGAGTCGGTTACCTGACTTTGAATCGATCTGTCGCCACGCTTTCCAGCGGGGAAGCCCAGCGTGTTAAAATAGCACGTCAGCTCGGCAGTTCGTTGACCGAACTAATCTACATACTGGACGAACCGACCATTGGCCTACATGCGAGAGACATAGACCATCTCTCCCAAATCCTTAGACAACTGGTAACAAAACCCAACACCGTTATCGTAGTCGAGCACGACCGGCATGTGATGTTGAGTGCCGATCACATCATTGACATAGGACCGAGAGCAGGCGCCTACGGTGGGCAGATAGTCGCCCAAGGAACTCCAGTAGAGATCATGCAAAGTGGCTCAGCTACTGGAGTCTATCTTTCTGGTTTAGTGCGCACCCAGCAGAAACACGTAAGAAGGAGCAGTGCAGGTCACATAGAAATCCGGGATGCTCGGCTTCACAATTTGAAAAGCATTAATGTTCATATTCCCATGAACGTGCTTACATGCATAACTGGAGTATCCGGCTCCGGGAAAAGCTCATTGGTCGAGGTCTTGATAAGTAGAAATCCCAGTATTATCGTTGTGGATCAGTCCCCACCTGGGACAACTCCCAGATCGAATCCAGCTACCTATATCAAGGTGCTCGATCCAATTCGGAAGGAATTTGCAGAGGCCACGGGGCAAAGTTCATCTCTGTTTACTTTCAATAGTGAAGGGGCTTGTCCGGAATGCAATGGACTCGGGTACAAAACGGTTGATATGCACTTCTTAGGTGATGTGTATCAGGTATGTGAAGAATGCGAGGGAAAGAGATTTAACGCCCGCGCACTGATGTATCAATGCCGTGGTAGGACCATTGCCGACATATTTGATATGACGGTTGTGGAAGCGCAGGCTTTCTTTGACAACCCGGCGATTAAGTCTGGCCTATCGCTACTAATAGATATGGGACTTGACTATTTGCGTCTAGGTCAGTCGCTCGATACCCTATCAGGCGGTGAGGCACAACGCATCAAATTGGTTAGCCGTCTGGAGCACAAAGGCAACATCTATATACTCGATGAGCCTACGAAAGGGCTGCACTTTGCAGACATAGAACGCCTGCTTGCAGTCCTGAACCGATTAGTAGATGATAGGAACACAGTGATTGTGGTAGAGCACAATCTGGACATAGTCAAGAATGCAGACTGGGTCATTGATCTCGGGCCTGAGAGCGGCGAGAGAGGTGGGGAGGTAATAGCTGAAGGCACACCCGAAATGGTGGCACGGAACCCGTCCTCCCATACTGGCAGATATCTCCGAGAGTTTCTGACGAGTGATACCATTTAGAAGTGACTCATTGACTGGAGAGACAAGCCATGACAGTGCAAAGGAACTTTTTTTTAGATGGGATCGGCAAGCAGCTTCACAAACAGAGACCAAGGGTCCCCGAAGGCTTTGATTCGACTACATATATCGAGCGTGATGGCAGCAAGACCTATGTTGACATGTACGTACGCTCACGTGGCTGTCATCACAACTACCTTGGTGGCTGCACCATGTGCGATTATTGGGCAAGTGCAGAGTTCGATGCTTTGCGCATGTCTGATTTTGCTCGGGAAGCACTCAGTGCCATCGATTTTTCCCCTACTCTCTTGGTGTTTGGCCCTTCAGGAAGCCTCTTTGATGAATGGGAAGTACCCACTCCTGTCCGTCGAGACTGGTATCGCATGCTCCAATCGACCAACGCCTCGGTCTATGCCTTGTTTACAAGAGTCGAAACCATCACAGAGGATAAACTGGTTGAGATCGCCCAATACCTGGACACATCCAAAGTGAGCATCGAAATGGGGCTAGAAACGGCTGATCCATGGAAGCTGAAGTATTGTATAAACAAGGCAATCGAACCTGAGCAGATCACTCAAGCAGCTCATCTAATCAAGAGTTGCGGCTTTAGCAGCTGCGTCTACATTATGGTGGGCGTACCTTTTCTTAACCCATCAGAGTTGGTAGAAGACACAGTATCCTCAGTTATGTGGGCATTTGACCAGGGTATTGACTATTGCGCTATTTTCCCTATGCATATCAAACCTTGGACGGTTGTTGAATGGCTATACCGGCATGGTCAATACGAGCCGGTGTCGCTTTGGGCCATGGTTGATGTTCTTACACGGTTTTCCCCACAGCAATTAGAACACATTGGCATTTGCTGGCATCGACCAAGACCTAAGCAAGCTCATCCCTTGTATGAAATGCAAAGTATTGCACCTATCACCTGTCCCATGTGCGCTGATCAGGTATTGGGCATTATGGATTCATTTCGCTTCAGTGGCGAACGGGCAAACCTAGTAGCTAGGCTGGTCAACATAGAATGCAAATGCAAAGATGAATGGCGCCTGAAGCTATTAGAGCGCTTCGCTCATGTACCCCTAGCAGAGCGCGTACGAGATGGCTACAAAGAGATGGGTCAGGATCTACTTGGCACTGATTGGTGGGCACGTTATGGCCAAGAAGTTCTATCGAGCGTGCCAGATTACCAACCGTTTA
>Ga0315289_10014866_pt1 | contig 10833 bp, 8 predicted proteins | sample YL17G11_40_MG_FD_203452 | JGI IMG/M metagenome (GOLD analysis project Ga0315289, IMG submission 203452) | Sediment microbial communities from Yellowstone Lake, YNP, Wyoming, USA - YL17G11_40 | ecosystem: Environmental > Aquatic > Freshwater > Lake > Sediment | place: USA: Wyoming | collected...
AAGAAGGAGAAGAAGAAGACGAGCCGCTGCCTCCGCTGCCGCCGCCGCTCCTCCTCGCCCTGTCCGCCAGGTGCGCCAGCAGCGCCCCGCACACCTCCACGGGCGTCAAGGCCTCTCCACGGGCGGGACACCACACCGCGGCGCGCCCGTCGAACGCCTCGACAACGCCGTACCCGAGCGCGGACAGCTCGCCGCGCGGCAGCGAGCGGTACTTGCGGCCGAGGAGCCTCTTCGCGGACCCGAACGAGTTGGCCGGGTTGGAGGGGGCCTGCCTCTTGGCCCTGTGGCCCACGAGGAGCTTGAGGGTTTTCTGCGTCGAAGGGGGGGGGGGGGGGTTCGGGGCGATGGAAGAGAGCGAGCGAGGACGGGTGAGAGGAGAGCGAGAGAGGAAAGAGATAGGAGAAGAAAAGGGGGGGGAAAACTCCACTGACCGGATCCACCGCGACCCACGACGGTGTCGTGACCGAGGGCACTCCCGAGTCCGTGTCCGGGACGATCTCGGGCCCGCCGTCGCGGAACACGGCGACGGAGGAGTTGGCCGTGCCGAGGTCGAAGCCGATGGAGAGGGGCAGCGGGGGAGGCTGTCGGTCTGAGGAGGAGGAGGAGGAGGAGGAGGCAGAGGCAGAGGCGACGACGCGAGGACGGCGGTGTCGTCGAATGCTGCAATGCTGGGTTGGTGCTGCCGCTCGGGCGACGACCCGGGACTGCTCTCGTGCCGCGTTGCTAGCTGCAACAGAGCTCGGCGCCGACACGCCTCTCGGCGAGAGAGACGCCGCTGAAGAAGCCATCGCAAGCACGAAAAGAGAGGAGGGGGCAGGACTTTGCTCTCTCGATCTCTTCGGAGGTGAAAAATGGCGATGCCGCTGCCGACGAAACGGAAAAACCTTGCCACAAATGCAACTTTCTTTTCTCGTCTCTTTCCCACCATGCGAGCTTGCCTTCTCCGGCAGCAGAGTCGCCTCGTCAGATTGCAGTTGCTCTCTCGCCAGAACTCTACGACGCACGCAGCGAAGGGAATATCTTCTTCAAGGGCGCTCATGACGACAACGACGGCGACGGGGGCATCGGCGTCGGCGTCGGCCGCCGCCGCTCGGCCTCCTCCTTCTCCTCCCCTCAGAAAATTCAAGAAACCCCAACCCCCTCCGCCGACCCCCACAATCATCCACCGTCCCCCGCTCGACCCGGCCCTCCTCCCGGTCCCGGGGGAACCCCTCTGCCGCGCGGCCCTGCGCGTCCTCAACGCCCCGACCGCCGACCTGAAGGCGAGGATAGGTGCCGAGGCGGCACGGATGTGGCTCGGAGGGGAGCTCGAGGCGCCGACCCCGCGGAACTCGGGGGCGGATCCGCCGGCGCCGGAGAGGCCGGCGCGGGACGACGGCGCCGTGACGATCGTGCACCCCCAGAAAGTGAAGCGGCTGAAGGCCGGTGGTGAGTGTTTGGAGAGAGGGAACGAAAGGGGGAAAGGTTTTTTCTTCTTCTTCTTTTTAGGGCCGGATTTAAAAAAAAATGAAAACTGATTCGCTTTCTCTCCTCGATTCCTTTCCGAACAAAATCAGGGACGCTCTCTTCGAGGCTTGCTATCCTGCACGCCCTCTGCCACATCGAGAGCTGGGCGATCGACCTCGTGAGTTTTTTTTTTGGGGGGGGGGAGGAGTCTTTTTTTTTTTGCTCTTTGAGGTTATTCAAGGTCGAGGTTTTTCGAAAAGTTTGAAATAACTCACTCTTTGTTCAAAACCTCTCATCAGTCCTGGGACATCATCGCTCGCTTCGGCCGCGACCCCTCCGTCTCCGCGCACCTCCCGCGAGCCTTCTTCGACGACTTTGTCCGCGTCGCGGACGACGAAGGAAAACATTTCCTGGCTCTGAGGGACAGGCTCGAGGCGCTCGGTTCGCACTACGGCGCCTTCGAGGCGCACGACGCGCTCTGGCATTCCGCCGCGGAGACCTCGCATTCCCTCCCCGCGAGGCTGGCCGTTGAGCACGCGGTGCACGAGGCGCGGGGCCTCGACGTGATGCCGATGACGCTGCACAAGATGAGGCTCGATCCGGAGTCGCAGGCGCTGCTGAGGGTGAGTTGGAGTTTTCCGAGTTTTTTTTTGCCAGTTTCGTGAAACGCAGCGGGGTTGGAAAAAAGTCTCGTTATTCTTCCGACCAACTCGATCGTTCTTCGAGTCCTTCTCGCCTCAAAAACTCCAAAAAAACTCCTAGGATCTTATCTATCCTGAGGAGATCACGCACTGCGCCGCCGGCGTCAGGTGGCTCAGGCACCTGCACGAAGTGGCGCAGAGGGCGAAAGGAGAAGAAGAAGGAGCAAGGGAGGGAGGCGCGGCGGCGACGGCGGCGGCGGCGACGGAGGCGGCGGCGGCGGCGGCGGCGGGAGCTGGAGCGGGAGCAGAGGTGGGTCCCCCCTCTCCTCATCCTCCCTCCGAACTCCCCACCTGGATGGTCGAAGCCCAGAAGCACGACACGGTGCAGACATGGTTCCACGCGCTCGTCTCGAGGCACTTTGCCGGCTCGCTCAAGCCGCCGTTCAACGAAGAGGCCCGCGCGCTGGCGGGCTTCGACGAAAGTTGGTACCGCCCGCTCGCGCTGGATGACGAGAAAAGGAGGAGAGAGCAGGCGGAGAGGGGGCGGAGCGAGGCTGCTGCTGCTGTTGCTGCTGCTGCTGAAAAGGTTGGGGAGGGAGTGGCGTCGCTCACGGTGTAAAATAGAGAGGAAGCCACCTTCCTTCAAAACAAAACAAACTTTTCGACGTCGAGAAAAAAAAAGGAGAAAAAAAAAGGAACGAGAGAGACTTCATCCTCTCTCCCTCTTCTTTCGAGCTGCTCTCTTCCAGTTTGGCTCGCCATCGAGCACGTGCGCTCCTTTTCTCCCCGAGCCAACATTGGCGGAACGTGAGTTGGGGTTGCGAGAGAGAGAGAAACACGTGGGAGAGCAATGCCGTTCGTCGTTGAAGAGCGAACCGAACGAACCGAAAAATCTCCCTCTCAAAAAAACATCAGCTTTTCCCTCTTCTCCCTGTGAGGCAGCGAGGATGGCAGCCGTCACCGGAGGCCTCAAGGCCATGCTCGAATCGAACGGAGGGGGAGGTGGAGGTGGAGCTGAGCAGCAGCAGATGCTGCAGCTGCAGCAGCAGATGCTGCTGCAAAACGGCGGAGGAGATTTCGCTCCCACGCCGGTGTCGACGATGAGCGGTCCTTGCCATCACAATGCTTCCGCTCCCGTCGCGATTGGGACCGCGGCTGCCGTGCGGGCCCGCGCTGCGCCCATCGCGATTCCTGGAACGGCTCCCAACGGTGAGTTTTGATAGGAAGAGAGCGGTGGAAGAGAGGGAGGGAGGGAGGGAGAGGCAGGAACGAGGCGGAGAAAGAGAGAGAGAGAGCGGGAAGCGAAAGCGAACGAACGGATGGCAGAGCTTGCTCGAGAGACGAAGAGTTTTCTTCAACGTCGCAAAAAACGAGGCCTCTCGATCTCAACCCGACCTCCACAACCCCCCCCCCCCCCTCCAACCAAGCAGCGCCGCTCAACTTTGTCCCCGTCGACACCAACGCCGCCGGCGGCGGCGACGGCAGCGGCTTCCCGTTCCTGATGCCCGCGCAGCAGCAGTTTCGGCAGTTTCGGCAGCACGGGGCTGGCTTTCCGCTCGGCGCCGGCGACCTGCGCCCGGGCGTCGCCGCCTCGGCGCCGGGCCGCTTCGGGCACCTCGGAGCAGGGGCGGCCGCGCCCTCGCTGCCGCCCGCCGTCGCCTGCTCGCCCGGGTCGGAGCTTTCGACGGCGTTCACGCTCGCGTGCGACATCTTTGACGAGATCGACGAGAGGGCGGCCGCCGCGGCGGCCGCCGCGGCTCCAGGCAGGGCGGGGGCGGGGCACTTCTCCTTTGGCCGCGTCCCGTCCGCCGCCGCGGCGAGGCCGCCCCTCGCGCCCCCTCCGCTGGCCGGGATCCGGGAGGAGGCTTCGGCGGCAGCGGCGGCAGCAGCGGGAGCAATGATAGCCCACGACGACGGCGAAGAGAAGCTCCGCGGCCTCGACTTTGACGACGACGGCTGCTTTGACGACGACGGCGGCGACGACGACGAGATGCTGCTGACGGCGCTCGAAGGGGTGCCGCGGCCGATCAGCAGCCACCACCGCCACACCCATCACAACCCGTTCGCCTCTTCCTCGTACACCCCCGGCAGTGCCGGGCCCCTGGCCGACAGCTACGGCTCCACGGGGGACGAGCTGGCCGGCTTCGGAGCCAACGCGAGGGCGAGCGGGAGCGGGGGAGACCACAGCCACAGCTTCAACCCCCGCCCCCACTCTTTCCACCACCACGACGGCGGGCCCCCGTCGCTCGCGTCGTCGTCCTACGGCGGGCTGGGCGCCTCCGGGGCGCACTTCGCCGCGCTCTCGCCCTCAGTCGGGGCGCACCACCCTCACCACCACCAATATCAGCACTCGGCGGCCGCCGCGGCGCTGCGGAGGGTTCAGTCCGCGGCGGCGATGAACGGCAACGGGGGCGGCGCGGTGCCGTTTGGCGACTCACCCTGCGGCGGCATCGGCGGCATCGGGAGCAGCCTCGCTGCCGCCGCCGCCGCCGCGGCTGCCAACGCGCGGCCAAGCAGCGGCACCGCAATCGGAGGAGGATACGCAGCGCTCGCCGCCGCGGGCGGCCTCAGCGGGCACGCCCCCCCCCTGACCGCGGCGGCGGCGGCGACCTCGAGCGGAGGAGGGCGCCTCCTCTCCTCCTCGGCGCCGCGCTCCGGCGCCCGGGGCCCGAGACACGGCATGGGATTCGGCGGCGGGTCGCTGGGCGGGCGCAACCCGCTCTCCGTGTCGTCCTCTCCTTCGCTCAAGGCGCTGTCGTCCTCGCTGGGGCGGGGCGGAGCGAGCGGCACCGGCGACGCGAGCGCCTCAAGCTCGTTCAACGAAAACAACGGCAACGGCAGCTCCCGGGACGGCACCCCCTCCTACGGCGGGGCCCAGCCCTCCCGCTCCGGGCGCATCCCGCGCCCGCCGCGCCGCCCGCTCGACGGCTACTCGGACGACGAGGCGGGGGGCGCGGGCTCGGGCTTCGGGTCCTTTGGCAGCTTCGGCGCCGCGGGCAGGAAGGTCCACAACCCCTGGTCCGTCGAGGAGACCGAGGCGCTCGTGCGCGGCGTCGAGGCGCGCGGCGGCGGGCGGTGGGCGGACATCAAGAAGCTGGGCCTCCCGGAGCTCGAGGGGCGGTCGGCGGTCGACCTCAAGGACAAGTGGCGGAACCTGGCGAGGCTGGTGGCGCTCCCCGGCGCGACGCCCCGCAGCGTCGCGGTGAGCTCCTCCGGGGGCGCCCCCGGGGCCGGCGGCGGCGGCGCGGGGGGGGGCGCCGACGGCGGGGGCGGCGAGCGGAGGAAGCTCCCCGCGGAGCTGCTCGAGAGGGTGCGGCTGCTGCTCCCGACGTCGCCGGCGATGCCGTACGGGAGGATCACGCCGAGCAGGGCCCCGGGGGCCAGGGCGAGGAAGCGGCGGTGAAGTTTTTTTTGCGCCGGAAACGAAGAAAAAAACGGGGCGGAAAAACTCATCACGATGTTTCTGTTCCATCAAGTTCCACCAATTGCATGCAAGGGCCCCCCTCTCGGGTGTCCCCGGAACCTTATTTGTACACTTGTTTAAAATCCGCGCAAGCACGCGATTGCCAAAAAGGAAGAGAGAAAGAATGAAGAGAAAGAGAGAGAGCGCGCGCGCGCGAGAGAGAGAGAGAGAGAGAGTGTGTTTTTCAAACTAGTGCCACCACCACCACCACCCTTCCGCCTTGCCACTGCTTTCCTTACTTTTGCTATCTACGCGTCTCTCTTTTGAAAAACAAAAACCGGCTTTCGAGAGAGAGAGGGAGCGAACAGCCGCTCTCTCCCCCTCGTGTGTAAATCATCGTTCGAACAAAAAGGGAACCATTACAACAAAGGAAGCGCTCTCTTTCTCTCCCTCTCTCTCCCCCCCGCTCTCTCTCATCAACGCCTCCGCTCTCGACTACGCGACCGAGAGCGGTCTCGGTCGCGCCTGCCGCCGCCGTCCCGGTCCCTGCCGCGGTCGCCGTAGCCTCCTCCTCCTCCTCCTCCTCCGCCTCCTCCTCCTCGACCGCCGCCGCCGCGGTCGTCCCTGCCGTAGTCGTCCCGCGGGCGGTAACCGTCCCTGTCGCCGCCGCCTCCCCTCCCGCCGCGGTCGCCGCCGCCGCCGTAGCCTCCTCCTCCCCCTCCTCCCCCGCCGCCGCCGGGCTTCGGCGCGCGGCACCTGTTGCACTCCGTCCTCCTCGCGAAGTTGGTGTTCTGGCACTCGGCGCAGGTCCAGTCGTTGGGGTTGGAGGAAGAAGGGGGAGGGGGCCCGCCAAAGCCTCCGCCGCCGCCGCCGACGTCGTTCCCGCTGCCGCTCCCACCGCCGCCGGCGGCGCTCTTCCCGCCGCCGCACCGGTTGCACGAGCTGCGGAACGAGAAGTTGTTGTTGCCGCAGGGGCACATCCAATCGCCCGCGCGGCCCCCTCCTCGGCCCCCTCCTCCCCCGCCTCCGCGACCTCCTCCGCCAAAGCCGCCACCGCCGCGGCCTCCTCCCTGGAAGCCGCCGCCGCCGCCGCGGTCGTAGCCACCCCCCGCTCCTCCGCCCCCCTCGTACGGAGGAGCGTTGTAGCCTTGCTGCTGCTGCCCTCCGCCGCCGCCGCCGTCGTAATCAAACTGCGCCCCCCCTCCCTTGGTCTCAGCCAGCGAGACCTTGATCATGGCCCCCTTAAACTCCTTGCCATCAAACCACTTGACGGCGCTCGCGGCAGAGAACGGGTCCTCGTAGCTGACCGTGCCGTCGCCCTTGGGCGCGCCCGTCGCCTTGTCGCGGTAGAGCCAGACTTTCGGGCACTTCCGCTTCTTGTCCTCGCGGATGACGCCAATGGCGCCGAAATGCTTGGCGAGCTCGGGCTCGGTGGTGCCGTCGGGGAGGTTGCTGATGTAGACGGTGTCGGTGTCGGGCACGTCGAAGGAGAGCGTGTCGGGGTTGAACGACATTTCGATGATGATTTTCGTTTTTTTTTGCGCTACGAGATTTCGAACGCCGGAGATTCAAGAAGCAACGATGGCTTTTCTTGCTCGAGATTTTATGCGCGTTTGTAGCACACAGCGCCAGAGAGTACTTCTCGAGAGCGCGAAAAGAGGGAAAAGAGAGAGAGAGAGAGAGAGCTCAAAGAGGAAAAGGCGACGGGAGAAGAGAAAGGGGCGGATTCGGACGACGACCGCGATGAAAAAAAAGTAAACGATCGACGCCCTGTAAAGAATTGTCTCGGCGCTCGACCTTTCGTTGTTCATTCGCTCTTCTTTCATTTCTTCTCTTTTTTTTCACAGTGGGTTTTTTAAAACAACGAAATCGAGAAAAACATGCATGCGTGCGTTTTTTGTAAGTAGTAGTGCTGAAAATTAATAAAAGAAAACAATTCACACTCAAAGAGCCTTGGCTAAGGAGCAAACTTGCCCTGGGCCGGAGCGAAAGTAGCAGCATTAACAATACCGCTCCCGCTGCTCCCGCTCCCGCCGACGCCTCCGCCTCCTCCGACGCTCTGGTAACGCCGCTTCCTCCCCAGCGCCCCCGAGGCCGCCCTGACGCCGACGAACACGACGCCGACGCAGCCCACAAAGACGAGGGCGACCGCTCCTTTCACGCCGTGGGGCGCCGTCGCCGCGGCCGAGGCCGCACCGGAGGCGTAGTCCCTCGCGGCCGTTGCGCGGCCGGCCGCGGCGGAGGCGGCGCTACGGGCCGCCTCGGAGGCGCTGGCCCCGAGCCACTTGGCGCGGAGGAGCGGGGAGGGGTTGGAGCGAGAAGAAGAAGAGTCTGCTGCTGTTGCTCGCTCCTCCTCGGCCTTGCTCGCCGCAGCGGCAGCGGCGGCGGCGGCCCGGGCGGCCGCGGCGGCGTGCGCGGCGTGAGCCGCGTGGGCCGCGTGCTCTGCAGCGGCGGCGGCGGCAGCAGCGTCGGAGGCGGAAGCAGAAGAAGCAGCGGCAGCGGCAGCGTCGGAAGCGCCTCCTCCTCCGTGGTGGTGCTTGTGCGCTGCTCCGCCGGCAGCGGCGGCGGCGTCGGCCGCAGGCACCTCCGTTGCGGCGCCCGAGGCCATCGCCTGCGCCGAGGCCCGCATCCTCCTCCACAGCTCCCTCGCCGGCACAACCTGCGGGGAAGAGGAGTGCGGGGCAGCAGAGTGCGGCAGCGTGGCGTTGCCGGAGCCGCGGAGGAAGACATACTTCTTGACGGCGCCCGTGCCGTCGAGCCTGGCCTCCGCCACGAGCGCGGCCAGGGGGCGCTCGGCGGCCGCGAGCCGCGGAGGGCCCGCCACCAGCGCCCAGTCGTGCGGCGCCTGGGACCCGGGCAGCTCCCAGGCGGCCTCGACGGCCTCGGTGCCCCCGCTGCTGCCGCCGAGGAAGTTGAACGGGGCGAACGGCGATTCCTGCTGCCCGTCGTCGCCGCCGCTCGAGGGCGGCTCGTCGCTCAGCTGCAGCGCGAACGACTGCTGGCTCCCGGCGGCGCCGTCCCTCCTCCACGTCAGCGCCATCGGCGTGCCGTAGGGACCGATCGAGACCGCGTAGACGTAGCCATACTTCGAGACGTCCCACAGGCCCGTCGGCTCCCTCGTGGAGAGGTCGAACGCGCGCACGGCGCCCTGCTCGCGGTCGGCGACGAGGATTCGGTTCAGGCATTCGTCGACGGCGACGTCGTGGGAGACATGCGGGTGCATTTTCTTCTGTTTTTTGGTTTTGGAAAAGAGGTTGGGTACACGAGGGAGGAAGGAAGAAGAAGGGGGGGGGGGGAGGGGGGGTGAGCTCTTCTCCTTCACTTTGAGTTTTTTTCTCCGTCGCGCGGCGACAAAAAACAAATCGGGAAGAAAAAACTCGAAAAAAGTTTCTCTTCTCACCCCGGGAGCAGGGAACATGGCCTCGTGCGCCACCAGGTCGTACTCTCCCTGGAACTCGCCCGCCTTGTTGAACCTCGCCACGCGCGCGTTGCAGTAGCCGTCGGCCACGAGGACGTCGCCGCCGTCTCCCAGCTCGACCGCCCGCGTCGGTTTGCAGAAGTTGTTGCCCCCCGTTCCGGGCGCGCCCCGCGTCCCGAGCTTTGCGAGGACGGCGCAGTCGCGGCTCAGCTTGGTCGCGGTGTGCGCCCCGGCGTCCGTGACCCACACGGAGCCGTCGCGGGTGGGGCTCGCCATGTGCGGCATCCAGAACAGTCCCGCGCCGCACTTTTGCAGGACCTCGCCCGTGTCCTGGTCGATCCGCAGCAGCAGCGCGTCGTCGCCGGGGATCGCCTCGGCGTGGTTGAAGTGGCGCCCGTCAGGGCCGGAGAAGGAGGAGGGCCCCCAGGAGCGGGGGCCGCGGCGGAGGACCCACGCGGTGCCGTCGCCCGCGCGCGCGACGGACGAGACCTGGCCCATCGCAGCAGCGGTCGGCGCGGTTCCCCCCGGCCCCTCGCGGACGCCCGCGGAGCTCTCGGGCCAGAAAGCGGGGTCCTCTCTGGCCACGCTGCCCGGCAAGCCCTTCTCTTTGGGGCCCGGGAGGCCTCCAGGGCCGTGCGGGTCGGACGAGGCCACGGACCCGCCGCCGCAGGTGTAGAAGGCTCCCAGCTCCGACCAGCTCATGACGTACATGTTGCACCTTTTGTTTTTTTTGTTTTTTTTGTTTTCGTTTTTTCTCGTTTCGTTCATAGTGTGAGTGCGTGGCGCCGCTTTTGGTCCCGCGTCGGAGCGGCGCGAAAGAGAGAGATAGGAGAGGGAGCAGCAGCCGCGGGACCGGGGCGAAGAGAGGGGCGTAAAACGACGGGAGGAAAAAGCGAAAAACGAAGAAGTAGCAGAAGAAGAAGAAGAAGAAGTAGCAGAAGAAGAAGAAGAAGAAGAAGAAAGACAAAAGATCAACAAAACGAAAACTCACATCTCGTCGTTGTGCGTCGACCCTGCCGTGACGACGCGGTCCGACTTGCTCGAGTCGTACACGCACGTCATCGTCACGCGGTCCCCGGGCCAGATGGTCAGCTCCTGCGCCACCGGAGTGAACCCCTGCGGCAGCTGCGGGTCCCGCTTGGCGACGACCGAGGTCGAGGCGCCCGGGTGGCGCGGCGAGCGCTCGAGGTAGATCGAGCTGGGGTCGAAGAGGGGTTTTATTGTTTTGGAGCCATTTTTTTTCCAGAGAGGGAGAACCGAGAGGGTGAGGAAGAAGGAGGCGTAGGGGGCAGTGGCAGAAGGAGAGAAGTGAAAAGAGGGGAGAGAAGAAGGGCAAGGAAACCTCGACCCCTCGAGAAAGGCCTTCCTCGCTCTTTCTCTCGCTCGCTCGCCCTCCAACCTCAAAACACAGCACAAAATGAGATGGAGGAAACTATTCTCGTACCGCCCCATGTCGTGCGCGTGCACCCTGAACGCGAACGCGTGCTGCGGCTCGAACCCGCGAAGGCAGCACTGGTTGGGCACCTTGACCTCGGGCTCCCGGGGCGGGATCTGGAAGTATCGCGCAAACATCGTCAGCCCCGCCGAGAAGGCCGCGCCGGCCTCTCCGCCGCCGCCGCCGCCGCCAGCTCCGCCGCCGCCGCCGCCGCCGCCGCCGCCGCCGGCCTCCAGGTGCAGCCTGACCCCGGACCTGTCCCCGGGAGGCCGCCGCGTCGTAAAGTGCACCTGCATCACCAGCGAGCTCGAGCCCGTCCCGTCGCCGACGCGGAAGGCCGCGCCCGCGGGCACGCCGGCCGGCGGCGCGTCCTTGGCCCAGCCGTAGAGCACGTGCTGCGTCGCGGCCGAGGGCGAGCAGACGGAGTGGCCGCGGCAGCGCCAGACGGGCTCGGCGTTGGCCTCGGAGCAGCCTGCGGTGGTCGGGGGGG
>Ga0315289_10014868_pt1 | contig 10833 bp, 11 predicted proteins | sample YL17G11_40_MG_FD_203452 | JGI IMG/M metagenome (GOLD analysis project Ga0315289, IMG submission 203452) | Sediment microbial communities from Yellowstone Lake, YNP, Wyoming, USA - YL17G11_40 | ecosystem: Environmental > Aquatic > Freshwater > Lake > Sediment | place: USA: Wyoming | collected...
AGCATGAATAATCAAATCAAAACCTTCATTCCTCAAAGTTTCTAATCCACTCCAGCCAACAGTTAAGATATCAACCATACAATATTCATTTCCATAATTTTCAACCAATTTTGCCCTTCGCAACATTTCTTTTGTTTCTGCAGTCACATTTATCATATAACCTTTTTTCTCACCTGTTTCTTTTTCAGCTTTTTCCTTCATTTTGAAAGTTTGCTCAAGCCTATTTTTGAATTTGTTAAATTTTTGAGAAGACAGGTTTTCATCATCTTTTACCAAATCACAACCTCCAGCCCATGCATCATAAGCAACTTTTGCGTGGTCTTTTGTAATCAATCCTATTTTTGGCTTTACTATTGTTCCTATCAAGGGCCTTGAAGGAATTCGCATTATTTTTCTTACTCCTTCTATTCCAAATCTTGGGCCCTTGAAGGACATTATCAACTCTTTTGGAAAATGAACATCAAGAACTTTTAGAGAAGTGATATCAGTAAGACCAAAAACATTTCCAGTAATGCTGCTTAATATGTTTGGCATATTTGATTTTTCAAAAAGATCTATAGGATATGCTATTCTTGCAATCGCACCTTTCCCTTTTCTTTTAATAGAAAAGACTTTTGCAGCAAGCCTCCTTACATAACTTTTGTATGTTGAGATTTCTGTCCATGTTCCAATGCTGCTTTCTGCAGCAATTCCGCCTGCTGCAAAATCTAAGGATTTAGGAGTTTCAAAATAGAAATCTGCAATCAAATCGTTTTTTGGCTTATAGTTTAAATCAACATAGTCTTCATATTTCATTTTAGCCTCTTTTTTGATTCAAAGCAGTTTTGGGAGATATGATATATCTTTTATAATAAAAACTGGTTTATACCTTAATAACTTTTGTCTAGGAGTTATTCCTGTCAAGACTGCAATACCTTTAACTTTTGCTTTAGCTGCGGCAAGCAAATCATAAATAGAGTCTCCAATATGATATTCTGCATTCATCTTAAGAATTTTTTCTGCCTTGAATATTTCATCAGGAAATGGCTTGGTTCTTTTAACATCGCCATGGCCAATAATAATATCGAAAAGATTTTTTGATAATTTTGTGGCTTTAAGCATTGCATCAATTTCTAGATGGCTACAATTAGATACCAGCGCAATTTCATAATTTTTTCTTAGCTTTTTCAATACAATTCTTGCATGGTCTATCTGCCTTGCATATTTTGCAGTTTTTCTAATAGCTTCATGGTGTTCATGCCTTAATCTTTTTAATTTCTGCATTGGAAAATTTGGAAATAAGGCCTTAGCAACCGCCAGAGCGTGCCTTCCATCAAGCAAAGAGATTATTTTTTTTCTTTCAGGAACACTAACATGATTTTTTTCAAAGGAAATTTTCCATGCCAAATAGTGGGCTTGTTTTGTTTCTATAAGAGTTTGATCTAAATCGAAAGAAAGAAGTTTCTTTTTCATTTTATCGCATTAGCCAAGGATATCTTTTTTTAACTTCTGTAGCTAATGCTTCTGGTGGCAGAATTCCTAATTCTGAGACTATCCCTGTTATTAGCTTAGCTTCGATTATCTCAAAGACTATATTGCTTATCTTTACTCCTTTTGGCCTTTCTTTCCAAACCTCATCAGGATTGCGCTCTTCAAGCACAGGAGTTTTTCCATTCAAGGTTTCTGGATCAAATTTAAATGCAATTGAACAAGCATAAGAAGGAACGTCATATTTTTCTGCCACTTCTGCAAACATTTTATTCCCTATTTTATTGACTACGTTGCCTTCAGCAGTAATGACGTCTACTCCAAAAAGAAATAAATCAGACTCTCTTATTGCAGAAGTTGCTGCAGAATCAATAAACATTTTAACTGGAATCTTTGATTTTGCCAGCTCCGCAGCAGTAATTCTGCCCTGAAAATTAGGCCTTGTTTCTGTATTAAAAACCTGGAATTTCTTTCCCTGAGATTTTGCAGTTTTAAGAATATCCAAGACAGTTGAACTATGGCAATGCGTGAAAACAGTCATACCATCCTTAATTAGCTGAGAACCATTAGAAACAACTTTTGTTCTGGCATCATCCATTAAAAACAATGTCTTTTTAACACCTACTTGAATATCAGAAAAAGAGAGTGCATGCTTCAATACATTTCTTAGCGCAGGTTCTGTTGGTCTGAGATTAATAAGCCTTTTAAAAGAAATTTTGTCGTTTTTTATTAAAAGAGCGTTCAATGATGCCCTTGCCACGTTCTCTGAACCCTGAATTTTCAAAGATTTAATATCTTTGCATATCTGTTCAAACCTCTTTTTTAATTCCATCATAATAGCAATATTTGAGTTATTTTAAAGTTTTTCATGCAGGAAGCTTTATAAATAAATTTTCCTTTTAGAGATTATATAAAAGAGGAAAAAATGTTTGAGTCTCTAATTAATATCAAAAAGGCGGAGAGAAAGCCATGGGAACTTTTTTTTATAGGCTTGCTTTATGCATCTCTTTCAATCCTTATTGTAGATCTTCTATTTCTCAAAGACACTGTTTTTAAAAATTACTCTAGCATTTTGATTATAACATTCACAGTTATTTTCTGCATTCCTTTTTTCTACTATCTTATTAAGTTAGAAGAAGAAAAAGATGTTAAAATGAAAAAAGGCACTTCTTTACTAAAAGAACATAGTAAGGCGTTGAGTGCATTGACGTTTTTATTCTTGGGCCTTCTTTGCGCATTCGTAATATTTTATATTTTTCTACCACAAGAAGTTACTGCTCAAAATTTTGCTGCTCAAATGAATGCTTATTGTAATATTAACTATCCTAATGATGTTGAAAATTGTATTAATAATGCTGGATTAGTTCAACCTGGGTCTGCAAGCATATCTCTAAAAGGTAATGAGCTTGAGAAAATTTTTGTAATTTTTACAAACAATTTTTTTGTGCTAGTTTTTGTTCTTATTTTTTCACTTATGTTTGGCGCAGGTTCTATATTCATACTGGCATGGAATGCGAGCGTGATTGCGGTAGCTATTGGAATATTTACGCGTGGAAACCTTCTTTATCTTTCAAGCGGATTTTTGCGTTATTTGATCCATGGAATACCCGAAATTGCCGCTTATTTCATAGCTGCGCTTGCAGGAGGAATATTAAGTGTTGCTGTTATAAGGCATAATTTTAAAGATAAAGAATTTTGGAAGGTTGTAAAAGATTCTATAAATATGTTTTTAATATCCATAATTGTACTCGTGGCTGCAGCACTTATTGAAGTGCTAATAATTCCTTTATTATTCTAAAACTTTTTAAAATAGGCTAAAAGAGTTATGATATTTTGCAACAATAATCTTTATAAAGATTAAATCTCAAAAATAACTATAATTTATCTAAAATGCCAATATACCAATGCAATAAATGCAATTACAAATTTGAATCTGGAGCCGAAGTGCCTCTAAAAAATTGCCCTTATTGCTCTGAAATAGGTTCTGTTTCAAAAGAAAGAAGTGCTGAGGATCTTTTGAATTCAATTGATGAAGCAGAGGTAGAAAGGGAAAATAGATTTAAAAAAGGAAGATATTAATAAGCGTTAGATTTAAAACGAATTCTTCACTTACTTTTTCTATGGAACATATGATTGCGCCAAATACCGAGCACGAAAAGAAAAAAAGGATTTTAAGGTTTTTTAAAAGTTCTAAACTTATATATTTAGGCATACTAATTGCAATAATTATTCTAGCTATATGGATAAGAACAGTGAATATTCCAGGTTTAAAAATGCCTGATGGAAATTTAAGTCTGGGCCCTGATCTTGACCCTTTTTTATTCCTAAGAATTGCAAAAGAAATAGTCCAATATGGCCATCCCTTAAATCCTGACATGATGAGGGGCGCGCCTTTAGGAATACCTGCCTATTGGACATTGAATATTTATGGAATTGTTTGGCTGTATAAATTCTTAAATTTATTTTCGTCAGTCTCTATTGATTTTGCTGCAATAATCTTCCCAGTGATATGCTTTGCAATTGCTGTCCTTTTCTTTTTCTTATTTGTAAGAAAGCTTTTCATGAATAATCTTGGAAAAGATAAGGCAACAATAACTGCCCTGATTGCCTCTACTTTTTTTGCAATAATACCTTCAATGCTCCATAGAACAATTGCCGGTGTTCCAGAACATGAAGGTCCAGGCATTGCTTTATTTTTTATGGCTTTTTATTTTATAATGTGCGCATGGAAGGCTGAAAAAAACAAGAATGCTATAATTTTTTCAATTCTTGCAGGCTTATCAACTGGAGCCATGGCGCTGACATGGGGGGGTTTCAGATATATTTACATGACTGTTGCTTTAGCAACATTTATTGCTTTTTTCTTTAATAAAGTTAAAAAGAAAGAAATTATGATTTATTTTATATGGCTTATTTCAGCATTTTTAGTAATCTTTATTTCAGGAAGAATGCCCATAAAAGAACTTTTAACAAACCTATCAGATACGGGCTTTGCATGTTTTATTGCATTTATCTTAATTATAGATTTATTATGTAAAAAGACAAAATTAACTGAAAAATTCAATAAAATTCCTTCTACTCTTCTTAGTTTAATAATCTCATTGTTATTTGTTATAGTTCCTCTAATAATTTTTAAACCTTCTTTCTTAGCCCAAATTTTCTCTAAAATAATAAACGGATTGGTTTTTCCATTTGGAACTGGAAGAATTAGTTTGACTGTTGCTGAAAATAAAGTCCCTTATTTTTCTGATGTTATTGGAAATTTTGGCCTACTTTTTTGGACTTTTTTTATTGGACTGATATTAATCTTTTATGAAACTACCAAGCATTTTAATAAAAAAGAAAAAATTCTTTTAAATCTTTCTTTTGTTATTCTCCTATTAGGCCTCCTTTTTACTAGAATCTCCTCTCAAAGCATACTAAATGGTGAAAATGGGATTAGTATTTTTCTCTATATTGGTTCAATACTTTTATTCATTTTTATTTTATTATTAATTTATTTAAAATCCAATACTAAAAAAGATAAAACTTTTGAAGATTTTAAAAAAATAGATTTTGAATTTATTTTTTTAATTGTTTTTGCTTTTTGGATGATGGTTTCTATAAAGAGCGGAATAAGAGTTTTTTTTATAATAGGACCTGCGATAGCAGTCATATCATCATTTTTACTAATTAAAATTTTTGATTATTTTCTAAATAATAAAGATGAACTAAAAAAAATTCTATTTATAATCTGCTTGGGAATTGTCTGCTTAATGCTTGCTTTAACTTTTGTTTCATATATAAACGCAACATATAATGAAGCTAAACAAACAGTTCCAGGGGTTTATGAAAAACAATGGTATGGTGCTATGACATGGGTTAAAAATAATACTCCTGAAAATTCAATTTTTGCTCATTGGTGGGATTATGGATATTGGGTACAAACTATTGGAAATAGGCCTACAATAGCTGATGGAGGTCATCCTGTTAGTTATTGGGAGTATCTAATTGGAAGACATGTTCTAACAGGACAAAGTGAGCAAGAAGCTCTTGAATTTTTGTATGCGCATAATAGTTCTTACTTGTTGATAGATAGCAGCGATATAGGGAAATATCCTGCATATAGCAGTATTGGGTCTGATGAAAACTATGATAGATTAAGCTCAATAGGAACTTTCTGGATTGACGATAATTCAACTAAAGAGGCTAAGAATAGAACCCTTTATGTCTATGTTGGGGGTTGGGGATTTGATGAAGACATTATATGGAATAACCAGCTTTATCCTGCGGGGAAAGCAGTTGTTGCAGCAGTAGTCTTGCCGTTGAAAAACAATAGCAATACTATTGAGCAGCCAAATGCAATAGTTATTTATCAAGGCAAACAAATAGAAATTCCAATTAAAAAAGTTTATTTCAAAGGCAAAGAGTACGCTTTTGAAGATGGCTTGGAAAATGAGTTTTATATAATTCCACAAGTAAGCGAAAAAGGATTTAATGAAATAGGTGGTGCACTTTACATAGGAGAAAGGGGCTTGAAAGCACTATGGACAAAATTATATCTTTTAAATGAAAGTGAAAATTTCAAGCTTGTTCATGCAGAAGAGCATCCTATATTAGATAGCTTAAGAACAACATATCATCTAAATATTGGAGATTTTTTAATGTATGGTAGTAATGTACTAGGACCAATAAAAATCTGGGAAATAGAATATCCTACAAATTTCACTGTAGAAGAAACAAAAATGAAAAAATATTTGCAAAAGGAGAGTGATTTATCTTTTGCACTTTGGTAAAAATGATACAAATTGATTTTGTAATTGTTTTATTGAGCACAGTAGTCTCTTATTTAGTAACATTCATAGCAACCAAATATTGGATTAGGCTCGCTTATAGAAATAAACTTGTTGGCAAGGATATGAATAAATATAAAAAACCCTTAATTGCCGAAGGTGGGGGAATTGCAGTTATTGCGGGCATCTCAATTTCAATACTCGTTTACATTTTTTTCAAAAGTTTTGTTCTTCAAACAACCACTCATCTTATTGAAACTTTTGCATTGCTATTAACAATGCTTTTTGCCGCATTGATAGGATTTACTGATAATATCCTTGGATGGAAAAAGGGGCTAAGACAGTTACCAAAAGCTCTGCTTACTATTCCCATAGCAATTCCCTTGATTGTAATAAATGCTGGAACAAGTCAAATGATGGGGATAGAATTTGGATTGCTCTATCCCTTGCTTGTTGTTCCAATTGCTGTTATGGGTGCAACTAATGGAGTTAACTTGCTTGCAGGTTTTAATGGTCTTGAAGCTGGATTAGGAATAATTATCTTTTCGGTTTTGGGAATAATTGCATTTATGCAAGGAGAATCTTGGCTTGCATTAATTGCGTTATTAATTGTAGTTTCACTTCTTACTTTTTTATTATTCAACAAATATCCTGCAAAAGTTTTTCCAGGAGACACTCTTACATACTGCTTAGGAGCACTAATTGCATGTTTTGCAATTCTTGGAAATATGGAAAAAATCGCGATAATCTTATTTATTCCTTTTATAATAGAGGGTTTCTTGAAATTAAGAAGCAGATTTCACGCCGAATCATTTGGTAAACCGAATAAAGATAATAGTCTAGAGCCCTTATATGCGAAAATTTACAGTTTGACACATCTAACGATAGTTATTTTGAAGAAAATAAAACCTAGCCATAAAGTTTATGAAAAGGACGTTACAAATTTCTTATTAGTGCTAGAAATAATTTTAGCGCTAATAGTTTTAATACCTATTTTCTAAAAATGAGCATAAAAGCATCAATTATAGTTTTAAACTATAATGGAAAAGAAGATACCATTGAATGTTTGAATTCTTTAAAAAAAACAAGATATCCTAAAAAAGAATATGAAATAATCATAGTAGACAATAAAAGCGATGATGGGTCTATTGAAGAGATTAAGAAAAGATTCGTTGATTCTAATATAAGGATTAAAGTAAATAAGAAAAATTTTGGTTATGCTGAAGGAAATAATATTGGTGCAAGAATGGCTAGGGGAGAGCTATTAATTTTTTTGAATAATGATACCATCGTTGATGAAAATTGGTTAAATCCTCTTATTGAAAAAATGAATGATGGAAAAATCGGTGTGTGCATGCCAAAAATACTTTATTACTATGGCAAAAAGAAAGAAATAATAAATACCTTCGGTGGAGGGATGACTTTGCTAGGGGTTCCTTATTTGATTGGAGAAGGAGAAAAAAGTTCAAAATTCAATGCTTCATTTCCAGTTTTTTGGGCATCTGGTTGCTGTCTTGTTATAAAAAAAAGCTTATTTTTAGAAATAGGGGGATTTGATAAAAGTTTTTTCTTATATGCAGAAGACTTAGATCTTTCTTGGAGAGTCTGGAATGAAGGCTATAAAATCTTAACTGTTCCAAACTCCAGAATATATCATAAAGGCGGTAAAACCCTTAAAAGAATAGAAAAAGGAAAATTTGGGCCCAGGTATTATTATTTTCAAAATAGAAATGTAATTAAAACAATAATCAAAAATTCACCTACGAAATATTTAATATTTTTTCTTCTGCCATCAAGATTTTTCTTGAACATAATTCAGGCAATAGTTTTATTATTTTCTAAGAAAGATATTAAAATAACTGCAGCCATTATAAAAGGAACTTTTGAAGGAATTTTGACTAGGAGGAAAAGAACATTATTAAAATTCCTACCCTATCCATATATCCTTTTTGCGGATTTTAAAACAACATTAATTGAACTAATTAAAAAATTCAGGAAGCATGTCTAAGGAATTAAAAAATTAATTTTTTGCTTTAATTATAAATTGAATAGCAAATAATTTTGGATAAATTCTCATCAAATAATATCTAATCTTTAAAATAGGGACTATGTTTTTTTTCAATGGAGAATATGATGGCTTGGATATTTGTTTCTTGAATATTGATAAAAATGTATGTGGGTCGAGATTAGAGACATAATCTATCTTTTCTATTTTAAAACCAGAATCTGTAATTAATTGTTTTGCTGTTTTAAAATTAAAGAATCTCAAATGGGTTCTTTCAAATAGTCCTGCAGTTCCATATTCCCATTGGCCAAATAACAGCCTTAAACGAGAATACCAATTTGCAACATTTGGAATTGAAATAATAATATGCCCTCCTTTTTTCAAGTATTTTTTAAAAAATTTTAATATTTTAAGAGGATCTATCAAATGTTCTAAAATGTCTGCAAAAATAATAAAGTCAAAAAATTCATTGGGAAATGGCAGTTTTTCAATTTGATCTACATCATTTATAATTACTTTTTTATAGCCTTTTTTTAATGCTTGATGAGCTGCTTTTCTGAAAAGCTCTATCCCATAAACTTTACAATTTTTATTCTTAATTAAAGCTTCTCCAATGGCTCCGTTAGAACAACCAACATCCAAAATAACTGAATTTGAATTGATTCTTTTAATGATTTGATTGTGGGATCCAAAAGGATCTGGATTCAAAAGAATGTTTTTCATTTTAATTTAGCTAAAAAATTTTCAACCATCATAAAAATGGATTGTTCTTTTTTTGATTTAAGTTGAGGATGAAAGGTTTTAATTTTATTAATTGCTTTTTTAAGATCTTTAATATCTTTTACAAAAATAGCTTTTTTTTCTTTTTCAAGTAAATTAGCTATTTGAAGCTGATGATCATCGATTGCTTCATTATATTCTCTAAGTCTTGGAACAATTATAATTTTCTTTCTAAATTTTAAAAAAGTGAAAATATTTCCTGTTCCCCCATGCGAAATTATTAAATTCGCTTTTTTAATTAGTTTATTAAATTGAGTTGGTTCAACAAATTTACACCATTTGGCGTTTTTAGGAATATATTTTGAATTACTAATCTGCATAAATACCTTTTCTTTAATTATACTTCTCTCGATTAATTCATCTACCGCCATAACCAATCTTTCAAATGGCTGAGATCCAACTGTTACAAATATCATATTAGTAAACCCCCATAAACTGCCTTTTTCCCATATTTTTTAAGTAATGATTTCCATTGAACAATAAAAAGATCTGCAAAAGGATAAAGAATTTTTCCAGTTAAAGAAGGCTCTGTGATTCTTGACGATGTCTCTATAAAAATAAGTTTTTTTCCGAAAATTTTTCCGATTATGCTTATTGGCACTGCAACCTGAGCACCGGTTGTGATTATAACATCGGGCTTTTCTTTAAAGAAAATTCTAATCGAAATTAAAATAAGCAGAAAAAGCTTGATAATATTTCGATGTGGATCAGCAGTATAATAAGTTCTTTTGCCTATTATTTTGTTCTTTAAATAATCTGTTTTGAAAGTAAAAAAGAATACATCACATTTTTTTAAATGGGACAATAGTTCTATTAATTCAGTTAAATGCCCTCCGGCTGAAGCTGCTAAACAAATTTTCATTTTTTATTTTTGGGATAACAGATGGATTCAAGGACTAAATAATACCTATTTCATCATCAAAAAATTCTAACATGCTATATTTCATTTTTGCAATTCAATTTCTAATTTTTCAACAGGTAAAAGATAACAAAAAAATCTTTCATAAAAACGAGGAAATTTATTTATAAAAGGTTCGAAAAAATTTAAGATTGGATGATGAACTGAAAAAACTAGTTTTCTTTTAATAATTTTAAATTTCTTTTTGCTATAATATCCAAATGCAAATTTTTCTGTAAAATATTCAAATGTTTTATATGTAAAAAATCTTTTGTGAGTTGGATCTTGGAATGCACCATAATAACTAAAGTATGGAACATCTATTTTAATTTTTCCCCCTTTCTTAAGAATTTTCCAAAGTTCTTCCATTGTCCTTATTAAATCTGATAAATGCTCTAATATATTGTTGCAAATTATTAAATCAAATTCCTCATTCTTAAAAGGCCAAGGAAATTTTTCAAGATTATGAATTACATCAATACCCTGCAATTTTATAGAATCGAGACCTATTACTTTATCTCCCTTATTTAGGCTCTTATATTTGTTATTGCCACAACCAATGTCTAAAATTTTCATTTTTTAATCACTTGTTTAATCAAAGAGAATTCTGCTTTGCCTACTCCCTTAAGCAAAAACATCATCAAAATATAGATTCCAATCCCAATAATCATCTGAATCAGCAAATTCACTAGTGAAATGACCTTCAAGAAGCCCGAGGAAACAGCAAAAAGCACAGACGCCATAATTATGCATGAAATTAGGGCTTTTAGAAAGACATCCCCTTTAATTTTAAGATTAAATTCTTTTTTTGCAATAAAACTTATAAAAATAAAATAAATTACGTTAGTTATAAGTATTGCCAAAGAGGCTCCAAGGATTGCATTAAATTCACCTATTCTTAAAAATGAGGT
>Ga0315289_10014869_pt1 | contig 10833 bp, 8 predicted proteins | sample YL17G11_40_MG_FD_203452 | JGI IMG/M metagenome (GOLD analysis project Ga0315289, IMG submission 203452) | Sediment microbial communities from Yellowstone Lake, YNP, Wyoming, USA - YL17G11_40 | ecosystem: Environmental > Aquatic > Freshwater > Lake > Sediment | place: USA: Wyoming | collected...
CTTCGACGAGCGCTCCATGGCGGGGATGATGCGCGAGGCAAGACAAGCGGGTTACACCCACCTCATCACCGCGGACAATGTGTGCGACTATGCCCCGGTGGGATGCCTCGAGAACACCATGGTCGGCAATGACCGCTCGGGTACGGTTGACAATAACCTCAATCTCCTCAAGGCTGTCGAATTAGCCTTGACGGGCGGCAAGGACCTGGTCGCATTCGTTGACCCGATCACGGGCAAGCAGGAGAAGATCAGGCAGGACGGTCCTGCCACGGGGGTCGCGGCCTCGTTCACGACCTGGACAGAGTTCTGGCAGGCATATGCGGAGCAGACGCGCTACATTATCAGGAAATGCGTGGCGGTCCAGGATGCCTCCGAAGACATCCGGACGCGCTTCCATCCCACGCCCTACCTGTCCTGTCTGGTGAAGGGCTGCGCGGCAAAAGGGCTCGATATCACCCAGGGCGGCGCCGAGATCAACTTCACCACCCTGGAGGCGGTGACCTATGCCACCACGGTGGACTCACTTCTGTCCGTCAAGTACCTTGTCTTCGACAAAAAAGAATGCACCCTGGCGCAGCTCATCGAGGCGCTCAAGAGCAATTGGAAAGGCTACGAAATGCTCCAGGCCAAGGCGAAGTTCAAGACCCCAAAGTATGGCCGGGACGACGACGCCTCTGACGAGATGGCCAGAAGGGTGATGGACCTCTGGTGCGAGGAGACCTGGAAGTACAGGACGCGGGCTACCCAACGGCAGTTCCGGCCGGGCATGCTGAGCTGGAACTACTGGGTGGGAGACGGCTACGTCCTGGCGGCGAGCGCGGACGGACGTCCGAAGGGCCAGTTCCTCTCCAATGCCATCTGTCCCTCGAACGGCGCGGACATAAAGGGTCCGACGTCCAATGCGAACTCGGTCGGCAAGGTGCTCGGAGGTAAGGCGGGAAAAGGCGATTGGGGCGAATACCTGAACTGCTTGCCGAACGGTGCCAGCCATACCATCACGTTCAATCCGGCCATTCTGAGGGACCCGGAGCACAAGGCGAAGTTCAAGGCCTTTCTCAAGGGCTACATCGAAAACGGGGGGAGCGCCCTGCAGATCAACATGCTCGATCAGGAGATGCTGAAGGATGCCCAGAAGCATCCGCAGGACTATCGCCATCTCCTGGTCCGGGTGACAGGGTACAACGCCTATTTCACGAGCATCGGGAAAGAACTCCAGGACGAGGTCATCACCCGCTTGAGTCATAATACATTTTAAAGAATGACCATGAGGCAGGATAGTCACGGCACGCAAGAAGGCATCATCTTCGAGATCCAGCGGATGTCCACCGAGGACGGGCCCGGCATACGCACGACGGTCTTCTTCAAGGGCTGCAGCCTCCGGTGCACGTGGTGCCATAACCCGGAGAGCATATCGGGTAAGCCCGAGGTGCACTGGATCGGATCGCGGTGTATCGGCTGCCGGACCTGTCTCGAGGCCTGCCCGCACAAGGCCTTGAGCCTCACAAAGGAAGGGATCTCCATACACAGGAAGATCTGCAAAGGCTGCGGCACCTGCGCGGAGAACTGCCCTTCCACCGCCATGGAGCTGCTCGGAAAGCGCTGGGGTTTGGAGACCCTCATAGCCGAAGTCATCAAGGACAGGGCCTACTTCGAGAAATCCGGCGGCGGCATTACCATATCCGGCGGCGAACCCGTCGTCCAGGCAGATTTTGCAGCAGCCTTCCTGAGGGGCCTGAAGGAACGGGGAATGCATACAGCGCTCGACACCTGCGGCCAGTGCCAGAGGAGTGTCCTCGACCAGATCCTCCCTTACGCCGACATGGTGCTCTACGACATCAAAGAGATCGATCCCGAACGGCATCAGGCGTTCACTGGGCAAACGAATGAGTTGATCCTGAAAAACCTCGTGCATGTCGGTGAATGCATGTTGGAAAAGGGCGGCGTGCTCTGGATACGCACCCCCATCATCCCGAATGCCACAGACCGGGAGGAGAACATCCTGGGGATCGGCAGATTTATCTCCCGGCAGCTCGCAGGCCTGGTGCAGCGCTGGGAGCTCTGCTCTTTCAACAACCTCTGCCGTGACAAGTACAGGCGCCTCGACAGGGATTGGACGTTCAAGGACAGGGAGCTCTTGACGAGAGCGTGCATGGAACATTGTGCCGCCATCGCTGGAAATTCGGGCGTCGACCCGGATATCGTCCACTGGAGCGGGTTGACACGGCTTGAAGAGGAACGAAGCTCGAATCCCCCATCCCCCCTGAGTCTGCAGGGGGGCTAGACATCCACTGGCCACCTTGAAGCCAAGGGAGGTCGGGGGATTAAGATTTTCATTGAGAAGGATGCGGGAGGAAGAAGATGAAAAGAGTGAATGCATTCGATGCTGTTGCCATGCAGGCGTTCGAACCGGAGGCCAAGGTCGGATTGCTGGCCACGGCTAACCCTGACGGTCTGCCGCACATCACCCTGATTACCGCCATGCAGGCCAAAACGCCGACACAGATCATCTGGGGCCAGTTCACGGAAGGCCTGTCCAAGGCCCATGTCAGGAAGAATCCGAAAACCGCCTTCCTTATCCTCACCATGGACAGAAAGCTCTGGCGGGGGAAGGCCCTCTGGACCCATTCCCGCAAAGAAGGCGAGGACTACGAGATGTTCAATACCAAGCCCATGTTCCGGTACAATGCCTACCTCGGCATCCACACCGTCCACTATATGAATCTCGTGGAGACATATGGCATGGAGAGCCTGCCGCTGCCCAAGATCGTGCTGGCATCTCTCCTCACAAAACTCGGTAAGCCTCTGGCAAAGACGCAGATCAAGGATAGGATCCTGAAGCCTTGGGGGGAAGGACTCTTCAATAGGCTCGATGCCTTGAAATTCATCGCCTATATCGGCAGCAACGGCTTCCCGGTCATCATCCCGATTCTCCAGTGCCAGGCTTCCGATTCCCGGAGGCTAGCCTTCTCTCCACTTGCCTATGCCAGGGAGCTGGAAACCATCTCCGAAGGCGCTCCCGTGGCGGTATTCGGCCTGAGCATGCAGATGGAGGACTGCCTTGTGCGTGGCGTGTACCGAAAACGCGGATCGACGTTGCCGCTCTCCATTATCGATATCGATTGGGTATACAATTCCATGCCGCCGAAATCGGGGCAGATCTATCCCGAGCTCGAGCTCAAACCCGTGGTGAACTTCTGAAGGAGCCTCGGAGCTAAGTCAAAAAGCTCAATCCCCCATTCCCTGTGAGTCGTTGGGGGGGCTAAACATCCTGCTAGCCATCCGGACGCGGCGTACCGCGCCGTGCCCCGCTGGCTTGCAGGATTCTTCCCCATCTCGCGAGCAACGTATTGCATGTCAGCAGGAGATGGGATAACCATGACCGCATGGGTGTGCACGTCTATGTCCATGTCCCGTTCTGCATCGCAAAGTGTCGATATTGCGCCTTTGCTTCCATCGCGGAGCAAAATATCCCGGAGGAGAGGTATGTGAGCGCCGTGCTTGCAGAGGCACATGGCCGGGCGTTGGAGATGGAAACGGGTCAACCCATAGAGACCCTTTACTTTGGCGGCGGCACCCCTACCCTGTTGAGTCCAACGGCCATTGGGACCATGGTGGAGAGGTTGCATGCACGCTGGTGTCTCTCGGACAAAGCGGAGATCTCGATCGAGGCGAACCCTGAGACCATAACGGCCGAATATGCTAAGGCGCTGCATGCCATTGGCATCACCCGGGTGAGCCTCGGGGTGCAGAGCTTTTCCGACCGGCTCCTGAAGTATCTCGGCAGAATCCACACGTCCGATAGAGCCATACGGGCATACGATTATCTGAGGGCTGCTGGTTTTGACAACATGAATATGGACATCATCTATGCCATCCCCTCGGAGACATGCGGTGAACTTGAGAAAGATCTCGATACGCTGAAACAGCTTGAGCCCGATCATGTTTCCGCCTACCTCTTTCAGCACGAGGCCCCGTATTTCGAAAAGGTCGCGCCATGCCAGGAAGAGCTCATCGAGCGCTTTTTCTACGCAGTCATCGTAAGCCTCGAGGGTTGCGGTTTGTTCCAGTACGAAATATCGAATTTTGCCCGACCTGACAGACAGTGTGCCCACAACATGGCCTACTGGGCGTATAGGCCATATCTCGGCCTCGGGGCTGCGGCGGTCTCCTGCCTGCGCGAGGGGCTGCGCTCCCACAATACCCCTGATCCCCATTTGTTCATGGAGAGGATCGAGAATGGCCGGAGCCCGGTCGGGAGCATTGACCGGCTTTCAGAAACCGATATCGCCTTTGAGAAGAAGTTCCTCTCCTTGAGAACGAAGCGGGGCATCCTGGCTTGCGATCTCCCCCAGGATATACCGCCCGACCTTTATGCGATCATCGATGGCAGGGCGGTGCTCACACCCAAGGGCATGCTCCTCTCCGACGAAATCTTCGCGTGGCTTTGACGATGCAGGGATCTGTTCCCCGTTCGTTTACTATCGGTCCAGCAGGCATGCATCTTGAAAACCGGCGGGGACGAGAGCAGCGGATCAGGTCTCAGTCCCCTGGTAATACCGTGTGACCCGTGCGATATACCCGCGGGTTTCTCTCGGAAGGCCATTCGGATTGCGCTCGACATTGCCCATACCCCAATTGTAGGCGGCAAGCGCAAGCGTGACATTACCGTCATATCTGTCGAGAAGAGATCTCAGATAGTGGGTCCCGGCCATGATGTTTTCCTCTGGGTCGTAGGGGTTTTTCACCCCGAGTTCCCTGGCGGTGTCAGGCATGAGCTGCATGAGGCCCATCGCGCCTTTCGGAGATATGGCATCCGGATCAAATCCGCTCTCGGCGCGGATGACCGAGCTGATAAGGGCCGGATCGATCCCATACGAGCTGGCGGCCCGCGCGATAATATCATCGTACGCCTGTTTCGATGAGGTATCTCCTTGACTGCCTGAGGGTTTTTGATTTTCCGGTACCGGGACGCTCATAACCATGCCTGGGCTTGAGAAGGGCATCAAGTCTGGCATGGCAGACAACTCCCCTTCTTCTCCCCCATCCATGAGCGAGTCAACAAGCGTCTGGTGCAGCTGTAACTGCACCAGCTCGATTAATTGCTGGAGTTTGATCCTGTCAAGCCCGGTGGATAAAGCAGGTCTATCCATGGTGCTTTTTCCGATGCTCGCATCCAGAATCCTGATGAATTGGCCGGCAGCATCATCCCCGGCCCTGGCCCCATTCCCGATAGTTTGGGGCAGAGGAGAGAGACGTATTTCAAAAGGCTTCCCATCGGATGCCATAGGTATCTTCATCGCCAACCTCCAGGATCTGCTTACTGTATTTTTTAACATTCAAACTCCGTGCCATACTATTCAGCACAGGATTTCCCAGGGGACGAGGTACCGCAGGGGATGAAAATTGTTCTTGAGTGTTCTGTTGAAATGGCAAGCGATGCCTACATCTGTCGGCGTTCAAGTTTCAAGCGCAAAGACGAGATGGAAACATGGATGTCCGGAACACCTGTCAATATTCTGGCACTCCTTTGTCCGCAGCGCTGCACCTCTGGATTTTGCAGGAGGATCTTGATCGGTGTGCCATATGGTGAAGGCCTCCTCATGAAAGTTCATCATGATAGCGGTAATCCGGAAGGTTCTTCGGCCCTCAGGCGGAAGGACGACAACGATCACCAGTTTCTTATCGCTCTGCATGCCTTGTTGGTCGAAGCCCAAAAAGACTTCAAAAAATTTAATCATAAACAGGTGTACGGGATTGAACCTCACAGGAAATGACCTGCCCAGCTATCATAGTGAAATGTGATCGTCCTGTCCGCAGAGAAAAAGGCATTTGCAACAGTTCAGCACGCATGGTTCAAATGATTCGACCATGCCTTTGTAATCCTTTCTTTACCTCCTGGCTACAATAAGAGATGTAATCCCCGCAAAGCCGTAAGAACTTGTCTCATTATCGACCAGCAGAAAATGATTATCCCTCAAAGCGCGGCTTGCGCTTTTCTGAGAATGCCCGTAAGCCTTCCCGTCCGTTTGGGTGATCGGCGCAATCCGAGAGACCTTTTCTCTCGAGCTCGAGATGTGCCTCGAATGCATGATTGAATGAATCAGTGATCAATCTCTTCGACCATCCGAACGAGGAGATCGAACTATGCGAAAGGCGGTTCAACATGGCTACAGCACGTTCCACGGCCTTGCCCTCCTCGACCACCTTTGTTGCCAAGCCCCAATTCAATGCCTGCTCTGCTGTGATGGGCTCGTCGAAGGCCATGATCTCCATGGCACGCGCAATGCCGACGATCCGCGGCAAGGTGAACGAACCCCCGCCATCAATGCACAACCCGTTCGACGTATACGCCTGCTTCAGGACAGCAGACTTCTCCAGGACACGAAAATCGCAGGCCAGCGCCAATGAGAATCCTCCACCTGCGGCAATCCCGTTGATTGCTGCCACCACTGGTTTCTCCATGCGCCTGATCTCAACAACCGCGAGATGAAATTGAGCGGCTAAGGTATGAAAGGAAGACCCATAGCGCTCAGGATACTGTACGACCCATTTGAGGTCTCCGCCCGCGCAGAACACCTTGCCTCTCCCGGCCAGCACGATCCCTTTTACTGTACCATCGGTTGCCAACCGCGTAAGATGCTGGGCGAGGGAGGTGATCATTTCAAGGTCAAAGGCGTTATAGACCTCGGGTCGATTGAAAGCCACTTCAACAACCTCACCATGTGGGATAATCTCAATCAGTTCACGCATGGCGTATCCCGCATGACGTTATTTCGCCTTGCCAACCCTGGCCACGAGCACCAGGAATGCACCAAGTATAATATATATTAGACCAAGGCCGACGAGGGAGAACTTTACGATTGCGCATGAGCGCGCGAGCGATGGCCAGAGCTCCCTGGAAGAACCGAGGAGCAGTTGGATGAGGGCGAAGTTTTCCGTACTATCCATGAGAGCAGCCACCAACTGCATCCAGGCTAGGATCACCCCGATTAGAACCAGAGGAGGTTTTTTGAGAGAACGCGCGAGGAGGATGCAAGCTAATGCTATGGCCCCCGCATACACTACGATGAAGAAGAAATCGAACCCCAGGCTGAGTCCGGCATAGACCTTACCTGATGATCCCCAGGCCTCGAGAATTGCTTGTGCTTTGGAAAGCGTGCCTGCCAGTTCGAATGAGACGATATTCTGCGGGGCAACAGGGGTTGTCAAATGCAAATCGATTATGTTCAAGATAGAAAGGGTTACCAGCGCAAGGACAAACAGGATTGAAAAGATCCATTTCTGACCGGCGGGCGTTAACCAGGGATTACATGCTTTCATAATCGTCCTCCATATATCAACCTGATCTGATACCTTGACTACTGCATATCCTTTCATGGCGTCAATCTGTTTCATTTACCCTCTACTTCCTGCCTCCCTTTAAACAGGGCTGATGCGCGCAAAATTCGAACCATGGGAACCTTGGCCTTCAGAGGGTCAAGATAGCCGCTGGATTCGACTACTCCTGGTGGAATGAAGCATGACCAATTCCAGGGGACTCTAGTCATCGGCCACCTTACAAACGACTACAGGTAGATAATTATCTTTCAGGCACGGGTATAAAGATGCAGGTGCGACCCTCGGTGATCATTCTTTGGGAGTTTTGTATACCTTCTCAAATTTTCACTTGACTGAACGGACGCTGGGTGTCACCAAGATCACTAGTGCGTGGGACAGGTTAGATCATTAACATACAAATACAGGGGGCAAGATGCCAAACAAAATAGCATCCCCGACGATCATCAAGGCGGCGGGCAACAGACCAAAGGTGATCGAGGAATACATCGGACGTGTGAATTCAAAGACCGATGCGGTCAGCATCGCGCGCATGCTCAGCCCTTCAGGCTGGATCGAGCCCGGTCAGAGGCCGGAATTCGACGAATATACACTTGTCCTCAACGGCATGCTCAGGGTTGCCTCGCAGGAGGGGACCGTGGATGTGCATACCGGGGAGGCGATCATCGCCCGCAAGGGGGAGTGGATCCAGTATAGCACCCCGGGTCCTGTAGGAGCGGAATACATCGCCGTATGCGTACCGGCGTTTTCACCGGAAACCGTGCACCGGGATGTATAGAACGAATTGCGGGTACGAAGAGGATTAAGGCTGGATAGTCAAGCGCCGGAGTAAGAGCTCCAGCGCAGTATTCACCCGCGATTAAATGACCTCCTCCATGGGAAGGATGAATGCCTTAACCCCGGCCCGCGGATGCTCTATTTTGAGCTGTCGGATCACTCTGGTAATAGCAGGCATTTCACTGTCATCAAGGGCGAGAAAAAGGACACAGTTTTCGCCAGGCCACGTGTGCGACCTGAGTTTCGGCTCCGTCTCGATGCCCTCGCCACAGGCCTTTTCGAGCTTAGTGTATCCCTTGATTCCCGCCTGCTTGATTGCCACCACGACGTCATCGTCCGCCGCTTGGGAATACACAACAAAGACCATCTTCATAAGCCCTCCTCATTTGCCCCTGCGCCCCGTTCCTCCCAGCCTCGCTTATCTCCCCCCTCAATTTTGCAGGATAGCAAAATTTTAACGTACCGAAGGTACGCCCGGATAGCGACGGCCATGGTTGGCCAGCGGCAAGTCCCCCTGGTTTCTCGTGTGGATCGGAAGAAATCAGGGGGTGCGCTTTTTTCTTCGCCGTGTGATCCACTCCTGCCAGTCATCAAAAAGGTCATAGGCGGCCGGGACCACGACCAGGGTCAGAAAGAGCGAGGTTAGGAGTCCGCCTATGACGGAGATCCCCATAGGTGCCCTGGTTTCTGAACCTTCGCCGATGCCGAGGGCCACCGGGAGCATGCCGAAGACCATGGCGAAGGTGGTCATCAGGATGGGCCGCAGCCTGACCGGACCGGCTGTCAGGATCGCATCCCGGCGCGACATCCCCCGTTCCCGCAGTGTGTTCGTGTAATCGATGAGGAGGATGGCGTTCTTCTTCACCAGTCCCATAAGGAGAATAAGCCCGATGAAGCTGATGATACTGAGGGTCTTGCCCGTCATAAGGAGCGCCCCGAAGGCGCCGATAAAGGAAAGCGGCAAAGCAAGCAGTACGGTGATGGGGTGCACGAAGCTCTCGAACTGTGCTGCCAGGACCATGTAGGCCAGGAGGATACCGAGTAGGATGGCGAACATCAGATACTTGAAGGACTCGCCCATGGTTTCGGCCATGCCCTTATAGGTAGTGTTGTATTCGGACGGGAGAATCCGGGCGGCAATGGCGTTGAGATTTCCCATAGCCTCGGCCAGCGGCTTTTGTTCGAGGTTGGCATAGACCCATATCGAGCGCTGCCGGTCAACGCGCGTGATGCTGCTCGGCCCACCACCCTCCTCCACATGGATCACATTGGCCAGCTCAACCAGCTTCCCATCCCTGGCCCTCACGTAGAGCCGTCCCAGGTCTTCCGGGTTCGCCCGATCTTGTGGATTCAGCCTGACGCGCACATCGTAACGCCGGCCCCTCACCTCGTCTTTATACTTGGTGACATCCGCCTCGCCGCTGATGAGCAGATTCACGGCCTCGGCGATAGCTGCCACGCTCACCCCGAGGTCTGCCGCTTTGTCCCGGTCGATGTAGACGCTCAGTTCCGGCTTGCCAGCCTCGACCGAGGTATCGACGTCCACGATGCCCGGGACTTTCACCAACTCAGATGCCACCTGCTTCGTATATTTCTGCAGGTTAACGAGATCGCCGCCGCTGATGACGTACTGGATGGGCACATTCCGGATACCGCCGCCCAGGAATGATACATCCTCCGTGGTGCCTTTCAAGCCGGGGAATTTTTTCAGACTCGTCCTCAGCTCTGCCATGATGTCCTGCTGGGTCCTCTGCCTCTGAGCCTTGGGCACAAGGCGAGTGAAGATGACGGCCTTGTTAATTTGACCCGATCCACCAGAACCTAAGCCCTGAGCATAGAAGGCCGCCTTTACCTCGGGGGTGGCCTGCACCTGTTTTTCCGCCTGTTTGAAGAGCTTATCGGCCTGGTCCACGGAGTAATCGCTGGGCGCCTCCAGCCGAACGATGAATTGGCCCTGATCCTCGGGCGGAACGAACTCTTTGCCGATGAACCGCGTCATGTACATGCTGAAGATGAAGATGAGCAGGGCCGCCAGCAGGACGCTCTTGCGGTAGTTGAGGGAAAAAGCGAGAATCGGCCGGTAGACTGCCTCGATCTTCTTGTACACCCGCTCGAGGACGTTTTCAACCCGGGCGAGCGGGCCAGGTTTTTTCGCAGGGGTTGTCTGCTTGGGGTGGAGAAAGATCGAGGCGAGCATGGGAGTCAAAGTGAGCGAGACGAGGAGGGAAACGAGCACGGAGAAGACCACCGTGAGGGCGAATTGCATGAAGAACCGTCCGATAATGCCCTTCATGAAAGCCACAGGCAGGAAGATGACCGCGATCGCGATCGTGGTGGCCATGACGGCCAGGCCGATCTCCGAGGTGGCGAAGGCGGCGGCCTCCTTGGGAAGCATCCCCTCCTCGATATGCCGAAAGATGTTTTCGATAACGATGATGGCGTCGTCGATAAGAATACCGACCGACAGTGTCAGCGCCAGCAAGGTCATGTTGTTGAAGGTGAAGCCGAAGGCCCGGATCAGGGCGAAGGTAGAGATGACCGAGACGGGCAGGGCAATAGCGCTGATCAGGGTGGTACGCATGTTCCTCAGGAAGAGAAAGACGGCGACGACGGCCAGGATCGCGCCCAGGATCAGGTGGTCCTGTACCTGGCTGATGGATTGCTTGATGAAGGTGGACTGGTCGAAGGCGATGTTGATGTCCATGCCGGGCGGCAGAGTCG
>Ga0315289_10014870_pt1 | contig 10832 bp, 11 predicted proteins | sample YL17G11_40_MG_FD_203452 | JGI IMG/M metagenome (GOLD analysis project Ga0315289, IMG submission 203452) | Sediment microbial communities from Yellowstone Lake, YNP, Wyoming, USA - YL17G11_40 | ecosystem: Environmental > Aquatic > Freshwater > Lake > Sediment | place: USA: Wyoming | collected...
AATCACCACATCGATATTCGGACTACGTGAAAATTTTTCACTTATCGGATACTTAGCCTCAAAATTAATACCCTGAGATGAGGTATTGTCTGTACTGCAAAATCCACACGCTGCAGCTATAGCCGGGATTTGATTTATTCTTTTCCAGTATTGGAAAATATTCACACCCAATGCAGATGAAGAATGAACTGCTTGCATTTTGCAGGGGTTTCCAGTTAATTCTCCTCCATCGGCTTCTTCAAAATTACCTTTAACTTCCGGCAACAAAGGTTTGAATAGATTGTCGTTTAAATTTTGAGTATAGGCTTTGTAGCCACGGTTACCCTTACTCCCGATAAGCATAATATTATTACGATGTGCCCATTGTATTTGCTTGTTTAGAATATAATCATGTGCATTCATAATTATTCTCCCTTATTTTAACTTATATTATCAATGGAATCATTGTCCCCATGACACGTTATTCCAACTCTAAAAAAAGTTATAACAAATATTGAAATTTAATATCTTTATCCGTATTACGCTAAAGCAATGATTAAAGTTTTTACATACTCAATCATATCAATTGCAATTTTTGCATTATCTTTTGTGTTTGCGATTTTCTTAATTGATATATGAAGACGTTTCCCCTTGTCTGTAATTTCTATAGGTATTTCGCTATCAGATTTATTGATATATTCAAATTTACCATCAAAATGTTCTTTAATTCTTATTTTAAACTCATTGGCAATATCATTCACTTCTTTAAATGGCTTGGGTAACTCTCCACCGCGCTTTGAAACAAAGAATGACCCATTTAAACCAATGACTATTTCTTCTATATCCTTATAATCTGTATAAAGAAAAGCTCCTTTATGATAAATAGTACCTTCCTTTCTGGGAAAATCCTTTGCTTTTTTTTCTTGTAACACAACATTATTATGATGAGGTTTGGTAAGCATATAATAGAACTGTTTTTTCTCTTTTCCTTCTTCCTTTTTCTCTTCATCAATTAAATAGCTATTTTGATCTATCCATTCTTGTAAATATTCTTCAAAGGCTTTTTTAAAATTAGAATAATTTAGTCTTGACACTGTTTTCATAGCAATTAAGAAAACGACAACGGTGACCAATAATCCGGCTAAATTTACCAAACCATCCATGATATTCTCACTCGACCAACCTTTAATAAATAAATTGATTATAATTGCCAAAGAACCAATGGTGCCAAATATAGCAGTTAAATACCTTTCAAGATTATCATCATAATGTTTCATTGTACTATCTTTTCTTTTTTTTAGATTAGATCTAAATAATTCCTTTACTAAATATTTTTAAAAATTGCGAATTATAATTTTTTAAATTTTGTTATTACCTATCTTACGAATAAAATCCATAAGGCAACAAGTGATATTCCTCCTACCCCATTAATCGATTTATGAACATCATCTATTGTCCCAATTTTTACCCCACTTTTATCTCTGATATCAATTCCGTCAAATTCGGCAATTTTGTTACTACGTGAATCACGAATATATTTACCATCAATTCTACCTACTATACTACTCTTGCCATCCCGAATATACTTTCCATCAATTCGCTCAATTTTTATCCCTCGACGATCTCTAAGATAATCACCATCTAGTTTATAATCTGACATTTTTTCTCCTTTTTAAAAATTGATTTATTACTAAAATAGAACCACAACCTATTTTTTCTATGGTTTATCTTTCCATTTTACGATGTCTTAGGACATCTATCTATAATAATACCTAAATTCTCAACCATCCGGTTAAAAAACTTCTCATATCCTATAGGTCTTCCTTAAAAATTACCGAATTATTGAGCTATTTCAACCTTCTCCTGTCATCTTGCAGAAGTGATGTCAATAAAAATAGTGTCTGCCTATTTTCCCAAGAAGTGCCCGAAGTTTTCATGATATATGATAATCCATGGTGATACAGTTCCAGGTTTGATTAATTGCCTGGAAAAAAATCTCTTCTCTTTTTGATTCTACAAATCCTAACTTTAAATAGCATCTAACAGCTGATTGATTAAAATCGAATACTCTTAGTTTTAATTGTTTAAGTTTAAGAACACTCGCCGCATAGTTTATTAACTCTTTTAGCATGGCATAACCATAACCTAAGTTACGCTTATCTGGTTTAATTAATACGCGTCCGATGGAAGCACTTTTATTATGCAGATCAATCTTCATGAGTTGACAATGTCCTATCATAGCAGCTGTCGTTTCCTCTATTGCTTTGAAAAGAAGAATGCTCTTATCATATAAAGTATCCAGTAACTGTTTTTCATCTAAAGGGAATCTGTATTTCGGCCCTGCAAACTGAATAAGGAATTCAGCATCTGAATCCTTCATCCAATCAAGGAGTTCGGGGATATCCTTTTTTTCAAATGTTTCCAAAATGATCATTATTTTTCCTCCTAAGGCATTTTTAATAACGTTTTGCGGATAAAAGAAGTTGCCGAAGGCAATTCGAGGAAATCTTTGATTTCCCTTTTATCCGCTGTTATATGACCGAGCCGAAGGTGAGGCAAGGAGCGAAGCGACGTAGAGTTCCGAACCCCGCCAATCGATTAATCTTTCTCATTTTCCAATAACTTTTTCAAATTTTCACCTTCTTCTTTCATATGTATCTTAATACCTTCAACTTCATTTTTGGTAAATTTTAAAAGTAACCAACCAAATCTAAAAGAAAGTGTAGCAGTAAAAATACAACTTTCCCCTTTTAGTTCTACAATAAACGAACCCTTAGGAGAAATAATTGATACAGGAAATAAATTTTTGAATTCAATCCTTTCATTTTCTTCTATTTTTGTAATCTTAAATCTGAGTTTATGCAATTTCCCGTGAAGATATTCTGTAGCATAAAGAATTGATCCCTCCTCAAATGGCATTCCTTTAAGCCAGCGACAATCTACATGATCAGGATGCCATGAACAATAATTTTCATCAAGATGGGCAAATCATTCAAAAATTTTTTTATGGGTTGTTTTTATTTCTATTGACTCTTTTAGAGTTATTATGTTTTATCTCCTCGCATTAGAAATATTTTTAGAAATACTCATAAGAATATTTGAAACTTACAAGATTATTTAGTTAGAATAATTTTTCTCTATCGATTATATTAATTTACTATTAATAAATTTTAATCTTGTTTTTCACCATTCATCCATTTATAAATCTTATCGTATTCCAATAATTAAAATTTAAAATCACTCAACCATTTTTTAATTCTTTAATTATCCATATCATTCCCTCAGTATCTAAACCACAATAATTTAAAAGATTCTCCCTTATCTTCTCTAAATTATTCAATTCAGATTGAATGTGGCTATAGAAAAATTGCATGCTGGCATCTGTTCCATCAGAAATTTCTAAACCCGAATAATCTTTTCCTGTAATTGCAGGAAGAACTGCTTTCAAAGAAGTTTTTCCTTTTTGTTTTGGATGACAATAATACAATTTCTTAAATGGTTCTTCTAGATCAACAATTCTATCTATCATATTTTCTATCCAATCTTTGTTCTCAAGAAAATCTCTTGCTAAGTCTTTAAGAATACCTATTTCAAAGGATTTATGATAGACAATAATATCACCAGTTTTGCCAATTTCATTCTTCAGTTTCCTTAATAAAGAGGGTCTAGAATCTTTTTCTCCCGATGCAAGAAAATCAAGATGATTTACTTTATTATTTTCATCTTGGATATGAAGCGAATATTGGAAGGGAATTTTTTGGTATGGCTTAGTCTGATTAAATATCGGAATAGCTGTATCAAAGGTTTCAAAATCAAAATAGTAAAGCGGATATTGTAAATCTTTTAAAAAATCACTTATCTTATCCTTTGCAATTAAAGTTTTATTTTCATCAACTGCTTTTTTTATCAATTGGTCTTTTGGAGATAACTCTATATTCTTAGGAATATCTTTTATATCTAATATCCCATCTTCAAATAACTCCCAATATTTTCGCCAGTCAGTCAACTGTAAAACATGATATTCTGGCAGGTTATCCCAGCATGTTTTTTTCAAGGGACATTCGTATGGACTATTGCAATTTTTTGATATTAATATTTCAGGAGGATTACCTTGTTCGAGTATTCTAATATATTCCTCTGAATTTTCCTCAACATTCTTAACTTGATTGACTTTCTCAGTTACATCTTCCCTTAATACTAAATCTATGGGATCGATAGAATTTTGCTTAATATACTCTTTATTAATATATTTAATAAAACATTTTTTTATATTGATTCCACTTTTTTCACAAACAAATTTTTGAAATGCTAAATCAGGAATATGTTCTTTCTTCACTTCTGTTGAAGCTTTTATTTCATAAAGATTCCAACCATTACTTGAGCATTCAAGGATATCACCTTTAAAGAAAAGATTTTCATAAACCATACTCGCTTCAAAAATCGTTTTGTTTTGATTGATTAAATTTTGAGTCTCTTTAATATTTTCACCATATTCAAAATTGCCTAAATCTATACCGTCAGGGAAAAGTTTTTTTACATATTTCTCAAATTCTCTTCCCTGGGAAAATTTATGTTGATCATACAAGGAAAGTTCTGGCAATTGATTTCGAGAAGAAAACCATAAAAGCCTTGGGCATTGTTGCCCACTCATATATAACGATTTAGTCAGATAATTCATTATAATACCCTCTTTATTGGATATTAATCAATTACTTTTCTTAATGCTGAAATAAAGGAATCAAATTAATTTTAAAATAGTGATATTAAATGTGAAGACCCATTTTATTTTATTGCTCTTATTTTAGGTCTTGTAAAGTATCGTTATCAATCCCTTCTTCCTCGTAATCTTCACGCATGATGGCATCTTCTTCATCTTTTAGTATTACTGATTCAAATAGTGGGGATTCCAAATCATTCACAACTGACTTTTCAATAGCAGATTCGATCAACTTTACAATTGACTCTCTTCTGAAATTTAGAAAAGTATGGAAATCGTTGCTTCTAATAGCCAGAAAATCTATACGGTGTGAAAGTAATATTTCATTCATTCTCTCCTCCTGTATACCCGCAGCACTTTGAATTTTTGTCAGATAATCACTGGGTGATTTATCACCTATAATGCGATTTGTTCTAGCAGAAAGTGCGGTTTTATTGAGAACACAATCATATTCCTCTCTCGAAATTTGCTGTTCCTGGCACCATTTCTGAGGGAAAATATGGTGAATATCAATTTTTTCATCGAAATAAGTATGAACACTTATTGAATCTCCAGACCTAAAGTCTATGCATCCGGTACGCATGAGCTGTGCATAAATACCCTTATAAGCGGCACTGTTGCGTGTACGTAGTGAATAGAGTCTGGAAGCCGCGAAATTGGCGTCAGTGATTGTAGAAGGTTCGCTATTTCCACCCTGTGCCCAATCGACTAATTCCGGAAGATCCTTGGCAAAACGACCTTCAATAGCAGAGCCATACAATTCCCCAAAAACTCCACACCAGAACCAACGAGATAATCGTTTTTTAACGCTCTCAAGTTCAGCATCTTTACCCAACACTGCGATAATTGCTACAAGCGGAATAATTTGAGTTCGATAAGGGAGATCTCTGCTGCTAAAGAAATTTTGCTGATGTAAAAATTTCGCAGTTTCAAGAAATGCTTTTTGAGAGATATCAGCCCATGTTTTATAATCTTTAAGCTTCATTCTTAAAATTTCACGCCGTTTACAACTTATCCCGGGTACCTGGTCAGGGCGTACTCCAGAATTCAGCGCTTCCATTTTTTTTACTCTTGTAGATAGAAGAGATATAACTTGAAGAAAATCATCACTCTGGAGACTTCTAAAAAGAGGATATTTTGCTAATTCCTTTTTTCTCATATTCCAATCTTTGCGTAAATTATAACCTTCGGCCGCAAAAGTCGCTGTGAGTAATTCAAAAACAGTCAGAGGTACTCCTCCGGTGTTGACTTTTTCAAAAATCTGACATATGGCTTCTCTTGGAATACCCTTTTTTAGTTGAATTATAGGGACTTGATATTGATTGATCGGATTAAGAATACGTTCAGCAAGTATATTCCATTTGTTCAATCGAGATTGCATTTCTTCTGGAATAATTTGTAAATACCGCATCATCCATCCAGTCAATTTAGATTGATTAAATACAATATCCAAAGGCAATATTCCTGCTTGACATTGCAGATCTAAAGTTGAATAATCTTCAATAATTTCCCCCCGAAAATTTCTTCGTTTTCGGTCTTCAGGTAAACTTATAATGACTTCTTCTCTGTCTCCGATATCGGAAATGACTTCATCGATTACTACATAATAATGGCGCTTAATATCCTTACCACGAATATCCTTTGTCTCAACCGGGTAAGGAGAAAAAAGCGCTTGAAAAAGAGCAGTAAGTCTTTGCTGTCCATCAAGAATCAGAAGTTCCGGTTGTCGATATTTGCTTTGATCAACACCTTGAATAAGTCGGGTTTTAAAAATAATTTCTTCATTTCCAGCCTGCAACAACATAACCGCTCCAATCGGATAAGATAGGGTAACACTAGCAAGTAAGCTACCAACATGTGCGTCATCCCATATCCAATCTCGCTGAAATTCGGGAAGTTGAATTTTACCGTCATCAATTTCTTTTAAAATCCCCGCTAGGGATTCTTTCCCACTATCATATGTGCTCATTCCTTGCATATTCAATCTCCTTTACAATTAATTTTTATACAATTTTTTGATTCTTAAAATTCGATATTTTCTCTCCCTAAAGATTAGTATTTTTGCAGATTAAAAATTCTTTAGGCGAGATTCTTTAATGTTAACAAATAATTTAGTTAAAAAAATTTATGTAAAAGGTGAAGACCCTTTTTACACTTTGTTGCCGATTATAGATATTTTATTTTCTCTTTAAATGTTCTAGTATTTGAAGCATCCTGAAAAATGGATTTCCAACATCGTTGGTCAATTCTTTTGCTTTTATTCTCAATTCATCTATACATTGGGTATATTTCTTATTAATTACCAGCTCCAATCCATCAATCTTTTCGAGTTCTTTAGTGACATACCCCTCCGGGACTACCGGTGACCAAAACATAAAATATCTTTTTGGAAAATCTGAAAGATATTTATCGGCATATTCTTTTTGTCTCTTATATTTTATATTTATTTTACTAACAGTAGTTATATTATTTTTATATAAAACACCTCTTATGTGTGTAGTAACTTCGCAGAGATAAGCGATTTTATTTTTAAAATCTAATCCCACAACATCTAATTCATTTAATCCTTCAAGCCCACCGCCGGGAGGTCTAACATTATAATCAACAAAATCACATTCTTTAAAATTTTTTAAATATGCACCTACAATATATTCTCCAATATCAGTTTTTATCATTTTACTTCCTTTTCAAATAAATCAGTGAACCTTTTTATTAAAATATGATGAAAGCATAATAAAAGCGTAAAAGAACTTCCATACACCATGTGTTATATATTTTAAATTAGATTCTTCAGTTCTTTTATTAATTCCTCATAACTAATTTTTAATTTTCCAAATAAAATATTCTGTTCTTTTTTGGTTACAATGTTAGTAGGTTGTGCCATTTTCCGGTCATAAGCATGGGACGCAGGAGTTGTTCTTCTTCTATCATGTAGTAACCAAAATCCATCGGATATTTTCGGGAATATTTTTGAAAATTTATTACTTTTATCTAACAGCACGCCATAGTCAATATCTTTACCATCATTGCCTTTCAATTTTGGCCACTTTATACTCGGTTGTTTAGTTTTCAGTAAAGCAATATATTTTCTAACAACTATATCATTAAATGTATCTGTGTAATTGACCCATATACTTTTATCCATATAATATGAATTGTCAGCATAAAATAATATTTTATTTGCCTGCTTATAGTCCACTTTACCCAAAAATTTTTTCCATTTATTATAATACTCTACTTCATAACTTCTTTTTATTATTTGGCCGATAGAATCTATTTCTTCAACTTTACCTAATATATTATTTATGACCCCAGAATCATCGCTATGGGGAGGCTCCAATTGATTCACTATATCAAATTTAAAGTTATAAATTAACTCCTTTATCATAACTAGGGCAGGTTCATAATTAGAGCGCCCAAAAGATCGTTTCAATAAATTACTGTATTCTTCCTTATCCATACATTTAGTTGTAATATATGGGACTATCATCATTTGAACTAAAGATGAATTTTCATTCCCAAGCCATTTTAAAACCAAACAAGTATTGGTTGAACAGAGGAATTTATATAACCCTCTTTTTAAAGCATAATTGTTTCTGTTCTTTTTTAATTTATTAATTGCTATGCTTACCATTTCTCGTTTTTCAGTCTCTATAAAAGGAAAATATGATAAAAGTTCCCAATGTTTTCCTTCGACATACTCATAAGAAGATGGTGTATTTTTACACAATGAATATAATTCTCTTCCTATTTCTAAATCATCATAATAATTAAGTAAAAAACGATAATACTCATCTATTAAATTAGGATATTTGCAAAAGTTTCCTAGAATAACATTCAATATTTTCTCATTCTTATCTGAAGTCTTAAGGATATATCTTACCCTTGAAATATCAAAATTAGTTTCATCGAATGCTTCAATAAATAGTTGATAAGTTTTGTTTTTATTTGAAGAAATTATATTTTTGTCTTCTTCTTTTAAACTGGGAAATTTACCAATTGCTTCTTCAACGGCATTTGCATTTATTATTTCATATTTCTTAGATTGAGGGATTAATCCACGTTCTTTACATTCCCTCTCCAATAAAATTGCACCAGATAATACTTCTTCTCTGGTCTTCCCAAATATTTTTATATCATCTACATATCTTACATATTTAATATCCTCCTTATTCAATTTTTTATCTATAGGTAGCATATATATTTCTGCAATAAGATTTGAGGATAGCGGACCTTGTGGAATCCCATGGTTTAATTTATTATTTTTGTGTGTACTCCATTCTCCTAAACATTTTTTGAGTAAATCTGTAAAATTTTGATATGTATTTCTAGATATTTGTTCAGAGAGCACTTTATGATCGATTGTATCGTAATAGGCCGCTAAATCAAAATGGCCTACCCATTTATTTCCGTCCTCGTAATATTCTTTTATTTTTTTTATAAATTTTCCATATCCTTCTTGCCATTTTTTAAAGAAAAAAATATTGGTAGCACTATTTCTATTCAAAATATTACTAAAAACATTTCTAAATTCTACTCTTTCTTTTTCTTTATTAAATTTTTTAGCAATTATATTTGTAAGTGCTTGATACACAATTAAATCATCTAAATGTAAAAATGTGATTGGTCTTTGAAGCCCTGAAAACTTTGGTAAATAAAATCTTAGAACTCTCGATGGTTTATATGAACCCCCTTTCAATCTTTCAGATAGTCTTCTAATATTTTCTTTTTTTGTTAATTCATAAGCTACAAATAAATTTCTATAATAATTTTTGTACTGGATGTTTTGTCCTGTATGTAAACGTAACCATGCTAATTCTAAATTTTTTTCTGAGCTCATCCCTTTATATAATTTATCCCACATTACTTATCCACCTATCATATTGGAACAGCATATGATATTAGATATTCTAACTGTTCTTTACACACGATGTCTAAGATCAAGGACTGACTCCAAATACAAAGTGTAATTATTTTTTAAATAATTTTCATAAATTAATTCATGTAAATTTAATTTAATTGATAAAATAAATTTCTAAAGGCCAAAATTAAAAATAGATAACTTACTAATTTTCTTTATCTTCCGGTGGGCAAGGGTCATTACCATAGCTGTCTTTGCTTCTTATTTTTCCTTCGGTATTTTGAATAATTAATTCAGATTTTTGATTTTTTGCAATTTCTCTGGCAATATCGATTGCTTCTTTTTAAGTTTTTGTAACTTTTGTAGCTCTTTTATTCCCTTCTCCTTTAATAGCCCAACCCTTAGGATGTATTGTTACCCATTGATTTTTCTTTACCATTTTTTATTCACTCCTATTAAAATAATAAATTCAAAAAAAATCCTTAATTTCTCCTTTGTAATATTTTTCAAGAAATTCAGAAGGTGTAAATATTTCCTTTGTTATTCCACACTTTTCTCTTATTTTTTTAAATTGAGCTCTAAATTGGCTTAGATATCTATAATCAGTAGTTAAATAATAATTTGAATGAATTGTTGAAACAATAAAATTTTTTGAATCAATACCACCTTTATCTTGCATTATTTTTATAAGACAATCTTTTTGTTTGTCTAATATTTTATTATATTCTGGGTTTCCCAAATTTGGCCATAGTCTCCATGCAGACCCCATGATTTTTCTTACTGCTTCTCTCTTGATACTACCTGACCTTAATTCTTCAATCATAGTAGTAGAAATTGGAATACCAATCTCAAAAATACCTTTGTGGTCTAATTCAATTATCTGAAGAAATGCGTTATTATCTTCCTTTTTATTACCTGGTAAATTTAGATCAACTAAATCACCTAGTACGGAATTATCTGGGACAATAGGAATCTTACGCATTTTACATTTCCTTATAAAATACTTTTTTTAAACTTCATCCCTTAAAGTCTAGCAAAATAATGCAGTTTGTATGACAAAAAATTATATTGAAAAATTGATATTATTATAATATCTAAATGAACCACTGAAAGCGTGAATACGTCGTAGGTAATATTTTTATTTTTCTTCATCCTGTTTCGAGATTTAGTTATACAAACGGGTTCAATGGTTTGCTCTACAAAACTATTCAATCTTTCTTTAAAGGTTTTTTAAAATCTCTGAAAAAATTTAGAATACAAAAATTAAATCATATA
>Ga0315289_10014871_pt1 | contig 10830 bp, 18 predicted proteins | sample YL17G11_40_MG_FD_203452 | JGI IMG/M metagenome (GOLD analysis project Ga0315289, IMG submission 203452) | Sediment microbial communities from Yellowstone Lake, YNP, Wyoming, USA - YL17G11_40 | ecosystem: Environmental > Aquatic > Freshwater > Lake > Sediment | place: USA: Wyoming | collected...
TGATGATACGCCTGCGGACACAACCTTAACCAGCTCTGCCAGTGGGTTTTTTAGGGTCTGTTTTCGTAAGTGTTTTATTAGTCAAGCTTTACATCATTTTTAGATAGTAGTTAATCCTAAGTAGTAGCTACATAATTTGAGATAATTTGAGAAAATATCATATTTTCCTCTTGACACAGGGTCGGCTATATTGTATGCTTTATATAGAGAAAAGGGGGTTGATTATGTATAATCTAAGATGGGTAGTTTTGATGATGTATATTGTGGTGGCTCTTATGATTGCTTTAATGTGTTTAGGTAATTAAGGGGGGTGTAAAATGAGGAATATAGTTATAGTTGAATGGGACACTTACTCAAATAATCAATGGCAGGTATGTTTTAGGAGCGTTACAGGTGAGTTGTTAGATTTATTGTATTTGACGAGGTCTTTAACTGAAGCACGTTTATTCAAGGATAAGTGTTTGGCTAAGATTTTTAAGGTTGAAAAGTATTAGACTAAATTAACTTTTATTAGGAGGATTAAAAATGATGTATGTATTAGTAAAGGGCAAAGAGAAACAAGAGTTGTTTATTGCTAAAGGTGTAGATTTGGCTGAGGCAAGGCGTTTAGCTAATACAAATAAGGATTTGTCTGTTTATGGTATGATGGGTCGGGGAGAGATTGAATGTTTAATAACTAATCCGATAGTTTTTGTTAAATTGACAATACACAATTCTTAAAGGGATTCTACAATGACCTTTTGGAGAGAGTTAAAAATTCTATTGCACTTAGCGTTTTGGTGTTATGTAACTTTTTTATGAATCTTTTATTATAGGAGAATTTTATGGCAAAAGACAAAAAACCTAAGAGGACACCACAGGAGATTGAAAAGGAGAACAAGGGACGTTTTGTCCGTGTAGCAACACGGAGAGTTGTAACGGCGATTAAGCAGATACAGCTATTGGGAAATTGTGCCGGTAGCGGTTATGATTATACACCGGAACAGGTCAAGAAAATGCTTGACGCAATACAAACGGCGTTAGCTACGACTGAGGCGGCGTTTGCTGGTAAGTCGAAAACAGAGGATAAGTTTAGATTCTAAACTCTCTCTCCCTCTGGTTTGGAATGTGTAATAGATTACGAGTGGATGGTTGGTAAAACTTTTCAAGGGGTATAGTATGCACGTTATATACGAAAGTGGTAACGAGGTAGTAATACAATTTAGTCAAGAGGAGTTAAAATCTATAATTGCATACGCTAACAAGGACGTTAAGACTATACCTCAATTTGTTCGTTGGCTCGTAGAGGCGGGTTTGACAATTCGGGGGTTAGCAGATAACGATTAGGAGTAACTTTATGTCGTGGAAAGATAAGATGAAAGAGTTTGGAGGGGGTGATATAGCTTTTTTATCTGATGATGGAGAATCTATAACCTTTATGATTGTCGGTGAGCCGGAATTGCTCATTGGCGAGTTTAAGGGTAAAGAATCTCGTAAGGTTGGTTGTCCTGTTGTAACAGAGGACGGGCTTATAATTCTTATTGTTGGTATGAGACTTGCCCGTAAAATCGCCAAACAAGAGGGCAGCTATAATTACCGTGTGTTTATGGCTGTTAGGCGCGGTGTAGCCGGAGACGCTAATGCAACATACGAGTTAAAGAGTTTGGATGACACAGACCTTGCGTTAAAGCTGATGGACATAACAAAAAGAGACGTAACACCTGAAACTATTGCAGCTGCTTTTGCAGACGCAAGGGCTGTCGTAGAGAAATAAGATTATCTTTATCTCTCTCGGGGTCTTAGGGGTCTGCAAACCGCAACCCCTAAGATATTTTTCTAAAAGGATACATATTTTCCTCCGAGGTTTAGGGGTATGCAGGTGTTGTTTAATCACCTAATCCATTGCTACCCCTAAGCTTTTTTTGTAAAGGATTACAAATATGGCTGGCAATACAAGAGGACGATTAAAGGAACGTTTTGAAGGCATACATCGTAACTTAGACTGGTCAATCGAACATTGTAAGCAGTCGCTTATTTTATTAGAAGCAACCCCTACTCCTCATAGTGAAAGCACTAAAAGTTTGATAACAGCTATTACAGCTTTAGGCACAACCTTAATGACTACTGATAAGCTGGCTCAAGGTATATATTCTAAGATATAATTCACTCCAAAAAAGGATTTGAGGGGTAAGTGCTATGGCTGCTGAGCGAACAGGCATTGAGAAGCGTATTAAGTCTGCTATTAAAAGAGGTCTAAACGCTTCTGAATGGGTTAAACAGGAGATTGAAAAAGGTCGTAGTTATAGACGAAGCATTATGTATTCAGACTGGCGAGAGGTAGCGTCTATAATAAAGGCCGAGTCTGCTCTTGAAAGAATACGAACAGGTCGAATACCTATTGACCGAATGGCTGAGCTTAAAGCGTGGAATATGTCTCGGGAGTATATGTATAAGGTTAGGTCAGAGACGGTTACGGCAAGAGGTAGAGTCCTTGAACCCAAATTTGTTAATATAATGTCGGATGAACCAATGACCGTAGAAGAAATTGAGACTGCTGCTTTTGAATTAGCTTTTGAACAGTCTCCGCCTGAGTCTGGACAGGAGAGAAGGTTTATATTTGAAACGGGTTATAAAAGAGTAATTGAATGAGCAATATCGCACGGAAGCCCCATTGTATCAAGCCGGAACGGAGTTTGGCGATACCCCGACATCTTATATTTTTTGATACAGAAACTAAGTTAGAGGAGTTAGAGGACGGCAATAAAAGGCAATATCTTAATTTGGGTTGGGCTTGTTATTATCGCAGAGGATATGGACGACATTTAGATAAAGAGCTTTGGCTTTCTTTTACAACGCCTTTAGAATTTTGGAGTTTTCTCTATAAACATTTAGAGAAAAAACAGCAGTTATGGGTTATCTCCCGCAACTTTGTTTTTGATTTTACTATTGTTGAGGGTTGGAAATATCTGAGGCAGGTAGGATTTAAGGTTAAGTTTTTCTATAATCAGGGCTTAACTACCGTAATATCCGTTGTTGGCAGATATGGCTCAATAGTTTTTCTTGACTCTCTAAATTGGTTTGTAGAATCTCTTGAAAAAACAGGTGAGTGTATTGGCTTACCTAAGTTAAAGATTGATTTTGATAATTGTAGTGAAGCTGAATTATCTATTTATTGTCATAGGGACGTGGAGATAGAGCTTGAAAATTTTAAGTTATTTATTAAGTTTTTACAGGATAATAATATCTCACGGCTTTGCTACACAAGGGGGTCGACAGCAATGGCTGCATACCTTTTTGGTCATTATCATAAGAAAATCTATATACATAATAACGAACAAGCGATTAACTTAGAGCGTGAAAGCTATAAGGGGGGTAGAACAGAATGTTTTTATTTAGGAGTCTTAGAAAATGAGAATTATTACACGGTTGACGTTAATAGTCTTTACCCTTTTGTTATGTCTGAAAACAAGTATCCAATTAAATACTCTCATTTTCTCCATAACGTTACAGTTAAATCTCTTAGAGGGTATATTAAAACTAATTCAGTTGTTGCTAAAGTCTTAATAGAAACAGATGAACCCATTTATGCCGTTAAGCGTGATAGAACGATATTTCCTGTTGGCTGTTTTTGGGCGGTTTTAACAACGCCGGAGTTAAAGTATGCTATCAAGCATAACCACATTAAAAAGATTAAAGAAGCTGTTATCTATGAGCAAGCGGACATTTTTAGCAGCTATGTCAAACGCTTCTACAAGTTGCGACAAGAATTTGCCTCAGAAGGTAAGGTGGAGTATGCTGAATTTTGTAAAAAGCTGCTTAATTCCCTCTACGGCAAATTCGGACAAAAAGCAGAAATATGGGAAAAAATAGGAGAATGTTCAAATGAACCGGACAGGGTTGAGGATTGTTTTAGGTTGGGTGATAATTCTCGTGGCTCTATACGATATTTATTAGGGGAGATTTTCGAGTTAAAGGGCTTTCAGGAATGTTTTGATTCTTTTCCAGCTATACCGGCTCACGTTTCAGCATACGGTCGAATGTATCTTTACGAGATTATGAAACAGGTCGGTATTGGTAACTATTTTTATTGCGATACAGATTCACTTATTATAAATGAGGTCGGCTTATGCAGATTGCAAAACCTAATAGACAATGTAGCATTGGGAAAACTAAAAATCGTTTCAAGCTCAAACGAAATTACAATACGGGGATTAAAGGATTATACGATACAAAAGAAAACTGTAATAAAAGGTATAAGGAAAAATGCTATTGAGATTGGTAAGGGTGTTTACTCTCAGGAAATTTGGCCATCTTTTAAGGGTTTAATGCGTAGTCAAAATCCAAATGATTATATTGTAAAGACACAAACTAAAGTCCTAAGCCGAAAATATACTAAGGGAGAGGTTGCAAAAGACGGTATTGTAACACCTTTTAATATCGATGAAAGTTATATATTAGAACCGTTTTACACTTAATAAAGTTTTGGATTCATTTAGTTACTACCTCTACGCTTTCAAGATAAGCGTTTACTCTTTCAGATGTATACCCAAGTAAATCTAACTCCTCTTTTGCTCTTGCTTTACTAATTATACCTTTTTTAAGAAAACCTAAAGTCTGTGCAGAAGTCCAAAGCTTCGGTTCTTCCGCTTTGATTTCATAATACCATTGATTTAGTAGGGCTGTAATTTGCTCTGAGGGTATATTAAGATTTCTTAATTCAATTTCAGCTTTGTTTTTATCATAGACTTTATGCCTATACAAATTATGTATAGCTTTAGTTTGAGTATCTTCTAAAGCCCATTTTTTCTTGTAATTAGCAGCTTCGAGAATAGCTGGTATAGCATCTGATTTAATACCTAAATTTCCTAATAAACGGCTTGCTTCTCCGCTATCAATTTTCCTATCGGCATAAGCAGCTATAACATCGCTGGAGTCAAATTTAGATAATGTTTGTCGTGTAATTCTAATCGTAAAATCAGTTAAACGCTTAGCGTCTCTTTCATTATATCCTGATTCTTTATAAGCTGTTTCAACATCACCTTCATTTAATACCCCTATTTGATACATTCGGCGAATGTCAACACGGGTTAAAACGTTGTAAGCTATTTCTATTAGCTTGTCTCTCCAAAAAGGCATAATATCTAAAGCCCGTAGTAACATATTTAGGGTGTCTCTATCTATAACGCCTCGATGCAGCATATCAAAACCCTGTTGAGGTGAGGGTAAAGACCAATGAGCAGCCCAATATCGCTCAGCCCATTCCTTGCTCAGTCCTTTTTTAGCAGCCCAATCTACATATTGCTGCGGTAAATCTTGATACTGTCCAAAACGTGATGCTATCTCAGGAGTAAAAGCTTCTCTAACAGCCATTGTAATTATATCGCCAACAGGGGGTATAATCTGAGCAAGCTCTTTATACAAATCAAAATAGTCAGGATGTATTCCTATTTTTCGCAGTTCAGAATATAATGAAACTAAATCCGGCTCTTTTCTTAATTGATAAGCGATAATATCACTTGTTGATGGTTTAGTTAAAACAGCGTCTAAATATCGCTGAGCAAAGTCAGGGTGAATGTCGCCTATTGATATGTCGTTTAGTAATTCTGTATCACCAGCGTTTTTAATTAGTCCCCCCTGAATTAAAAGCATAGCATTTGGTATTTGCCAGCCAAGCTCAGACTGATAATTACTGTCTGCTCTGTCCCAACCCATTTGAGCAAATCCAGTTAAAAGGTCATTCTCTCCGATTTTCCGGCGTCTATAAAGAGTATGCCATTGGTCTGCTGTAAATCGCTGTTGCGACAGCCATTCCCACTTTTCAAAATCAACAGGGTCTATATTATATAAATTCTGCAATGATGACCAAACATTATCAGGGTCGCCGTGATACCTGCAATATAAAATCAATTCAGGTATTGTGGGATAAGGAATTTGACTACGATATAACATACCCCCTAAAACATCTTCATAACCTTCACTTGCTAAAACAGATGACCATAAATCCTCACTTATTTTTTTACGAGAGAATAATAGATTCGCTTCGCCAGATGTAAGCCATTTTTCCCTCGCCCCTTTATTTATTTGGCGAGTAATTTTAGCCATCATAGGTGCAAGGGCTGTATGTATAGCTTCATCGACACATTCGACACCAACACCTAAAGCAAAACCGCCCATACCTGCTTGCGTTGGGTGTGTCAAAGCTGAAATAAGATTTTTTATGCCGGAAGGTAATACAGAAATAGAGGGAATATCGCCTACAATTTGAGAAAAATAAGGTGCATATAATTTCTCTAACTGCTCATCAAGCTCATTTTGAGCTTCGACTTGCGTAGCCCAGTAAAAATCAGCGTAAGTTTGAGGAGATTTTATTGCCACGACTTGAAAGCCCTCACCATAGTTGCAAAGTATTCTGGATTATAAGGCCTGTCCCAAAGAGCAGCCCTATAAGCATCTTCGAGACATATAAAAGTCATAATTTCGTCAGGCGTAGCTATTGACATTTGAGCTATTAAATCTAACATTGTTATACCAACCCCCCAATTATTGTTAATCCAATAAAGAGCATAATATAAACTATATTGAATACTTGAATCACCAATTGAAAAATGGTCGTATGCGGATTCTAAAGCATTACCAGCTTGCGTTAAGTAGCTTCGCGCGTTTGCCCAAGTAGATTGATTAGCTGCGTATTTTAAGTAATATCCACCTGTATATATATCAGAACTTCCTTGAAAAACCGAAGCAAAACAACTATCGGCATAAGCAGCTAAGGGAGTAGACATATTACCCCTTATTATTATCAGTAGGTGAAGTGGGCATTACAGGCATAGTCATTAAATTAAGTGATATTTGTGCATCGGGAATTTCAAGAAGATTAGCAGCTATTTTCTTCTTATACTCTATCGCTTGTTCATCTGTATCAACAGGAAACATTATTCGTATAGTGCAAATCTGCTTCTTAATTGGCTCGCCCATCGTCTTATTCCTTTAAGTTGGCTTAACTGCATTATTATTCTTTAACTGTTCAATCTCTTTTACATCAGAGGGTTTTGAGAACCCTAATTTGCCAGCATAAATTCCTAAAATAGCTATCACAACAGCCCCTACCGTCCCCTGAGTTGTAAATAATTCTGTTCGCAGAGCATAAGCATTTTCTAAATGCTCTTTTTGCTGTCCTTTTAGTAAAGCTACCCAAGCTGTATCATCTTCTTTTGCTCTATCTAAAATAGCTTGACGTTGTTCGTGTTTGAAAGTTAATAATCTGCTCATAAGCTCTGCGTCTGCTATACTCGTCCAGAAAAAACGAGGAACAGGAAACGGAAGAACACCATTTGTATCGGCAACGTAAATTTTAGCTGGCTCATCAATCCAAGCCGGAGTTATAGTATTTTGAAAAGCAACACAACCAATAGAAATAGCAAGCAAACCAAACACAATAATAGTTAGTATTTTTTCAGTCAGCGTTTTCATAATCGAATTTATTATTATGGGGTTTCAGTAACAACACAACGAACAGATGTAATTATAAAACCCGTCTGATTTATAACATTTGCTGTCCTCAAAGCTATCTCATTTGTGTCAACAGTTTTAACCATAGGAAACTTTATAAAGACTTCCTCACCTATTAAAACTTCGATAATTCTATAAGTTTCAAGCTCAGTAATTCTAATCTGAGCAAGCTCCAATTCCGTTTGTTGATAAACCACACCCGACATACTCATAATAAAATCTTCCTTAATCAAAAGCGGTTATTCCGACATAACTTGATGTCCCTGTATCTGCCGGAACAGTATAAAGAGTTACACTATAAGTTGAATGAGGATACCAATACTCATAATTAGGTGGTATATAAATAATCTCAGCAGCCCCACCAGCAACCCGAACAAAAGAAGCTTTAATAATCTGCGTGCTTGATGCAACCAAAATACCTTTATTTTTTACAGTAGCTACAAAAGAGTCAGGAACATTAGCAGCCGGGTGTAATTCATCATTTTCAACCGATACTAAATTCGACCAAGCATTAGCGACCAGCAAGGCTCCATTTTCATCACAACGCAAGAGCTTTCTATCGTGTCGAGTAGCACCCGTTAAAATAGAAATAGATTGATGTAATTCATCACCAACTGTTAAATCTTTAGGAACATCACCTATATAATTAAGCTCTGATAACAATAACAAATCAGTCCATTTTATTTTACGTTCAGCCATAATAAATTAACTTTTAATAAAACCCTGTTAATTTCCCTGATATATACCAACCCTCAACGAATTGAGGATAAAAATAGATAGTTTGACCAGTAAAAGATAAAAAATAATTACCAGCATACCTATATGTTACAAACCAATTATCATATTCGTTATCCGTCCAAGCAAACATATCTTGATAAGTTATATGAGTAATAGTTAATAAACAAGATGATACTTTTCTGCTGAAAGTGTAATAAGGAAGGGGATAATAATCTTGTTCATAAATGTTTATGGTTTCAGCATTTTTATAACTATTGCCTACATTTTTAACCAAACTACCCTGTTTATCACACCTTGCAAGCTTACTAATAGCAGGTCTATTGGAATTAACAGGATTAGAACACAAAACAGGATAATCAAAAGAGAACCGGCTTTTATCAGCCAGTCTTAGAGGCCGAATCCTATTAAGCTCGTCTAATGAGGATTCGTAAAGAATTGGTGTAGCTACCTTTATCATAGCTAATTTTATTCAGATTCTTCATATCCTATCGCAAAATCAGGCGTTGTCGCTGTGCCAGCTTTATTATAAAAACCCACTTTAAGAAGCTGCCCCTCTTTAAGTGGAACATCAACCTGCAATAACGGATAATAAGCTGTCTGCAAATTAGAGACAATATCAACAACTTGCTCACCGTCTCTATACATTCTCAAATAAACATCAGCGTTAATGCTCGCTTTAACCCATTTAACGCACCTACTTTTTCCACTTAGACCGGCTAAAGCGTCAACCAAACTTTCAACACCCGCCGTAACTGTTGCAAACCTAAATGTTTTCCACTTTAACGCCATAATGCACCTGAAAAAAAGTTAATCGTTACTAATTATTGCCGATTACATTCCATAATCAAACCAACAGCCGGTAAATCCGCCGCCATTGTACGAGTCCCCACTTTAACCCAAGTTAAATAAACAAGAAGCTCCTCACCACTCATAAATTCCAGAGGAGGAGTAAACCACAACGGCTCACGATAGACCATATCACCAACGGCTGTTGGAGTCTCACCCCCACAACCAATAAGAGACTCTACAAAACTATAATCAGCCGAGCTTGTAGCAGCTAAACGTCCGTGAAAAGGAATACCATTCCTATCTTCATCGAATAAAACCTCTCGCTCTTTAACAAGCTTCAAATAAGTAGTGTAAAACAAGTTAGCAGATGAAGCAGCGTCCGCAACAGGTGAACCGTGTATGCCGTGAATTTTAATTGTCATTCGAGCCGGAACAGCAACACCAGCAGGAAAAGTAGGAAATTCTGCTGGAGTAATAGCTGTATCAAGAAGCATATCACCGCTTGCTGTAATAACGTTGGATTCACGGAGATATTGAATAAATCCAAATTTTTTACTCTGTGTGCCATTAGGAGCAGTTGCCAAAATATCCTGAGCGTCATAACGGTCATAAACAACCCAAAAATAACCGATACCATCAAGTACAGGCAATGTTAGCTTTTGTCCCTCTGCAACAGGAATCGAAAACGGCAGTCCCCTATCAACAAGCTTCTTCATTAAATTGTAGCCATCTTTGAAAAATTCCTGCCCACCAAGTTCATTACCCCGCTTGCCTTTGACAAGATAATAAGCAACAGAAAAATTGTCAACCTTAACAGCAAGATAACCAGCCGTTGTAACAATACCAACGTATATTGCTTTAACTAAGAAACTTTGTCCAATACCCGCTTGTAAAGTTAAACCGGCTGTGTGTAAAGCCGTTTTTATGCAATTTGATTGTCTTAACATTGTAACTCTCCAAAAAACTGTTTATCAACAGCTTAAAAAATAATAGCTATATATAAAAAGCAAAAAGCCGATACAGAGCTTAACCTGTCCGTTTCATTTCAGACATATGGCGAGACCAAGCAACCATACGATTGATGCTATCTTCAAGTGTAACATCGGCCATTCCTGCAAGCTTCTGCAAACCCCTGTCCTCGTGAGCCAAAAGGTCGCCTGCAAAAGCAATAACCTTATCTTTTGCAGCGTTAATACCAGCACTAATACGACCAGCACCAACATCACGAGCGGCCTTTTTCCAAGTATTAAGGTCTACACGCCTTAGACCAGCAGCCCACTTACCGCTCTGAATCGCCTGAGTCAAATTGTTAAGCATTTTATCCTGCTTAGCAGCAGCTAATTCGCAAGGATTAACAGTAACTCTGTCAATACCCTTTTGAACATCAGGTATCGCAGCGATTAAACGCCTTGCGTGCTTTTCTTGAAACTCAACAGCCGTTAATCTCGACATTTTATATACTCCTAAATAAAGGAACATCAGTTATTAACTTTTTAAGAGCAGGTGTTTTATTAACCGGCTCACTACCCTACCCCCAAATCCTATCAGAAACTAAAACAAGAGTCAAATAGTATCAATTACTATTTAGTAGTTGATACAATTATCTCAAAAAATGGCTGTGCTGCTCTAATAACAGAGAAAAACGCCTGAGAACATTTTATAAATCTGTAAGCTGTAATTGACAAAACGGCTGAGATTACAACCCTTTTAGAATTTATAGAAGAAAGCAGATAAAGCTAAACGATGTCCCTACTCAATAAAATCCACTGTCCTTAAAAAATTTCATTGACGCTTGAAAAAATGTGTGTCCGCAGG
>Ga0315289_10014872_pt1 | contig 10830 bp, 10 predicted proteins | sample YL17G11_40_MG_FD_203452 | JGI IMG/M metagenome (GOLD analysis project Ga0315289, IMG submission 203452) | Sediment microbial communities from Yellowstone Lake, YNP, Wyoming, USA - YL17G11_40 | ecosystem: Environmental > Aquatic > Freshwater > Lake > Sediment | place: USA: Wyoming | collected...
GCAACTGGCGGTCAATGCGCCGGGCCTCGTGCCGCTCGGTGGCGAGGACGTGCAGGCCGCCCAGGTCGGGGATGCCGGGGCCGAGTTTGATGTCCGTGCCGCGGCCGGCCATGTTCGTGGCGATGGTCACCGAGCCGCGCTGGCCGGCGCGGGCGACGATCTCCGCTTCCTGCTGGTGAAACTTGGCGTTGAGCACCGAGTGGATGATGCCTTCGCGCTTGAGCATCCGGGACAACTGCTCGCTGACCTCGACCGAGATGGTGCCGACCAGGATGGGCCGGCCTTTGGCGTGAACGGTTTTAATTTCGCTGACGACGGCGCTGAATTTTTCGCGCTTCGTCTTGTAAACCGTGTCGTGGGCGTCTTTGCGCGCGACGGGCTTGTTGGTCGGGATGACGAGCACGCCGAGTCTGTAGATGTCGAAGAACTCGGACGCCTCGGTTTCCGCTGTGCCGGTCATGCCCGCAAGCTTTTGATAAAGGCGGAAGTAGTTTTGGATGGTGATCGTCGCCAGCGTCTGCGTCTCGCGCTCGATCTCAACGCCTTCCTTCGCCTCGACGGCTTGGTGCAGGCCATCGCTCCAGCGGCGGCCAGTCATCAATCGGCCCGTGTTTTCATCCACGATGATGACCTTGTTCTCCTGGACGACGTATTGGACGTCCTTGAAGTAGAGGCTGTAGGCTTTGAGCAGTTGCGAGATGCAATGGATGCGTTGGGCCTTGGCTTCGTACTCCTGCTGGAGCTTGGTCTTGGCCTCCATGCGCTTGCGCGCGTCGGCCTCCGGGCCGGAATCAATCTCATGCAGCTTCACCGTGATGTCCGGCAACATGAAGGCGTCAGGGTCGTTCGGGCTGAGGAAATTGCGGCCCTTCTCGGTGAGGTCGGCCTCATTGCCCTTTTCGTCAATGGCGAAAAGCAGTTCCTCCTTCTCCGCGTAAAGCTGTATTTTCTTCTGGTCGGCGTGCAACTCCAGCTCCGCCTGATTCATCAACTTCAGGTTCTCCGGATCCTCCAAGAGTTTCATCAAAGCCTCCGACTTCGGCGTGCCGGTCTTGGCGCGGAACAGCAGCAAGCCGATTTGTTTTTCGAGCTCCTCGCCGTTCTGCGGATTCGAGCCGTCGGCGGGACGCAGCTTGCGCATCAGCCCCTCGGCTTCGGAAAGGAAACGGTTGCACAGCCGCTCTTGCGCATGGACGAGCGACTCGACCTGCGGCTTGAACGGTCCATACTCGTTGTCGATCGCCACAACCGATGGGCCGCTGATGATCAGCGGCGTGCGCGCTTCATCAATCAGGATCGAGTCCACCTCGTCCACGATGGCGTAGTAATGGCCGCGCTGAACCTGCTCCTCCTTGCGGGAGGCCATGCCGTTGTCGCGGAGGTAATCGAAGCCGAACTCGGCGTTCGTGCCGTAGGTGATGTCGCAGTTATACTGCTCGCGGCGGACGGGCGGCGGCTGGTCGTGCAATATGCACCCGACGGTCAGGCCGAGGAATTTATAGACCGCCCCCATCCATTCGCTGTCGCGGGCGGCGAGGTAATCGTTGACCGTGACAACGTGCGCGCCGTGCCCGGCGAGGGCGTTGAGGTACATCGGCATGGTGGCGACGAGCGTTTTGCCTTCGCCGGTGGCCATTTCCGCAATGCGCCCGCTGTGCAGTGCCCACGCGCCGATCAGTTGCACGTCGAACGGGATCATGTCCCACACCATCGGATGACCGCGAACGGTGATCTCCTGTCCCATGAGCCGGCGGCAGGCGTTTTTTACCGCTGCGCATGCCTCGGGTAGCAACTCAGCGAGAACCTCCTGCTCGATCTCAAAGGCCTTGCGCCGCTCGATTTTGGCTTCGTCGCTTCGGAGTTCAGACTCCAACTTGCGCGACTGCTCCACCAACTCGTAGTAACCGCGCTGCTTGCGGCCCTCCTCGAGGCGCTGCCTGAACTCGGCGGTCTTGGCGCGAAGCTGGTCGTCCGAGAGCGACTGGTATTGCTGCTCCACCTCGTTGATCTTTGGCTCCAGGGCTTGCCGGAGGCGTTTGACCTCGCGGTCGTTCTTGGAGCCGACGATTTTTTTGACGATGTACCCGATCATCTTTGCCTTTGAAAATAGCGCCGCAAACGCTACGGGAACAGGGCGCAAGCGTCAAATTCCTTCAACCAGCGAGTCAAAGCGGCAGATGAAGAACCCGGCCCTGCCACTCCGAAGGTTCGGTAGCCTTGGCAATGATCTCGAGGTCGGCCACGATTCTCCCCACGGTTGTCCCTCGCTGATGCTTGAAGACCAACCAGGCAAAAACACGGCCTCGCCGCTGCCAATCCTCGGCCCTGACCCGAAAGCGGATGTCTTGAGTGAACACAACCCGCGCTTGCTTTGCAGCCAGTTCAAGCAACTCCTCATCCTCCAGCCGGTTTGTGCCTTCCTCCAACGCATGAACCGCGTCCACGCCACGCCGCCGCAACTGGTGCGCGATGACCAGCGGCACGTGAACGTCAAGATAGAACCGCGTTGGCATTGCGACGCTTCAGGGCTTTCAGGCGGGCAAGAAACGGCGCAGGCGGCGTGGTCTTGGCCAGGCGCTCGCTTTCCTCCCACTCCGCTTCGATTTCCCGGTCAATCTCCTCGGCGTGATCGAAGTAATAGGCGAGTGTGGAGTGGACCTCCGCCAGCGTCCGTCAGGTAGGGGTGCTGCCGCTGAATCTCGTCCGGCGACCATCCGTATTCGGTGTAGTCCAACACGATCTGCGACACCCGCGTGCGCGGATGGCTCTCCAGGCGGACCGGTTCACCGGGCCGTTTCACGATGTGCGGATAGGCGGTTTCAACTGCCATCATGGGAGAATCGCAGCAATTCAGATGGGCGTCAATGCCGAGGATCACGCCGTGACTTGGTAGCTGGTAATCGCGGCAACAGCGCCGAAACAGATAGGCCCTTACAGTTTGTTGCCGGCTTGTGTGCTGCCGGATACGCTGAAGCCATGAGCGCATTTGCCGTCAGCCCGGAGAAGGAAGCCCAACTCCTCCAACGCATGGCCACCCTGGGCGTGCATGAAGCCGACATCGAAGAAACCTTCGTCCGCTCCGGCGGACACGGCGGCCAAAACGTCAACAAGACCTCCACCTGCGTGATGTTGTTCCACCGTCCGACCGGCTTGCAGGTCAAATGTCAAACCACGCGCCAGCAGGGACTCAACCGTTTCCTCGCCCGCCGCCTGCTGCTCGACAAGATCGAAGCGCGGCGCAAAGGCTACGTGGACGCCGAGCGCGCCCGCATCGAAAAAATCCGCCGCCAGAAACGGAAGCGTTCCCGCCGTGCCAAAGCGCGGATGCTCGCCGACAAAGCCCACCACGCCGCCAAGAAGGGATTACGTCGTTCAATTCCCATGGAGTAGCGGAAGGAACAGGCGCCAGCTTTTTCAATCGGACTGAAGAAACCGTCAGGTGGCGCTTTCCTCCGGCGCGGCATCCTCGGCTTCCCCATACTCCTCGTCCAGCGCCGCATACCAGACCGAGTTCGCCCATCCTCCTTCAACCAAAGGTTGATCTTTCACAAACTCGCCTTCGCGCCTCATGCCGACATTTGCGAACAACTTACAGGCCGCAGCATTCCTGCTGTCGCACCGCGCGGCCACCCGGTGCAGCTTTATCCCCCCGAAGCAAAAGCGCAGAAGGGCGTTAACGGCTTCCAAAGCAAATCCCTTCCGTTGATGGCTTCGGCTCAGGAGAATGTGGACCGTGGCTTGGAGACGTTGTTGATCCGTAAACTGCAACCCAACATAACCGATGAGCTTGCCGCCCTCCCGGACCTCGATTCCCAGGCAGAACGTTTGGTCGGGCGTGGTCAGCTTGACCTGGCTGTCCCTTTCGAGCCAGCGCAGGGTTTCCTCCTCTTCCAACGGGCCGCCGGCCGTGTAGCGGAACAATTCCTCATCCGACATGAACTCCAGCAAATCCTTCCAATCACCCGCGGTGAGACGCCTTAAAATCAGTCTGGGCGTGGTGATGGGGATGGGAAGTTTTCGACCTGCCTTGCTGCCATCCCCGGGCACGATGAGGCTTTCCGAGCAACCGGGACATTCCTGCGCGAACCCGGCGCTCGCCTGTGGAAAAGAAACCGGTTGGCCGCAATAGGGACACTCGAAATCCAGAAAGTTCTCTTCGGTGATCATAGGGTTCTCACGCGCTCTGAATGCGCGAAGGATCATGCGCCCTTTGCAGACTTTCGCCAACTCGGAATTCTCCCCAGGTTGAGGAGCAACCGTTGCGTCGCGCGGATGCCGAGCGCGCCCGCATCGAAAAAATCCGCCGCCATAAACGGAAACGTTCCCGCCGTGCCAAGGCGCGGATGCTCACCGACAAAGCCCACCATGCGGCCAAGAAAGCGTCGCGTCGTCCGGTCGCAATGGAGTAGCGGTGGGGCGAGCGTCCGCGCGAGCCGAAGGAAGGCTCGTCAGCAGCCTCGCCCCACCAGAGAACGACGCACGCCATCGCCGCGGAAATGCTGAAAAGCCGCTGAGGTTTGCAAAAAACAGAAACCCCTTGGTGACTTGTACGGAAACAAACTCCTTTCCGCCCGGCGAGCGGAAGGAGAGGATAACCTAAGTTCTCCGGTCCTCAGTTTGACGGCTACTATGGCCCAACCCGCTGTGTGCGGTAAAACCGGAGCTTGTTCGTCAGCGCCTGTGTGTCGAGGAACGGCACCACGCCGTAAGTGTTGGTCATGAATCCGAGACTGCTCCAGTTGGTGAGGTATGTGCTGAGGTTAGTGCATCAACGCATCTCATATCGGTCGTTGACGTTGCCGCCAATCAGCATTTTGAAACCTCCAAGTTGCTGCAATGGCGGATAGGCAAAGGGTTCGCCGCCAAGATAAATTAAGGGCTTCGCCAAAGGGCGGGCGCCGGAGACACGGACGGCGGGGACGCCGTCCCTCCCACGCGGTTTCGCAAGCTGTCAGTCGCCCAAGAGTCCTTTCAACTTTTCGCGCGCGTCGGCGGCGCGGTCGTTTGCCTCGGCCTTCGGCACCCAAGTCCGGCGCGCCAACTCGAAATATTCGCAGAAGTTCGCCACGTGCTTCTCCGCCACCGGCTCGGCGTGCTGGTCGCGGCATTGCTGCGCCACGCGCGGATCGTAGCTGATGCAGTTCAGGCAGACGTGCAGGTCGGCGCTGCAACGGTCGCAGGTTTCGGAGCGGCCGGACTGGCCGGTCAACGCGTATTCGGTTCCGCAGTGGTGGCAATGTCGCGTCATGGCCGCAGTGTAAACCCCGGCCTTGAATTTGCCAGCCGGGAGATGCCCAAGGACAGCGAGGTTTTGATTTTTCCGGTGTCCTCGCGCATAATTTGTCTCAGTGCAGTTGATTCGGGACATTTACGCCGCCAAACGGGTCGCCGCGCAGCCGGTGATTTCGTTCGGTTTTTTTCCGCCCAAGACGAGCGAAGGCGACCGCAACCTGCTCGAGAAGACCATTCCCGCGCTCCTGCGAACCAAACCGGATTATTGTTCCGTCACCTACGGCGCGGGAGGGAGCACGCGGGACAAGACGTTGATGATCGTGGACCGGATTCAGCGGCAGCACGGTCTGGTCGCGTTGGCCCACCTGACCTGCGTCGAGGCTGCCCGCGAGCAGATCCGCGAGTTGCTCGGGCAAATCCACGCGCTCGGCTGCCGCAACGTCCTGGCCTTGCGCGGCGATCCGCCCGGCGCCGCTGGGCGCGAAGCTGGGGGAGTTGGGCGACAATGATGCCGCCGTCACGGAATTCGGCATCGAATACGCCATCCGGCAATGCGAAGAGCTGTTGCGCGCCGGCGTGCCCGGCATCCACTTCTACACCTTGAACAAGTCGTACTCGACGGTGCGGGTCTTGGAAAATCTCGGGCTGGCGTGATTGGCGTTTGCGGTCGCATGGGCTTGGTCCAATGACCGTGAAGGCGCTCTACCGGCGCCCCAATCGCGCCAGCAGCTTTCCGTGAATCCCGCCAAAGCCGCCGTTGCTGAAAACGCAAACGATGTCCCCGCCTTCGGCGTTCTTGGCAACGTGAGCGACGATTGAGTCCACGTCCGGCAAATACGCGGCGTCCTTGCCGGCGGCCTTCAAATCCTGCATCAGCTTTTCGGGATTCAACCGCTCCTCAGCCGCGATCTGTTCCAGCCGCGCGACTTGGGAAATGACAACGGCGTCAGCGCCGGTGAACGCGCCCACAAGGTCGTTTTGGAAAACGTTCCGGCGCGTGGTGTTGCTGCGCGGCTCGAAGATGGCCCAGATTTTTTCGGTGGGATACTTGATCCGCAGCGCTTTCAACGTCTCGCGAATGGCCGTGGGATGATGACCAAAATCGTCCACCACGATCACGCCGCCCGCGACGCCGCGCACCTCCAGCCGGCGTTTGACGCCCTTGAAGGTGTCGAATGCGCTCTGAATCTGGTGATTTTTCAGGTTGAAATGCTTGGCGCACGCCACGACCGCCAGCGCGTTGCGCGCGTTCAATTCACCGATCAGGTTCGCGCGGAACTTGAAGCTCGGGATTTCAAACTCCGTCGCCGTGGGCGCGAGCTTGAGGTTGAAGGCGTGAACCGCGTTGTCGGCGCCAAGGCCAAACCGTTTCACGGGGCAGTGGGTCACGTTGAGCAGCGGCGCGACATTGGCGTCATCGCCGTTGGCCAGCAACAGGCCGTTGCGCGGGATGAGATGGATGAGCCGCCGGAACGCCGTCTTGATGGCGTCAAGGTTTTCAAAAATGTCCGCGTGATCGAATTCGAGGTTGTTGATGACGGCGACCTCGGGCAGGTAATGGACGAACTTGCTGCGCTTGTCGAAAAACGCCGTGTCGTATTCGTCGCCCTCGATGATGAACCACTCGCTGTCCGTGAACCGCGCGCCCTGGCCAAGATTGTTCGGGATGCCACCGATGAGAAAATTTGGATTCAGTCCGTTGTGCTCGAACACCCACGCCAGCAGCGCCGCCGTCGTCGTCTTGCCGTGCGTGCCCGCGACGACGATGGAGCGTTTGCCGCGAATGAAAAACTCCTTCAGCAATTCCGGCAGCGAACAGTAACGCAGCTTGTGGTCGAGGACGAACTCGGCCTCCGGGTTGCCGCGCGAGATGGCGTTGCCGATGACAATGAGGTCGGGCCTGTGCGCGAGGTTGCGTTCCGCGTAACCGTTCGTCACCTCGATCTTGCGCTCCGCCAGAAACGTGGACATCGGCGGATAAATGTTCTGGTCCGAGCCGCTGACGTAGAATCCCATCTCCTGCATGGCGGCTGCCGCCGACGCCATCGCCGTGCCGCAAATGCCGACGAAGTGAACGGAACGAATCTCTGAAAACATTTCGGGCAAATTAAACCACTGAGACTCAAAGATAGAAAGTTTTTTTGACTGCTTCGCGTCTTCCTGCCTTTGTGGTTAAACCTCAAATTCCGTTTGGCACGGCCTCAAGAGCGTGCTGCGCATCACGCCGAATGACACGCGCGAAATGGTGCAACCCGCCGCGAATGCGGAGCGGCCCGCTCTATGAAGCCATGCTGGCGACGTTTGACTGGTGTGCCCGACGTATTCGCCTCCGGGGCGCCCCTGGAGCTTTTGCAGCGGCTTTCGCCCGGGTGGTAAAGTCGTTGAGCGACTATCAGCGAAGCGTGTGTTGCGTTCATCGAATGATTCGATCCCACCCTATTTGTGACCATTGAAGAGGTCGCCAATACCATCCTGGCGCTTGGTAGCGGCCTGATGGATGCCGTGACCGGTCAAGACATCTCAGTGGACCACGGCGCCCCGTTTTACGACAATGTCATGCGCCTGTACGGCGAGCGCGACAAGCTTTTAGTATCAAAGGAGAAACTAACATGAACCGCGATGAAATTATCAGTTCATCCGTGGTTCTCAACTACATACAGACAGCCCAAACTCCCAATTGCCACGCCAGGCCATCTGATATATTCATGTCGCCTGTTATGTCGCGCCAAACCGCCGCCCTAAATGGCCTGCCGCCGCGTCGAGTCTCCGAAGTCGCCCGCGAACTAGCAACCCCGAGATCATTCTGCCTCACGGCCATTTCATCGCCAAGATTCCGATTACCGAAATCGAGGTCAGGCAACACCGACCCGACGGTCACCTGATCCTGATCACGGCCATGACCCCCACGCCGCAGGGCGAAGGCAAGACCACCGTCACCATCGGCCTGGCGGATGCACTCCGCCGGCTTGGCAGGAAATCCATGTTCTGCCTGCGCGAGCCGTCGCTCGGCCCTTATTTCGGCATCAAAGGCGGCGGTACCGGCGGCGGGCGCGCGCAGGTCGTGCCGGCCGAGGACATCAACCTTCACTTCGTCGGCGACATGTACGCGGTCGAGAAAGCCAACAACCTTCTCTGCGCGATGGTGGACAACCATTTGCAGCACGGCAACGAACTCGGGCTGGACCCGCGCCGGATCGTCCTGCGCCGGGTCATCGACCTCAACGAGCGCTCGTTGCGCGACATCATCATCGGCCTCGGCGGTCCGTTGCGCGGTGTGCCGCGGCGCGACGGCTTCAACATCACGCCCGCCTCTGAAGTCATGGCCATCCTGTGCCTGGCCAGGGATTTTGGAGATCTCGGCCAGCGCATGACAAAAATGGTGGTCGGGTTCACCTACAAAGGAGAACCGGTGCGCGCCGAGGCCATGCAAGCCGTGGGTGCGATGCAGGTGCTGCTGCGCGATGCCATTCACCCGAACCTGGTGCAGTCGCTGGAAGGCACGCCGGCGTTCGTGCATGGCGGCCCGTTCGCGAACATCGCCCAAGGCACGAACACCGCCGTGGCCACGCGCCTGGCCCTCAAGCTCGCGGACTATGTCGTCACCGAAGCCGGCTTCGCCACGGATCTGGGGGCCGAGAAATTTTTCCACATCAAGTGCCGCACGGCTGGCCTGAAGCCCACGGCTGCCGTCATCGTCGCCACGACCAAGGCGATCGCCTATCACGGCGGATTCAAGGACACCGGCGGGCTGGGCAACCTCGCCAAGCATATCGAGAACATCCGGCGCTTCGGCCTCGATCCGCTGGTGTGCCTCAGCCATTTCCCCGACGACAAACCGGAGGACCACGCGCGAATCGTCAAGTTCTGCGCCAAACAGGGCGTGGAAGCGGTCGTGTCCGAACACTTCGACAAGGGCGGCGCGGGCGCAACCGGCCTGGCCCAAGCCGTGCTGCGCGCCGTCGAGCGAAACAAACCCAAGAAACTCCACTTCCTTTATCCGCTCGAGGCGCCGACCGAGAAAAAGATCGAGACGCTGGCGACGCAGCTCTACGGTGCGGACGGCGTGGATTTCGACCGCACCGCGCGGAGCAACCTTGAACTGCTCGAAAAACACGGCTTTGCCCGGCTGCCCGTCTGCGTGGCCAAAACGCCGCTGTCGCTCTCCGACGATCCCGAACTCCGAGGCCGGCCGCGGAACTTCCGCATCAAGGTCAACGAACTGCGGATTTCGGCAGGCGCTGGTTTCATTGTGGCAATCTGCGGCAACATCGTGACGATGCCGGGACTTCCCAAAGTCCCCGCCGCCGCGCGCTTCAAGATGCTCCCCGGCGGATGAGCGACGGGGCTTGCCGTTTCCGCGCAAGCGCCAAAGCCAATTTCTTATCAGTAACCGGGTTTGGGCAAGCGGCAACCCTCATCACTGGCTTCGGGTCCGGACTGAGCTTTGACCAGAGACTTGTCTTTCTTAGCAATAAAAACTCCTCACCCTCATAATGGCGTCAAAGCCATCCAGTTCCAGCACGTCTTTCAAGCATTGCATTGCCGGATGATCCTCCGGCAAAAGCGAATAATTCCGCTTCACAGAACCAATAATGGTGTTGAATCCCATCGGCATTGCCATTGTTAAAAAAGCGCTTTCCAGCGCCCCTTTCACAGGCGAACCATCAGCCCGTTTTGGCGGCAGCATCACGGTAAAATTGCTTAGCCCGACAGACATATTCACGCCCTTGAGATCAGCATCCTGATGAATCAGTTTAATCGCATTCATCAGCCGCCTAAAATCGCCTTCCGAATCACTTCCGATCGGCACAATGCCCGGGTCGAGAATGACCTGATCGTTCGTAACCTCGTCAATGCGTTCCCGCGCGATGTTCACCATGACTTTTGCAGTTCCATGCGTTTCTTCAGCGGTTTTATTCATTTTCATGCTGCCATTTTGATCCACTCCTTCTGTCACCAGCAGTATGGGAATAAAGGGCTGCTTCGCATAGAGATCAAACATTTCCAATCGTGCCTGGGAAATTGAATTCAGAATCGGTTTGCGTTTTCCGGCGCGCTCAGGATTGTACGCTTCCAGCCCCGCGGCGGCGATTTCAGGATCAGGGGTGTCAATCGAAAGTGGAAGCGAGATGCGCTCTTGGATTTTCCGCACCACATCCGCCATAAATCCGGGAGAACGCATGCCGACGTTCACGTCGATGTAGGCGGCGCCGCTTTCCGCCTGAGATTTCGCCAGCTCGACGATGCCGGCGAGATCGTTCTTCTCGTACAATGCGTGAGTGGACGGCACGGAATCATTGATCGATTCGCCGATGATAGTAAGACCTGCGATGCTCATTTACATGAATCCTCGTTTATGATTGATGGACAGTTTTTACAGATGAACGGAAGAACAATCAAATTCAATCTTTTATTCTGTCGTGTAACTTTCAAAAGGAGAATTTTACGTGCGATCAAAAGGAGACAGCGCGGCCGACAGTGGACTGCTCGAGGAATGAATGGATGGATTTGTCGCTCTGTAACTTGCTCCGGCAGGGGCATGCCGGGCCACCGCAGCGGCCCGACCTGCCGTTTGCCAGGCTTCTGGCAGCGCTCAGG